>Ga0070730_10005832_pt1 | contig 10577 bp, 7 predicted proteins | sample Coa_R1_3_FD_66447 | JGI IMG/M metagenome (GOLD analysis project Ga0070730, IMG submission 66447) | Surface soil microbial communities from Centralia Pennsylvania, which are recovering from an underground coalmine fire - Coalmine... | ecosystem: Environmental > Terrestrial > Soil > Unclassified ... | reverse complement strand
GCCTGCTCGACCGCCGCCGTCTGGGCGCGGATGTCCTGCTGCGTGCTGGGCTGGGTGGCCAGGGTCAGTTGCTGGTACGCCTGGTCGACCGCCGATTGCGCCTGCTGGAGATCTTCATCGGTCGGCCCGCCGTTGAGCTGGTCGAGTTTGGCCTGGTCGCTCTTGAGGCGCTCGCGTGAGGCGGTCACCTGGGACGCGGCGTTTTTGACCTGCGCGTCCTGGGTGCCGTTGCCGATGGCCGTGAGCCGCGCCTGGGCGACGATCAGATTTTGCTGGCCAGCCAGAAACTGGCTCTGAGCCTGTTCCTTCGCAGCCTGGAGTTGGGCGCGCTGGGCATCGATGCCGCCGTTCTTGACGGCGTCCAGGCGCGTCTTCGTGGAGCTGACGCTCGCCTGGGCCTGGTCGACCGCGGCCTGAAGCTGCGCTTGTGCGGCGGGGCTGCCGCCGCGCTTGAGCAAGTCAAGCTGGCCCTGGGCCGCTTCGACGGCGGCATTGGCGGACTGCACGGCCGCGTCGGCGGCGGCTTTGGCGTCGCCGCAGGCGGTGCTGTTGTGGGTGATGGTCTGGCCTGGCGCGATCGGCGTGTTCGCACACGGCGGGGCAACACCCTGCTCGAGCGATGTCTGCTGTGACCGGGCCGCCGAGAGTCCCGACTGCGCCTGCTGCACCGCGGCCTGGGCCTGAGCGACTGACGCCTGGGTCGGGTTGAAGCCCTGCGCCAGGGCCGCCTGGGCAGACTTCAACTGGGACTGCGCCGCGTCGTAGGCGCTTTGCGCCTGCTGGATATCAGCCGGCGCGGTGCCCTGCAGGTTGTTGATCGCGGCGTCAGCGGACGCCACCGCGGCCTGGGCGGCGTCGACCCCGGCGGTCAGGGTATCGACCTGGCTTTTAGCGGCCTGCATGTCGGCGGCGTTGTTACCGCCGAGCGCGGCGTAGGCGGCTTCCGCGCTGGCCAGCGCGGCCTGGTCCGAATCGACCGCGCTCTGGGCGGCCTGCTTGATGTCGTTGGTCGCGCCCTTTTCGAGGGCCGTCAGTTTGGCGTTCGCGGCGTCCAGCGCATCTTGCGCCTGCTGAATGGCCTCGGCACGTCCGCCCTGGACCATCAGATCAAGTCTGGCTTGCTGAGCGTCGAGGGCCGCCTGCGCGAGCTGGATGTCTTCATCCCGACCGCCGGACTGCATGCTCTGCAGATGCACCTGCTGCTGGCTGAGGGCTGCCTCGGCGGCGGCGACGTCGTCCGCGCGGGGACCGATCTGGAGTGACGCCAGCTTGGCCTCGGCGCCGGCGAGCGTGGCGCGGGCTTGCAGGGCGCTGATCTGGGCGCTGTCCTGCTCGAGGGTGGCGATCGTGTCGCCGGCCTTGACCTTGCTACCGACGTCGACGAGCATCCGCTCGACACGGCCGGCGTTCTTGGGCAGGACGCTCACCTGCTCGCGCGCCCGGATATCGCCGCTGTACGACAGCGTCTGCTGAATGAGACCGCGAGTGGCGGTCTGCGCCGTGACGGGTGAGGCGGGCACGGGGGTGGGCGCGGCCGCCGGCGCGGCGGATGGCTTCTGGCCACAGGCGCTCAGGAGCAGGACGCTGGCGAGCGCGCCGCCCACCACAAGCGGCCCGAACAGTGTTCGACGACGCGGCATGGTTCAGGAGCCTCCCTTAGGGTGGGTGCCATTGCGCAGGCCGGCGCTGGCGACGGCGCCATTCGCCGGCCCGATGGACGGGAACAATGAGTGGTCCGGGCGGGCGAGCCCGGCGTCCAGCATCGCGATGTAGGCGACTTTGAGGGCCTCGAGCGGAACGCGCCGCAAGCCGGTGACCGACAGGAGCACGATGCCTTCGTTGAGCGCCATCATCAATTCGGCGGCGGCCTGGATGTTCACGTCGCCGCGCACTTCGCCGCGCCGCTGGGCTTCCGACAACAGCGAGTGGAAGAATTGACGGATGGACTCGCAGCGCCGGTCCTGGCGCTCCTTGATGCGCTCTGACTTGAGGGCCTCACTGAGGAATTCGACGTTGACGCGGGCGAGCGGGACGAGGTCGTCGGAGAGTCGGTCGAAGAAGTAGTCGACGGCTTCGCGCGACTTGTCGGCGATGGAGCCTGGCCGGGCGAAGAGCTCATTCAAATAAGCCAGGGACTGCTCGGCGCGGGTTTCGCTGAGGGTCAGGAACAGCTCCTCTTTCGACGGAAAGTAGGAGTAGATCGCACCCACGGAGAGCCCGCTTTCGCGAACGACGTCGTCCATCGACGTGGCGTGGTAGCCCTGGCGGGCGAAGCAGGTCATCGCCGCGGCGAGGATCTGCTCGCGACGCTGTTGCTCGTGGGCGGGCGAAATTTTGGGCACTCGGGTCTGGCCTCCTCGGCCACGCGTCGTTCCCCTTCATAGAAAACGAGCGTTCGTTTTGCGAACTATGCCACGCGGCGGCGGTCGAAGCAACGTTGCTCTGCGGCAGGCTCAGCGAGCCTGCCGGCGCCGCGTGTTGACCCTTAGACGTCTCAGGCGCCTCCAAGGTTGCAGCACCGCGGCGGACTTCACATCAACTCTGACGTGGACAAAATAAAGGTCGAGCTTGATTTAGTCAAGCCTGCGCGCTGTATGCGCTCCCTCAGGACTACAGCGCGGCTGGACGTGGGCTTCGCGGACTATGGGCAGCCGGCCGCGAAGGTGATCGCGATCTGGGCCAGCGAGTCGCCGCCGCTGTTGCTCACGGTGATCACTCCGCCGATTGGTGGCGTGGTGCCACCAGTAGCGTTGACGATGCCGTTGCTCGGCAGCGTGACACGGAACTGGGTGTTGGACCCGGTCCCTTGTTGCGAGAGGCCGAAGGCCGCGGCGCGCCCGGTCGTGATGGTCAGGTTCGCGCCTGTGCCAACGGACGACGGCGGGCTGCCGAAGTTGTTGCCCCGAATCGTCAGGAGCTGCCCACAGGTGAGACCGGTGTTCGGAATGACGTCCGAGATCACCGGGATCGGCACTGGCGTCTGCGTCGGCGTCGCGGTCGCGGTGCCTGGCGTGTTGGTGGGCACCGGGGTGATCGTGGGGGTGGCCGTCGAGCCCAGCGGCACGTACGCGTTGAACCCCGAGGTGATACAGGGGCGCAGGCCGTCGGCGTAGAAGGTCCACTGGTGGAAATCCTCGACCGTGGGGACCACGGTCCAGGTCCAGATGAAGCCGAGCGGGCCGACGCGTTCGGTGACCGGGCCCGGATCGATCGGCCCGGTGAGCTTGAGGAAGCGCGCGTCATGGTGGCGTTGTGAGGTGACTGAGATATCGACGTGGGTGCCAATGTTCGGCTTGCGGGGGGTGAACCACAGCTGTTCGTCACCCAGGCAACCGATGTTGACCACGGGCACGGTGCTCTGGGCCACCAGTGGCGTGGGCGTGGGCGTTTGCGCGATGGTCGCGGCGGTCGCCGTCAGCGCGGCGGCCGTGCTGTTGAGCGCGGTCTGGGTGCCCTGCAAGACGGCCTGGGTGCCCTGCAGCGCGGCTTGCGTGCCGGTGATCGCCGTCGCGGTCATAGCCACCGCGGTCGCCGTCTGGGCGACGTTGGTCGGTAAGGTCGGCTCGGCCTGGGCCAGCCCCTGGCCGGCGGCCGAGAGGGTGTCCCCGCGGAACGCCTGGGCCAGCGACGTGTCGGGCAGGTCGGTCGGTCGATCCAGCGCCAGGGGCCGCGACGGTGCGTACTGAGCGAAGAAGCGCGACTGACGCACGTCGGCGCCGATATCTGCCGAGAGGTCGACGCCGATCATGACCCGCTTGAGCCAGTCGCCGAGCAGCAGGCCCTGCGTGACGCCGGTGGCCCGCGAGAAGTGCATGATCCCCTTCTGGAACCGCTGGTAGACGAACTCGGTGTTCAGCGGATCGGTGGTCGGCAGGCTGGTGGGCAAACCCCACAACTCGAGGTCGAAACCCGGGAGCTGCGACTCGTCGCACGGATCGGTGCCAAAGGCATCCGCGCACGTCACGGTGTTTATGAACGTCGACTGGAAATTGACCGGCAGGCCGTTCCAGCTATCAGGGACGTACAGGTTGATGAACGCCAGGGACTGGGTCGCGTAGTCGTCGCTGCCGGGGACTGGCGCCGCGCCGAGGAGCTCGGGGTCGGCTGGGGGCAGGGTCAGTCCATCCATGTGCGTGATGGGCAGGATTTGTGGATCGAGGATGCTGGCGGTGCTCACCGTGCCGTCGGCGGCGAGCTCGAGCAGCTGGCGTTGGAAGAGCTGGACGCGCTGGCCCAGTAGCGGGAACTCGTTCGACACGGGATAGCCGAAGGTCCGCACGCCGCCGCGGTGCTGGAAGTAGCTGAGCACTTCGGGCGAGCCGATGCGGTAGCCCGTGGCCGGGAAGAACCCGGGGTCAAGGCCCGGGCCGGCCGGCTGCGCGGTGGCCAGCGACGAGTTGCCAAGCACGCCGCCGAGCAGGAGCGCGATAACCAGTGCGACGCCCAGCGCCGAGTTTCGATCGCGCGACATCATTTGCAAGAGCGTACCTGCTGAACGGGTTCCTCACAACGTGTGTTACGCAGTACGGCCTCGCCTCAGTGAGGAGGTGAGTGCGTAGTGGTGTTGGCGGCGGCGGGCGGGGCGCGGACAGCTGACAGCTAGCTCATCAGGCCGTCGACCAGGGGGGTGCGGTAGGCGACTTCGGTGTGGGCGGGGGTGGTGGCGGCGCGGACGATCTTGTAGCCGAAACCGCGGACCGAGACGATTTGCGGCGCCGTGCGTCCGCCCTGGCTGAGCTTGACCCGCAGGCGGCCGATGTGGACGTCGATCGTCCGACTGGTGCCCGTATCCGGGTCGCCCCAGACGAGCTTGGCGAGCGAATCCCGCGGGACCACCTGATCGGGCCGGGCCGCGAGCACGGTTAGCAATCGATACTCGGTCGGCGTCAGCTGGAGCACGACATTCGCCAGGGTGACTTGATGCAGGGAGTGATCGATGAGCAGTTCGCCGATGCGAATGGGCCCACGCGCGACACTGGTCTCGCCGGAGTGGCGCTGCGCGGCACGTCTGAGGAGGACTTCGACACGCGCCAGCAGGTCATACACGTCGAACGGTTTGGCGATGAAGTCGTCGGCACCCAACTTCAAGCTCAAGAAGGCATCGCGACGTCGCTGGGTGCCGCTGCAGATCAGGATCGGCACATCCGCGAGGTTCTTGAGCACGCTGCACAGCACGAGGCCGTCCTCGTCGGGCAGGACCAGGTCGAGAATGATGAGATCGGGCTGAAGTTGTTCGACGAGGGTGCGCGCGGCGGCGCCGGTCGCCGCTTCACGGACGCGGTAGCCGGTCGACTCGAGCACGTCGGTCAGCATGTATGCAATCGCAGCGTCGTCCTCGACCAACAAGATGGTCGCGCCGGTCGACTGCGAAATCCCATTCGGATCGCCGAACGGGGAGTTTCTACCCACGGTGTTGCCGTATCCCTCTCGTCATCCCGATTCTCTATCCTCCTCCGAAGCGCGTGCGGTACCGCCCACAGGCACCTAAGAGTTGCACGGCGGACCTGACGCACTGGTTGAGGACAGATTGGGATTCGGGTGAGTTCTGGCTGATTTTGGCAAGGGCGCTGCTTGACGAAACGACATTCGCGTCTTAAGGTCCGAACGGCCGGAGAGTGGTCGTAGTTACCCAGGTACGACGGAGGAAGAGACCAAACGTGCCGGACGAGCCCGCACCCGTCCTGGGCCTGGTCGGAAATGGGCTGACGCCCACCGAGCTGGCGTCTCAGGAAGCGCACCGTCGCGAATTGCTCGAGGCGATCCGGACGCCCATCGTGACCACGTCGCTGGCGGGCCGCATCACTGGCTTCAACACGGCGGCGGTCGCGCTGTTCGGGAGTCCGGCGCGGCTGTACGGTCGCGATATCCGGGACGTCTTGCCGTTCATGTCCGAGCCACTGGAACTGGTGCCCGGGGAAGTCCAGGGCCGTCTGGCGGATGCGACCGGCCGCACGGTTGACCTGGACGTCAGCTGCACGGTCATGGATGAGGGCGGGGGCCGCGGCTACGCGGTCTACGTCGTCCACGACATCTCGCGCCACGCCGAGGTGAATCGGCTGCGCGAACAGTTGCTGTACAGCGTTGCGCATGAGCTGCGCGGGCCGTTGATGGTGCTCGACAACGCCTTCGAGATCCTCGAAACCGAGTACCCGAATCTAACCGCCCAGGAATTCGCGCAGGTGCTGGGCACCGCCAGACGCACGGCTCGCCGGATGCGCACATTAATGGAAGACCTGCTCAGTGCGGGGAGCATCCAGTCGGGCCACTTCGTCGTCGCCCCGCGCAAGACCGACTTGCTGTCGATCGTGAACGACGCACTGGAGATCGTCGGCCCGGCCACCGACGGCCGCGGGCAACCGGTCGAGGTCTCCATCCCCGCTGGCTTGCCACAGGTGTTGGCGGACAAACGCTACGCGCGCCAGGTGCTGACGAACCTGCTGGCCAATGCCTCGAAGTACAGTCCGGCGGGGGCGGCGATCCGGGTGGTCGCCGGTGGCGCCGGTAACATGGTGCGCATCAGCGTTGAGGATCAGGGCCCGGGCATCCCGTTCGAGCAACAGGCGGGGTTGTTCGAACGGTTCTACCGCATTCGCAACGAGAGTGACGCGCCCGGCGTCGGTCTCGGGCTCGCGATTGCCAAGGGTATCGTCGAAGCTCACGGTGGGAGCATCGGCATCGACAGTTCTGTCGGGAGCGGCACGGTGGTCTGGTTCACCTTGCCCACGGCTCCGCGCCGCGCACATGACGACGGGAAGCGCCGTGCGCATCCTGCTGGTTGACGACGACCGCGAGCTGATCGACCTGCTGGCGTTTGCGCTCAAGCGGGCCGGACTGGAGCCCATCGGCGCCCACGACGCGACCAACGCCCTGCGCCTGTTCGAGGAGCGCACGCCTGACCTGGTCGTACTGGACATCAATCTGGGCACCTCCAGTGGCCTCGACGTGCTCAGGGAGTTGCGCCGGCGTTCGCCGCTGCCGGTCATCATGCTCACCGCGCTGGATTCCGAGGAGGACAAGGTGCGTGGGCTCGAGGCGGGCGCCGACGACTATCTCACCAAACCGTTCAGCCATCGCGAGCTGATCGCCCGCATCCGTGCTCAGCTCCGCCGGAGTGGTCAGGATTGGCCAGCTCGACGCGCCCCCAAGACGCGGCTCGAGGTGGGCAGCATCGTCCTCGACCTGGCTGAGCATTCCGTCACCAAGTTGGGCCAGCCGATCGGCCTGACCGTCACTGAGTTCCGCCTGCTGCACTGCTTGATGACCAACGCTGGGACGGTGGTGCCGACGGCCACGCTGCTCAAACAGGTGTGGGGCTACAACGATCCGGGTGGTTCCGACGTGGTGCGCGTGACGGTCCACCGCTTGCGGCGCAAGCTCGAACAGGATCCCGCCCGGCCGCGATTGCTGCACACCATTCCGGGCGTCGGGGTGCGGATGACCGAAGGTTCGGACGAGGGCTCGGCCGTAACACGCCTGTAACGCCACGGGCTCAACGTCCTGAGGGCTGAGGTCCGTCCCAGGTTGTGAAACAGTTCACAGCCGGTACGCGAACTGGTTCACACCCCGGGTTTATTGCCAGCGCGTAGGCTGTGTCACGTGAGCAGCGGCGACAGCGGCTCGGTCAACGGCCTCGCAACAAAGAAGTCGATTTGTAACGCCGCTGTAACCCAATCCGGTGAATGTACGAGACTGTCACGCTGTCTGTAACGGAGCTTTACGCTGCGTACACGTATGATCGGCTGACTTGAAATCGCAGTCGGTGGGAAGGAGGTCCGCGATGAATAGGGGAAGTACCGCAACTCCCGAAGCAGTGAACGTCATCCCTCAGAGCCCGCAGTCCGCGCACGAGCTCACGGTCCTGGCTACCGTGGCGCACGAGCTTCGCGGCCCGCTGACCGCGCTGGCGCAGTCGTCCGAACTGCTGGCCGAAGATTTCCTCACCCTGGAACCCGAGCAGATCAAAAGCATGCTGGGCGCGATGCATCGCCGCACGCTGTGGCTCCAGGGTCTCGTCGAGAACCTGCTGTGCGCCGCCACGATTCGTGAAGGCCGGCTGGCGCTGTATCGCCAGTCGCTGAGCCTGGCCGACCTGGTCGCCGACGTGGACGCGGTCGTCGGGCCAATTCTGGCGCAGCGCGGACAGCGCCTGCGCGTCCGCATGGGCCAGCAACTGCCCGAAGTGCTGGCCGACAGCCGTCGTCTGGGCCAGGTGCTGATCAACCTGATATTGAACGCCAGCAAGTTTGGCGTCGCCAACACGCCGATCGACGTCACCGTCACGGCGCGCGACGGCGCGGTGCGGGTGTCGGTTGCCGATCGCGGGCCCGGGGTCTCGACCGACCAGATCGACCGTCTCTTCCAGCCCTATTACCGCGCACCGGCAACTGCCGATACTGTCAAAGATGGCGTCGGCCTCGGCCTGTCGATCGTCAAGTCCATTGTCGAAGCGCATGGCGGCGAGGTGGGCATCGAAAGTCGCCGTGGTGGTGGCGCGCGCTTCTGGTTCTCCATTCCGACCGTTGAACGCGTGGCGTCCGCGAAATCGCATCTCAGCATCGTTTCCTAACCCAAAGCAGAAGGATTGAGCCCACAATGAAAGTTCTGGTTGTTGACGACGACATCGATCTGTTGGATCTGATGACCTACGCGCTTCGGCGCGAGGGATACAACGTACTTGCCGCTGTTGATGGCCAGCAGGCGCTGCAGCGCTGGGAGAGCGAAAACCCGGACATTGTCTTGCTCGATGGCAATCTGCCCAAGATCGACGGGTTCGAGGTGTGCCGACGGATTCGACACGAATCGAAGACCCCGATCATCATGCTGACCGCTCGCGACGAGGAAGAGGACATTCTACGCGGCCTGCAGATCGGCGCCGACGACTACATGACCAAACCCTTCAGCGCCAAGCAGCTCGCGGCGCGGATGAAGGCCGTCATGCGGCGCTGCCAGACCGATCCGTATCGTCAGCCGGCCAGCCAGGTCAACGTCGGCGATCTCGTGCTGGACTTGCAGTCCCACGAAGTGACCAAGGCCGGCAAACCGGTGCAGTTGACCCGCCTCGAGTTCCGCATCCTGTACATGCTGGCCCTCAACGAGGGTCGCATCATCCCGTACTCGCGGCTGATCGAGTACGCGTGGGGCTACTACGACGAGGGCAACTCGAACCTGCTCAAGACCCACATTTGCCACATTCGCAAAAAGCTGTCGCTCGCTCCGAGCGGCAAGCGCGGCATCAAGGCCGTGCTGGGCGTGGGCTACAGCCTGTCGCGCGGCTAGGTCACACCACAACGCCCGGAGGGCTCGTCCGGAACGTCGGATAAAACAACGCCCGAGGGGCGCGCGCTGGACCCCTTCAGCTCGCGTCCACCCGGGTGTTGGTAACTCAGTCTAGCGCCGCTTGCGGCGGCGGAATTCTCACGAAATGGGAACATTCGACTCGAAGCTGTAACACACGCCAGCGTGCGCGTGCACAGCCTCGGCGATCCACTCCAGCTGCGCGCTGGAGAGCTCCGGATACATCGGCAGCGACAGCACCTCGCGGCTCGCGCGCTCGGTGTGCGGCAGGTCGCCCGCACCGTACCCGAGCGATCGGCTGGCCACTTGCAGATGGGTCGGGATCGGGAAATGAATCCCGGTCGCGATCTCCCGCCGCGCGAGTGCACGCTGTAACGCATCGCGGTCAGGGCAACTGATTACGTACAGGTAATAGATGTGCGAGCGCTCGGGCGCGGTGACGGGTAGTCGCACGTTTGCGCCTGCCAGCAATCGATCGTAGGCCGCCGCGTGCGCGCGACGCTGTTCATTCCACGCGTCGAGGTAGCGCAGCTTGATGCGCAGCACCGCCGCCTGAATTTCGTCCATGCGCGAGTTGAAGCCGAACTCCTGATGGTGGTAGCGCCGCTCAGATCCGTGGTCGCGGTACAGGCGTAAGCGGCGGGCCAGCTCAGGATCGGACGTGACGACCGCGCCGCTTTCGCCGTAGGCGCCCAGGTTCTTGGAGAAATAGAAGCTGAAGCAGCCCAATTGACCAATCGACCCGGCGCGGCGGCCCTGGTATTCCGCGCCGTGCGCCTCGGCAGCGTCTTCGATGACGATCAGGCCGTGCCGCGCGGCTATCTGCATAATCGGGTCCATATCGGCCATTTGCCCGTACAGGTGTACCGGGAGGATGGCTCTGGTGCGCGGGGTGATTCGCGCCTCGATCTGGGACACATCGATCAAATAGGTGTCGGGATCGATATCGACGTAGACCGGCGTCGCGCCGGCCATCACGATCGCTTCGGTCGTCGCAATGAAGGTGTACGCGACCGTGATCACTTCATCGCCCTGACCGATTCCGGCGGCACGCAGCGCCAGATGCAGGGCATCCGTGCCATTGGCGACCGAGACGCAGCTGCGTACGTCGCAGTACGCGGCGAACTCTTCTTCGAACGCCAGCGTGTTCGGGCCGAGAAAGAGGTGCATGTCATCGAGGACGGCCTCGATGGCCTGCATCACCTCGTGTTTGATGGGTCGAAACTGGGCCGTCAAATCAACGAGGGGAACGCGCATCACGTCCGATCCGCACGGGTCAATGC
>Ga0070730_10005831_pt1 | contig 10579 bp, 9 predicted proteins | sample Coa_R1_3_FD_66447 | JGI IMG/M metagenome (GOLD analysis project Ga0070730, IMG submission 66447) | Surface soil microbial communities from Centralia Pennsylvania, which are recovering from an underground coalmine fire - Coalmine... | ecosystem: Environmental > Terrestrial > Soil > Unclassified ... | reverse complement strand
CGATGTAGAGCTCGGTGCGGTCGATCGAGCGGACCTCGAGCGGGACGTCCAGGTCAGCGGCGATCCCATGATGCTGGCGCGGACGATGCCCTCGAGGATGTTGTCGGTCACCGGCGGCGTGATGAGCGTGCCGCCGCGGACCATGAAGAGATTCTCGGCGCTGCCCTCGGACACGTGGCCCTCGTTCGTCAGCACGATCGCCTCGTCGAACCCGGCCTCCTGGGCCTCGGTCTTGGCGAGGGCGGCGTTCACGTACGAGCCGGTGATCTTGCTGCGCGCGGGGATCGCGTTGTCGTCCACGCGGCGCCAGCTCGAGACGCCGCAGCTGATGCCGCGGTCGATGTCGATGTACGTGCCGAACGGCACGGCGAACACGGTGAACGACGACTCGAGGTCGTGCAGCCGCACGCCGATGAGCTCGCTGCTCATGTACACGAGCGGTCGGACGTAGCAGTCCTCGCGGTAGTTCGAGCGGCGCAGGAGCTCGACCGTGATCTCGACGAGGCGCTCGGGCGGGTACGCGAGGTTCAGCCGCATGACCCGGCAGGAGCGGTGGAGGCGCCGGTAGTGCTCGAGGAGATGCAGCCCGTAGAGCTGGCCCTGGTCCGCGTTCCAGTAGGCCCGGATGCCCTCGAAGACGCCGGTCCCGTAGTTGAACGCGTGCGTCAGGACGCTGACCTTGGCCTCGCGCAGCGGGACGAACTCGCCGTTGAAGAAGGCCCATGCCGTTTCGGGTGCGGCGCCTCGGCGCAGGGGGCTCGTCGGCCGGGTCAGCTCCTTCACCATGAGATCCTCCGTTCGCTTCACGTCCACCGGAAGCGCGGTGACGCATCAGCCGTGCCGTCTGGCGCAATTGTGTCACCGGCACTGTGCTCCCATCTCACAGGCGTACTTCCAGCGTCTTGCGCCGGCGCGACCGCCGGGCCTACGATGCCGCCGGTCTGACCACTTGGAGCGCGGTCTGACCAGCGAACCTTTTGGCAGGGCCTGGCGCACCAGCAGCGGGAGGTCACATCGAATGCGCAAACCTTTCGGTCGGTCGATCTCGCTCGCGATCGCAGGGCTGCTTGTCGCATCGGCGTGCGGCGGTGCCGGAGGAGGCGCGTCGGCGGGCACGTCGGCCGGCGCGACGGGCGTCACGGTCGTGACACCAACGAAGCCCGTCGAGTTCGTCATCAGCACCGCACCCGGCGGCGCCTCGGACATCTACGCGCGCTTCATCCAGGGCGCCATCGAGAACAACCACCTCATGACGCAGCCGCTGACCCCGGTGAACAAGGACGGCGGATCCGGTGCGGTGGCGTTCCAGTACGTGTACGACCACAAGGGTGACATGCACTACATCATGATCACCCTCAATTCGTTCTTCACCACGCTCATCGTCCAAAAGCTCCCCTTCAAGGCCACCGACTTCACTCCGATCGCCAACCTCGCGCTTGACCCCTTCTATCTCTGGGTGAACAACGACAGCCCGTGGAAGACGGCCGGCGACTTCATTGCCGCGGCACAGAAGGACGAGCTGACGGTCACCGGCACCGGATCGAAGCAGGAGGACGAGGTCCTGTTCCGGCGCATCCAGGACCTCAAGCAGACGAAGCCCTTCAAGTACGTGCCCGCGTCAGGCGGCGGCGCCGTCGCGACGGCCCTCGCCGGACATCAGGGCGGCGTCGTCGCCACGGTGAACAACCCGAGCGAAGGGCTCGGCCTGTACACCGCGAACCCGCCGAAGATCCGGCCGCTGTGCGGATTCCTGCCGTCCAGCCCCACCGAAGGAACGTTCAAGGACCTGCCCACGTGCAAGTCGCAGGGGCTCGATATCGATGACTACTACGTCATGCGGGCCATCATGGCCGCGCCGGGCCTTTCCAAGGGGCAGCAGGCCTACTGGGCGGACGTGTTCAAGAAGGTCTTCGACAGCAAGGACTGGCAAGACTTCATGAAGAAGAACGCGCTCAATCCGGACTTCAAGTCTGGCGCCGACTTCGACAAGTTCATCGCCGACTACCAGAAGCTCCACGAGGACATCGCGAAGAAGAACGGCTGGGTCCAATAGCGGTTGAGGCCCTACCAGGTCGCGACGGCGGTCGCGCTCATGTTCGTGGCCGCCGTCGCGATGGTGGATTCCCGGGCCGGCGCCCTCGTCGATCGGACGGGCACCCAACCAGGCGGGATCGGAGCCGGGTTCTACCCATTCTGGGCCGCGATGCTCATGTTCGTCTGCTCAGGGCTCGTCGCGTACCGCGCCTGGCGCACACCGACGCCGGGAACAGCGGCGTTCGAGGGCCGCGACGCGGTGTTCTCGGTCCTCAAGCTGATCATCCCGATGGTCGTCTTCACCGTGGCGATCGTCTGGCTGGGCTTCTACATCGTCAGCGCGCTCTACATGGGCCTCTTCGCCCGCTGGCTCGGACGCTACCGCTGGATCTGGGTCGCCGCGAGCGCGGTCGCGATGCCGGTGGCGATCTATGCGGCATTCGAGCTGGGCTTCCGCGTCGCGCTCCCGAAGAGCGTCCTCTACGACGCGGGCATCCTTCCCTTCTGAGCAGGGGTAAAGGAGCGACGACATAGAGTTCTTCAACGTCTTCGGCGACCTCGCGGGCGGCTTCGCCACCGCGCTCCAGCCGTTCAACCTCTTCATGCTGTTCGTCGGCGTCGCCCTTGGTCTCGTCGTCGGTGTGCTTCCGGGCCTCGGCGGAACGAGCGCCGTCGCGATCCTGCTGCCGATCACCGTGATCATCGCCCGCACGAGCCCGACGAGCGCGGTGATCCTGCTCGCCGGCGTGTACTGGGGAGCCCTGTTCGGCGGGGTCATCACCTCGATCCTGTTCAACATCCCGGGCGAGCCGTGGTCCGTCGTGCTGCTGTTCGATGGCTTCCCCCTCGCGAAACGGAGGGGCAAACCGGGCGTCGCCCTGGCATCGTCGTTCATGGCGTCGTTCGTCGGCGCGTTCCTCGCGACGGTGCTCTTCACGTTCTTCGCCCGGGCGCTGGCGGATATCGCGATCTCCTTCGGCCCGCCGGAGCTCTTCGCGGTGTTCATCATGTCGTTCGCGACCCTGATCGGCCTGGGTGCGGAGTCGCCGGCCAAGGCGGTCGCGATGATCGGCTTCGGGCTGCTCCTCGCCGCCGTCGGGTTCGACACGATCACCGGTGCTCCCCGCCTGAACTTCGGGCAGACCGCGCTCCTCTCCGGCATCAGCTTCGTCCCCGTGACGATCGGCCTGTTCGGGATCGGCGAGATCCTCGCGTCCGCCGAGGAGTCCGGGATCGGGTACGTCGAGCGGATCGCCGCGCGCGTCGGGTTCAAGGACCTCGTGGAAACGTTCGGCGAGCTGCGGAAGCGGATCTGGCTCGTCCTCTCGACCGCGCTCATCGGCTTCTGGTTCGGCACGCTGCCCGGGCACGGCGCGACCGCGGGGTCGTTCCTCGGCTACGGCCTCGCGCGGCAGTGGTCGAAGAACAAGGAGGATTTCGGGAAGGGCGAGATCTCCGGGATCATGGCGCCCCAGGCGGCCGCGGACTCCGCGGCGGTCGGCTCGCTCGTCCCCATGATCGCGCTCGGCGTTCCGGGCTCGCCCACCTCGGCCGTCATCATGGCGGGCCTCTTCATTTGGGGGCTGACGCCGGGCCCGCTGCTCTTCGTGGAGCACCACGATTTCGTCTGGGGCCTCATCGCGAGCATCTACCTCGGACACCTCCTGACCTTCGTCATCTGCCTCTCGGCCGTGCCGCTCCTCGCGATGATCATGCGGATCCCCTACGCGATCCTCACGCCGTTCATCGTGCTCATCTCGATCATCGGCGCGTACTCCCTGAACAACTCGATGCTCGACGTCTTCATCACGATCATCTTCGGGCTGGTCGGCTATTGGCTGCGGAAGACGAAGTACCCCCTCGCGCCGCTGGTCGTGGCGATCGTCCTTGGAGACTCCACGGAGAAGACGTTCCGCCAGAGCCTCATCGGCAGCGGCGGCAATCCGCTCGTGTTCGCCGGAAGCCCGCTCGCGGCGACCCTCCTGGTGCTCGCGGTGCTCCTCCTCGCGTTGCCGATCGTGCGATCGCTCCGCCGTGGCCGCCGTCGGGCGGCGCTCGAGCAGGACACCGTCGGCACCGCGATCGATTAGGTGTCACCGCTCGACGCCGTCCTGCTCGTCGTCGCGTTCGGGCTGATCCTCGTGGGCGCGGAGCTCTTCACGAACGGCGTCGAGTGGCTCGGCAAGGTCCTCGGCATGACCGAGGGCGCGACCGGGAGCATCCTCGCGGCCATCGGCACGGCCACGCCGGAGACCCTCGTGCCCATCGTCGCGATCCTGTTCACGAACAGCGTCGAAGCGGACGACATCGGCGTCGGGGCGATCCTGGGCGCGCCGTTCATGCTCGGCACGCTCGTGATGCTGCTCATCGGCGTCACCGCGTATCTCCTCCGGGTCCGCCGGCGGCGGACGACGCTTCGCGTGGACCGCGCCCACGCGTCGCGCGACCTCGCGTTCTTCCTCGTCATGTACACCGGAGCGCTGGCGATCGCGCTCATCGGGCCGCTGCGCGACATCAAGGGCGTGATCGGCTGGGTCTTCCTGCCGGCGTACTTCTTCTACCTGTTCCTCGTGCTGCGCACCCCTGCCGCGACCCCGACCGACGTCGAGGAGCGGGCCGAGGAGCGGGAGGCGTTCGACGCGCTGAGCTTCGCCGGCTACCTGCGCCGCGCCGGCGCGCGCCTCGACCCTCACGATCCGCCGGCCTGGCTGATCGTCGGTCAGACGCTCGTGTCGTTCGGCGGGATCCTGCTCGGGGCGAAGATCTTCGCCGCCTGGATCGACGCCTTCTCGCACGCGATGGGCTTCAACGCGCTGCTCGTCGCGCTCCTCCTCGCCCCGCTCGCGACCGAGCTGCCCGAGGCCGCGAACAGCCTCATCTGGACGAAGGACGGGAAGGACGTGATCGCGCTCGGCAACGTCGCGGGCGCGATGGTCTTCCAGTCGACGATCCCGGTCACGATCGGCGTCCTGCTCACGCCGTGGGTCCTCGGGCCGTTCGGGACGGTCGCGGCGTTCTTCGCGCTCGCCTCGGGCCTGCTCATCTACGTGCAGCTGCGCTTCCGGACGACGGGTGACGCGCTGCCGCTCTCGTCGCTGGTCATGGGCGGCAGCCTCTACCTCGTGTTCATCCTCTACGTCGTGCGGAGCCTCCTCGCCGGCTGATCCGCCGGCGCGGCCCGCCGCACGAGCCAGCCCGCCGAGCCGCCCTGGACCACGAGCGTGACGACCACGATCCCGAACGTGATCCGCTGCAGCAGCGCCCGCTCGGGGAAGTCCAGCGGCAGCGAGAGCGCCGCGGCGGTCGCGACTGCGCCGCGAAGCCCGGCCCAGAAGAGCGGGTGCAGCCAGCGCACCGGGAGCGCGGTCGCGATCCGGAGCCGTTCGAGCAGCCTGCCTCCGGCGCCCAGCAACCCATAGACGACGGCGGCTCGCGCGACGAGCACCGCGACGACGCCCCAGGCGATGGGCACCAGCGCCTCGAGCGTGTCCGAATGCGCGATCGCGATCCCGACGGCGATGAAGATGAGCGCGTTCAGCAGCGCGGACAGCGGATGCCAGAGCCCGTCGAGGGCCGCCTCGGCTCGCGCGTCGATGCGCCCGCCGCGGCCGAGGCTCCCAAGGGCGATGCCCGCCAGCACCGTCGCGAGGACGCCCGAAAGGCCGATGGCAGTGGCGACGAGGTAGACGCCGTACGCCGTCACCAGCGAGGTCACCGCCGGCAGCGCGCGGCCGGGCAGCCGCGTGACGAGCAGCGCCGCGACAGCGCCGGCGGCCGCGCCGAGGACGGCGCTCCCGGCGATCGTCAGCGCGAACAGCCACGCCGCGTCGCCCGGCGCGATACCGCGGGTGACGAACGCCAGCGCGACGGCGAATGCGACGAGGCCGGTCCCGTCGTTGAGCAAGCTCTCGGCATCGACGATCGCGACGAGCCGCCTCGGCGCGTGGAGCTTCGTGAAGGTCGCGACCACGGCCGCCGGATCGGTGGCCGAGACCATCGCGCCGACGACGAAGGCGAGGTCGAGCCGCAGGCCGATGGCGCGATCGAGCACGAGCGCGATGATCCCCGCCGACACGAGCACGCCCGGCACCGCGAGGAACGCGATCCAGCCGTACGCGCGCCGCAGATCGTCCCAGTGGAGGTGATAGGCCGCCGCGAAGACGAGGCCGGGCAGGAGCGCGACGAGGACGAGATCCGGCGTGACCGCCGGCCGCAGCTGCGGCGCGACGACCGCGAGGAGCGCTCCGACCGCGACGAAGGCGATCGGCCCCGGCACCGGGCTGGCGCGCAGCCGTCTGGTCAGACCATCCACCGGCGAATCATGCGGCGGCCCGATGGACCGCATACCATCGCCTCCAGCGCGCCCAAGACGAACGAACGGCGGCGCGAACAGCATCCAGGGAGGGGTTCCACGCCCATGAAGCGAATCCTCGCGTTCTCCGTGCTCGTCGCCACCATCGTGGCGTCGTGCGCCACGACCACGACCACCAGTCCCGGCGCGTCGGCCAGCAGCAGCGGGAAGGCCGCGACCGGCCAGCACCCGAAGATCGGTCTCGTCACCGACGTCGGCGGCCTGAACGACAAGAGCTTCAACGCTCTCGCCGACAAGGGTCGCAAGGACGCCCAGGCGCAGCTCGACGTGGACACGTCGGTCACCGAGTCCAAGCAGCAGGCCGACTACGTGCCGAACCTCACCAAGTACGCGCAGGACAAGTACGACCTGGTGATCGGCGTCGGCTTCCTCATGCAGAACGCGATCTGGAAGGTCGCCAAGCAGTTCCCGAACATCAAGTTCGCGCTCATCGACGGCGCGCCCCAGGACGACGCCGGCAAGACCGAGAACCTGCCCAACGTCGCGAACCTGTTCTTCAAGGAGCAGGAGGCCGGCTACCTCGTCGGCGTCATCGCCGCGACGATGGCGAAGAACAAGGTCGGCGCGGCGACCACAACACCGTGTGCTCGATGGGCGGCCTGCCCATCCCGCCGGTCGACCGCTACATCGCGGGATACCAGGACGCGGTGAAGACCGTGAGCCCGACCACCAAGATCCTCAACGGCTACAGCCAGGACTTCGTCGACCAGCAGAAGGGCCTCGAGGTCGGCAAGAGCCACATCGCGCAGGGCTGTGACATCCTGTTCCAGGTCGCCGGTGGCAGTGGTCTCGGGTACATCCAGGCGGCCAAGGCCGCCAACGTGTACGCGATCGGCGTTGACGCCGACCAGGCCGACGTCGCGCCGGGCACCGTGATCACGAGCGCACTCAAGAAGGTGGACACGGCCGTCTTCCAGACGATCCGGGCCGTCCGTCTCGGCACCTTCAAGGCCGGTGACAACCTCTTCAACGCGGCGAACGATGGCGTCGGCTTCGGCAAGACCGACAAGATCGTGCCGAAGGAAGCCATCGACGCGGCGAATCAGGCCCTCGCCGACATCAAGTCGGGCAAGATCACTCCGAAGGACACCGTCCAGGTCAAGTGACCTGGTGACCCAGATCCAGCAACCAGCGACGACGGGGCCGGGCACCGAACGCCCGGCCCCGTCGGTGCGTCAGCCGACCTTCCAGTGGGCCGCGGGCCCGGCGATCCCGCTGCTCTCGGTGGTCATCGCGCTGATCTTCGGCGCGGCCTTCGTGCTCCTCAGTGGCAACGATCCGATCAAGGCCTACGCCGCGCTCGTGCAGGGCGCCTTCGGCACGCCGTACGACATCACCGAGACGATCGTCGCGGCGATCCCGCTCGTGCTCACCGGCATCGCGGTCGCGATCGCGTTCCGGACCGGCCTGTTCAACATCGGCGCGCAGGGTCAGCTCCTGGTCGGCGCGCTCGCCGCCGGCTGGGCTGGCTCCCAGTGGCCGACGCTCCCCGGTCCCATCCTGATGCCGATCGTCATCGTCTTCGGCATCGCCGGTGGCGCGTTCTACGGCGGCATCGTCGGCCTGCTCAAGGCCGTGCGCGGGGTGAACGAGGTGATCACGACGATCATGCTCAATTACACGATCGTCTTCGTGATGCATTGGCTCCTGCAGGCCGGGCCGATGACCGCTCAGAACGCGTTCGGCACGCCGGCCTCCACGCCGATCGGCGCCGGGGCGCGACTCCCGATCATCATCCCGAACGAGATCGTGCTCTTCAGCCGGCTCCATGCCGGCGTGCTCCTGGCGGCGCTCGCGGTCGTCGTCTTCTGGTTCCTGCTCTGGCGCACGCCGCTCGGCTACCGGCTGCGCGCCGTCGGGCTCGGCGCCCGCGCGGCGGCGCAGGCGGGCATCGACCCGGCGCGGCACATGATCCTCGTCATGGCCATCGCCGGCGGGTTCGCCGGCCTCGGCGGGATGATCGAGGTGAGCGGCGTCTTCGGCCGCGTCTACGACGGGTTCTCGTCGAGCTACGGCTTCGACGCGATCGCGGTCGCGCTGCTCGGGAAGAACTCGCCCCTCGGCATCGTCTTCGCCGCGCTGCTGTTCGGCGCGTTCGTCCACGGCGGCGCGTACATGCAGTCCCACGCCGCGATCTCCTCCAACCTCGTCGCGATCATCCAGGCGTGCGTGCTCTTCGTCATCGCCGCGGAGGCGCTCGTGCGCGGCCTCACCCGGCGTCGGGGGCACAAGCCGGTCGAGGCGATCGCGTGACGCTCGAGATGCTTGTCGGGGCGAGCGTGTTCGCGGCGACGCTGCGCCTGGCGACGCCGATCGCGCTCGCCGCGCTCGGCGGCACCATGACCGAGCGCAGCGGCGTGACGAACATCGCCCTCGAGGGCTCGATGCTCGTCGGCTGCTTCTTCGGCGTCGTCGCGGCCGACCGGACGCACAGCGTCGGGGTCGGGCTCGCCGTCGCGCTGCTCGCGGGGCTACTGCTCGCCGCGCTGCACGCCTACGCCTCGATCACGCTGCGCGCGGACCAGATCGTCTCGGGCATGGCCCTCAACATCCTCGCCCTCGGCCTCACGACCTACCTCGACTACCAGATGTACGGCACGACCGGGACCCCAGCCGACCTCCCGGCGGTGCCCGATCTCCACCTGACGTTCCTGAGCGGCGTGCCGTACGTCGGCGACGCGATCGCCGACCAGAACTCCATCGTCTGGCTGACGCTCCTGCTGGTCATCGCGCTGCAGGTCTTCCTGTTCCGCACGGTCCTCGGCCTGCGCTGGCGCGCGGTCGGCGAGCACCCCCGTGCCGCCGAAACGGTCGGCATCCAGGTCCGGCGGCTCCGCTACGCGGCGGTCCTCGCGAGCGGCGCGCTGGCCGCGCTCGGCGGCGCGTACCTCTCGCTCGGGGTCGCCCATTCGTTCACCGACGGGATGACCGGAGGCCGGGGCTTCATCGGGCTCGCCGCGATGATCTTCGGCCGCTGGACGCCGGTCGGCGCCCTGGCCGCGAGCCTCATCTTCGGCTACGGGAACGCGCTCTCGACCTCGCTCCAAGGAGCGACCATCGGCGACGTCCGGGTACCGGTGCAGCTCCTCGGGACGCTCCCCTACGTCCTCACGATCCTCGCCGTGGCCGGCTTCGTGGGCCGGTCGCGGCCGCCGGCCGCCGATGGGCTGCCGTACGAGACGGAAGGTCACGCATGATCGACGCCGCCGTGCCGCTCCTCGAGATGCGCGGCATCACGAAGCGCTTCGGCGACCTCGTCGCGTTGAACGCCGTCGATCTGGCCGTCGGCGAGCACGAGATCCACGCCCTCCTGGGCGAGAACGGCGCCGGCAAGTCGACGCTCATGAACGTCCTCTACGGCCTCTACCACCCCGACGCGGGGACCATCCGGCTCAACGGGACCGAGGCCGCGATCCGCTCGCCGCGCGATGCGATCGCGCGCGGCATCGGGATGATCCACCAGCACTTCATGCTCATCCCGCCGCTCACCGTGGCGGAGAACGTCGTCCTCGGCGACGAGCGCGCCGGTCCGATGCTGAGCCAGCGCGGGCTCGCGGCACGCGTACGCGAGCTCGAGGACCGGTTCCACATCGCCGTCGATCCTGACGCGCGGGTCGAGGACCTCCCGCTCGGCCTGCAGCAGCGCGTCGAGATCCTCAAGGTCCTCTACCGCGGGAGCCAGCTGCTGATCTTCGACGAGCCGACCGCGGTGCTCACGCCGCAGGAGGTCGACGAGCTCTTCGCGATCGTCCGCACGCTGCGCGACGAGGGGAAGGTCGTCATCTTCATCACCCACAAGCTCCGCGAGGTCTTCGCCGTCACCGACCGCATCACGGTGCTGCGCGCGGGGCGGAACGCCGGCGAGCTCGTCACGAAACAGACCTCGGCGGCGGAGATCGCGCGGCTCATGGTCGGGCGCGACCTCCGCCAGGTGCAGGCGCGCACACCGGTGCCGTCGAGCGGCCCGGTGCTCGAGATCCGCGGGCTCGAGGCCCGCAGCGATCGCGGTGCGGCGGCCCTGCGCGGCGTCGACCTCACCGTGAGCTCCGGCGAGATCCTCGGCGTCGCGGGCGTCGGCGGCAACGGTCAGAGCGAGCTCGCCGAGTGCGTCCTCGGATTGCGCGGGCCGACCGCCGGATCGATCACGATCGGCGGCGCTGACATCGCGCACGA
>Ga0070730_10005830_pt1 | contig 10579 bp, 6 predicted proteins | sample Coa_R1_3_FD_66447 | JGI IMG/M metagenome (GOLD analysis project Ga0070730, IMG submission 66447) | Surface soil microbial communities from Centralia Pennsylvania, which are recovering from an underground coalmine fire - Coalmine... | ecosystem: Environmental > Terrestrial > Soil > Unclassified ... | reverse complement strand
GTCACTCCCACCTTCAGCGCAAACCATTCATCGAGCGCATCCACCGGCCAGTCGCTGCCGTAGGCCAGGCGCGCGCCGTGGGTCGCCAGGCGCGAGGCCGGTTCGATCAAGGCGGAGCGCTTCGCTCCGAGCGTGTCGCGCACTCCCTCGACCGTGTCGGGCGCCGGCTGTTCCCATTGGAACGAGAGCACGGGCGTAACATTGAGTTTCGCAAACCGGCCGTAATCCGACGGATCGACGAGTTCGCAGTGGGCAAATGCCGGCCGCACGTCCAAGGCCGGAGGCAGGGCGGCTCGCATGGCTTGCACGGCGTCAAGCCCAGCACGAACGGCCCCGTCGCCATCCGTGTGCAGATGAGGATCGAGCCCATTGCGGCCGAGGCCGATCAGGATTTCCTCGAGTATCGGCGCCGGAAAATAGACCTCGGGTTCCCGCCGCGCCGCCGGTACGAATTTCGGCGCCTGCGCCGTGCCATGGTTCTCGAGATAGGGCTCGAGCAGGGCGCCGGTGTTGGCCGGATAGTTGATGACTCCGTCCATGAACAGTTTGACGTGCCGCACCGAGAGCGACGGGACCGGCCGCAGCGCGCCTTCGTCATACTTGTGAGCGACCGCGACGACCCGTTCGACCGCTCGGCGTGCGGAAGCGGCATCGGTGGCCTCCGCAGGGGGGATCAGAGGCGCAAAGTGCGCCCGCGCCGTCAGCGCGCCGGCGCGCTCCGCTGCGGCGAAAGCCTTGATGTCCTGTTCGTCGCCGACCGCGTCCAGAAAGCTCGTGATTCCCTGACGCCGCATCGCATCGAGCGCCGCACGCGCCCCGGCGGCATACTCTTGCTCGGTGGGCTCCGGAATCAACGCGCCGACGATCTGCTGTGCGGCGTCCTCGAGCGTGCCGGTCGCCTGACCGCCTGCATCGCGATTGATCCGGCCGCCTGCCGGGTCCTTCGTCTGAGCAGTGATTTTCGCCAATTCCAGCGCCTTCGAGTTGGCGAGACTCGAATGGCCGAAGGAGTCGTGAACCAAAATCGGCCGCTGGGTGTCCAGTGCATCCAGGATGGCCCGGTCGACCGGGACGCCGTCGGTGTGCATGCCGTAACGGAACCAATTGACCACTTCGAGCCAGGACCCCGGGGGATCCTGGCGCCGAGCATCGAGACAGGATCGTATCCGCGCCTGAAACTCGCGCAGCCCCAACGATTCATAGTTCAGGTTGCACTTGAGCAGGTCGACACCGGCAGCCACCGGATGCATGTGCCCGTCGATCAGCCCCGGCATCACCGTGTGTCCGTGAAGATCGACGATGAGGGTGTCTTTTCCGATCAATCCGTCCGCACCGGCGTCGGCGCCGACATAGATGATACGGCCGGCCGCGATGCCGATCGCCTGCGCCGCCGTTCCGCGCCCATCCATCGTGATGACGTTGCCGCCCCGGTAGATCACCTCGGCGTGGTTCGCTTCCGCAATGGCCGGCGGCGCGCTCCACGTGGCCAACAACGCGATCGCCAGGACCGGCACACCGGCGCCCCAACGGCTCGCTTGCTTTCGAATTCGTGCTCTCGGCATTTGTAGGTTCTCCTCTGGAGCGCGCATTCTGCCTGGTAGTGCGTTCGTCTACCATCAACCGAAAGTTGAATACATCAATCTTGTGGGATGCGTTCGCGCGAGGATTCTTACCGCTCGGGACCTATGTCATTCGTGACAGGACATCGTTGCTTCGGTCCTTGTCGAAAAATCGGTGCTTCAGTGCGCCCACCGTGTGCAGTGTGATGACGCCAAGGAGCGTGTAGGCCAGGTACCGGTGCAGCAATTGAAATACCTCAAATCGCGCGTCATTCTTGGGCAGCAGTTCAGGCAAATTGAACCCGAAGAAGAATACACCGTCGCTTTGGGTGTACGAACTCGACATCGCGTATCCCATGCAGGGAACGGCGATCATCAGGGTGTATAACGCGATATGCGCTATTTTGGCGGTCCTGGCTTCCCACGGTGCAAGTCCCGTGGGAAGCGCGGGGATCGCCGCGCGCGCCCGGTTTGCGAATCGGAGCAGGACAAGAATGAGGATGAGCATTCCGAACGATTTGTGCCAAGGGTAGAAGACATCGAACTTTGCAGGAACGTGGTCATCCATGGACACCATCGTCCAGCCGGCCCAGACCATGCCGAGAATGATCACCGCCATCGTCCAATGAAGAATCCGCATCGATAGTGGGTATTTCATAGTGGGCTGCAAACGAAACTACGACATCAGTGGCTTTGCCCTAAAAATGTGTCCGAAACTCGAGCCCGATGGTTTGGGGCTGATTTGTCACCAAGCGCGGCCGACCGGGCGTCTCCGCTCCTATTGAACGGCTGTCGGCCAGATTCGCGTGCTGGTTGGCGAGATTCTTGCCGACGAAAGCAACTTCCCACCGGTCACTCTCAAACGCGATTCGCGCATTCAACACATCGTAACCTGGCCGCTCGCGCGTGGTGAAGCCATTCAGCCCGGAGAGATTGTTGGCGCTGAAGCTGCGCCCCACGTAAGCGTAGTCGATCCCCGGGACCAGCCGGCCGGATGCCATGATGGGCTGGGTCCAGGTGATGGCGGCATTCGCGGTGACGTCGGGTACCTCGAATACCGGGTCTCCGGGCTGCTGCGGCGAATCGCTTCCCGCTTTGGTGATCTTCGCATCCTGATACCCGACCCCGAAGGAGAACTGCAGCGGCTGAATGGGCCGGGCGTTGACCTCGATTTCCCCGCCCTTGCTCGTCGCAGCTCCCGCATTGGCGCGATACTGGAATCCGCAGCCGAGCAAGATCAATTGCTGGATGTTCTTCCAATCGATATAGAAAGCGGCCGCGTTGAGAGTCAAGCGGTGGTCGAACCATGCGCTCTTGAGTCCGAGTTCGTAATTCCACAGCGAGTCGGATTTGTATTGCCGGGTCTCATCAATCGAGACGCCGGCGGGCAATTGGGTGCCGCATAGCGCCGCAGGAACCGACGGCACCAGTCCGCCGGGCCGGAAGCCCTTGGCCGCCGTCGTGTAGACCATCACATCGGGATTGACGTGGTAGTCGAGCTGAATCTTCGGGGTGGTACTGGATTCCTTGGTCGTCACCGGCGGATCGACCAGCTGACCAACGCCGGCGTAGTAATTCTGCACCGATTCCGTTACCGCACCTTCCTGGTAGCCGCCGGCGGTGGTCTTCACCTGACTCCATCGCAGGCCTACAGTAGCCTTCCATGCCTTGGCGAACTCGTAGGACACTTCGCCAAAGGCCGCCGGTTCCTTGACGCTGGTTTGGTAGTTCGTCCCGAATATTTCATCGGGGTTCTTGGGGTTCGGGCAAAAATAGGTCCCCGGTGCGGCGTTCGGCGGACACAGGTTGAAAACGTTCACGAGAATGTTGCCGAATCCCGGTGCGTCGTTCGGCGGGTAGTACGCTGCAAAGGGCAGTTGGCCGTGCAGATCGGAAAAGAATCCGCCGGCGACGAATTGCATCGGGCCGGATAATTGCGAGACAAAGCGAATTTCCTCGACGAAACGCTGATAATCTTTCACTTCGACCACCCGGTCCGGAATGGCTTGGTAACCGCCCAAAGGCTGGGCAAAGAGCCAGTCGGATTGATCCTCGGTCTCCCACACCTTGCGGCTGAAATACGCCGTCGACGAAATCACGTCGCCAAAGTCCGTGTGCCATTTTACGCCGAGACTTCCCATGCTCCACGTGTCGTATCCGCCCTCGGGTAGATTGAACATACGCGCCTGCATGAAATCATTGACATGCAAGGTGGGCAGCGGCGGCGGGACAAACGGCGCCGGAACAGGATAGCCGTATCCGTTGGACCTGTCCGTCGGGGCGTCCGCCATTGGAAAGCCGTTATACTCGGCGCGTTGCGTGATGATCCGCGGCGTAATGGTCAAGTTGTCGGTGGGCTTGAAGGTCAACGCCGCGGCGCCTCCATACGTTTTGATCGCGCCGACGTTGTCGACGATGCTGACGGCGGCCGGATTCGTGTTGACCGACAGCGGGGTGCACGTCGGCGCGGCGTTGAGGTTATTCGCCGTCGAATTGATGTTCGTGCAATAGCTTCGCTTGAAGTAGCCCGCCTCGTCATCATAGAAACCAGAAAGCCGCAGCGCCAGCCGATCCTCGATCAGGGGAATGTTGACGACGGCATCGCCCGTATAGTTCGGTCGATCGGTGTTCCAGGTATCGGAGAGGCCGCCATGAATGTCCGCGGAGAAATTCGTGAGATCCGGCGTCTTGGTGATGATGCGAACGGTACCCCCCATCGACCGGGCGCCGTACAGGGTGCCTTGCGGCCCACGCAGGACCTCGATGTGATCAATGTCCAGCACTCGCGGATCGATCGAATCGGGAAGCGGCGTGTCGTCAATGTAAAATCCCGTTGTATTGTCTCCGGAGATCCCGCGAATTGAGATGGTGCGGGCGGTCCCGATCCCGTCGCCCGTCATGGCGAAGGCCAGGTTGGGCACTTTGGTGCCATAGTCGAAGAAGTCGGTGATGGCTTTCTGTTCGAGTTCCTTCCCGCCAAACGTCGTGATCGATAGCGGCACGTTCTGCACGCTTTCCGTGCGCTTCTGCGCCGTGACCGTGATTTCCGCGAGACCCTCTGTTTGTTGGGGTGGTTGATCGGCGGCGGTCGCGGCGAAATTCCAGAATGCAGCGGTCCCCAGACAAACCATCAGCCTATTTCGTGCACCCATATTATCCCTCAGACGCGCCGCTGCGCTTTGTTAATAATGAATCGGTCGATCGAGCTCATTCACTCGAGTTGGGCCTCTATCAGATACGGCCCCGAGGACTTCAATCCGATGCGCAGAGCCTCGCGAAATTCGGCGGGAGTGGCGGCGCGCGAGCAAGGCACACCGTAGCCTTGGGCCAAGGCGAGCCAATCCAGGCGCGGCTCGTCCAGACACGTCAACCGGGCAAGCGCCGGGCGACTCGTGTCCGCGCCGGCGCGCCGGAGTTCCGTCTGCAAAATGCCATAGCGATGATTGGCGCAGATGATGACGGTGACGTCGAGCGCCTCCCGCGCGAGCGTCCACAGCGCTTGAAGCGTGTACTGGGCGCTGCCGTCGGACTGAAGGCAGATGACGCGCGCTTCAGGGGCCGCTACCGCAGCCCCTACCGCACACGGAATGCCTTGGCCGATGGCACCCCCGGTGTTGGTCATGACCCGGTGTCGCGCCGCCCGGTGGGCTCGTTGAAGATATGGGCCGCCACAGGTCGAGCCTTCGAGTGACACGATGGCGTCCTCGGGCATCTGCCGCGCCAGTTCTTCGGCGACCGCCACGGGAGAGAGGTTCGAGACCGAGGCTTCTTGACCTTGTGTGGAGACGGATCGACGGGCGGGAGAACCGCCAGCTGCTGGTGGCAGCACTCCGGCAAGAGTCTCCAAGGCGTGCACGCCATCCTCGGCGGGCGACGAAAGCTCGACGAGCTGACAGTCGGCGACGAGCTTGCTGGGCTGGCCGGTGTAACCGAAGTAGCTCACGGGGGCGCGCGCGCCTGCGAGCATCACCACGGCTCCTTTCAGCTGTTCGATGACGTCTTGAGGGAAGTATGCGAGGCGCTCTAGGGGAGGCAGGTCTCCGCCCAGCGCGACGATCGGCGGGTAGGACTCCATCACGAGCCGTGCACCGGTGGATTCGGAAATCCGCCGGGCAGCTCGTTGTCCGCGCTCACAGAGCGAATCGCCTCCGAGCAGGATGACCGTGGATTCGCTTTGCAGGAGACGAGCGGCCGCCTCTTGGACTCGTCGCGCCGGTACCGCCTGCCGCGAGCGCACCTGCGCACTTGAGGGCGGCACCTCAGGCGGATCCTCGACCGTCTTCTCCATCAAGTCGCTTGGAGCAATCAACGTCACCACGGAACCGGGCGGTGCCAGCGCATCGGCAACGGCATCGCGGACCGACTGTACTATCGTGCTCGCGGAGTCAATGCGAATGACGCGAGCGCACATCGGCCGTGCGAGCGACTCGATGTCCGATGTCAGGGGAGCATCAAAGGGCAGGTGCCACGTCGCGTGATCCCCGACGATATTGACGATCGGAGAATGTGCCCGGCGTGCATTGTGCAGATTGGCCAACCCATTGGCGAATCCGGGGCCCAAGTGAAGCAATGTCAGAGCGGGTAGACCGGATACTCGGGCATAGCCATCGGCCGCCCCCGTGCACACGCCTTCAAAGAGTCCGAGAATGGGGCGCACCCCCGGTACGTCGTCCAGTGCCCTGACGAGGTCCAATTCGGTCGTTCCCGGGTTCGCGAAACAGACTCGAATACCCGTTGCGTAGGCCGCATTCAGCAACGCCGCCGCGCCGTTTTGAGGGTTGCTCACCGGATCTCTCTTCCGACGGCCTCCAGCCCGGCCTTGAATTTCGTCACCAGCTCGTCGATTTCATGCTTCTGAATCACCAGGGGCGGTGCGAAGACCAGCGTGTCACCCAAGGCGCGGGAAATCAGGCCGCGACCAAAGAGATTTTTGAGCAGGCGACGGCCCACGAGCGCTTCGCGCGGGAAGGGGGCCTTGGCGGCGCGATCCTGGACTAGTTCAATACCGATCATGAATCCCGCGCCGCGAATCTCTCCCACCAGCGGATGATCGCCCACCGCGGAGCGCATCTCCTGATGGAGGTATGGTCCGAGCTCGGCCACGCGGGACACCACCCGCTCATCGTCGATGATCTTGAGTGTGGCGAGTGCCGCCGCGGCGCCAACCGGGTGAGCCGAGTAGGTATACCCATGGCCAAAGAGTCCTGCCTTGGCGGATTCGGACTCGATGACCCGCCAGATCTTCGGCGACACGAAGCACACCGACATCGGGAAGTAGCCGCTGGTCACGCCCTTCGCGGCGGTGATCAGATCAGGCTCCAGCTTGAATTTCTGACTGCCCCAGTAGGTGCCGAGCCGCCCAAAGCCGGATACAACCTCATCCATCACCAGCAGGATGTCGTGACGGCGCAGGATGGGCACGATTTCCTCGAAATATCCCTCCGGCGGCGCGATCAGTCCACCCGCTCCCATCACCGGTTCAGCGAAGAACGCCGCGATGGTGTCCGGTCCTTCGCGCTCGATGAGACTCTCCAACTCCTTGGCCAGATGCTGCGAGAACTGACGCTCGGTCATGCCGGGCGGTGCCTGGCGGTAGTAGTGAGGGCAGGTGGTGTGCAGAATCGGACCCAAGGGCAGATCGAACAACGTATGCATCCCCGGCAGGCCGGTCAGACTGGCCGTGGCTATGCCGGACCCGTGATACGCGTTCCAACGGCTGATGATCTTCTTTTTCTTCGGCCGCCCCAGCAGGTTGTTGTAATACCAGATCAGTTTGAGCTGGGTTTCGTTGGCATCGCTGCCGGAGACCCCGAAGAATACCCGCGCCATGGGAACCGGTGCGCGCGCCAGAAGCGCTTCGGCGCATTCGATCGCCACATCGGTCGACATGCCGTTGAATGCATGGAAGAAGGAGAGTTTCGCGCTCTGGGCGGCGATCGCCTCCGATATTTCACGACGCCCGTAGCCCAGGTTCACGCACCAAAGGCCCGCCATGCCGTCCAGATACTCCTGGCCGCGGATGTCTTTGACGCGCACGCCATGGCCCTCTGTGACGACGAGCGGACCATCACGTAGGTGATCCGCCACCGATGTGAACGGGTGAAAGAGACTTTCCCGGTCGATCTTTCCCGCGTCTTGCTTGTCCAGTGTCATCTTGATTTCCCCACGCTCTCTAAAGGCGCATGCAATGGTTGGCGTTCACGAGTGCGAAACTTAGCGCGTTTTCAATACAGATACAATATATATAAAAAATGCCTGTTCGTTGACAAAATGCAACGCAGTGGCAAGATCAGAATGAACGCCTCGACCGGTGTCGTGAGCCTCGTTTTGCAGGAATCGAACTGATTTAGTCCGCGATACCGGGCTTGGCGGGCGCGCAGTGCGCCCCGACGAACCGCGCCACGTGCTCGATGAACACCGACGGCGCGTCGTCGTGGACGTAGTGCCCCGCTTCGGGAACGATGACCGAGGTGATATGGGCATTGCGGCTACGCATCATTGCTACCGTGGTCGCCGGGCAGAAATCGGACCGCCCACCATGAATGACCAGAGTTGGCGTGCGCAGCCGCTCGACGATGGGCCACAGGTCGAGTACTCGGGCTGGGTCTGGATTGAGCCGTGTCCTGCGAATGCCGTCCGCATCGTAGCGCCACGTAATGCGGCCGTTCGGCAGCTGGCGCAGGCTCTCCTCGACCCGCTGTTCGATCGCCGCGACGCTTAGTGTCGGCCGCTGAGTGCGCCAGTAAGCGCGCGCCTCATCCCAGGACGCAAATCCAGCAGGCATGGCCTGCATTTCCGCCACGATTCGCCGAGCTCCCGAGCCCGAAATCGACGACCCGGGCGCGATGTCTTCGATGACGAGAGCGGCAAGCCGGTCGGGGTGCCGATCGGCGTAGGCATAGGACGTCGTGCCGCCCATTGAATGACCGAGAAGCGCAAATCGACGCAGGCCGAGTTGATCGGCAATGCTCTCAAGATCAGCCAAGTAGGCGTCGGTATAGTAATTACAATCGGGATCCCAGTCGCTTTCGCCGCGCCCGCGCTGGTCAAACGCGATGAGCCGGTAGCGATGGGACAATGCCGCCGCCAATGCGCGCCACGTTCCCGAGAAGCCGCGCAATCCGTGCAGCAGCACGACCGGTGGTGCCGCGGCCTCTCCCCACTGCCGACACAGCAGCTTCAGGCCGTTGACGTGAATGAGTTCCGTGCGCTCATCCCGAAGAGGCGCGGTTCGTGCCGGTGGTTCACCTTGCGCGGGTGGTTCACCTTGTGCCGGTGGTTCACCGTTCATGGGCACATGCCGCCGTCAGAATCGAACACCGGACCAGCGAATCGACACCGGACCGCGGGTGAAGTATCAACGCAAGCCATCGCTGCCCACCGCTTCAGAGGCTTTGATTCCGCCCAGCCTGGCGTGCAGCCGGCCCCGCGTTGCCACAGCGAATGCCACGACGATTTCCCCGGGACCGGGGGAGTCCGTAAACGACAGGGACACAGTGTCGTAGTGCGACCGCACATACAGCGCATCTTTGTGGGCGAGTGGAATGTCGATGGTCGCACCGGGGCCCGCCCGCTTACCCGTTGATGGTATCCACGCCTTCCCGCCGCCCAAGGCTGTTCGGATCGGGTCGGCGAATTCGGTGGTGAGAAACGCGTTTCCGTGCTCGTATTCACCTTCGACGCCAACCAGGGCCGCCTTGCCGTAGCTCTGCACCCGAACCGCGCCGAGAATGGCCTGAAACCGGCGTCCGAATTCACGCCCGAGCTCGCCGGAACTGTGGATGACCGAGTCAAATGCGGCGACGAACCGCCCCGCATGCGGATTGTCGATCGCCGCCGCAAGGACGATTTTCACGAGCGGCTCACCATCGCTCAGGGAGCCTGTCTCCAATGCCAGGGTCTCTTCGCGGAACTCGAACCATTTGCGAATGTGGAGACCATGAAAGTTGGCGGGGCGCGATGCCATAGATTCTCCGTTGGGGCGTCAGCCGGCTATGCAAAGAGGAAACAATGGTGAAAAAATACGAGTATAATTGCCGTTAGTCAACAGTTGTCGCTGCTTAGTCCAAACCGGCGGAAGCTCAGGAGTCGTCCCGGGAGCTGTTGTTGACGAAAATCAAAGAAAGTGCACAATTGTTGACTATGCGAGACAAAGACAAAGTTCAGGTCGGGAACGTGGTCGCGATGATGTCATTCGCCGCGGTAGCCAACACGGGCAGCTTTTCGGCGGCCGCCGAACAACTCAATTGTTCGAAAGCGGCGGTCAGTCGTCAGGTTGCCCGGCTGGAGAGTGCTATAGGCTTGCAGCTGCTTACACGAACCACGCGCAGCGTTGCGCTGACTCCGGCAGGACGCGAGCTCTTTGGCCGGTGCTCGCGGATCGTGGACGAGGTCAATGAAACGAATCAGATCATGTCGGGGATGCTGACCACGCCGCGCGGCGACCTCAAGGTGAACGCGCCGGTGGTGTCCACCGTGTTCGGCATCACCGAAGTGATTCCCCGCTTCGTCAAGCAGTACAAAGACGTTCGAGTGCACATGAATCTTTCCGACAGCAAGGTGGATCTTTTGCACGGCAATTTCGACGCAGCATTCTGGGTTGGCGAGCCCTACGATTCGGCGCTGGAAGATGTGAAGTTGTGGGACTACGAGATGGTCCTCGCAGGAGCGCCGGAGTACTTCAAACGCCGCCGGAAGCCGGCAACGCCCGCCGATCTGAAGGACCACGACTGCATCATCGAGACTCATCTGTCGCGGCCCGGGGAGTGGCGGCTTTCCAAGGAACAGACGATTTCGGTGAGCCGGGGTCCCTTATCCTCCAACAGCGTCAGGATGACGCGCGCGGCGATTCTCGCGGGAATGGGAATTGCCTTTCTGCCGCGATTTGTCGTTGCCGAGGACATCGCCGCAAAGCGTCTTGTGGCCGTGTTGCCGGACTATGTGTCGGCCCGGCTGCCGCTGTATGTGATGTTTCCGAAGGGGCACTACGTCCTGGCCAAGGTCAAGGCATTCGTGGACTT
>Ga0070730_10005829_pt1 | contig 10580 bp, 11 predicted proteins | sample Coa_R1_3_FD_66447 | JGI IMG/M metagenome (GOLD analysis project Ga0070730, IMG submission 66447) | Surface soil microbial communities from Centralia Pennsylvania, which are recovering from an underground coalmine fire - Coalmine... | ecosystem: Environmental > Terrestrial > Soil > Unclassified ... | reverse complement strand
ATTACGCGGATGGGCAGGCGATACTTGGAATCCGCGCCGGCATACAGGTCCTGGACAAACAATTCTTTATTGCGCAATGACGCGGTAACGCGATCAAACAACGCATCGAATTTCTCCGGATCAAACGGCTGGTTCACGTCGCCCCAGTTCACCAGTTCCGTGGTCACCGGGTCTTTCACCGTGAATTTGTCTTTCGGAGTGCGGCCAGTGTACTTGCCGGTATAGGCCACGAGCGCGCCATTGTCAGCCAGCAATCCTTCACCGCGGCGTACCGCGTGTTCCACCAGGATGCCTGAATGAAGATTGCGGTGCACCTTATCGCTCTTGAGAAGGCTTTCCAGAGTAGCGGCTGTATCAATGGCTGGCATAGTAGACATGGCGGAAAAGATCTCCTGTTCCTGTTGGCGCCAGATGGCTGGTCGCGAGCAGCGGGTTTTGGCGTACTGAACGGCTAGGCCGTTTTGATCATTGCGTCCTGGGGCGCGCCAACTTCCTTCAGGACCGCATTCAGGTGTTGCAGTGTTTCATCCACCGTCAGCGTGTACATCTCCCGGCCGTGTTCATACGTGCCAGATTCAATCGCCGTCTTCAAAAAACGCCCGGCGGCCTGGATGGCCAGCGGATCGGTAATCACCCGGCCGGTCCGTTGCTGGTACTCCACCCATGTTGGATGCGGCAACGCAATCCATACCGGACGTCCGCTGGCAAGAAACTTTATGTCTATGGCGTCAGCGTGCCGGGTCGCAATGGCGACAATCAGGGCCTGGTAAACACAATGGAGTCTCTGTCCAGTCCAGCGGTCGGTAGCGTGAAAGTCCTGGTACATGCTATCTAAAAATATAGCGGAGCGCCCCAACTTCAGCAAATAACAGACCAGTAAATATAAGGCAGAGGGCGTCTGCCGGATGTGATTCCAATCACAGCCCCTCATGGGGTTCGTTGGCCGCGCCTTATAATCATTTTGCACCGCCCTTTTCCATGAACAACACCATGCAGGCAGTCTGGATCTCGACTTTTGGCGGCCCTGAAGTGCTGGAAATCCGCACCGTGGGCAAACCGCTCATCAACGATGAACAGGTTCTTGTGCGTGTTCGCGCATCGTCGCTCAACCGCGCCGATCTCCTCCAACGCCAGGGCAAGTATCCGCCTCCAGCGGGATTCCCGGCCGAAATCCCCGGCATCGAGTTTGCCGGAGAAGTTGCCGAGATAGGCTCTTCCGTCCGTCTGTGGAAGCCCGGCCAGCGCGTTTTTGGCCTGATCGGTGGCGGAGCGCATGCCGAATTCGTCGTTACGCATGAGCACCTGCTCGCGGAAATACCTTCTAACCTTGACTGGGCACAGGCCGCCGCGGCGCCGGAGGTCTTTATCACCGCCCATGACGCTCTATGGACTCAGGCTAACCTCCGCCCCAGCGAAACCGTGCTGATCCACGCCGTGGGCAGTGGCGTAGGCCTGGCCGCTGTGCAGTTGTCCCGTGCGATTCAGGCAGTGCCTTACGGAACCTCGCGCACCGCCAGCAAAATCGAGCAGGCAAAGCCGCTCGGTCTGGAAGACGGACTGGTATTACGTGACAATTTTGATGACCTCTCATCCGCCGCCGACAAATGGACTTCCGGCAAAGGCATCAACGTGCTGCTCGATCTCGTCGGCGGCCCATATGTCAAAGCCAGTCAGAAGGCGATGGCACACAAAGGCCGCATCATTCTCGTCGGCACGGTCGCCGGCGGCAGCTATGAGCTTGACGCCCGTTATGTCATGAGCAAGCGGCTCCAGATTCGCGGGACCGTCCTGCGCGCGCGCTCGCTGGAAGAAAAGATCGCCGCCACGCGCCTCTTTGCCGCCGAAGTTGTCCCGCTGCTCGCCCGCGGCGTGCTCCGCGCCAACGTCGATAGCGTCTTCCCGCTTTCCGAAATCGGCAAAGCCCACCAGCGCCTGGAATCGAATGAAACCTTTGGGAAGGTTGTTGTGTTAATGGAATAGTTCATCCCGGAGATTTGGTTCATTGCGAGTAACAATGTAAACTCTATTCGCTATGACGCCACCGCCGCCGCACTCAGGCCGTCCGCGCTATAAGGTAGTGTTTGGAAAAGATGCTCAGGATCTTGAAGCTAAACTCAATGATCCTGTTTTCACTCCCGCAGGGTATGCAGTCACCCACCTTGCTTTCAACTCCGCCAGGGCGGAGTACTTGCTCATTCTGGAAGATGAACGGAACGACGGGCGCTGACCCACTGCCAGTAACTCATTTTTCAATTGGCAATTTCCGGCGATTTTGGCAATCTCTTTTGCGGCCCTCTGGCCTGCATCTTTCAGCCAGTTTTCCGATCACGAAGCTGGAAAGGGTCGCTACAAATGGGTTGAGGGTTGGGAAGTGAGAAAGCACCCAAAAGCACAAGTAGTCTTATGCTTCCGCCTGCTGCTGGAGGCGACCTTACACCTCCGCTTAAAGGCGCTAAGAAAATGAGCCGAGCAAAAGCGAAATGACATACTAAAGAATCGTATACAAGTATGACGTATAATGATAAGCTGGCTTCAGATCCTCCGGCTGCTGGCTTGACAGAGGTACGGTGGTTAGGAGATTCGCTGGAGGTCTTGCGCGGGTTCCCTGGGGACGTTCAGGGCGATTTGGGCTATGCGCTGTATCGGGTGCAGCTTGGCCAAATGCCTCCGGACAGCAAGCCCATGCGGACGGTTGGTCCAGGCGTCTACGAACTGCGGGACCAGGACGCGCGGGCATGGTATCGCGTGTTTTACCTGAAGAAGATTGCAGACGTCGTCTACGTCTTGCACTGCTTCGAGAAGAGGACAGCGCAAACCGAGCGGAAGGACATAGAAGTTGCCAAAGAGAGGCTCAAACGGCTCAATGAACAACAGCGTGCAGAACAAAAACGCCAGACTCGTCGCCCACCGGACAAAGGGAAGCGTTCTTGACGAGCTTAAAATGACCGACCAGGACCGTTTGGAGCTGAAGCTGAAGGCGGATCTGCATCAGGACATCCTCAAGCTCATCAAAAAGAAAAAGATTACCCCCCGCCAACTTGAGAAGCTTTTTGACATTCCGCAACCCCGAGTCAGCGAACTGCTCACAGGCAAGCTTTCCCTGCTCAGCGTTTCCAGGCTGCTCTACTATGCCCATCTCTTAGGGGCTCACGCGGATGTGAGACTAAAACCCTCCGCAAGGGTTGGACAAGTCGCACGGCAACTCGCAGGCTAAACCAAAGAAAATTGCGTTCTTCCTCTGTGTTCCTTCGTGTCCTTTGTGGTTGAGGGTTTCCGGTTTTTGATGGATTTGCCAACCCCCCTATCTTCCTGTAAAATTTACCTTTAACCACACGACCTGAAGCTCTTTAAGCCCTTCTGCGTCAAGACATCTGGGAGTCACTCGAATGGCACAAGTTTGCGACATCTGCGGCAAAGGCCCGCAATTTGGAAATAAGATCAGCCACGCTCACAACGTGAGCCGCCGCCGCTGGAACGTGAACCTGCGTCCCGTACGCGCCCGTGTGAATGGCGCTAACAAGCGCGTCCGCGTCTGCACCACCTGCCTCAAGTCGGGCAAGGTCGTCAAAGCGTCAGTCGGCAAGACGGCGTAAGCAAGCGATCTAAACAGCATCAGAAATCCAAAGGCCTCCCGGGAAAATGGGAGGCCTTTTTCGTGTCGAGATCACCAGCGTCTGGTGAATTTTTCCTCCGTGCCGCGGGTGAAAAGTTCACCCCTGAAATGCACAGGCTGAATGCTGAATGCTGAGTGCTTCTTCAGAACCGCAACACGATTCCGCCGCCGGCCAGGATGTTGTGATGATGCAATCCGGTCTCGGTGAGAAAGCCGCTGTTGAAGGTTGGGACTCCGCTAAGAAAGTCGCGTACCTCGGCGCGGAAGCCCAGCAAGGGCAGGCCGGTCTTGAAGTCGAGCCCGCCCCCGAATTGCAGCGCTCCTTTATTTTCCGTTGTGCCGGCGGTATTCAGCGAGTAGCGCGCCCACCCGCCGCCTACGCTTACCCACGGTGAAATCGGCGCAATAGGGGCAATTTTGAGCCTCAATCCCGGAGTGATAAACAACGTCCCAATGTGATCGATTGCTGTCGATACTCCGGCGACCGTCAGTGGAGTTGAAGGAATTCCCGCCACCGGCAGCTCCGCATGCAGAGAAACCAGGTGCGCGTTCAGTAGGCGGACTCCCAGAGCGCCTTCCAGGAAGATATGGTGATCGGTATGGACGGTCGTAGGAACAGTCAAGACGGTGCCGTTCGTGTCGGAAACAAACGATCCTCCCACCACGAATGCTGCATCCGCTTTTTGCGCCACAGCAAACGTGGACACACATAGTAGTGCTATCAAAATAGAAAAGCGCTTCATTGAAGCTCCTTTTGCTGGCATAAATTTTTTGGTTGGTTCTCCCACGTGAGATGCAGAATTGCTGGTTCGCGGAACAGAAAATTGCTCTTCCATGAACCATTCCGGTAACCAAAGGTCAGGCCCTGCGGGTCTGGAACCCGTGCAATATCCGCGAATGTCCCGCGGCCCGCGAACGTCCACGGTCCCACTCCGGTCCGCAGGTCATCGTCAAAAATGGAACGTAATGCCGCCGCCCACAAACAAGTTGTTCAAATGATTGTTGGTAAGTGTGGAGAATGAGGGCGCTCCCGCGACAAAGTCTCGCGCCTCAATGCGAAAGCCCAGGAGCGGCAGGCGCGTTTTGAAGTCCAGTCCGCCGCACACCTGGAAAGCTCCATGATTGTCTGACGTTGAGCCCGCTTTAAAGCGGCCCAGTCCGCCTCCCGCGCTCACAAACGGAGAGACTCCCGACGATGGCAGAAACTTCAGTCGCAGCGATGGCGTGAAAAAGAACGTTGAAAAATCCGGGCCCAGGAACTCGGATTTCCGCGTCGGCGAAAACATGAACGGCAGCTCCAGATGGAGCGAAATTACTCTGAAGTTTGCCAGGCGGTGAGCATAGGTGCCCTCAACCGAAAAGCCCGGATCCACCGAGCGGCTAACAATCCCTGCTGGGCAAGTGAGAATTGCCTCGCATTGCGCTGGCCCCTCCGCGCCCACAGAGAAGGTCCCGCCAAAGCTGACGGCTACATCATTGGATTGAGCGAATGCGACACTTGCTATGAGAAGAAAAACCAGCAGAACAGCAAAACGATTTCCAGCCATCGTTGCTCCTTGCGGATCTTGCTTACGCCAGCGCGATCACGTCAATCTCCACCGCCACGTCCTTGGGCAGGCGGGCTACTTCAACGGTGGAACGCGCTGGCGGCGCATTCTTGCAGATTTTTCCGTACACCTCATTCATCCGTCCAAAGTCGCCCATATTTTTCAGGAACACCGTGGTCTTTACCACTTTCTCCCAACTGCTGCCCGCGGCCTGCAGGATCGCCGACAGGTTCTTCAATACCTGTTCGGTCTGCGCCTCGATTCCGCCTTCAATGAGGTTTCCCGTCGCCGGATCAAGCGCCACCTGCCCGGAGATGAACACGAAACCATTGGCCTTGATGGCCTGTGAATACGGCCCGATCGCCTTGGGTGCGTTGGGAGTTGAAACCACGTCTCGGGTAAAGCTCATGAATGCCCTCCTGAAAAACCTCGCCGCTGATTTTCGCTGATCGGCGCTGATAAGACAAATCGGGAAGCGGAACATCAAACCAACGTCTTTGAAACACAGAGGAACGGAGGACACGGAGGATTTTCTATTCCTCAAGCGCGCTGATCAGCATCAAGCTGGGCAGAAAGAACGAAGAGGATGCTCTTTTAAGATTCCCGACTCCCATCTTCCCTCCGTTTACTCCGTTCCTCCGTGTTTCAAAGGTTTTGATGTTGGCTTTACTTGATTCGCGTTCATTCGCGTTAATTCGCGGCTAAATTCTTTATCTGCGCAATCTGCGGCGAAACCTAGATCTTATTCAACCGCTGCACGTCATGAATCCCCGGAATCTTCCTCAATCCTGAGATCACGCGTTCCAGATGCTTCACGTCTTCAATATCAATCACAATATCGATTGTCGCCTGGCTGTCGGCGGTGCGGGCCTCAATGTTGCGGATGTTGGTATTGTCGTCAGAGATCACGGCCGTAAGCTGCTTCAGCATTGCCGGACGGTCATCGCAAAAGACAGTTAGCTTTACCGGATACGTTCCGCGTCCGTCGGTCTTGTCCACCTTCAGCGGCTTGGCCCATTCCACTGCGATGCGGCGATCCGCCTCATACATCAGGTTATTCACGTTCGGGCAGCTCACCGCATGCACGGCCACGCCCTTGCCGCGCGTCACATAGCCCACAATCGCTTCCCCGCGAATCGGATTGCAACATCGCGCGCGATAGACCAGCAGGTCGTTATAGCCCTTTACCTTGATCGCGCCTGTGTCCGCGCTCTGGCCAAACACGCGCCGGATCACCGTGCCCAGCGTGCTGCCTGCTTTCGGCGTCTCTTCCGTAGGTGTCTGCTCGGAAATTTCCGGCGAGAGCTTTGCCAGTATCTGCCGCGCGGAATACTTCCCATAGCCGATCCCCGCCAGCAGGTCCTGTCCACCGCCCAGGCCGTATTCTTTGCCGATCGCATCCATGGTCTTGTCGTTGAAGTCTTTCAGCGCCAGGCGGTACTTGCGCGCCTGCTTTTCCAGCAGCTTCTTGCCGATCTCAATGGCCCGCTCGCGCTGATGGATATTCAGCCAGTGCCGAATCTTGTTGCGCGCGCGCGTGGACTTGGCAAAGCCCAGCCAGTCGCGGCTGGGATTGTGCCCCGGCTGCGTCATGATCTCCACCACGTCACCGTTGCGCAGCTTGTTGCGCAGCGGAACAATGCGCCCGTTCACCTTGGCTCCCACGCAGGAATGACCCACCTCAGTGTGAATGGCGTAGGCAAAATCAATTGCGCTGGCATCGCGCGGCAGAATCACCACTTTGCCCATGGGCGTGAAGCAGTAAACTTCCTCCGGATAGAGATCGACCTTCAGCGTGGAGAGAAATTCGTTGGGATCTTTTACGTCCTGCTGCCACTCAACGACCTGCCGCAGCCACGCGAGCCGCTGCTCGTCCTTGGCGCTAACCGGGCTGCCGTCTTTGTATTTCCAGTGCGCGGCAATGCCTTCTTCCGCCATCTTGTGCATTTCTTCCGTGCGGATCTGCACTTCAAACTGGTGGCCATCTTCCGTGATCACCGTCGTGTGTAGTGATTGATAAAGATTTGGCCGCGGCATGGCGATAAAATCTTTGATTCGTCCCGGCACCGGCCGCCACATCTGGTGGATCGCGCCCAACACGGTGTAACAATCCTTTACTGACTTGGTGATGATGCGCACTGCCAGCAAGTCATAAACCTGGTCCACGGTGATGCGCTGCCGCAATAATTTCTGATGAATGCTGTAGAGCCGCTTGATCCTGCTTTCCACCTTCGCGTCAACGCCGTTTTCCTTGAGCTTGCCTTGCAGGATCTTGACCAGCTTAGCCAGAAAAGCTTCACCGGCTTTGCGGCGCTGCTCCACGGCCGTGCGCACCTGGTCATAGCCGATAGGATCAACATAACGGAATGAAAGGTCTTCCAGCTCGCCGCGCACTTTGCCCATGCCCAGCCGATGAGCCAATGGAGCGTAAATTTCCAGTGTCTCTTTCGCCACCTGCTGCCGGCGTTCTTCCGGCAGATGCTTCAGTGTGCGCATATTGTGCAGCCGGTCCGCCAGCTTGATCAGCACCACGCGGATGTCATCCACCATGGCCAGCACCATCTTGCGCACGTTTTCCGCCTGGCGCTCTTCCCGGCTGGCCAGATTGATCTTATCGATCTTGGTAACGCCCTCCACAATGTGGACGACATGCTCGCCGAATTCGCGGCGTACGTCTTCATGCGTTACGCCGGTGTCTTCAATGGCATCATGCAGCAGACCGGCGGCGATGGCCGTGGAATCCAGCTTCATGTCCGCCAGCACCAGAGACACTTCGAGCGGATGAATGAGGTAAGGCTCGCCCGAAGCGCGCGTCTGTCCCTGATGATGTTTGAGAGAAAAATCGTAGGCCTTGCGGATGATTTCCAGATCGTCTGTAGGGCGGTTTTCGGCGACCTTGGCCTGCAGTTGCTGGAACTTGGCCGTAAGCAGCTTCAGCTCTTTTTGCGAAGCGGGCTGCGGATTTGTCGCCATGTTCAATTATAGCTTGAGGCGATTAGGAGGCGTGAGCGAGGCAAAGCCGAGCGGGAGTCTCCTGCCGAAATCCTGAGCGGAGCGCCGTCAGGCGCGAAGTCGAAAGGATCTGCTCTTGAGCCGCTTTGCGGGCGTGAGCGTAGCGGGAGCCCGCAGGCGAAATCCTGAGCGGAGCGAAGGATCTTTTCTTGAGGCGGTAGGAGGCGTGAGCGAGGCTAAGCCGAGCGGGAGTCTCCTGCCGAAATCCTGAGCGCAGCGCCGTCAGGCGCGAAGTCGAAGGATCTGCTCTTGAGCCGTTTTGGGGCGAGAGCGAAAGTGTAAAACTGCGAAACCCATGTGGCACAGCCGCCCTCAGCTGTGCAGGGAAATAGCAGAACGGTTTCCCGGCGCTGAGCATCCAGACACTTGTGCACTCAGCAAGGTCTGCATTGGCCAGCCCTGTTACTTGCTCAGATTAAGTGTTCCCTTAAGCTGGTCGCACGGTCCGCCGGTGATTCCCAGCGTACCGCTCAACATGTTTGCCGTGCCGTCAATGGTCGTTCCGGAAAAGGAGAGCACGGGGTTGGCGCCAGCACCCAGTTTGAATGAAACCGTTAGGGCGTTTTGACTTCCGCCCTCAGTCGCGAGACTGGTAAACCCGCCGCACGCTGCGGTATTAGTGAAGGTGGCTCCGGCCTGAAGCGAAAAATTCCCGGCAGCGTCGGGTGTGCCCGGCGCGCCAAAATTCATGGAGACGTTGATAGGATTTCCGTTGATAAGCACAGACCCGGAATATGCGCCCGTCAAGAGATGCTGGGCCTGAAGCGAACCGTGGTCACCCGTCAAACAGCCTCCCGCAACGCTATAGGTTCCCGCGGCAAAGGTCCCGTTAGGGCGCGCTGTGGTGCTAAAAGAAACAACCTGTCCGTTGATGGGCGCGCTGGTCAGGCTGACCACGTTCATGGCGTCTATGTTTCCGGTGAAGGCCGCCGTAGTCCCCGCCGTGATGCAATTTGAAACAGAATTGGAAACGCCCAGCGTCCCGCTGATGTGCCCATTGCCATCAGTCTGCAACGGGCCGCCGATAAAGATCATGTTTGGGCTAAAGGCCTGCGACGTCCCTGTGAAACTGAAGTTTCCGTTCAGGGGGATGAAAGGACTGACGGTCACTGGCGGCGACTGCATGCCTCCGCCGCAAGATATCAAAGAGAGAAGTCCCAAAGAGCAGAGTAGCAATGCTAGCCTTTTCATGGACGTACCTCACGGCCTGGCTCGACCAGAGAAGTCTAGGACTTACCACGTTTCTAGTCAAAGCCAGCCTCAAGGCGAGCGATCCGGTTCACGGCCTCGCCCCGCCCGTATGCTTTCCTGTCTTCAAGTCCACCTCAAACGGCACTTCTCTATCCGCCAGCGCATCCCATCCGTGGCCCAGCAACTTGTCTCCGTTGATTTCAATGATCGTCAGGCCTTCCCAGGTAAGCCGCTCCGTGGTCCAGGCAATTCCCTCGCTGCCGACAGCCGTAATCGAAGTGAAGCCCGCAAACAGCAGAAGCCCCTGCTGCGAAAGCACCCGCAGATCAACCACCGGGCTCTGCCCCACGCGCAGCCATTGCTCAGGACTCCCGGCCTTTACCACGTATGCGTAACCGCCCACCACCACGCAGAAAGATTCCGGATCGGGAGTTGAACAGACTTGGCTGACAACCTGGTCAGAGTCAAAGCCCAGGGCAAAGAACCCCACCCACGCCGAACCGCTCTGCGGTGTGACGCGCACGTATACGCCGCTGCGGTCGCCTTCCTCAATCTCGACTGGATAGTGGTACAGCTTTTCTACCGGATGGACAGGCGGGGCAGCTTCCAGGATTCTGACTTCATAGTTGCGCGGGAACGTGAAGTCGAAGCGGAAGTGAGGTTTCATTTGCGTTCTTAAACATCAACAAAAAGCTGCTGGCGCCGGAATATCTCGCGATTATCGAAAGAGCCAGAGGCGTAGGTGCCCTCGCCTGCGTCCCATCAGATTCTTCATCGCAGCCGAGCGCGGCTGCGGTCCACATTTATTTTTAAGATCAATTCTGTTGCGCCGCGATAAATTCCTTCACCCGCTCCTGCACGCTCTTCACGTGCGTTGGCAACTCCAGCCTGCTTCCGTCTTCAATCAACGGAATCAGCTTGTTGAAGTCCGGCCCGGAATGCGATCCAATCAGCATGATCCTTACCGGATGAAACAAGTCTTTGCCCTTCGCGCCTGTTTCAGCCTTGATCTCATCCATGATCGCTTTAAAGCGCTCCGGCGTCAGTAGCGACTCTGTTCCCGCGCGTTTCGCAAACGCCTGCATCACGGCTTTTGCCTTGTCACTGGCAAAGACCTCCGCATTCTCCGGTAGCGCCAGCGCCTCGGCTGCGTCATGGTTGAATATGATCTTCGCCTTCTCCGGCAGTTGATCGAGCTGATCGACGTAAGGCGTCAG
>Ga0070730_10005828_pt1 | contig 10580 bp, 11 predicted proteins | sample Coa_R1_3_FD_66447 | JGI IMG/M metagenome (GOLD analysis project Ga0070730, IMG submission 66447) | Surface soil microbial communities from Centralia Pennsylvania, which are recovering from an underground coalmine fire - Coalmine... | ecosystem: Environmental > Terrestrial > Soil > Unclassified ... | reverse complement strand
CGGCCAGCGGCTCCCCAGATCGCCCGGAAAGTGTGATCCGAGCCGAGAAGAAAAAGCGCGAGTACCTTTCACTGTTTTCATCCAATGTTGCTCTCAGCTACCGTAAACCTCAGCCAGGTCCGATAGCGCCGGCAGCCGAGCACAATTCCGCGCCGCAGGATTTTGCTCCATCTGAACCTGACACGGCTCAACTCGCCAGGCTTTTGAAAGAAATGCAGCCAAATTCCATCCCGTTGATTCCGGCGAAAAAGGCTTCCGCGGAAACATCCGATGACCGAAAGGAGGAAATCCGAACTCCTGCCGCCGTATCGGCTGGCGCTGCCAACGCGGCGGCAGGAACAAACTATGTACTGTTTGAAGGAAATATTCTCGAAACCGTTCTGATCAACCGTCTCGACGGCCAGTTTTCCGGTCCTGTCGAGTGCTTACTCTCTACAAATGTCTACTCCAACGACCGCCAGCATCTCCTGATTCCAGCGGGGTCGAAGTTGCTCGGTGAAACAAAGAGGGTGGACAGCCTCGGTCAAAAACGTTTGGCCGTGGCGTTCCACCGACTGCTCATGCCGGATGGCTTCTCAGTTAGCCTCGACCAGTTTAAAGGTCTCAACCAGACCGGCGACACGGGGTTGCGCGACCAAGTCAACAATCACTACCTGCGCATCTTCGGCGTCTCGCTCGCCGTCGGTGTCCTGGGAGCCGTCGCCGAAGCCGGAACAGGCAGCGCGCTGACGGCATCCGGTACTGACCTCATGCGTCAGGGACTTGCGGGAAGCGTGGCTCAATCGTCCGCGCAGATTTTGGACAAATTCCTCAACATTCTGCCAACGGTCACCATCCGCGAGGGCCATCGCGTAAAAGTCTATCTGTCGGGCGATCTCGCGCTGCCCGACTACAACAATCACAAGATGCCTTCCGATTTGTGAAGGCTCGAAAGGATAGCAGCCATATGAAAAGAAAGATTGTCGTTGTTTTGCTTGTTCTTGCGTTGACTGTTGGAACTGCTTCTGCGCAGTTCGGCAGCGGCATTGTGTATGACCCGACGAACTACCACAACGCTTTGCTGCGGTACTACCAGCTACAGCAGCATCTCGCGCAGCTGCAAAAGAGCTACGCCAAGATTACTTCCCAACTCGAGCTGGCCACGCAAATGGCGCGGTTCGTTCAGAACATGCCGGCGCGTTACCGCGCTGTATTTTCGCAATGGCGAAATGTGACTTCGCTGAATGCGTTTGGAAATACTGGCTCATGGGTCAGCGGCATTAACTCTGGCCTCCTCCCCAACATCAACGTCGGATATCAAAAGTCTACAACCCAGTTGCTGCCATACAGCACTGACCATCTTTCTGGAATGGATGCTTCGCAGTTGGAGCGCGTCCAATCCCAATACGCGTCCGTTCAGCTGGTGGACGGCGCCAACGTGAACGCAATGGCCACGATCGGCTCGATCCGGGGCAGCGCCCAAGATATCCAGATGCAGATTGGGAACCTTGAACGGGACTCGTTCTCGAGCGACTCCGACCTCAACAGCGAAGTATCCGTCCTGAACAAGATCAATGCGGCAGGCGTTCTTACTCTCCGCACGCTTCAGGATTCGAACAAGCTCCTCGCGTCACTCCTCGAACAACAGACCATCATCGCCAAACAGCAGCGCGATGCGACCACTAGCGCCATCAATGCCGATATTTCCCGGCAGGCCAGCCTGGCCGGAAATATGAACCGAGTCACCGGCACGATCACCGATTCGCTACAAAACTTCCGCATGCCGTGAGCGTGCGCAAGGGCACCATCCCACGTCGAAGGAGCCGAGCCGTGCAGACTGACTTCCTGCAGTACATCTTTCAGGCAATCAACAACCTGCTTACGCAGAATCTCGGCTTCTTCGACGCTATGGGACAAAACCTCTTTCGGATGTTCGCGACCATCCTCATCGTCTGGTACGGCGCAAAGTCGGCCCTGGCCGCCGCAAGCGGCAAGCAACCCTTCCAATTCGACAACTTCGCGAGCCTTCTACTCACCATCAGTTTTGGCTTTGCAATGGTCAATTACTACAGCACGCCGATTCCTGGCGTGGGAACCAGCTTCCACAGCCTCATTACCGATGAAGCCCAATTTCTGTCGAGCAAGATCGACCAGGCGCAACTTCAGACGGTAATCGCACATGTCGCAGATTTTGAGTCTCGAATGGATTCACCCAGCTGGGGAGACTTTCTCGGCACAGTCATTTATGTGGTCATAATTATTCTGCTTTCGACGGCTCAAGCCGTCGCTCTGATCGTCATCGCCTACGGTTTCATCGCTACCGCGGTCTGTGTTCTGGTTGGTCCAGTTTTCATCCCGTTCTTCATCGTTCCAAAAATGGAGTGGCTCTTCTGGGGCTGGTTTCGCTGCTTTATCCAGTACGCCTTCTACCAGGTAATCGCTGCGGCAGTCGTGTACGTCATCGGGAATCTGATCCTCGGCGCTCTAAGCCTCACGCCGGCCGGGGCTCTTTCTACGGTCCAACTCCTTGCTTGGTTTCCCGTCCTCTTTATTACTTTTCTGGCGTCCATCTACGCCCTCCTGAAGGTTCCCGCTCTCACCAATCATATTTTTAGCGGTACCGCCGGCGGCTCATCGGCGGTCTTGATTGAAGCAACCGCCGCCGCGGCCGCTACTGCTGCAAGGGAGCTCTAATGGACCGCGACAACACATTTCATGACGCGAAACGCCTGTACCTCGAATCGTGTGGAGATCCTATGGTCACAAACACGTATCTCAAAATTGCGCTCGCACTGCTCTCCTTTGTTTGCGTGGCCCTGGCGCTGATTGATTTGAGAACGATCCGCACATTCCAAAACTTCCGCCCTCTTGTGATCCGCATCGACGACCTAGGCCGCGCCGAGGCCATCAACTACCACAACCTCGAATACAAGCCGCAGGATGCCGAAGCGAAGTATTTTCTCTCGCAGTTTTGCTCGCTGTACTACCGTCGGAACCGCTATACGATCCAGAACGACTTCTCGAAGGCGCTTTTCTTTCTCGACGGCAAGCTCGCCAACGGCATTCTTGACGCCTACCGCAAGGACGACATCATCCGCAAATTCCTCACGAATACCTCCGCCCCCGAGATCGACATCGACGTGAAGAAAGTCGCACTCGAAGAGATGCAGAACCCGCCCTACCGTGCTCGCGTTGATTTCTATATGGTTTACTATTCGCCCGCCGACCATAGCGAACTGAAGCGCGATCTTTACACCGCGAATTTTGTTTTCGTTTTCAAGACCAACCTTCCAAACGAATTGATTCCCATCAACCCGCTCGGCATGACCGTCACCTATTTCCGCGAAGACCAGGCGTTCAAATGAATTGGCCGATCAAGAGTCAGAGCGAAGAGGTCGCGGTCCGGCACCGGGCAACATCGGCCCAACCTCCTCACGCCACTTCTCCCTTCCATTTGTGGTCCTCCTCCCGGCGCGCGCCACATCCCTTCCCATCGACCGCAATCCTCGATAACCCAGGTGTGCTGCTGAAGGGCCTCCGCTGCCCTCCGGCTGCCTCCCGGCTCCCGGAAACGATGGCGAATCACGGACAAAACATGGCCGGGTTTCTCGGAGACTTCCAATGATTGCCAACGTTCTGCTCATCACCATCGCCATCCTGCTTGCGCTGGGCTTTTGGCTTATGGGCGAACTGAGATTCCTTGTTCTCTACAAAGTCGTTCTTTGGCGCGCGTATGCGACATCCATCCTTATATATATAGGACTCCTCTCGGCCAACGTGTTCGCCGCAGTCTTCGTTCTGATTCGGAAGTTCTGCCTTAAGGACACGGGCCGAAAACTTTCCCACCTCGACAAGCAGCTTCATGTGGGCCGGCCTGACGTGCCCGCGCCATGGTTTGACGAGGAGTTCGATTGAAATGTCCCGAGGCTATCAACCCGAGGAGCATCTCGACCCGCGCGTGTCCCCGCCCGTGCGGGTGCCAAGCCCCGGCGAGCCACGCAAACCCGATGACGTTCGCGAGCCGGCATCGAGCGATGCCTCTCACCCGCCCGGTCACGCTCCGGACCGCTTCGCGTCTCGCTCGCCAGAACCCCGCACTGTCTACGAACTTCGTGGCCGAACATATCGCCTCCGCAACTCCGAAATCGCAACGATGGTGGAGCTAGGAAAATTCCGCGCTGTAGCTAGCAAGGATCTCGCGAAATTCGTCTACGACGGCAACAACGATCGCATGAGACCAGACGTCGAAAACCTCTTTCGTCAGGGCCTGATCGAAATGAAGGCGATTCCATATGAGCTAATCGGCTCCCGCCAGCTCCTTACCCTCACCAAAAACGGACACCGCTTTCTCGTTCAAACGCAAAGGGCAGGCAAAAGTCAGGCCCTGTATCGCGGGTTCGTCAAGCCTCGCGAAGCCCATCACGATGCCGACCTCTATCGCCTTTATCAAAAGGCGGCCGAAAAGATCGAGCGCGAAGGAGGCCGTAACCTTCGCGTCGTCCTCGACTACGAATTGAAGAAACGGCTCTATCGTGACCTCGCGAAGTGTGGAAAAGAACGTAAGTCTGCCTCTGCCAAACATGCCGTCGCCGAGACGCACGGGTTGAAGCTCGTGCGAGGAAAGATTCCCGTGCCGGACGTTCGGATCGAGTACGAAACGCCTGACGGGGAACGCGCTCGCGTTGACCTCGAACTCGCCACTGGCCATTACCGCCTTCGGAATCTAGCGGAAAAAGTTCTCGCAGGTTTTGCGATCTACGCCCATGCCGACGAAGTGTCGAAGCTGCGCAGGATTTTGGATCAACGTGAGTTGACAGCAGAGATTCTCTCCCTATGAACTTTCCTGCCGAACACATCGAACGGATCAAGGAACTTGGCTACACGGAAGCCGAAGCCCGGTTTCTCTACATCGTGACCGTCCATTCCGGATACTTCACTCTCGGGCAGTTTCGGGCCTTCACGAGGACGGCATATGGAAAGCGGCCAACTTCGTTTGCTCAGAAAGTCTTGAAGCGCGGGCATGCCACAGTCCGGGATTACATGCGCCGGGGCTCCATCTTCCATCTCTTTTCTCGCACTCTATACGGCCAGATCGACAAGGACAACCTACGCAACCGCAAGCGCCACTCATTCGATTTCATGCGTGGGCGGCTCGTGCTCTTGGACTTCATTCTGGCCAACCAGGATTTGAACTATTTCGAAACCGAGCAAGACAAAGTCCGTTTCTTCTGCGACGAGCTGGGACTCCCGAAAGACGTTCTTCCCGCGAAGGTTTATGAAGGGGGCCCCGACGGGAACGCGACGCTTCGCTATTTCGTCGACAAGTTCCCGATGTTTTTGGCTTCGCCGTTCTCAGGGGCTGCGCCTGTGGCCACCTTGAGTTACGTGGACTCCGGCTTTGAAACATCGTCCCATTTCGTCGCGCATCTTGCGGCTTATTACGGTCTCTTCCGGGAACTGAAAACATTCCGATTTGTCTACATCGCCGCGAAGGATGCTTATTTTCAAAAGGCCGAGGAGCGTTTTCGGTCCTTTGTAAAGCTACCGCTCGAATCCGACGTCTCCGCCGATGTCCTTCGGTACTTCCACATCCGCGCGAAGTGGGAGCGCCATGAGTATGTTGTGCCGATTACCGAGGACTTGGAATTCCTGAACGAAGCACGGCGACGCTTTCAGGGTGAGCGGTTCGACGGACTGTTCGAGGCATGGAAGACAGGAAAACTGACCGAGCATCAACTTCGGTTGGAGTTTTCAAGACGGAAACCCGACCAGGCCGTGTTCTTCAGCACTTTTCTCGTGCATCCGCACGGCTCACCGATTGATGAAGTGGCTCGCCGGGGTGACGGATGCACGAAAGACACACATCACAGGTACCGTCACCGTTCGCGTCACCCTCGGGGTGACGCGAAGTTGTTGGGAGCATAGAGGTTGCGCATGACGCGACGATTGATTTGGACACGGGCAAAACACCGGAATGGGCTGGAGCGACCCCACTTTGTTGCCACGGAAACCGTGGCGGTCGCTCCAGCCCATATGTTTTGCCCGTGTCGAGTTAGGCCAAAGAAGAGGAAGAAAGGAAGGAGAACTCATGTCGATCATCAATAAGCCGCCGGAGATGGTGAAGCGCGAGTACGAGTTGCAAGAGCCAATCGCTGTGGCGGTCGAGAAGTACGCGGCATTCATCCAGAGCACGCCAGATCACGTCGTGAATTCCGCACTCAAGATTGTGCTTTGGAGAGATGCCGATTTCCGTCGCTGGCGGAAGCAACAGCAGACGCCCGCCGACAAGAAAGACAGTCAGGCTGCGGTGAAGGCGGCGCGAGCGTGATTCAAAGAATCCTACACGCGAGGCACTTCCTCGCCTGCATTCTTGCGGCAGCCACCGGAATGGCGTTCTATTTTCGGGCGCCATTCCCGGACGGTAATCTTTTTGTTCACGTCATGGCCAGTCGGGCTGTGTCCGCCTATCTCTTTTTCAAGTACTCGTACATCGTCCTTCTCTACACCACGCCCTACATCGTCTATTCCATGCTCTTTTCCGGGGTCTACATTTTCGCCCTGAAGGCCAGTCGCAAAATCCGTGCAGGCAAACTGCCTCTGTACCCGAACCCGGAGCAGAGAACAGAGCTTTCGCTCGTCGTTGGCGAGCTTCATCACCCGAGGAAACGAGTGCCGTCGGAAACGCCACACTGGCTGGTCATTCCAGAACGCGGACTCTTTACGGGTATCGCCATCGTCGGCGCAGTGGGCTCGGGCAAAACGGCGGCGTGCATGTATCCATTCGCCGAACAGATTCTTGCATACAAGGCGACTGACAAAGACAGGCGAATCGGCGGACTTATTTTGGAAGTGAAGGGCGATTTTTGTGAGAAAGTTCACGACATCCTCAAGCGGCACGACCGCGACGCGGACTACATCGAGATCAGCCTCACGTCGGTATACAGATACAACCCCCTCCACAATGACCTTGACGCCTACGCGCTCGCATACAACATCGCTTCGCTTCTCAATAATCTCTTCGGGCGAGGCAAGGAACCGTTCTGGCAGCAGGCTTACACCAACCTGGTTAAGTTCATCATCCTGCTCCACAAAGTAGCCTTCGATTACGTCACGCTATTTGATGTCTATGAATGCGCGATTAATCCGGACCTGCTCGAAAGCAGAATAAAGGAAGCCGAACGCCGCCTGATCGAAGCCGATTCCGTGTTGCTCTGGGAAGAAGAATATCTGAAGTATCCGAAAGACCTCGAACCATTCCATTTCCGACTCGACACGGAATCGAACCGTTACCGCGCACCGCTCACGGCAGGCCTCGCAGCCGTATTGAAAACGAAGGCCGTGCAATGGGAGGCGGAAAATGCCTCCCGCAAGAATCCCGCTCCCGCGCAAAAGAAATCGCAGCTCGAAGCTGTTCAAAGATGGTTCTACCACGATTGGCGAAGAATCGAGCCCAAACTGCGGACTTCGATTGTTGAGGGGATCTCCGTATTCCTTTCACTCTTTGACGACAACCCCGATGTGAAGCGCACTTTCTGTCCGCCCGCGGAGTGTTACGACCCTCACGCCAACGCCGACTTCCAATTTGGCAAACCGCTGCCTTCATTCTCTTGGCTGATAGACACCGGAGCCGTCTGCGGGCTGAACTTTCCTATCGGAATGAATCCCGGTCTGGCGAAGGCCATCGGAGTGATGATGAAGCTCGACTTCGAGCGCGCCGTGCTCAACCGCGTGCCGGTGATGGAGAAGAACTCCGAGAGCTACTTCCGCCAGGTTCTTTTTCTTTGCGATGAATACCAACACTTTGCCACGGTCGGCGAAGGTGAACCGACAGGTGATGAAAAATTCTTCAGCCTTTCGCGTCAGCCAAAATGTATTCCGATTATTGCGACGCAGAGCATCAGTTCCCTCAAGTCCGCGCTGCCCGGAGAATCGTGGCGCACTTTACTGCAAACGTTTCGCACGAAAATCTTTCTCTCGCTCTCTGATGACTTCTCCGCGCGCACGGCCAGCGAGCTTTGCGGACGCGAAGACCAACTGAAGGCCAGCTACAACCTGTCGGAGAGCGGGCACGATGCCCAGGTCAGCCTCCTCACCGGCAAGGCCATGTCGCACAAAGCAAATATCACGGCCTCGAAGAGCTACAGCCCGCACCATGACCTTCGCTTCGACGTGAAGGACTTCATGGAACTGCGTAACGCGCAGTCCGTGACCATCGCCTACGACGGTACGAATCCCATGCCGCCGACATTTTGCTACCTCAAGCCCTACTACAACGACGTCAACAAATCGTATTTCCGCCAGCTTGCGGACGGAGAACTGTAATGAACGGATTTGAAACCATCCTGCCATTTCTCAAGCCCATCGAGCACCTGCTTCTCGACCCTTCGATCAGTGAGGTCATGGTCAACGGCCCGGACCATGTCTTCATTGAGAAGGATGGATTCGTCGAAACCGTGGCGGGTATCCACCTCGGCGATAAATCCCTAATGGTCGCCGTGAAAAATATTGCGCGGCGGTTGGGCGACGACATCTCGGAATCAAGACCCATCCTCGATTCGCGGCTCCCGGATGGGAGCCGTGTTGCAGCTGTCATTCCACCGTGTAGCGTGAATGGCATCACTCTCACGATCCGCAAATTCAACGCCCGGCATTTCGGCGTCGAAGAACTTGTCCAAGCAGGAACTCTCGAACGATGGCTCGCCAATCAACTGGAAACCTACGTCCTGGCTCGGAAGAACATTCTGATCGCTGGCTCGACTGGCTCAGGGAAAACTTCGTTGCTCAACGTCCTCGGACAATTCATCCCAAGCGATGAACGAATTCTCCTCATCGAGGACACGTCTGAAATTCACATGGGCCAGGACAACCTTGTTCGTTTCGAGGCACGGCAGCCGCAAAACGGTCTGCCCGGAGTCACCATTCGGGATCTCTTGAAGGCATCACTGCGCCACAGGCCCGACCGGTTAATCCTGGGAGAAATACGCGGAGGCGAAGCATTCGACCTCTTGCAGCTTCTCAATACGGGACACTCGGGAAGTCTTTCGACGGTCCACGCCACTTCCGCGAAACAAGGGCTTGCGCGCTTCACGAGTTGCGTTCTGCAGAGCGGTGTGGACTTACCGTACCGGGCCATCAAAACCAATGTCGGTGATGCTGTGAACGTCGTTGTGCATCTCGAACGCCGCCCGGGTCGACGCTTCGTTTCCGAAGTCGTGGAAATCCACGGGTATGATCCCGACCGTGATGAATACAACTACGGTTTCATTTTCGATTGTCACAAGGAGCTCGTATGAACGCTGCTGAAAAGACTGAACAGTTTATTCCCTCCGCGTCGGAATACATTCTTGACAATTTCGATGCCGCCGACCGGATTGCTATTCTCGTCTTGAATCGGGATTTCGGCGAAACAATCCAGCGCATCACCAGTGCACAGAAGGCTGCGAGCCCCGAATTCCAGGCTTGGCTTCGTTACAAGAACGCGAACGGCTCGGACATCTACGTGGGAATGAATCCACTCAAGAAGGATGCTTCGACACGGACCAAGGAGGACATCGCATCCATCAAGCATCTCTACATCGACCTGGATCAGGGCGGCCAGGAGGCCCTCGAAGCTATCAAGAATTCCAACGCGGTCCCGAGACCGAATTACGTCCTAAGCAGTTCGCCTGAAAGGCACCAGGTTGTCTGGAGGGTCGAAGGTATGAACCTCGAAGAGGCAGAAGCTCTCTTGCCTACTATGGCCCACGAGTTCGGCGGCGATCCGGCGGCAACCGACGCGACTCGAGTTCTGCGGATACCCGGTTTTGCCAACAAGAAGTACGAAACAAATTTCTATGTCGAGGCCCGCAGAGAGTCCACTGATACGTATCATCTTCGCGATTTCAAATTACACGTAGACGCCCATCACTCACCGCGACATAGCTACGACAAGCGCATTACACAGGAGTCCCCCGCGCGGACCAATTTGACCCAATCCGAGCACGATTGGGCCTTCGCCAAACGTGCCTTGGCACGAGGCGACGACCCGGAAGAGATCATTCGACGAATTGCAGATTACAGGAGAGACGATAAACCGGACCCCATCTACTACGCTCGACTAACGGTCGGAAAAGCCCAATCGCAACTTGAGGGAGGTACTGACCACGGGCAAACCGAAATTGCCGAAAGAATCGACGTCAAGCATTGATTCGTAATTCCTAAGCTCATTATGACGCCCCTTCCAAAAACAGCTGGGTCGATATCCAGTGGCGTTCCTCTGCTCACGCCCAGTGACGTCGCGCAGATTACTGGCCTCTCGGTCGAAACATTGGCGCAATGGCGAAGCCAGCGCAGGGGCATTCCTTTCGTAAAAGTCAGCCGAAACTGCGTGCGGTATCGTCAATCTGATCTTGACCGTTGGCTTGAAGAGCGCATAGTGTCGGTTGTTGTCGGCACAACAATGGAAAGGAGACACTGATGTCGGTATATAAACGAGGGAGGCTCTGGTGGTACAAATTCCAATTTCAGGGCCGCCCGATTCGAAGACCTACAAAGTTCACCAATAGGACCGCAGCGTTGCGAGCAGAGGCTAAGCACAAGGCGGACCTGCTCGACCGACGCGC
>Ga0070730_10005826_pt1 | contig 10583 bp, 5 predicted proteins | sample Coa_R1_3_FD_66447 | JGI IMG/M metagenome (GOLD analysis project Ga0070730, IMG submission 66447) | Surface soil microbial communities from Centralia Pennsylvania, which are recovering from an underground coalmine fire - Coalmine... | ecosystem: Environmental > Terrestrial > Soil > Unclassified ... | reverse complement strand
ACGTTCGTAACGCAGCGCTGGCGCTGCCACTTGATCGCATCCCGAGCAGCAAAGGCGTCGCCTTTCTGGTTGAAAATGGCGCCGACGACTTTGCCCAGCGGATGGCCGCCATTCGCGCCAACTACCCGACGGGCAGCGAGGCGGTGATCTCCGAGCGCCCCGGCAGCCCAACCTTCACCAGCTACCTGGTGGAGAACCAGGCGTTGACCGCAACGACCCCGGGCGCAACCCGTGACTAGCGTCTCCGAACGCCCCGCGGTCAGGTCAAGCACCGCGCGTTTGCGCGCCCGTCTTATCCCGACCGGCCTGCTCATCTTTGGCTGTGGGCTACTCGTGGTCGGCTTCATCCAATCGATCGTCGACCGCCCTAGCCAGACCATCTCCAGTGATACTGCCGCGCCAACGATCCAGGTGCGCGCCAGGTTCTCAGGCATCGCCCCGAGCGGTCAAACGACCGGTTTCGTCGTTGCTCCCGACGGCACCCTGGCCTATGTCGATCGGGGCCGCCAGCGCGTCGTGCGCCTGACCGCCAACGGCGCACCTCTCGCCGAATGGGGCCCGCGCTTTGATGCACGCGCAGATGCGCAGGACCTGAACGGCATCACCACAAACGGTAGCGACTGGTACGTCCTGGATCGCGGTTCTCCGCCCCGGATTCTGCAACTTGACGCCAGCGGTCAGACCACGCGTTCGATCGATCTGCAGCAGCTCGGCACGTACGGGCCAAACGGCCTGGCCCTCGATGCCCACGGCAGCCTGTACCTGGTCGATACCGGTGGCAACCGCATCCTGGTCTTCACCGCGGCCGGCACGCTCGCACGATCGATCGGCACCGCCGGTGCCGAGCTTGGCCAGCTGAAGCAGCCCGTTGCAGTCAGCTTTGGGCCAGACGGGGCAATGTTCGTCGCCGAGCTGGAGAACAATCGCATCCAGCGCTGGGATGCCGCGGGTCAGGCCACCAACGTGTGGCCGGTACCCGGCCACGTCTTGGGAGTGGCTGTCGATCGCCTGAGCCGGGTCTTCGTGCCTGACGCCGATCACAGCGTGGTGCACATGTACAGCCCGCAAGGCGACCTGCTCGCCGAAATCGGTGGCCGTCCGGATGCGGCGTTGGGCATCAACGCCCCGAGCCAGGTCGGGCTCACGCCCGACGCGTCGGCATTGTGGGTCCTCGGCAGCGACGGCCTGGCGCGCGTCGACCTCAATGTGTTCAGCGAGATCGTCCCGTCCACCCGCGCACGCGGCCAGAGCTGGCCGTGGTTCGCCGTGGGCGCCGTGCTCGTCGCACTTGGGCTGGCGCCGCTCGCCTATCGCACTGCCCGAAGCCAACGGTGGGCGCCGACACCGAGTCTGACGAATCGCCCGGCACTGAGCAACGGTGTGGCCGCTGTGCCGGCGCAAACGCCGACACTCGTGATCGGGACAGCGTCGTCACGAGAGAACGTCGCCAGACATCGCCTCGCGCTCGTACTCGGCGCGGGCCTCATCCTGTTAGGCACCCTGGGCGTGTGGACCATGCAGGCGTCGCTTGTCGGCCCGACCGGCAAGAACGATCCCTGGCCGCGGCTCGCGCTCCTGGTGCTGAGCGGCGTCGCGTGGGCGATTGGCTGCCTGATCAGTGCGCGTGCGTTGCCGATGCAGTGGGTAGCCGAGTGGCCCGGCCGCGTCACGCCCGGCTGGGGCACGCAATTCACCTCGCGTCAACTCTTCCTGGCCGTGGCCGCGGCTGGATTTGGCGTCGTCGCCAGCGCAACCTGGTGGGTCGGCCGCTTCGAGACACAGGACGCCACGCGCGGCATGCTGATCTGGCTCCTGGCGGTCGCCCTGGCCGGACTGGCTTGCGCCGGGGGCGCCATTGGTGGCTGGCGGCCGCGACTGTCGCCAATGACCGTGATCCCGATCGTGCTGTTCGCGCTCGCGATTGGCCCGCGCCTGTGGCAGGCGGCGGATTTGCCCTACGGCCTGTGGTACGACGAGGCGCAGGGCGCGCTCGAAGTACGCCGCGTCTTTCATCAGGGCACCTATACGCCGATCTTGAACACCTACGGCAAGGACACCTCCGGCTTCTTCTACATCATCTCCGGGCTGTCGCTCTTCTTAGGTGATGGCATCCTCGCGGCGCGCACGGCGGCGGCTCTGGTTGGGGCGCTGACCGTGCCCTTCGCCTACCTGCTCGGACGCGAGTTGTTCGGTTGGCGGGTTGGACTGGCAGCCGGGCTGTTGCTGGCGTTCATGCGCTGGCACATCAACTTTTCGCGCCTGGGATTCAACCCCATCTCGCTGCCGCTATGCGCTACGGTCGCGTTCTGGTTGTTGGCCCGCGCAGTGCGCCGCCAGCAGTGGTCGGACGTAGCCTGGGCAGGCCTGGCGCTGGGCGTCGGACTGCACGCCTATACCGGCTTTCGCGGCATGCCGGTGGTGGCCCTCGTGGCGCTGGCCGCGGCGGCCGTGCTGCAGCGCTGGCCACTGAGGTCGGTGGTGCCGCGGTTTGGGCTGTACGTCGGCGGCATGGCGCTCACCGCGCTGCCGGTCCTGGTCTTCGCAGTACAGGATCCAGTGACCTTCAACGGCCGCACCGCCCAGACATTGATCATGACTGAGTCGGTCAGCGACGCCGAAAAGCTGCGCCAGATCTGGGACTCCGTGCAGCGCCACGCGCTGATGTTCAACGTTAGCGGCGATCTGAATGGCCGACACAATCTGCCTGGTGCGCCAATGCTCGATCCGCTGACCGGCGCGCTGGTGGTGCTTGGGCTGGGCTGGCTGCTGGTGCGTCCGCGCGATTGGCGGACGCTCATGCTGCTTGCCTGGAGCGCGGTGTCCTTGAGTGGCGGCATCCTGACTCTGGCGTTTGAGGCCCCGCAGGGAGTCCGCACATTTGGCATAACGCCGGTGCTGGCCGTCCTCGGCGGGATCGGCCTGGTCGCGTCGCTCGACCGTTTGCTGGCCGTGGCGACCTTGCCTCGACGCGTCCGCGCCAAGCGGGCGGCGCTCGCCACGCTCGGCCTGGGCGCGCTGGTCATTGGCTGGATCGGCTGGTCGAACCTGGATACGTTCTTCAACCGCCAGATGCGTGACCCGGACGTCTTCAGCGCATTTTCAACGCGCGAGACGGTGCCGGCCAAGGCGGCGCTCGAGGGTGGGGGACGCTACGCCAGCATTCTGGCCAGCGCGACCATGGCCCCATCGGTCGAGGCGGCCTTCCTGGTGCCCGACCTGCAGGCGTCGATCCGTCAGTTCGATCCGGCCGGGGACATGCCGTTTCGGGGCCCGGGCCCGGGCCTGGTCCTGCTCGAGACCGAGCACGACCAGGCGCTCGCCGACGAAGTCGCACGGATGTACCCGGACGCCATTCGACGACCTGTTCGCCCACCTGGCGGCGGCAAGGCCATCGTCGAAGGCTTTCAACTCGAAGCGGACGTCATCGCCGCCCATCGCGGTATCCAGGCAAGCTATCGCGGTGCCGATGGAACCACGCTCGAGCGAACCGAGATTCGCCCGGACACCGCCGCCAACCCTCCACCGGTCGCTTTGCCAGCCGATGCGATGTGGCACGGCGGTCTGGCGCTCGACACGACGGGCGACTACAGCTTCCGCGTCCCGCCTGGGTTCGAGCTACGCCTGGACGGGGCGCTGCTCGGCTCCGCCGCGGGTAGTGGCGTACGAGTGCGCCTGGTGCGTGGCAACCACGCGCTGCAGCTCTCCGGCCGGCTCGCGCCCGGCGCGCAGGTTGGTCTGGAGTGGCGACCGCCGGGTGTGGCTCAATGGCAGCCGGTGCTGGCCGAGGCCCTTTTCCTTGCCCCGCCAGGGGGGCTCGGCCTGCAGCTCGCGCTTAGCCCCGGTGTGAGCTCTGGTGCGCCACCAACCGAGGAGTACATTGACCCGGTCCTGTCGCACTACTACCACGTGAGCCCGTTTGCGCGCCTCCACACGGAGCCGCAAACCTGGACGGCGCAGTGGGTCGGCGAGTTGGACGCGACGACAACGGGCACCTACGGGTTTTCGCTCGACCACTCGCAGGGCGCAGCGGTATTCATCGACGATCGACAGGTTCTCGGCAACTTGAACGCTGCGTCAGACGTGCGCAATGCCGTCCTGGCGCTGAGCGCCGGGCGGCATGCCATCCGCGCCCGATTCGACAAGTCCAGCGAGGACTCGCCGTTTATCAACCTGTTCTGGACGCCACCTGGTGGCGCGCCAGCAATCGTGCCCGGTAGCGTGCTGTATCCGTCCGCGCCCGTCGTGCTCGGTCCGGCACAGTAGGCTATAGTCGTTAGTCACAAAAGAGGTGTTGACCCGGACGAGTAGCCTGGGCGAGCCGGCCCTCAGCGAGCGGGAGACAGTGCAAGTCCCGCGGCCCCGGCGCAGGCGAAAACCACCGGTGAACCTGGCGGCGAACGGCCTCCTTCGTTTCGAGGTCCCGTAGTACGCCACGGAGGCGCTCCGATAGCAGCGCACGAGAGCGTTTCGCTCTGCGCTACGCAGGTGAAACGAAACTTGGGTGGAACCGCGAGCAGGCCCCTCGTCCCAAGGCGAGTGGGTCTTTTTGATTCTCGCGGAGGTTCTGTCCCATCATGAGCGACTACAGCAAGAGCGATTCGCCCGCCGAGCTCGACGTGATGCGCCATTCGGCTGCCCACGTCCTGGCCAAAGCAGTCCAAAAGCTGTACCCGGGCAGCAAGCTGGGCATCGGCCCGGTCATCGACAACGGCTTCTATTACGACATCGACATCCCCGCCAATGTCAGCGAGGACGACCTGCCCCGCATCGAAGCCACGATGCGCGAAATCATCGCTGCCAGCGAGCCGTTCGCCCGCGAGGAATGGACCAAACAACAAGCGCTGGAGCACTACTCGCACGCCGAAGACAATCCCTACAAGCGCGAGATCGTCGAGGGTCTCGCCGACGACGAGCAGATCAGCTTCTATCGCACGGGCGCGGACTGGATCGACCTGTGTCGAGGTCCGCACGTTGCAGACGCGCGGCAGATCGGCGCATTCAAGCTGACGAGCGTCTCGGGCGCCTACTGGCGCGGCGACGAAAAAAGGCCGATGCTCCAGCGCATCTACGGCACGGCCTGGCCGACGCAGGAGCAGCTCGACCACTATCTGTGGCAGATCGAAGAGGCGCGCCGCCGCGACCACCGCAAGCTGGGTCGTGAGCTCGAGCTGTTCTTCTTCGACGAAACAGCGCCGGGCCAGCCGTTCTGGCTGCCCAAAGGCCTGCGCATCATCCATGAGCTCGAGGCTCTCTTGCAAAACGAGCTCGACAGCCGCGGCTACCAGGAGATCAGCACGCCGTCGCTGGTCAAGTCGGACCTGTGGCGCCAATCCGGCCACTGGGACTTCTACGAGCAGGGCATGTTCAAGCTCGAGGTCGAGGACGAAGACTACGCCTTCAAGCCGATGAACTGTCCCGAGTCCACGCTGGTCTACCGCTTCAAGACGCGCAGTTATCGCGACCTGCCGCTGCGCTTCGCGGAGATGCAGCGCTTGCTGCGCAACGAGCGCTCGGGGACGCTCAACGGACTGTTACGCGTGCGCCAGCTGACGATGGACGACGCGCACATCTACTGTCGGCCAGACCAGGTGCAGGATGAGATTCGGGGTGTGCTCGAGTTCCAGAAGGCGATCTACAGCGTCTTCGGCCTGGCGCCAACCTACTACCTGAGCACGCGTCCGGCCAAAGCCATCGGCGATCCCGCCGTCTGGGATCGCGCCGAGGCTGACCTTCGGGCTGCCCTGGAGGCCAATGGGCTGGCGTATGAGGTGAAAGCGGGCGAAGGCGCGTTCTACGGACCGAAGATCGACGTCGACATCCAGGATGCGTTGGGCCGCCCCTGGCAGCTCAACACGACCCAGCTCGACTTTCAGATGCCCGAGCGGTTCAGGCTGGAGTACATCGGCGAAGATGGCCAGGCACATCAGCCGGTGATGATTCACCGCGCCATCTTTGGCACGTACGAACGGTTCATGGCTGTGCTCGTCGAACACTACGCCGGCGCGTTCCCGTTGTGGCTGGCGCCAGTGCAGGCGGTGGTGGTGCCGATTGCCGATCGTCACCAGGACTACGCCCAGTCCGTGGCTGACACGTTGCATGCGGCTGGCTTCAGGGTTGAAGTCGACGTCCGGCGCGAGAAGATGCAGGCCAAGATCCGCGATGCGCAGGGTCAGCAGGTCCCGTACATGCTGGTCGTCGGCGATCGTGACCAGCAAGCGGGCACGGTCTCAGTCCGCGAGCGGCGCCAGGGCGACCTCGGCGCGCAACCCCTCGCCGATTTTCTCAAACAGCTGGAAGAGCACCGAGCCGCGCGCGACTGAGGATACTCATTTCGCCCAGGTCACGACGCCGACGCGGACGGGCTTCCAGCTCAGCGCGTACCGCCCGTCGCGCTCGGTCAGGCGCTCGTGCAGCACCCGCTGCAGCGCGCCGTCCTTGGCGCTATCCGGCGCAGTCCACAGCTGCTGGCGCAACCACGTCAGCAGCTGCTCGGGCTGCGTATACGTCTGCGGCGAACGTTCGACAAGATGGACTTCGAAGAACCGCCCGCGGGCCAACAGCAGCGCCAGGAACTCAGGCAGCGCCGGCAGTGCCGCGCGCTCGACCCCATGCACGTCGGGCCACAATCGATCAGCTTCGGTCGGCGGTGGTTGCTCGAGCAGCACCGCCACACACAAGCGTCGGGCAGCCGCTTCCATGGCGTCCAAAAACGGTCCGATGTCTTCGACGTCATAGCCAATATGCGAGATGAGCGCGACATCCGCGGCTAAGCCTGAGGCGACGGCCGGCCAGCGCCCGGCCACGACCTCGACGTTGTTGATGGCATGTTCGGCCAGGCCTTCGCGCATGACCCGCAGCATCCCATCAGAAGGATCGATGGCCGTAACCCGGCGAGTCTCGAGCGCCAGTGGCAGCGCATAGCGACCGCCGCCGGCGCCAATGTCGAGGACTGTATCCTCCGGCCGGACCAGCGCCCGCAGTGCCTCCAGCGTCGGCTCGTCGCGGCGGCGCGGATCGGCACGGAACATCCCCGCCACCGGCGCATAGAAGTCGGTCGGCGACGCTTCGCGAAACTGATCAACCTGATCGCGATTAGCCCGCACACGATTACCCCAGGCGGCGAGCGCATCTTCGGCTGACGGGCGCAGTGCGTCGAACACGCCGGTCATTGTTGGCCAACCTGGACGAGCGCGTCGACCAGGTCCCGCGCAAAACGATCGGCGCAGAAGCTCTCGTACGCCGACGATGCCAGGAACGTGTGCGCCGCGTCGATGTAGCGTTTCGCGTCGGCCTCGGTCATGCCCCGCAAGAATCGTTCGAGCTCGGCAAACGAGCGATGTTCGCGGGCATCAATAAATGCCGCCGGCGGGACGTACTGCGCCACGTCCGGCGCACCGCTGTAGATCGGAATGCACCGCGCGAAGAAGCAGTCGAACAATTTTTCGGAAATGTAGCCAGGAAAGCGCGCGTTTTCGAACACCAGGGCGAAGCGGTACCCTGCGAGGAGACCCAACTTGTCGGCCACCGCCCCGCGATAGACGCGTTGGGCCGCGGCGTGTAGGCCCGGTTCGACGGCCGGATGGCGTTTGTCCCAACCCTCGCCATACAGGTCGAAGTCGTCCAGATCGGCCAACGCCTGGATGGCCGCGAGTCGGGCGCGATACCGATCGCGAGCTATCGGCCGATACCGTAGCCCGGCCAGCTCTCTTTTGATGGACACTTCGCGTGGGCGATCCAACCAGCGCGCTGGGTCGCGCCAGCGGGGCAGGGCTTTATTGCTGTTGATCATCGCCAGGAACCGGCGTTTCGACCATGACCGACCAGTCGGCCGCGGGTGGGGGCACGGTTGTGGGAAATGCAGCGGGTGGAAACGAGTCGTCGGTGCGACTCGCTCGCGTGCCCCTTCGAACAGAAAGGTATGTGGGAAGCGCAGGCTCACCGCACCGAGGTGGTAGTACAGCCACCAGGCGATGACCGGTGGCTCGAAGGACACCAATGCGGCCGGCCGGGCGCCTTGGGTGAGCAGTCGTTCTGCGTCTGGCGTCCAGTCGTACGCGATCAGCAGCACCTGGCGCGGATCGATGCCTTCGGCGTGGACCCGGTCGGCGGTGACCGATTCCAGACCGCGTTCACGCGCAAATGCTTGCACGTGCAGCCAGGGCGTAGCCATCGGCTCGAGCGACGGCCGCATGCGCGCGATGGCCGCTGGATCGAAGACGCGATTGTCATAGAACTCGACGTTGCGTGTCGCAAGCGCCGCGTACGCAAACACTAGTGCGCCCGGGCGGAAGTCTGCCGCTGATATTGCGGAGGATCCAAAGGGGTGTGCCCCTTTGAAACCCCTTCGCAAATGTACGGCAGACCAACGGCTAGCAGCACTAGTTGCCGAGCAATGGCTGATAGAGCTGCGCAGGCGGCCACGCCACGGCCGCCGCGGCCGGCTTCAGGCGCAAGGCCTGACCACCAATATCCAGCGGGCCAATGACGCGTCTGAGCACGCCATCCGGCGCACGGCGCAACAGGATGACGTTGTCTTGCGGCAGCACCTCCCAGTGCTCTTCCCACGTCGCGCCGGGCACCCACCACACGAGGTGATCTCCTTCTGGATAGATCCGGTCGAGCCATTGCGTCAGGCTGAACAGGCGGGGCGGGTTAGCCCACCCCGAGGGGAACGCGAACGTCTCACCCAGGATCAGTGGGTCGGCCCAGGAGTTGGTGAAGATGAAGGTCGGCTCGTCAGCCGGGTTCAACTCGTACAGCAGGATCGTGCCGTCCTGCAGGTCCGAGCAACACGCCACGACCTCCTGCCAGAAGGTTCGCTGGAGCTGCCAGCTGCGCATGAAATCCCGTTCGATGGTCACGTAATAGCCGACGAGCATGGCGAGGTAGCAGGCAATCAGCGCGGTCGCCACCCGCGGCCGAATAGACAGCAGCAACCAGGCGGCCGCCGCGGCGAGCACGGACATGCCCAGCGTGGCGCCCAGGTGAACCGAAGTGCCGCGACCGACCAGGGCATTCGGCGGAAAATGGGTGAATGCCAGGCCATAGCCGGCCACGAGCATGACCAGCCCGGCCGCGGCCACCTGCCCGATCTCGCGCCGAGGCGTATGAAGGCGCGTGCGACCGACGCTCAACAGCACCGCTCCGAGGCTGACCAGGGCGACCGCCGCCAGGACCCATGTCTCCAGGTCCCAGCCCGGGATCGCCTTCAGCGGCCCGTAGAACATTGCTGACAGGCTGCGCGCCGGGCCCAGCACGAGTGAGCCGACGAACATCGGCACGATGCTGGCGAGGCCGCCCGCGGACTCGGTTGCGCGGCCTTCACCGACGATGAACCGTACCCCGACGACGACGATCAGGACGCCGATCAAGGCCGCGGCATGCCGCGCCAGGGTGCGCGGTGTCGAGCGGTCCCAGGGGCGCACCAGGAGTGGCAACCCGAACAAGGCGAGATAACCCGACTCATAGGACAGCAGTGCTCCCGCGCCCACCAGGTACGCCACTGGGCGCTTGCCAGCGGCATAGGCGAGCGCGGCCAGCAGCGCGAACGTGAGCGACGGCTGCAGCTGAAAATCGTGGGTCAGCAAGATCTTGGTCGTGTCGGCGGGAAAGAGGCAGAAGATGGCCGCGCCGATGGCGGCCGGGGCAACTGGCGTGCGCACTCGCAATAGCCGGTAGCACAGCAACGTATTCAGCGTGATGATGGCGAAGCCGAGCAGGTAAATCGCCGGCAATCCGCCGAGTTTGTCGCCGACAAACGAAAAGAGATCGGGCAGGAAGAAGCCGAGCGGCCGCCCCTGGGGCAGGCCCGTGAAGACTGTGTAGAAACGCCCGGCCAGATAGTCGAGGTTCTTGCCCATGGCCTCGGAGATGAACCAGTAGTCGTCTTCGTACAGCCCGAACTCACGGAAGTGATGGAACTGGGCGAGCCAGACAAGCGCGGCGCTGAGCGCCAGGGCGATCGGCATTTCGCCAACTCCGGGCCGTTCCGGAAGCGAGGGAGCTGTGAGCGCAACCTCCTCTGACGAGTCGATGTCATCCTGAGCCTGCGAGGGATCCGCTACCCTTCGGCTATTCACGAGATGCGGATCCTTCCTGCGTCAGGATGACCTGAACCTGGTCAGAGTCCGCAACTCCCAGGCGATGCACCATAGCTAGACTGCGCGCGCGACGACCGCGACGTTCCAGGTCTGGTCAGTCGCCTCGTCCTCGAGGTTGGGGAACGTGCCAAAACGCACCAGCTCGAAGCCCGCGGCAGATAAAAACACCTCGATCTCTGGCGCGAAAAAGTAGCGCATCGGGTGCTGTTCGCGGGTTTCCGTCGTCAGCCGACCTGCCTCGATCCGCCACATGTGGTAGCGCACCGTGCACAGGTCGTGCAGGGTGTTGAGTTCACTCGTGGCGACCCGAATCACCTGGCCGCTCGGCGTGTCGATGACTTTGACCCGCTCCGACGGTCGCTGACCGAGCACTGCCGGTCCATACCAGAAGTCGCACAGGAACAGGCCGTCCGGCCGCAAGTGCCGCCGCGCTGTCGCCAGTGCCGCGTGAACGTCAGCGTTGCCAACCTGGTAGCCGAGCAC
>Ga0070730_10005825_pt1 | contig 10583 bp, 9 predicted proteins | sample Coa_R1_3_FD_66447 | JGI IMG/M metagenome (GOLD analysis project Ga0070730, IMG submission 66447) | Surface soil microbial communities from Centralia Pennsylvania, which are recovering from an underground coalmine fire - Coalmine... | ecosystem: Environmental > Terrestrial > Soil > Unclassified ... | reverse complement strand
CCGGCCGCCTGGAGCGCGGTCTCATCGAGCGCGTCGAACCTGCCCGACGGGTACGCGAAGTCGACGACCGGATGGCCGAGCAGCGCCTCGAGCCACCGCTTCGACTGGATCACCTGGTAGTCGATGGAGGGCAGCAGCATCCTGGCGAGGTCGGCATGGTCGACGGTGTGGGAGGCGATCTCGATGCCGTCGCCGTCCATCTGCTTGATCATGTCGGTTGTCACGTAGCGAAGGCGCCCGACAAAGCCCGTGACGATGTAGGCAACGGCCACGAAACCATAGGCACGGATGATCGGGTATGCCGTCGTGAACAGATCACGGTAGCCGTCGTCGAGCGTGATCACGAACGGCTTGCTCGGCAGCGCATGCCGGCCGGCGAAGTACGCGCGCAGGTCATCGAACGTGACGCTGTGATAGCCGTGGATGCTCAGCCACTTCAGCTGGGCGTTGAAGTTGGCCGGAGTCACGGTCAGGTTGAACGTCAGCTGGTCGTACTTGTTGGGAAGGTCTTGGATGTAGTGGTACATGAGGATCGGCACCCTGATCTGGTTCCGGCCGATCGGGATCCATCCCTGGTTCATGCCACGCGGCACATCGCGCGTGTTCGGGCCGGGGAGCTCCATCGGATCGCCGCTCGCGATCTGAATCTGCGGAACTGCCTGCCGCGTAATTAGAACCGCGTCGGATGTGATCAGGGCTGTCAGGAGCGCGGCCACCAGCACGATGGACGTGCCGGCCCGAGAGAACGTCGCCTGCACGGCGATTAGCTTAGAGTCCTGCCCCCATGCCTCGTATCGCGGTTGACGTCAATCCGGCCACGCGCGAGATCGCGACCGGCACCGAGGTCTACACGCGTGAGGTCTGCTCGCGGCTGTCGCGGCTCGCGCCCGACCTGTCATGGACTTTCTTCGCCTCGCGGCCGGCGATCGGCCTCGGCTTCGACATGACCGTGGTGCCGTTCAGGCGCATGTGGTCGCAGGTGAGGCTGCCATTCGCCCTGGCGGCGAGCCGTCCCGATCTGCTGTTCGTGCCCGCCCACTCCATCCCGTTCGCCTGGACGGGGCGCGCACTCACCGTCGTCCACGACCTGGCGTTCGAGCGGCATCCGGAGGCCTACGCGCTCGGCGAGCGCACGCTGCTTCAGGCGACCACGCGCTGGGCCGTGCGCCGGTGTCCCCTGCTCATCGCCGTCTCGGAGTCCACCAGGCAAGACCTGGTCTCGCTGTACGGCGCCGATCCTGCGCGGATTCGTGTGGTTCCGAATGGAGGCGGCGAACCGCCGTCCGTTCCGCCCGCGCCCGCGCCGCGCCTGCATTCGCTCGGCATCGAGGGCGACTTCGTGCTCCAGGTCGGCCGCGTCGAGGCCCGCAAGAACCAGGCCGCCGCGCTCGCAGCGGTCGAGCGGCTGGATGGCGTCACGCTCGTGATCGCAGGACCCGAACGCGATCCGAGCCTCGCCGCCAAGCTGCGAGCGTCGCCGTGCTGCCGGGTGCTCGGACAGGTCGACCGGCCGAACCTCGAGCTCCTCTACAAGCACGCGCGCGCCGTGGTCGTGCCCAGTCTCTACGAAGGCTTTGGGCTACCCGTGGTCGAGGCGATGGCCCGCAGCCAGGTGGTGGTGGCCGCCCGCAACTCCTCGCTGCCCGAGGCGGGAGGGGACGCGGCCATCTACGTCGACGACCCCAACGACCCCGTGGCGCTGGCCGCGGCGCTGAAGAAGGCGATGGCCACCGGGCCGGAGCGCGTCGCCCTGGTCCGCAAGGGGAAGGCTCAGGCCAAGCGGTTCACGTGGGATCGATGCGCCGAAGGCGTTGTCGCCGTGGTCCGTGAGCTCATCGCCTAACCACGGAGTCGATGACGCGCCACGTGAGCTCAGCGCTCCGGCCCCAGCTGAACTCGGCGGCGCGCAGGACCCCTCGCCGGCGGAGCTCCGCCGCCATTGCCGTGTCGCCCACCACGGCTTCCAGCGCCCGCCGCCAGGCCTCGGCGCTGTCCGCGGGCACGATGATCCCGGCCTCGCCGACGACCTCGGGCAGGCTCGACCGGTCGGAGACGACGGCCGGCGTCCCGCAGGCCATCGCCTCCAGAGGCGGCAGGCCGAAGCCTTCGTACCAGGCCGGATGCGCGAGCGCGAGCGCGAGGTTGTAGACGGCGGGCAGATCGGACGGATCGAGGCCCTCGATGTGATGCAGTCTCGGCCCGAGCCGCTCCATCTGGGCCCGAATCGGCTCGAAGCGCCAGCCCCAACCACCCACGACGACGAGGTCCGGCCGGTCGCGCATCATCGCCCAGGCCTCGAGCAGCGTGGACAGGTTCTTGCGCGGCTCGATGGTGCTCACGAAGAGGATGTAGCGCTCAGGCAGCTTCAGGCGCGCCCTCGCCTCGGCCAGGTCCTCGGCGCCCATCGGGTGAAAGGCGGAGGACACGCCTTCGGGCACCACCACGATCCTCGCGGCCGGTACGTCGAAGATAGCCTGCACGTCTTTGGCGGTGTTCTGCGAGACGGCCACGATCGCGTCCGCCCGCTTGAGGGACCGAGGCACGATCCAGCCAGTGCTGAGCGGCTGGCGCGCCGGGAACCACTCTTGATTGCGGTAGATGGCCAGATCGTGCACGGTGATCACGGTCGGGCAGCCCACGTCGCCCAGGGGCAGCGCGCCCGCGGGCCCGAACAGGGCATCGGGTTTGAGGGCCCGGACCCGGGCCGGCCACTGCAGGTGGCGGCCAACGAGGCGGGCGCCCGGCAGAAGCCGGTAGGCAATGGCCGAATTCGTCTCGGTCGGTTTGACGTCGCCGGGTAGGAAGACGGTCATCCGGCAGTCGGGCCGGTCGACCGCGAGCGCGTGGAGGATCTCCTTCGTGTATACCCCGACGCCCGCGCGCGGCCTGGCCAGGCCATAGCCGTCCACCGCGATGTGGAGGCCGATCAACGCAGGTAGGACTGGTTTCTCTTCAGAACCTCGAAATTCTCCAGCGCCAACCCCGTGCCGCGGACCACCGAGGTTTGCGGGTCGTTGGCCACCGCCGTCGGGATGCCGGTGTGCATCGCGATGTAGCGGTCGAGTCCCCGCAGCTGTGCGCCGCCACCCGAGAGCACGATCCCCCGATCGAAGATGTCCGCCGCCAGCTCGGGCGGGGTCTCCTCGAGCACGGCGCGCACGGCGCCTACGATCAGGCGAAGCGGCTCCTGGATCGCCTCCACGACCTCGTTCGAGGAAACCTCCAGGCTGCGTGGGAGGCCCGAGACCAGGTCGCGCCCCCTGACCTCCGCGTACAGGGGCTCCTTCATCGTCACGGCAGACCCCGCGGTGATCTTCAGCTCCTCCGCGGTGCGCTCGCCGATGAGCAGGTTGTGCTTGCGCTTGAGGTAGGCGGCGATCGCGTCGTCGATTCGGTTGCCCCCGACGCGAATCGAATGCGCCACCACCATGCCCGACAGCGAAATGACCGCGATCTCGGTCGTGCCGCCGCCGATGTCGCAGATGGCGTTGCCTCGGGGCTCGGCGATGGGTAGGCCCGCGCCGATCGCGGCCGCGAGCGGCTCATCGATGAGCCAGGCCTGGCGAGCACCAGCGGAGATCGCGGCCTCGGTGACGGCGCGGCGCTCGACCGACGTGACGCCCGAGGGCACGCAGATCATGATCTCCGGCTTGAAGATGCGCTGGCGGCCCTGGACCTTGCCGATGAAGTGGTGAAGCATCCCTTCGGTGACGACGAAGTCGGCGATCACGCCCTCGCGCATCGGCCGCACGACCTGGATCGCGTCGGGCGTTCGCCCGACCATCTCCTGCGCCTGCCGACCGATGGCGAGGATGCGCGTGCCGTCGCGGTTGACCGCGACCAGCGACGGCTCGTTGACGACGATGCCCTCCCCCTTGACGTAGATCAGCACGGTCGAAGTCCCGAGGTCGATCCCGATCTTCTTCGAGAGGAGATTCAACGTTGATTACTCATAAGTCCGAGTGCCCGCCGTTTCATCTCCCTCGGCGACCACGCTTTCGACTTGCGCTCCGACCGACGCGAGCTTGCCCGCCATGTCTTCGTATCCGCGTTCTACGTGCCAGGCGCTGCGCAGCACGCTTTCCCCATCGGCGCACAGCGCGGCGATCACCAGGGCGGCACCCGACCTGATGTCCGGTATGGCCAGCTCGGTTCCATGCAAGCGCGTCGGGCCGTGCACGAACGCGTGCAGGCGGCCCTCGACCGCGATCCGCGCGCCCATCTTCGCCAGCTGCGTCACGTGCTGGAACCGGTTCTCGTGCACGTACTCCGAGATGACGGTCTCGCCGTCGGCCTGCGTCATGAGCGTCATGTACTGCGCTTGCAGGTCGGTCGGAAAACCCGGATGAGGCCAGGTCGACATGTCGGTGGGCTTGATCGGGGTACGCGGCCGGCGGGCGACGCGAAACCACTCGTCCCCCACCTCCACGTCCACGCCCGCCTGCTCCAGCTTGAGCAGGACGATGTTCAGGTCCTCGGGCCGGCTGCAGCTCAGCCGCAGGTCGCCTCCGGCTGCCGCCGCAGCGAGGGCATACGTGCCCGCCTCGAGGTAGTCGGGTATGACCTGATGCTCCGCGCCGTGCAGCTCGCGCACGCCTTCGACGACCAGCCGCTCGGTGCCGATGCCCTCGATCCGGGCGCCCATCTTTCCGAGCAGCTCGCACAGGTCCTGGACATGGGGCTCGCGGGCGGCGTTGAAGATCTCCGTCCGGCCTTCGGCGAGGACGGCGGCAAGCAGGATGTTCTCGGTGCCCGTCACCGTAGGCAGGTCGAACACGATGCGCGCGCCGCGCAGCCGGTCGGCCTCGGCGATGATCTCGGTCTGCGCCTCCTCGATGCGGGCCCCCATCTGGCGCAGGCCGCGAAGGTGCTGCTCCACGCGGCGAGCCCCGATGTCATCCCCACCCGGCCGCGGCACGCGAGCCTTGCGGTGGCGCCCGATGAGCGCGCCCAACAAAAGGATCGTGGCGCGCATCCGGCGCCCGAGGTCGGCGGGGACATCGCTGCTCGCCGCGTTCGCCGCGTCGATCTCCACGTCTCCCTCGCCCCGGCATGCGCCACCGAGCGCGACGATGATCTCGCCGAGCCGTCTTGTGTCCGTGACGCGCGGCACGTTCGTCAGGCGCACCGGCTCGGTGGTCAGCAGTGCGGCCGCCATCTCGGGGAGCGCCGCGTTCTTCGACCCGCTGACGCACAGCTCGCCGGCAAGCTGGGCGCCGCCGGTGATCCTGAGGACGTGGTCGGCCGACTTATCCGCGGCGCGCCCGCGCCAGCCTGAGGCGCGCCTCCGCCACCGCCAGCTCCTGGTTGAACTCGACCTCTTCGGCGGTCGTGAGCGTGCCGGCGAGCCGCTCCTGGGCCCGCTTGCGGGCGGCCTCGGCCTGCTCGATTGAGATCTCGTCCGCGTGCTCGGCCACGTCGGCCAGCACCGTGACGCGGTCCGGCAGCACCTCGAGGAATCCGCCGCCCACGAAGAGGAACTCCTCCTTGCCGTCGTGCGTGATCTTCAACGCGCCCGGTTTGAGAATCGTCATCAGCGCCGCATGGCGCGGCAGGATGCCGAGCTCGCCGTCGGCGCCGCTGGCCACGATGAAGTCGACGTCACCGTCGAACAGGCTCCGCTCGACGCTGACGACGCGAAGGGGAACCGGCATCAGCCCTGCTGCTTCTTCATCGTCTCGGCCTGGGCGCGCGCCTCGTCGATCGTGCCGACCATGTAGAAAGCCTGCTCCGGCAGGTCGTCGTGCTTGCCCTCGAGGATCTCTTTGAATCCGCGCACGGTCTCCGCGATCGGCACCGACTTGCCCTCGCGCCCGGTGAAGCGCTGCGCGACGTTGAACGGCTGAGACAGGAAGCGCTGGATCTTGCGCGCCCGCGACACCGCCTGCTTGTCGTCCTCCGAAAGCTCTTCCATGCCGAGGATGGCGATGATGTCCTGCAGGTCCTTGTAGCGCTGCATGATCTTCTTCACGCCCTGCGCGGCGTCGTAGTGGTCCTGACCGACCACCGACGGCTCGACGTACCGGCTGGATGAGCCGAGCGGGTCGATGGCGGGGTAGATGCCGATCTCCACGAGCGACCGCTCGAGGCGCACGGTCGCGCCCAGGTGGGCGAACACGGTCTGAATCGCGGGGTCCGTGTAGTCGTCGGCCGGCACGTAAACCGCCTGCACCGAGGTGATCGAGCCCTTACTGGTCGACGTGATGCGCTCCTGCAGCTCGCCCATCTCGGTGGCGAGGGTGGGCTGGTAGCCGACGGCCGAGGGCATGCGTCCGAGCAGCGCCGACACCTCCGAACCCGCCAGCAGGTAGCGAAAGATATTGTCGACGAAGAGCAGCGTGTCCGCGCCCTCGGCGTCGCGGAAGTACTCCGCCATGGTCAGCCCGGTGAGGCCCACGCGCGCGCGGGCGCCGGGCGGCTCGTTCATCTGTCCGAACACGAGCGCGGTCTGCGGGAGCACGCCGGCGTCCTGCATCTCGTGGTACATGTCGTTGCCCTCGCGGGTTCGCTCCCCCACTCCCGCGAACACCGAGCGGCCCTTGTGCTGATACGCGATGTTGCGGATCAGCTCCTGCACGATGACGGTCTTGCCGGTGCCCGCGCCGCCAAAGAGGCCGATCTTCGAGCCCTTGGCGAACGTGCAGATGAGGTCGATGACCTTGATCCCGGTCTCCAGGATCTCGACCTTCGCCTGCTGCTCCGACACGGGCGGCGCCGGGCGGTGGATCGGCCAGCGCGTGATGCCTTCGGGCGCCGGCTCGTCGTCGATGGGAGCGCCGATGACGTTGAACATGCGGCCCAGCGTCTCGACGCCGACCGGCACCGAGATCGGGGCTCCGGTCGCGACCGCCTCGTCGCCGCGGCGGAAGCCGTCGGTCGCGTCCATGGCGATGCAGCGCACGACGTTGTCGCCGATCGCGCCCTCGACCTCGAGCACGACGGTCCGGCCGTCGCCGACCTTGACCTCGAGCGCCTCGAACAGCTCGGGTTGGTCGCCCGGCTGGAAGGCGACGTCGACCACGGCGCCGATCACCTGGCTGACGTGCCCGACTCGGGTCTTCTTTTTGGACTGGCTCTGCGTCTTGGTCTGTGCCATCTGTTCTCCCTTACGACGAGGCGCGCAACGCTTCGGCGCCACTCACGATTTCCATCAGTTCCGTCGTGATCCCCGCCTGCCGCACCTTGTTCGCGTACAGCGTCAGCGCCTGGATGAGGTCGCCGGCCGCGTTGGTCGCGTTCTGCATCGCGATCATCTTGGCCGAGTACTCGCTGGCCTTGTTCTCGAGCACGGCCTGGAAGATCTGCGTCTCCACGTAGCGGGGCAGCAGGCCGTCCAGGACGGACTCGGGGTCGGGCTCGTAGATGTAGTCGGCGCGCGGGCCGGTGGACTTGCCTTCCTCGCGCGCCGGGATCTCGGCGGGAATCAACGTCTGGATCGTCGGCTCCTGGCGCATGGTCGAGATCCACTTCGCGTAGCACAGGATGACCGCGTCGGTGTTGCCCTTCGTGTACTCCTCAAGGGCGACCGTGATCGCGGGCAGGATCTCGGCGACGGTCGGCCGGTCCGAGATGCCGCTGACCTCGGCGATCACGGAGCGCCGGTAGCGGAGCAGCCAGTCGCGGCCCTTGCGGCCCACCGTGACGTAGCGCTGGTCCTGGGTGTAGTGCTCGTTCATGAAGCGCGTCGCGGCGCGGATGTTGTTGACGTTGATGGCGCCGCAAAGGCCCTTGTCCGTGGTGACCAGCACCATCACCGCCCGCTTGCCCTCGCGGCGGACCAGGAACGGGTGCTTGTACTCGGTCGCCCGCTCGCTGGTCGTCTGCAGGACCTCGACCATCTTCTCGGAGTAGGGGCGTGCGGACTGCACGGCCTGCTGCGCCCGGCGCAGCCGGGTCGCCGCGACCACCTGCATCGCTTTGGTGATCTTTTGCGTGTTCTTGATGCTGTCAATGCGCCGGACGATGTCGCGAAAAGCTGGCAACTACTTTTCCTTCGGTTTTGCTGCTTTCTTGGCTGGGGCCTTCGGCTTGGCTTTCTCCTCCCCACCTTGTGGGGAGGCCGGGTGGAGGGCACTCGGCGCGGGGTCCGCGACCTCGCTGTAGCCCTCGACGCCGAACTGGTGGTTGAAGGTCGAGATCGCGGCCTTGAGCCGCTCGAAGAGCGGGTCGTCGAGCGCCTTCTTCTCGTCGATCTCCTGGATCACTCCGGGCCGCTCGGTCTTCAGGAACCGGGCAAACCCCGCCTCCCACTCCTTGACCTTCGCGGTCGGCACCTTGTCGATGAATCCCTGTGTCCCGGCGTAGAGCGTCGCGACCTGCAGGCCCAGCGGCACGGGCTCGTACTTGTCCTGCTTGAGCAGCTCGGTCAGGCGCGCGCCGCGTTCGAGCTGGTGGCGTGTGGCCGAGTCGAGGTCGGAGGCGAACTGCGCGAAAGCGGCGAGCTCGCGGTACTGGGCGAGGTCGAGCCGCAGCTGGCCCGACACCTGGCGCATGGCCTTGGTCTGGGCGTCGCCGCCGACGCGCGACACACTGATGCCGACGTTGAGGGCCGGCCGCTGGCCGGCGTTGAACAGGTCGCCCTGCAGGTAGATCTGGCCGTCGGTGATGGAGATGACGTTGGTGGGGATGAAGGCCGAGACGTCGTTGGCCTGCGTCTCGATCACCGGCAGAGCGGTCAGCGAGCCTCCGCCGAACGCCGGGCTCATCTTGGCCGCGCGCTCGAGCAGGCGCGAGTGCAGGTAGAACACATCGCCCGGGTAGGCCTCACGGCCCGGCGGGCGGCGCAGGTTGAGCGACAGCTCGCGGTAGGCCCACGCCTGCTTGGTCAGGTCGTCATAGCAGCAGAGCGCCTCTTTGCCCTGTTCCATGAAGTACTCGCCCATGGCGCAGCCGGCATAGGGGGCGATGAAGTTCAGCGAGGCCGGCTCGCTGGCCGTTGCGGCCACGATGATCGTGTAGTCCATCGCGCCGCGCTCCTCGAGCGTGGCGGCGACCCTCGCGATCGAGGCGGCGTTCTGGCCGATCGCGACGTAGACGCAGATGAGGTCCTTCCCCTTCTGGTTGATGATCGTGTCCAGGAGCACGGTCGTCTTGCCTGTGAAGCGGTCGCCGATGATCAGCTCGCGCTGGCCGCGCCCGATCGGGATCATGGCGTCGATCGCCTTGATGCCGGTCTGGACCGGGCTGTCGACGCGCTTGCGGGTGATGACGCCCGGGGCGATCTTCTCGACCGGCAGCGTCTTGGTCGTCTTGATCGGGCCCTTGCCGTCGATGGGAACGCCGAGCGGGTTGACCACGCGGCCGATGAGCTCTTCGCCGACGGGCACCTCGAGCAGGCGTCCCGTGGTGCGCACCTCGTCGCCCTCGTGCAGGTGCCCGAACTCGCCGAGGATGACGGCGCGCACCTGGTCCTCCTCGAGGTTGAGCGCGAGGCCGTATGTGTCGTGCGGGAACTCGAGGAGCTCGCCGGCCATGGCGTTCTGCAGCCCGTAGACCTGCGCAATGCCGTCGCTCGTCGCCACGATGCGGCCGACGTCCGCGGAGACGATGCTCGCGTCGAAGTCCTTGAGCCGTTCCTTGATGACTTCCGAGATCTCTTTGGTGCTGATGCCCACTCTTCTCTCCTAGGACGCGTCCGCCAGCCGGCGGCGCAGTTGCTGCAATCGGGTGGCGATGCTCGCGTCGATGAGGCGGTCGCCGTACTGAAGCTTGAGGCCGCCCAGGATGCGCGGGTCGACGACGACGTCCATGGTCACGTCTTTCCCGAGGCGCTTCGAGAGCTCGCCGGCGACCCGGTCGCGGTCGTCTGCCTCCAGCTCGACGGCCGTCGTCACCACGGCGCGCACCCGGCCGCCGGCCTCGTCGGCGAGCCGGTCGAACTCGTCCGCGACGCCGTTGATATCCCCGACGCGATCACTTTCGATGAGCAGGCTCGCGAGGTTCGAGGCCTGCGGGTCGAGCACGTCGAGCGAGGTGACTAGCTCCATGCGCTGCGCGATGGGAATGGTCGGGTTGCCGAGCACGTCCACCATCTGCTGGTTGCCGAGCACAAGCCGCAGCGCGCTGAGCTGCGTTCGCCACTCGTCGACGCGGCCTTCGCCCGTCGCGAGCTCGAACACGGCGCGCGCGTACCGCTTAGCGGCTGCCGTCACCACTTCCAACCTCCGCGATGGCCTTCTCGATCAGCCGCTTGTGCTTGCTCAGGTCGAGCGTCTCCCCGATCACCTTCTCGGTGGCCGCAACGACCAGACCGGCGACCTCGCCGCGAACCTGCTGGATGGCCTTGTCGCGCTCGGCGTCGATCGACTTCCGGGCGGCATCGGCGATGCGCTTCGCCTCTTCCTCGGCCTTCTCCGTGATCTCCGCGCGGAGCTGCTCCGCCGACTTCGAGGCGGCATCCACCATGCCCTGCGCGGTCTTGCGGGCGTCGTCGAGCTTCGCCTGCGCCTCTTTCAGCTGCGCCTCGGCGTCCGCGCGGACCTTGTCCGCCTCGCGCAGCTGCGCGGCCACGGCCTGCTGCCGCGCCTCCGCCAGCCGAACGATCTCGGGATACACGTAGCGGGCGAGGATCGCCAGCATCACCA
>Ga0070730_10005824_pt1 | contig 10584 bp, 10 predicted proteins | sample Coa_R1_3_FD_66447 | JGI IMG/M metagenome (GOLD analysis project Ga0070730, IMG submission 66447) | Surface soil microbial communities from Centralia Pennsylvania, which are recovering from an underground coalmine fire - Coalmine... | ecosystem: Environmental > Terrestrial > Soil > Unclassified ... | reverse complement strand
GGCCATCACCCCTGGCCAGGCAGTCGTATTCTACGATAGCGACCTGGTCGTAGGCGGCGGCTGGATTGCGGAGTCCGCGCGATAACCCAACTTTACCGCGGATCAACGCGGATGAGCGCGGATAAACAAATTGTTTTACCGCTGATTTTCACTGATGCCACTGATCGAAAACCGGGGATTTCGATTCCTGCGTAAAATCTGTCAACTCATAAATTGTCAATCTTAATTCTCGATCAGCAGTTATCAGTTGAATCAGTGGTATCAGTGTTTAGATTGGTTTTATCCGCGCTCATCCGCGTTGATCCGCGGTAAGAAATTCTGATTTGAAATTCTTTGGTGCGCCACTTGATATCTGCCGGGGTTTTCTTTAGCATCGTGCGTGACAGACCGGCCTGCAAAGCAGGTGAGCACGGTTACCGTTCATGAACCAACATTCAATGAACAGGGGGCCTGACTCGTATATACGGCTTGGTGTGCAAGGTTCCGCCAGTACGGAAATGCCTAAAGAGCCGCGGCGGGTTCCCACCATCTCAGGATGGGTTCAGAACGGCCCGGACTTACGGCCCCGTGGGTCGGTTTTGTTATGGATTTGGTGATTACCCAATTCAAAGAAGTTCTTTCTCTCACCCGATATTTTCTCCGTGACTGATGTCCCTTTGATCCAGACTTTGCGCGTACCAGCCGAAGATTCAGGCAAGCGCCTGGACCAGTGGCTGGCGGCCCGTTTACCAGATGTCAGCCGGGTCCGCGTGCAGCAACTGATCGAGCAAGACAAAATCTCAATTCAGGGCCGTACACCCAAGCCGTCTCTTCGTCTTCATGGAGACGAAGAGATCATGATCACGGGCACGGTGGAATTGCCTCCGCTCAAGGCCTATCCTGAAAACATTCCTCTGGACATCGTTTACGAGGATGACAGCCTTGCAGTCATCAACAAGCCCGCCGGCATGACCGTGCATGCCGGTTCAGGCAAAGATGACGCGGGCAGCCGGGGCACGCTGGTGAATGCCCTTCTGTACCGTTTTCGTTGTCTCTCACAATTAGGTGGCGAGTTGCGACCAGGCATCGTACACCGTCTCGACAAGGAAACCAGCGGGTTGATTGTCGTAGCCAAGAGCGACAAGGCGCACCGCAAATTGGCGGAGCAGTTTTCAAGGCGTGAGATCAGCAAGACCTACATCGCCCTCGTCCACGGCTGGATGCCGCAGGCTCACGGAACGGTCAACGCTTCCATCAGCCGCGACCTGGTTCGGCGCGCCCGCATGACGACCCGCCGAAATGATGGGCGGGAGGCCATAACCCATTGGAAATTAGCGCGTCAAATCGATGGTCCTTATGGAAAATTTTCGCTTCTCGAAGTCAGAATTGAAACCGGACGGACCCACCAGATCCGGGTGCATCTCTCTTCTTTAGGGCACCCAGTGGTGGGAGACACGCTGTACGGCGCACCCCGAGAGATAATACGGGAAACAAAAAATGCGGGAGCGGGCTCCCCTGCCTCCCTGGCGAGAAATTTTCTTCACGCCACGGCCCTCGCCTTCAAGCATCCGGTCAAGGGTATTCCGTTATCATTCGAGCGGCCCCTGCCGGCTGAGCTTGAGCGAATGCTGCGCCAAATAGCAGAAAAGTAATACACTTGACGGATTATAATGTGGAAAATGAGAATTCCTGCCATGCTTTTGATACTGGCCCTGCTCGCCGGCATTGCCGGGGCGCAGACTCAAGCCTTGCCAACTCCGCCCCAAGCCAAGCCTGCTGACGGAAGCGGTTCTTCCGATGACCAGTCGATTCAAGTCTTCAAGAGCCGGGTAGACGAGGTCAATCTTTTTTTTACCGTGACCGACAAGCATGGACGATTTGTCAAAGACCTTCAGCAGGACCAGTTTCAGGTTTTGGACAACACCAAACCTCCGCTCAAGGTCCTGGGGTTTGAGTCACAAACCAATCTGCCTTTGCGTGTGGGCTTGCTCATCGATGCCAGCAATTCCATCCGGGACAAGTTTCACTTTGAGCAACAGGCGGCCATTGAGTTCTTGAACCAGATCATCCGTCCAAAATCAGACAAAGCGTTTGTGCTGGCCTTTGACGAAGTGCCGGACTTGCAGCAGGATTTCACCAACGACGTAGGCAAGCTCACCAAGGGTGTGCTCGGCATCCGTCCCGGAGGCGGAACCGCCATGTGGGATGCGGTGTTTTACGCATGCCGGGACAAGCTGATGAAAGATCAGGCCGATGGGCCGGTGCGGCGGGCCATCATCCTGGTTTCCGATGGCGACGACAACCAAAGCCGCGCCCTGCGCCAGGAAGCTATCGATATGGCCCAGAAGGCCGGAGTGATTATCTACACCATCAGCACCAATCTCAGCAACATCAAAGACAGCGGCGACAAGAACCTCAAGATGTTGGCTGACGCTACCGGTGGCCAGCCTTTCTATCCTTTCAAGATCGAAGACCTGGCGAACGCCTTCACCGAGATTCAAGGCGAGCTGCGCAGCCAGTACTTCATCGCCTACAAACCCGATAATTTTATGGCGAATGGAGAGTATCGTCCGATTCAGGTGCTCGCGAAAAACAAGAAGCTGCGAGTGCGAGCGAAGAAGGGTTACTTCGCGGCCAAGCAATAGCGGGATTTTTCGCCACGAATTTGCGCGAATAACACGAATGAAAACAACCCCGACCAAAGAAGAATTCTAATTCCCTCTATTACATTTCCACTCACGCTTTCTTCATCACAGCCGAGGGCGGCTGTGTTACACGCTTATTCACACTAAGAGGTAGGCGCATAATAACCTTTTCGTGCCTGGATCTTGAGTCCTTCTTTTGACTTCACTTCAATCTTGCGGAAGGTCCCGTCGCGCTTTTCGTCCTCCGGGGTGTAGCCGATGTAGTATTGGCTGCGCAGCTCATCGGAAATCTGCTTAAAAGCCTCGCCCATTTTATCGGGACGGTTCACGGCAATTACGCGGCCGCCGGTCGCTTCCGCCAATTGCCTCATGTCTCCCATGTTTGAGGGGTATTGCGGATCGCTCAACAGCAGCACGTAGCAAATGGCGTCGGCTTTTTGCGCGGCCTCGATCGAATCTCGCAGCTTGAGCCTGCTGCCCTCATCTTCACCGTCGGTAATGAAGACCATCGCTTTGCGTCCGACCTGCTTGCCCAATATCTCATTGGAGGCCACATATACGGCATCAAAGAGCAAGGTGCCTTTGGGATGGGAAATAGGAACGGGTCCCTGGCCCAGGCCGGGGATACCGCTGCTGCCTCCGCCCACGTTGATCCTGGCCCTCTCCAAACCGGCGCGCAAAAGACGAATGTCCGAAGTCAAGTCCTGAAGCAGATCCACGCTGATATCAAAGCTGATTACGAATGCCAGGTCTTTCTCCGTAATCACCTGCCGCAGGAAATCGGCGGCAATCACCTTCTCGGTCGGTAACATGCGCTGCATGCTGCCACTGCTGTCGATCATCAGGCCCAGCGTCAGCGGCTGGTTGGACTCGGCGGAAAAATACTTGATGGCCTGAGGTTTACCGTTTTCCAGGACCTCGAATTGATCTTTGGCAAGGTTTGGCACCAGAGCGCCATGATGGTCTTTTGCGGTAAAAAACACATTCACGACGTTCACATTCTTGCGAAACGTGGGGTTCTGGTCCTGCTGATCTGACTTGGGGGTGGTGTTCTGCGCAAAACTTGCTGCTGTGGACAGTAGAAGCGCCAGGAGGACTGTGCAGATGTGGGGGGTACGCATGGAATTTTGGACTGCCTTTCTTTTTCTGCTAGTCTTTATATATCTATTGTATTCGCAACTTTGGGGGCTTGGGTGTCGTCTTATATTTAGATGGGAGGGACGAATGTCTGGTTTCGGGTCCGATATAAGAAAGTTGACGCTTTTTGTGTTATTAGCTGGCCTGGGTGCATGGGCCCAGCAACCCGAGATTCCTGATGCCCCTACTCCCAAGCCTCCTTCCCCGGATGCCTCGCCATTCCCCGCAGGGACGGCGTCTGCGCCTAAGAACGTCCATCCTGACGAGACCCAAGCACCTCCTAATGCCAATTCTCTGCCGGATCTGCCCACACGGCCAACGCAGGCAACAGACGGGATGCCCGGCAACCATGAAGACCTGCTCAAATTCAGTGTGAGCGTTAATTTTGTTCAAGTTCCGGTGACTGTGAGAGACAGTTCCGGACACCTGGTACCCGGCCTCTCTTCTCATGATTTCGCCGTATTCGAAGATGGCGTGCCCCAAAAGCTGAGTTATTTCACCAGCGACCCGTTCCCCCTTTCGGCCGCGGTGGTGGTGGATACCAATGTCTCGGCCACCACCATGAAGAAGATCAACGAAAGCCTGCCCGCCTTGGTTGGGGCCTTTAGCGAGTTCGACGAGGTAGCGCTCTTCCGTTACGGCAACACCGTCCAGGAAGTGTCATCGTTTCTCGGTGCGGGAAGCATCCCTTCGGCAGCGCTTCAACGGCTCAAACGGACCGGCAGAGAGGGTGGTCCTCCGGTGGTTGGCGGCCCCATGGGATCGGGGCAGACCGTAAATGGACGTCCGGTGGATCCCCAAGCTCCACAGGTGTATACCGCCCCTAAAGAATCGCATGTACTCAACGACGCCATCCTGCGCGCGGCCCAATCCTTAAGCCGGCGTGACAAAATTCGCCGGCGCATCATCTTCGTAATCAGCGACGGTCACGAAGCCGGCAGCGCAGCAAATTATGACGAGGTACGCAAAGTCCTGCTTTCCAACAACATTTCGGTTTATGCATTGGGTGTGGATGCCGCCTCCTATCCGATTTATGACAAGCTGAACCGCATCCGCATACCTGGAATGGGATACGGGAACATCCTGCCCAAATTCGTAGTCGATACCGGAGGCGAATTGACGGCTGAGTTTGACCGGCAGGCGATCGAGCATGCCTACGCCAAGATCACGGAGATCGCACGCAACCAGTACACCCTGGGCTACAATACGAAGGCCACTCCTTCCAGCACCTATCGAACTATTGTGGTCAACGTGCATCGACCGGACCTGGAGGTCAGGACCAAGGATGGTTACTTCCCTTTGCCCATTGCGGGCCAAGCGAAATAGTACTTTCGTAATTTTAGCCGGCACGAAAATCCTGAATTGATGAGTAATGGGACTATTAGAATTCTCTTCGTCCAGGCCTGTTGTAAGATAAAACATTCAGCCAGCAGCATAGATTGTTGTTCGGAATCCCCCTGTGCGGTATCCAAAGGATGGACTCCGCTCCGGGCGAACCCGAATGTGAGGAAGAGTCTTGAGTTTTATCAACTTTGCGGCCAGAGAGATTAATTGCAAGATCGTATATTACGGCGCTGGTTTAGGCGGTAAAACCACGAACCTGCAATATATCTTCAACAAGACGGCCGACAAGCAGAAGAGCAAGATGATCTCTCTGGCTACGGAGACTGATCGTACTTTGTTCTTCGACTTTCTTCCGCTGGACCTGGGGACTGTTCGGGGCTTTCGCACCCGCTTCCATCTCTACACCGTTCCCGGCCAGGTTTTCTATGACGCCAGCCGCAAGCTCATCCTGCGTGGCGTGGATGGCGTGGTCTTCGTGGCCGACTCGCAGGAAGAGCGTATGGATGCTAACGTTGAAGCTCTTGAGAACCTCCAGGAAAACCTGAAAGAGCACGGCTACGATTTCACCAAGATCCCTTACGTACTTCAATTGAATAAGCGCGACCTGCCCTCCGCCCTTCCCGTGGACGACCTTAAACGCGAACTGCAAAAGAAGAATGAATCCGCTTTTGAGGCAGTGGCCTTTGAAGGCCAAGGTGTTTTCGAAACGCTCAAGGAAGTAGCGCGGCAGGTGTTGGTTGAACTGAAAAAGGGCTAGACAGCTAACCATGGAGCGCAGCCGCCCCCCGGCTGCGGGTGATTTACTCCATTTACGGCAATTTGATACGTAAAAAAGACGCAGCCGGGGGCGGCTGCGCTACAAGTTTTATTTCAATGCCAATCTATTTGTGATCGAGCAGAGGAGCAATTCCTCCAAAATCTCGTGGCTTCCCCGCGCCTCGACCGGCCCTCGCAGCGATCTGGTTGGTTCCAGTGAGGTCTCCATATTTTTCCAGTAGAACCGGAACTAAGGCCCCTTCGGCTTCTTTGGTAAACGTCAGAGCGTTGTCTTTCATATCGATCCGGATGAAATCGCCCAGACGGATCTGGCTCGTCGCCACCAAGTTTGCTAGGGGAAAAACGAGATTTTTCTCGATGGCTCGCTTCAGGTGGCGGGCTCCATATTTCGGGTCCGTGCCTTCGTCCAGCAAGAACCTCTTTACTTTCTGGGTGCAGTTAAAGACGAACTGGTTGTTGCCGGTAGCTTGAAGAATCCGTTGCTGCACCATGCCTAGTTCAATCTCCAGGATCTGCTCCAGATGCTCCGGCTTGAGCGTTTTGAAAACCACAATCTTGTCGATGCGGTTCATGAACTCCGGTGAAAATTTCCGCCGGGCGGCTTCCTGGGCAGTCCGGGTGATCTTGTCATCCAGTTTGGTATCGAATTGATCGGGCTTTTTTGATTTTGCAAATCCCAAGCCACCATCCATCAGGTCGTTCATCTCACCTGCACCCAGGTTGGAGGTCAAGACGATCAGGCAGGCCGAGAGGTCGACTCGGCGATTGTCGCCCAGCGTGAGCGTGGCTTTGTCCAGAATGCCGAGCAGGAGCTGCCAGAGCGCATCGCTGGCTTTCTCAATCTCGTCGAACAGCAGCAGGGTCAATTTGAGCTTGTCTGTGTGCCACTGATTAAGCGCCTCCTGGGTCAGAAGCGGATGCGTCTCCCGATGTCCCAGGTACCCGGGTGGCGAACCGATCAGTTTAGCGATCTCATGGCTATGTTGAAACTCCGCGCAATCGATTTTGATGATCGCCCGGGGGTCTCCGAACAGGGCTTCCGCCATGGATTCCACGACCCGTGTTTTACCTGAGCCGGTTGGCCCCAGAAAAAGAAGGTTCCCCATAGGACGGCTGGGCGGGTTCAATCCAGCCAGAAACATCTGGTAGATTTCCACGACCTTTTCGATGGCCGGGTCCTGACCGACGATTTTACGCCGTAATGCGGTTTCAAAATCTTGCGCATCGGAGCTGCGCTTGCTTGGATCTAGTGCGGTATTAAGACCGGTCCTCATAGTAACCTGGCCCCTTTTCGACCGAGGGCTTCCCTGAAAACGGAAGCAGTGGTTCTTAGGATGGGGAAGCAAGCTGCTGAGTTGTCACCAACTCAGTCAATACCCTGTTCGTTCCATCACTGGATTAGATGCTGGTTTAGTACTAAAGAGTAAAACCCTGGCCCACATTTTAACTTCCTAAGATGAGAGTAGCTGCTGCCGTGATAAGATGCCTCAGCCACTCGGGAAAAGAGTTTAGGAAATGAGTTCGAAGAAGTTTCGCAATGTTTTCTTGGCAGTCGCTGTGCTTCTGCTCTTGGGTTTTGCCTCATTTTTGTTCAGCCGCAATTCGCAACTGGTTTCACAGACGCGCTCTTCAACTCCGCCGGTTGCGGCGGCAGCCGTCCCCGCGCGGGAACTTCCTCCTGGAACCATTGCCTATACACCTAAGGCGAATACTACTGCCCTTGCGATTGCCCGTAAGTTCCTTTCAGAATCCACCTACATGACGGTGTCGGAGTTCGAATCGGCCATTCGCCAGGCCAACGACGGCAAAGCCTCGTTCAAAAAGAATGAGGCGGCCCTGGTTCCCGGAATCGAGCCGCAACCGGTTGTGGAAAAAAGTCGGCCGTTTCCCAAAGAGGAAGAAATCCGCGCTATCTATCTGACCGGCGCAACTGCCGGTAGCGTGCGCGGCCTCGAGTTGATCCGGCGCTGGCATAAAGCGGGCGGAAATGCCGTAGTGTTTGACATCAAGGACAGCGACGGCAGCATCAATGTGCCATTTGAGCATCCGCTGGCTCCCAAGAAGAAGAACTACTCCATCAACAACCTGCCTAAGTTTGCCCGCTTCCTGCACTCAGAGAATATGCACGCCATCGCTCGCATTGCTCTCTTCCGGGATGAAAACATCGCCCGGAACCATAGCGCCCTGGCGGTGCAGTCGCGAAGCACCCATCAGGCATGGAAAGAGAACGGGAAACTGGTGTGGACCGACCCCTCGCGCAAAGAGGTGCAGGATTATGACCTGGAACTGGCCAGGAAGGTGGCCCAGTCTGGCGCAGATGAGATTCAGTTTGATTATGTCCGCTTTCCCGCGGAAGGCAATCAAAAAGACGCTCAATTCGTCTTTCAATCAAACCCTAAACTCCACCGCGACGACGTAATCGCCGGTTTTCTGGAACGGGCCCACAACGAGTTACACCCCATGGGCGTGCTGGTTTCGCTCGACGTGTTTGGCATTATGGCGTGGCAGCGCTCCGTGGACTTGAGCCATACCGGACAGGACATCGTGAAAATGGCCAAGTATTGTGACGTGCTCTCGCCCATGATCTATCCGTCACATTTCTTTGGCATGGATGGCTATACCGCTCCCGGTGATGCTCCCGAGCACTTCATCAGCACCTCGATGGAGCGGTTCGAAAAGATCACGGCTGGATCGGGAGTGGTTTTGCGTCCGTGGCTCCAGGCCTTTCCTGGCGCACCAAAACCTATTCACCCGAATACATTTTGAAGCAGGTGGGCTCCTCTAAAGGACATGGCGGTATCGGCTTCCTGTTCTGGAATGCCCGCAATGACTATGCCAAACCCTTTGCCGCTATGCCGGTAATGTTAGCTAACCCTAAGATTTATCTTCAGATCGCAACACCGGCCACGACGACCGCCGCAAGTAGCCCGGCACGCCTGGAAAAACCCGCTGCCGCGGCTGCCGAAGTCCACCAGTAATCTGCGCTTGGCAGGTCAAATCTTCGGATATAATTTACGAGTTGCCGGGTAAATCTTCATCTAATTTGCTGGAAATTCCCCTTAGTCCTCGGATATTGGGGAATTGTTGTAGACCGCCCAAGCGGTCCGAAATTTAACCGGAGAGAGGGAGCCCAATCGCATGGCGATTCAATCGACTGAAAGAATCTGGCACAACGGAAACCTGATTCCCTGGAATGACGCGCAGATCCACATCATGTCCCATGTGGTGAATTACGGTTCTTCGGTCTTTGAAGGGATCCGATGCTACGCCCAGCCCGATGGCCCGGCGATCTTCCGCCTGCGTGAGCACATGCAGCGGCTGCTGGACTCCGCCAAGATTTACCGGATTGATGTGGATTTCAACCTCGACCAGCTCTGTGACGCTGCTAACGAACTGGTGGCTTCCAACCAGGTTTGGCCGTGCTATCTGCGTCCCATCGTCATGCGCGGCTACGGAGAAGCCGGGGTCAACCCCTTCAATAGCCCCACTGAGGTTTACATGGTCAACTATCCCTGGGGCAAATACCTGGGCAGCGGCAATGTCACCGAGGGCGTGGATGTCTGTGTCTCCTCTTGGGCGCGCATCGCTCCCAACACCATGCCGGCCATGTCGAAAGCCGGGGCCAACTACATGAATTCCCAGTTGATCAAGATGGAAGCCATTCTCAATGGATACGTAGAGGGAATTGCCCTTGACGTAAATGGCTATGTGAGTGAGGCTTCTGGCGCCAACATCTTTATCGTGCGCCACGGAAAGCTGCTCACCCCTCCCTTAGGTAATTCTGTGCTTCCGGGTATCACCCGCGACGCCGTCATCAGGCTCGCGGAGGACATCGGCGTATCGGTTGTGGAGCAGATGATTCCCCGCGAAATGCTTTATGTGGCAAACGAGGTCTTCTTCTGTGGCACAGCCTCGGAAATCACGCCGATTCGCTCTATTGACAAGATCAGCGTCAACAACGGAATCACCGGCCCAGTGACTCTGGCGTTGCAGCGTGAGTTCTTTGGAATCGTAAATGGCACCATGGCGGACCGCCATGCGTGGTTTTCCAGAGTGCCCGTAAAAAACCGCGCTAAGCAGCCGGTGGCGGTTTAGGCGCTCATTAATACTCTCGCTTATCAGGCTTTGAAACCCATTCTTGCAACACCCGCGCCGCTTCCTCTCGCATGGTCTGGATAGTCGGCAGGCGGCGCTCTGGGTGCGGGAGAACCAACTGTTCATAAATGAATCTGTCATCGAACCCAGCCTGGGCCGCATCGCTTCGCTCGGCGGCAAAATACAGCGCCCGAGGCCGGGCCCAGTAGATTGCTCCCAGGCACATCGGGCAAGGCTCACAGGTGGAATATATATCGCAGCCGGTAAGTTGGAATGTTTCCAATTTTGTGCACGCACGCCGGATGGCCACGATCTCCGCGTGCGCCGTGGGATCGTTCCAGGCGGTCACGGAATTCGTGCCCTCGCTGATGATCTCGCCATCTTTGACGATGATGGCTGCGAACGGGCCGCCCTGAAGTGAATTCATGCTCTCCCGAGAAAGCTGAATTGCTTTCGCCATGAGTTTGAGATCAGGAGTCATCGGATTCAAATCATAGCGCAGCACGAGCAAACCAGAACGTTACCGCGGATTACGCGGATCAATAACGGACTTGTTCCTTAAACGTCGAGATTCCCGGTTTTCTTTGCTTTTTCAAATCCGCGCGCA
>Ga0070730_10005823_pt1 | contig 10585 bp, 6 predicted proteins | sample Coa_R1_3_FD_66447 | JGI IMG/M metagenome (GOLD analysis project Ga0070730, IMG submission 66447) | Surface soil microbial communities from Centralia Pennsylvania, which are recovering from an underground coalmine fire - Coalmine... | ecosystem: Environmental > Terrestrial > Soil > Unclassified ... | reverse complement strand
TTTCAGCTCCCACTACCTCGCTGGCCGCCTCCTTCACTTCCTTGTGGTCGCCGATAAAATGCTCAACAGCGCTGTACATGCGTTTCCCAAACTCCTGCCAGAATTTATCTGCTGTCGACATCTCGCTGCCGCCATAGAAAAACTGCACCTGGGGTTTGTAGTTTTCCTCCGGAGGCATGTAGCCTTCTGGTTGGAATGCAGGCACATTCTCCATCTCCAATTCAACCGTGCTCCCCTTCGCTTTGGGTTTGGCAGTCAGGTTGTTGGTGACATACATGACCTGAGTGCCTCCATCGGTATTGGCGAGTTGGCCAGTATAGGCTTTAAATACAAGGTTCTCTTTTACTGTGAAGAGCGGGTGCTGAATTGTCCAATAATTATTGGTGCTTACGGAGTTCTCATCCCCTCGGACCTTATACTTATATTCAATGATGCTGCCGGCCGTAACTTCGGGCAGCGCCAGTGTTTTGGCAAGAAACTTGATGCCTTTACCCTTAAAAACAGTTTTCTCGAATGGTTTGCCCGTGAATTCGATGATCTTTCCATCGGGGTGAATGGTACGCGCTTTCAAGTCGCTGACTGTCGACCCTGGAAATATGGGAATCTCAACGTCGCCATGTTCCTTGATACCTTTTTCATTCAACACTTTAATGCGGTGATAGAAAAACTCAGTGTGATTGGTATCGTCAATGAAGTCCGCAAAATAGAGCTGGATCGCAGACGCTCCGGGATCGCCAGGGACCTCTTTCATTTGCTGGTCCTGGGACGTAACCGGGAGCCAGTCTTCTTTCTGTCCATAGGACAGAGCAGGCAAGACCAAGCAGGTAAACAAAGCAATAGAGCGAAGCTGACGCATCAAAGTTCACCTCAAGTGAGGACAAACGGGAGAATTTGGACGTTCGGAGTGGATAGTGACTGGCACATATATACACTAAAATGAGGTTCTTTGGCCAGAGTTATTTGTTAGAAAACTGAAGATGATCTAGTTCATTGAGTATCGTTGCCATCATTACCGGAATAGGGAGGCTATTTCCTGTTTTTCATCGCGATTCAAGCACCGTCTGCTCTTCGTCAGCCGCCCGAAGCTTACTAAAGAACTCCTTTAGCTCCGGATACTTCTCGGGCTGAAAATAAATACTATTCACAACCAAGGCCCGCGTCTGGACCAATTGATTGCCCTGGGCCGAGCGGGAGGTAACGAAACGAGCCGAAGCCAGTTTCACGTCCTGGCCCTTCGACAGGATGGCAATAACATATCCTGGCGGAACATCAAGCGTGAGGCTATCGAGTTCCTCAAAGGTATAGGGAAAATAAAGTGGATATTGCCGACGGGATTGTAAAAAAACATCTTTATTCACCGATGACTGGAACAGATTGGCCGGTGCCAGAATACGTTTGCCGGTAACGGAAGCAAAGTTCGGCACTTCAACATTAAAGAAGGCCAACAACAGATCTTCGCTGGATTCCCAGCCCTGGACTTCTTTAAGTTGTACGGCCGACCCCTTGGGCAACCATTGCTGCAATTCCCCTTCCAGGTCGGCACGCCGCCCGGCGTCGTCTGTTTCCAGCGCGGCGAGACGATGTTCAAGGGCATGATTGCCTTTGAATTCCACGACAATCTCCCCCTTTAATGATCCCTGGGAGGAAATAGCTGCGGTGACGATTCTGCGGGTAAGCGTCTGGTCCGCAGTGGGCGTGGGAGTGATGATGAAGTTGCCACGGTCTTTATTCAATTTAAGCGCAGGGCCTGAGGTATACATCCACGCAACCAATCCGAAGGGGCAGAACTTTGTGCCGGGATCGAGAAAAACGTCCTTGCCATTCAATTTCACAGTGACGATCTCGGTCTCAAGCTGCCCTTGAGACAATAGTTTGGAATCGAAGACCCGGTCTTTGCGGCTGGAAGCGCGCAGCAATTCTGCTTCAAAGCCTGCGCCACGCGCCAGGGCCAGAAACAATTCCGTGATTTCGTTCTGGCTGCCATAACCACGATTCAATACATCCAGAACATTCTCATTCTGTTTCAGGTCTTCTTTCCGGGTCTCTATTTTGGTGCGCTGGCGTTCATAACTCAGGTTTCTGACCTGCTGGACTCGGGCGTAGAGCTTTCTTAGCTTTTGTTCCGGATCAATTTCATTGCCGATGATCTCGGCCGCGGCGCGCCTGATCTCCTGACGATCGCCAATGAAGCGTGCGGCTTTCTCATACCACTCTCTGCCCAGATCCTGCCAGAAGATCTCAGGAGATTCGATCTCCCGTCCACCATAGAAGAAATGCACTTCGCCCTTGAAATTGTCTTCCGGGGGCATGTACTTTTCGGCCTTGAACGCCGGAACATTTTCCAATTGAAGTTCAATGCCATTTCCATTGTTTTTGGGCACCGCCTGCGGCGGCATATTGGCGTATACATACGAAAGATGGGTTTCGTCGGCGACGTGATTTGTCTGCAGCCTGCCTTTAAAGGTTCTCAGCCAAAAACTTTCCTTTACGGTGTAAAGACCATGTTGGACGATCCACGTGCTGTCGTAAAGATGCTTCTCCCACTCCAATCGATACTTGTATTCAATGATGCTGCCTACAGTTACCCCTGGCAGGGTCAACACCTTGGCAGTGAACTTGCTCTCCCGGTCTCTGGAGATGAGTTTTTCAAAAGGCTTATCTTTAAATTCAATAATACTGCCATCGGGGTGGATGGTTCGTGCCTGGATGCTCAACACGGAATAATCGGGCGGCACCGGAATCTCTATATCACTATAGACCTTGCCTTCTTCACTCAGAATCTTGATTCGGTGATAGATAAACTGGTATCTGCGGATATCGTCTCTGCTATCTGCATAGTAAAGCTGTATGGCAGCCGCCCCAGGCTCGCCGGGAACACTGCTGATCTTCCGATCTTGCGAAGTTATGGGAAGCCAGTCTTCCGACTTCTGCGCTGAACATGGAATGGCTGAAAGAATGAAAATCACAGCCAAGGCCCGCAAAGGCCGGGATTCACCGCAGAGGCCATAGAGATCGCAAAGAAAGCGCAGGCGAAGTTGGAATGATAGGAAACGCATAGTTGTATAGTCGATTCGTGTTTATTCGCGTTGATTCGTGGCCAAAGAACCTTCAGCTTGCCCACGGTTTCTTGACATTTCCCATGCCTTGGCATACTTCCAACTCACATACATGGCGTGATTCATATAAACCAGCAGACCCTCACGGCCATCGAGAAATCCCATCCGAAAGAAGTAACTCCAGATGAAACGCACCAGCGGCCGCAGGACAATATTCACCAGGCTGAAACTTACGGGACGCCGGTCCACTACCATCCCCGCGCCCAGGCTGGAGTAGCGGTTGGCATGCTCAATAAAGCCTTCCAGCGTGGGATAGGCGTGGTGAATAAGATCGCCGCTCAGGAGGCCGGTTGCTCCTTCCATCTTCAGGTCTTCATGAACGGCACGAAGCTCAAATTGGGCCGCTCCGCGCTTGATTAACCTCAGTTTGCGGTCAGGATAATATCCGCTGCGCCTGATCCAGCGGTTCATGTACAGGTTTCTGCGCGCCATCCGATAGCCATTCAATGGTGGCGGGCCTGGGGAGTGCAGCAACGTGCGAATACTGCCGGCCAGTTCCTGGCTGACCTCCTCATCGGCATCCAATGAGAGCACCCAATCACAGCTTGCCTTGGCCAGGGCGGAGTTCTTCTGCGGGGCAAATCCCTTCCATTCTTCAATGAAGACCTTGGCCCCGAACGACTGTGCCAGGGCCACCGTGTTGTCTGTGCTACGAGAGTCTACGACGATGATTTCATCGGCAATGTTCTTCACGCTCTCCAGGGTGCGACGGATGTTCGCTTCTTCATTGAAGGTGATGATGCAGACGGACAAAGTCATGGCAGGAAGAATACCTTGCGGAAGGCCCATTGAGCGAACAAGAAAAAACCGGCTGCATAATCCAGCCGGTTCGTTCGGTTATTCCCTGTATTACTGCGGAGGCTTCACCGGTTCTACCGGCGGAATCTCCTGGCCAGGGGTGTAAGGCTTGAGACCGGGTACAGTAGGCATGGTCTTTACCTGCCCTAAGACTGCATCCTGCAAGCTTATGTTGTTGCGATCCAGGGTCTGGGCTGTATCCTGGTCCAGCGCCACCCGCGATTTTGCATAGGCGGTCATGGCGGCAACCACGTTGGATTCGGCCTGGGCCAGGTCCCGCTGAGCTTGTAAAACAAGGATGTAGGTCGAGGCGCCTAAAGCATACTTCTTCTGTTCGGCGTCCAGGCTTTTTGCCGCCAGCTCGCGGGCTTGCTGGGCGGCAGCCACACGCGCCCGGTTCTGCTGCACCGCGAACTGGTCGTTGCGAACGGTAATCGCAATCTGGTTTTCCTCCTGCTTGATACGCAGTTGGGCCTGGCGGTACTCCAGTTGCGAGCGGATCTGTACGGACTGCGCGGCCCGGTTGCGCAACGGTATGGAAAGCGTTAAGGCGACGCCTTTGTCGGGACCAGTCGAATTGAAAAGATTCCCCACGGCGGTCCCAAAGCCGGTGTCGGAGACAGGCGTACAGGCTGCCGGGTTTGAACCTGGATTTCCGCAGACATTCGGGCTGAGCAGGCTGGTCGGTCCTGCCTGGCTGCTGGCCCCATAGAATCCAATCAGATCAATGGAAGGCAGCAAGCCATTGTTAGCGCCTTTAATGCCGATCTCACTGTTTTTGAGGTTGATCTTTGCCTGGATGTAATCCGGACGATCGGTCAGTGCCTGTCGGATCAGGTCTTGAACAGGGGGGATATCGTCCTTTTCCGGGATCTCGATTGTGTCTGTGGGAACCAGGTCCGATTGCATGATAGGCGAATCGTTAGGCAGATTTCGCGTGATGGCATTCTTCATCAGCAACTGCTGGAGTTGAAGGTTGGTCTGCGAAGTAATCAGGTCCTGCTGGTTCTGCGAGACCGTGCTCTGTGCGCGCACAATCTCGATTGGAGCCAGTGTTCCGATCTCCACCTGCTTCTGGTTGTCTCCCAATGTCTTTTGCGACAAAGCCAGAGAACGCTCTTTCACCTTCACGTCTTCATAAGCGTTCACCAGGTCCCAATAGAGGTTTTGTATTTGGCTGACCGTAACGATCACCTGCAACTTGAATGCCTCTTCGGTGATCTTTTTGTTGTTTTTGGCCTGAACGATGAAACGGCCGTTGATTCCGGGGCCAAATCCCTGCAATAAATGTTGCCGCACGGTGGCGCGGAAATTGGAACTCAACACCGGGTTCAAGACATTGAAACGATTGTTTGAAATCTGCCGGTTGTTGTTGAAGCCGACGGAAAGGCTCGTGCCGGTAATAAAACCCTGCGAAAAAGTGAAATCCGCCGTTGCGGTATTTTGCTGCAATTGATTGGTTCCGGTGGTGATGCTGTTGCTCAAAGGGAATACCGCATGCTCAATCTGCAAGCTGCTGGTTAAAAATGGATCAAAGTTGTCAGGTTGAGGGCCGGCGCCACTGGTGTTGAGCACCAGTCCCGAGGCGCCCGCGCCAGCGCCTCCGGCGCCCGCGCTGGTTCCACCAGCGCCCGAACCCTGAGAACCCGTAGCGCCCACGCCAGCGCCTCCCGGCGTTCCGGAAACCAGTCCTGTGTTGACGCCACGCGGCGAACCGCCGGCGCGAGTAAGAAGAAGGTCGGTGTCGGCAATGGGCAGATTGTAACGTTGGATGGCGAGATCCAGATTGTCGGAGAGAGCCAGTGCGATCGCGTCGTTGAGCGAGAGCATGATCTTGCCGTCATGCATCAGGTCCTGAATCCGGGGCGAATTCGTAAAAGATGGCAGTGGAACCAATCGCGGGGTATATATCTTCACTGGATTCGGAAAAAACGGCGCCGGTTTGGAATAATCGACGCTGGTAGGCGAAGGCAGCGGCTTGATCTCCGGCACAGACGTCCCCGGCGCGCCCGCTTGTGCGGAAGCATTCTGCGCCGGCTGTTGGGACTTGGCGTCGTTTCCCTGCTGCGCGGCCATGGGCATCGACAACAACAGGCACAGACTAAGAGCGAGACATTTATTTGGTTCCCGAAGTATACCGTTCAATGGCATTCGTTGTTCTCCAATTTGCTCGACTGCTATACAGACTTTGATTGCGGATTTCCGTCACCTTAGGATACGAGAGAATCTTCCTGGCGGTTCCGAAAAAGACCAACTCAAGGCATGGCGTAGAAACAATTTAGTATATCGGCTTGGGAAGCTTTTAGCGTGTTAAAAAGTGTTAGGTGGATGCATTGCAGCGCAATCTCAAGCTCACGATTGCTTATGACGGCCATGATTTTTCCGGATGGCAGATTCAACCGGACCGTCCGACGATTCAAGGCACTTTAGTGTCCGTTATCGAACACCTGACCGGTGAAATAACTCTTCCGCAAGGCTCAGGAAGGACAGACGCCGGTGTACATGCGCTGGCCCAGGTTGCCAGTGTAAGCACTCATTCTCCCATCCCACTCTTGAATTTTCGCAAGGCCCTCAATGACATTTTGCCTGCAACCATCCGTGTCTTGTCCGTCGAGGAAGTTCCCCTGGAATTTCACGCGCGTAAGTCGGCTGTAGCCAAGACCTATCAATATCGAATCTACCGCGCCGAAATATGCCCGCCTTTTCTTGCGCGCTACGTATATCACCATCCCTATCCATTGAATGAACCCCTGATGATGGACGCGGCGCAAGTGATTTTAGGAGAGCACGACTTCACCTCATTTGCGGCCGTCGATCCTGAACGTAAGAAGGAAGACCAGGAGATCAACAACGTGCGCGCCATCTACTCTTCCACGTGGCATCGGAATGGCGAAGAGCTGGTCTACACAGTGCGTGGCAGCGGATTCTTACATCACATGGTTCGCAACCTTGTAGGGACTTTTCTTATGGCCGGCAAAGGCAATGTGAGCACCACCGATCTGCGGCGCATCCTGGAGGCACGGGACCGCTCGGCGGCTTCGGCCACCGCCCCAGCCAGCGGACTTTTTCTTTTGGGCGTAGAATACTGACCGGAAACCAGCCATGACAGCCCTTCCTACAACCAGTTTTCCAGGTGTTATTCCTGTACTCAATCCCGCCAACCAGCAGCGCGTGGGTGAGATACCTCAATATGAGAGGCCCGCTGTAATGGCATGTGTAGACCGCGCTCTGGCGGCACAGCGCAAGTGGGCCACTGTGCCCATGTCGCAGCGAGCGCGCATCCTGCGCGACTTCCGGCGAATCCTGTGCGACCAAAAGGACGCCGTGGCCGATGTGATCACCCGCGAAGCGGGCAAGCCGAAGTCCGAGGCGTTGGCTACCGAAGTGATGGTCATCCTGGATACGGTGGGCTTCCTGGTTGATTACGCTCCCATGTTTTTGCAGCCGGAGCCGGTCCCTCACTCCAATCCCATCATGAAGCTGAAACGCGGCTGGCTGCTGCGCGAGCCTTATGGAGTGATTGGGATCATCAGCCCCTGGAATTATCCCTTCAGCGTGCCTGCCGTCGAGACCCTTTCCGCCCTGATTACCGGCAACGCGGTGGTGCTCAAGCCTTCGGAATTTACTCCCTTCTCTTCCCTCAAACTGCAGGAGTTGCTCGTGGCCGCCGGATTGGACCGTGATCTGTTTCAGGTCATCACCGGCGATGGCTCGTCCGGAGCTGCCCTGCTCGCATCGAACATCCAGAAGGTGGTATTTACCGGTAGCGTCGCCACTGGCAAAAAAGTGGCCCAGGCTGCAGCGACCCGCCTGTTGCCGGTGGTTCTGGAACTGGGCGGCAAAGATCCCATGATCGTGCTGGAGGATGCCGATATTGAAGTAGCTTCCAGCGCCGCCGTTTGGGGCGCATTCATGAATGCCGGACAAACCTGCCTGTCGATTGAGCGGTGCTATGTCCATGAAAGTATTTATGAGCCGTTTTTGAAAGCTTGCGTGGAAAAAACAGGCAAGCTGCGCGTGGGCGACGGCGCAGACGCTACCACCGATATCGGCCCGCTCATCCACCAACCGCAGTTGAAGATTGTTCGGGAACATGTGGAAGACGCTGTCGCCTCCGGAGCGCGCCTGCTGGCTGGCGGCAGAGCATTGCCCGAACTTGGCCCAAATTTCTTTGCTCCCACAGTTCTTGCCGACGTGACCCACCACATGCGTATCATGCAGGAAGAAACCTTTGGTCCGGTGTTGCCGGTGTGCAGCTTCAGAAACGACGATGAGGCCGTAGCCCTAGCCAACGACTCTGAATTTGGACTGGCTGCCAGTATCTGGACCAGCCATCGCAAGCGTGGCGAAGCCCTCGCCGCCCGCGTCGCCGCCGGTACCGTGATGGTGAACGACGTAATCGCCTGCTTCGGCATCAGTGAAGCTCCCCACGGCGGAGTGAAAGCCAGCGGTATGGGCCGTACGCACGGCAAACTGGGTATGGAAGAGATGGTCTGGCCGAAATACGTGGACTCCGATCGCCTTCCCCACATGAAGAAACTCTGGTGGTACGGATACGGACCGCAGTTCCTGCAGCAAATGCAGGGATTTATCGATCTCCTCTTCTCGGGCAGGCTGTCGGCTCGCTTGCGAGGGGGCATGCAATCCACAAGTGCGTATCTGCGCCGCAAACTTCTATAGAAGAGGTTTCATAAATCGGGCCAAGCAATGTTATGAGGTGACCTGCTTCTGCGACGTCTTCTGCCAAACTTCTGAACCGGAAGTGGCCAAAAAGGTGGATACAGGGTACATAAAGTTGCCCTAGTGCCCCCTCGCGATTGGAAGCCAGCAATGGGATTCGAAGACACTACGATCATCTGATTGAATGATTGAAAAAATGACCACGATAGTCGTGTCCTCGCGGACGACAACGATTTTTCAGATCCTTGGCTAGCGCTAGGCTTTCGCCTCATGGGTCGGACACCGCGATTATGGCTCAACTTTAACCAGACCTTCATTAGAGCAGCTCCGACGAATGAGCCGTGAGCATGCATATTATCGTTCTGGCCGTGGTATTCAAGTGCGTATAATAAGCTGTCTTAGGTTGTATAGCATCAATCGCATCTTGCTCTTGCCATGCTTGGAATCAAATACTCTTTTCACATTGCTGTTGAGAAGTATCAGGATCCGTCCATTACCAATGTTAGCTATGCGGAGGCTGATGCAAAAGAGTTAGCAGCAGCACTTCAGCTTCATCATTTCGACAGAAGCACCCAACAGCTTCTATTGAGTGCTCAGGCAACAAAAGCTGCAACTGAATCGAGGCTAAGGGCCACGATCAAGAGGTTAACGGAAGACGATACGTTTTTCTTCTCTTATGCGGGTCACGGATTCTCCAAGCTAGGCGAAAATTTCATAACGTGTTACGACACTCAGCCGAATGATCCCGTGGCAACAAGCATATCGCTGCAAGGCATCTATAAAGAGCTTCGGGGTTCCCGGTGCAAACGAGTCGTCTTGTTCTTGGATTCTTGCGAGAGTGGTATTTTGGATATACCCTCACGAACGATCATCTCTCACCTAACACCAACGGAGCTTGAAGATTTTTTTAATAGCGCTGAATTCTGCGTATGCTTTGCCTCATCGGAAACGTCTCAGTCCTCTTACTCAGCATCTTCACTCAAGCACGGAATTTGGACCTATCACGTTATTGAAGCGTTGAAAGGCGAAGCGCCTGACATTCTAGAACAAGGTAGGTATCTGACTGCAACAGTGTTGCAGGACTACCTGATGAGGGCCGTTCCGAGAACTATTGCGAAGAGCTTCTCGACACCAATACACCAAACGCCCCGATTTTACGGAACCCAGACAAGCGGTACTTTCCTGATAGCAGATTTACAAGAAGTGCTGGGTCGTCGATCTGCACTTGCAATTCCTGGATATCAGCAGGTGACACGATTGATGTTGACCGGCAGCCTTCAACACCAGGTCAGAAGCTTATCCGGCTTCGGTAGATACCACACAGTTCCGGACGCCGTAAACGACAAAACAGAAAGCTTCGTTGCAAGAATTGGCTCCAATGAAGTTGAACAAGAGATAGATGACGTTTTTAATCTCCTTCGAACCACGATGGGTTATTCCCGACAACAGCTAGATTCGAGTACTGATTTGGGATCGGGCTCAATCATCACTCCTGACTTTGATTACTCCGTCAATATGAGGCTGTTTTCAAATAATCCAAGCACAGCGATTCTCAGCCGAGATCTTTCAAACATAAAGACTCCCCAGCTGATCGACTCTCCAAAGTTTTTGCGACTAGATTTTCAAGTCTCGAACTAAGGCTCAGAGAGAAAATTAAAATCGACGAATTGATAGACAAAATCGAGGTGCTTCAGAGAAAAGGCCATCTTGCAAACATTCATATCGACTATCCCCGGGATTATTCATACTGCAAACTCCACTTCGACGGAATCAGTCCAACAATGACATTGTATAAAACCTCGTGCCAAGTATCGCAGCGGTTCGTAGAACCACCATCGAAGTTGTTTAAGACATTGCTTCAGGCGCAGAAACTGTTGTTGCAACGAGAAAATGTCGTATTAACTGCAACGAGAAAATGTCACCCCCCTTAATTAAGTAGTAACGGCTACAAAGCAGGCCGTCCACCGAGTTTGTAGATGCGCGGCCTCTTG
>Ga0070730_10005822_pt1 | contig 10585 bp, 14 predicted proteins | sample Coa_R1_3_FD_66447 | JGI IMG/M metagenome (GOLD analysis project Ga0070730, IMG submission 66447) | Surface soil microbial communities from Centralia Pennsylvania, which are recovering from an underground coalmine fire - Coalmine... | ecosystem: Environmental > Terrestrial > Soil > Unclassified ... | reverse complement strand
ATTCCGATCGTTGCCCCCGTTCCCCCGAGCCTGAGTCTCCAGCAAGGCCACGAGGCACTCGGCAATCCGGGCTTCGTCAACGCGACGACGGGCAGCGCGGCGAGCGGTCATCCGCTCGGGATCGCGAACAGCGCCGTCCTCACGCTCGCGCATCGCCTCCAAGTCCAGGCGGTCTACGTCGCGAAGTACGTCTCCCAAGCGGCCGCTGACGCGATCCTCACCGGAGCGCACCTGGCGAACTGATGTTCCCCTCCGCCGCCAACGCGTTCTTTCGTGCGAACGCCCCGATCGAGGGGATCGTGCACGAGCCTTATCTCGACGGGCGTGGACTCGTCACGTACGGGATGGGAATCCTCGCGGACGACGGCACGGGGAATCCGCCGGCGAGCTTCCTCGCCGAACCGTGGCACCACGTCGACGGGTCGCCCGCGACGAACGCGGAGATCGCGGCCGGGTGGCATGCAGTCAAAGCGCGGCAAGACCTGAAGGGCGCGGGAGGCGGGAGCCAAGCGTTCGCGGACCTCACCGACCTCCGCCTCGACGACGCGGCGATCGCGGAGGCGACGGCGCTCTGGCTCCAGACGCGCGACCCCGAGGTCGCCCGCTACTTCCCGGGCTACCCGACGCTCTACGCGGATGCCCAGCTTGCGATTGAGTGCATGGCCTACGCGATGGGGCCCGGCTTTCCGGCGGGCTATCCGAAGTTCACGGCGGCGATCAACGCGGGCGACTTCGTCACCGCTTCGCTCGAGAGCGCGATCTCGACCGTGAACCAAACGCGGGGCGGAGCGCAGGCGATTCAAAAGCGGAATGCGCTCGTTCGGCAGCTCCTCACGAATGCCGCGAACGCGCAGGCGGCGGGCTCACCGCCGTCGCTCCTCTGGTGGCCGGGGAACGTGGACCCCGGGAGCACGCCCACGCCGCCCGATGGCGTGCGCTTCCCGACGGGGCTCGTGCTCTTCGTCGTCGCGACCGCGGCCGCGGCCTGGCTCGCGATGCGGGGGAGGGGGTAGGCCATGGACGTCTTCGGGAACATCCAGGCAGGGGACGTCCAGGATCTGATCCGGGCGAAGGATTTCGAGCTCACGACGCTCCGCGATGCCTACGTCGCCCGCGGCGGCAACGCGGGTGTTTTCACGACGGCGGGCGGCCCGGCCACTCCCGCGGTCGACCCCGATCCGAACTGGTCGGCGGACGCGACCGCCCTCGTGCAGCGGTACGACGCCGCGCGCGCGGCGGCGCTCAAAGCAATCAACTCGCCATTGCTGGGCTCCTACTCGACGTTCAACGCCGAATACACGGCGATCCTTCGCGCGCTCCAGCACGTCGACAAGGTCATCTCGCCTGGCGATCTCCAAGACGTCTGGACGCGCCTCGCGAGCGCCCAGGCGATCGCGGAGGGCAAAGCGCCGCAACCCGGCACACCGGACGATCAGCTCCTCGCATTCCAGGCCGTCGACCGCGGTATCCGTGCAGCGGAAGCCGGCGCGAGCAACCTCGCGAAAAGGGTCGGCCCCCCTCTTGGGTTGATTGCAGCCGCGGTCGTCGGGCTTTTGATCCTGACGCGCCGTTCGTGAGGTGAACCGATGGCGGAAGTACCTGCTTGGATCCAAGCCTCCCCGCCGGTCGCGGCCTACGCCGGTGCGGCGCCCGCCGCTGAGTCCGGGGGAGCGTCGTTCGCGAAAATGCTCTTCGCGGGCATCGCCGCGACCACGCTCGTCATGTGGGCGCACGCGAAGATCCGCGAGCGACAGGACCAAGCCGAAGAGGAGCGGCTCTTCGACGAAGCGACCCGATCGCAACGCGCACTCGACGATCACCGCGAGGATCTCTCGATTGCGCACGATTGGACGACGGCCCACCCCCTCGCTGTACGGTACGGCCAATGAGCGAAAATCCGGCCAATTCGAACGCAAAGAAGCCTCCGCGCGAGCCCGCGGCAACGCCGTCGAGCCTCGTCGAGTGGTTCAATCGCCAGCTCACCCGCGGCAACGTCGAGCGCTTCGAGCTCCAGCAGCTCAGCGCCTCGTCCGACCCGAAGATCGTCGAAGATTGGGACGCAAACGAAGGGGGAGGCGCGCCCGAGCAGCTCGCCGATCTCGTATGGGCGCGCGCGATCGACGACTCGAAGGATTCGATCGAGACGTCCGCCGCCGTCCACTATGGCGTTCTGAGCTTCGTCGCCCCGGGCACCGGGTCGGGGTCGCTGAAGAAGTTCGTGGTGCCGGCGCGCGCGCGCGTTGACGCCTCGCCGCTCGAGCGCCCGAACGCGGAAGGCGTGCTCGCCGGGAGCATGCGCCACCTGAACAAGAGCACGGAGGCTTCGCACCTCTTCGTTCAGGAGATGGCGAAGCAATCGGGCGACTCGTTCGAGCGGACGCAGCTCGCGTGGAAGACGATCGTGGAGAGCCACGTTCGGACGATCGAGACGCTCGAGCGGAACTTCGACACGCAACTTAAGTGGAAGGACACGGAGCTCGTGCGGCTCCGCGATCGCAATAAGGAGCTCGAAGATCGTGCGCTCGCGGAACGGAAGCTCGGCGAGGAGCTCGAAAGCGAGAAGTTCGAGCGCGACCTCCGGATGCTCAAAGCGGCGCACGGCGAGGAGCGAAAGAACCAAGTCGCGAACCACGTGATCGCGAACGTGCTCCCGATCGTCACGCGCCGGTTCGGCGGCATGCTGAACGGACTCGGAGCGGGTCCCGCGCCCGCACCCTCGACGAGCCCCGAATCCCCGCCCGCCGCCCCGATGTACTTCACGCCGCGCGAAGCGGAGATGATTCGCCGTTTCCTCGCGTGCTGCGGGCTCGCCGAGCTCAACGCGATCCAAACCGCGCTCGCGAGTCTCGAAGGGTCCACCGCGCTCCCCGCCTTCGAGCAGCTCCTTACGGTGCTGTGGGAGGAGGACGAGAAACGAAACCAGGCCGAGGCCGCGGCCGCGAACGGCGCGGTCAACGGGACGAATGGGGCGGCGGCCCACGGGGATCCGTCATGAGCAGCGACCTGAAACGCTTTGGCGGAGCGCTCTTCGACCTCTTCGTCGAGGGCAAGCTTCCGGACGACGATACGCCGTTCGTGAGCGTCCCCGCGGCCGACACAGAGCCCGCGCCCGCTCCGACGACCTGCGCGCGTTGCTTCGGGGAAGGGGAGGTTGCGATCCGCGGGGTCATCGCGCCGTGCCCCGAGTCGTCGTGTCCGTTCCGAAAGAGAGGGTGAGCGATGGCGGGCCGCAAAGACAGATCGCACGGGATGGGGATCGCTTCGGGGTGGGTCCCTGGAAACGCCGCCGAAGATCCGCTGAACCGCGTGCTCCCGCGCGGATCGGCGGTCGCCGCCGTGCCTACGGACGTCGCGGCGCAAGCGATCCAACTCCTCCCGGCGATCGATCCGGTTCAGGGGCAGACCGTCGTCCTCTCCAACCAAACCCCGGTCACATTCAACGGGAGCCAGCTCACACAGCTCGCTTACTACACGACGCGCGATCAGGTTCCGCGGAAGGGAACCGTCATCGTCGCCCCGAACAAGTGCAACGTGCCCGGCACGCACTCGATCAGCCAAAATAATGGCGTCTACGCGAAGATCACGCAAGGCACGACGCGCGCCACGATCTCGCGTTGGGTCGGGACGCCGTGCGTCTTCCCCGTCGAGGGGAGCTTCGTGAAGGTCGAAGGGTTCATCGGTCAGGTTCCGTTCCTCCTCTCGACGCTGACGACCTTCAGCACGCAGCAAGCGATCCCACAACCTCCGGCCGACGCGCAGGCCTGGCAGAACCTCGTTACGTGCCTCGTCATCGACGGGTGGACCGATCTCGGGCAACCCACGCAAATCTTGAACGCCGTCCCGATCCTCATCGGGGGCGCCGCGAACGGGAACGTTACGATCTTCGGGCCGGTGCTGCTCGAGAGCGTGACGTTCACGAACACGGGAAGTACGGCCGTGCTCGTCGCGATCCAGGATTCGAACGGGACGCTCCTGAACACCGCGCCCGCGGTTTCTCAAGTCGTCTACGTGCCGGCAAACCAGACGGTGAGCGTCGGGGCGGATCTCCTCGGGCCCTTCGGCGCCGCGTTCAATCCTCTTTCGATCACGCCGCCGATTCCCGCGGCGCCCACCGCGATGACGATCGACACGAACGGAAACAACGTCCTCGTCTCGGCGTGGGGGCATTTCCTCGGAGCGCCGTAAGCGATGCACCTCGGGAGCAAAGGGATCGGAAGTAGCGGAGGGGGGAGCGGCAGCGGCAGCGGATCCGGTGCGCTCTCGTCCTGGACCCATCTTGGCGCCGATGGGAACACCACGATCTTCACGCTCTCCCCGAGCCTCGCTCCCAACGAGGTGCTCGATATCTCCGTGATCGTCAACATGACGAAAGCGACCGGCGCCGCGAACAATGGCGCCGTCTGGTCGCGGCGATTCTTCGGGATCCAGAACATCGGCGGCACGCTCCAGGATCCTACGGGCGGGACGACCGACACGAACGTGTTCACGCCCATCGTTGGCTCCGCCTTCGTCGGGGCGACAGCCGCGATCGTGATTTCGGGAACCACCGTCATCGTCCAGGTCGCGCGCCCCGCGGGTGTCGACTGCTACGTGACGTCGACCGTCGACTACGTACGCGGACTCGCGAAGGCGGTCACCGCGGTCAGCCCGAGCAGCCAACCGCTCACCGTGCCCGCGCCGGTCACGATCACGATCACGCTCAGCGGGGGCGGGACTGGCGCGACGGCGGCGACGGTCGACGGTGTCGCTCTTACCGGCGTCGCGGCTTCGAGCGATACGCAAGTCACGGGAACGCTTCCCGCGGGCACCTACTCGGCGGGCACGGGCAACGTCACGGTTTCGAGTCCCTCGTCACCTGCACCCCTCGTGAACGGGTTCACGTTCGCAACGACGGGCACGATTACGAGCGTCGCGGGCACTGTCCGGAGCTCGTGGAACGGGATCGGCGCGGCAGGCGGCGACGTCGTGACCGTGACCGGCACGGGCTTTATCAACGGCGGACCGCTCGCGTTCAAAGCGAACGGGATCGCATGCACGAGCGTCACCTTCGTGAGCTCGACGCAATGCACGTGCGTTGTGCCTGCGCAGGCGGGCGTTGCGTCGCCCTCGAGCTCCTATGCGTTCACAGGCACGAATGGCGACGGAAACGCGCTCACGTCGTCGGCAAACATCACCTACCAGTGGGATCCTTCGCGGCTCGCGAGCATCCTCTACTGGACCCGATCCGACCGCGGGGTCACGACGGCCAGCGGTGCGGTTTCTTCGTGGGCGCCGATCATCGACAACACGACGGGCCCGGCCGGGCCGCTCACGCAAGGTACGCCCGCAAACCGCCCTACGTTTACCGCCTCGTGGACGGACGGACTTCCCGCGATCTCCTCGCTCACGGGATCGGCCCTGAACCTCGTGAGCGCCGCGTTTACCGCGGTCGCGACGCCCTACACGATGTCGATCGTCGCGCAGCAAAACGGGACGTACCCGGGCTCGCAAACAATCGTGAGCGGAAGCGCGAGCTCGAATCCTTCCATGTGGGACTTCTCGGGTACGCCTCCGCCGGGTGCGGCTTACCTGCAGAACGCGGGCGGCTCGATTCAGTCAAGCAACACCGCGGCGCTCCAGTCCCCCTATTCGATGGCGGGCGTTTTCCAGACGTCGGGAACGGGCACCTTGAACGGCTCCGCATTCCCGGGAACGAGCACGGGGAACCTCTCGGGCACCTCGCTCTCGCAGATCACTGTGATGACGAACGCGGTCGCCGCGCATGCGAACGATGGCTATCTCGGCGAGCTCGTCATCCAAAGCGCGGCGCGGTCCGTGGGCGATGCGGCGAACATGGTCACCTATAACCAAGCCTTTTGGGGGCTCGCGGGATGAGGCGCGCGCTCTTCGCGGGCGGCGCATTCACGCCGACGACGTTCGCGGCGTCGCGCGCGAACATGACCGACGTTTCCCGAATCAGTACCGCGGTCGGCGTAAATCCAACCTTCAACGGAAACTCGCGCTTCGTTGCGACGACCGCAAGCGTCGCGATGACGATCAATTGGTTCGATAACGTCGTTGCGAGCAACTCCTTCAACCAGCTCTCGGTGTTCTCCACGCAAGGAGGAGTGCGGTCCCTCGTCGCAAAGCTCACGCCCGTCCCGAATGGCACGGTGCAGACGTACACGACGACGATCCCGCTTCCCGCCGGGAACAAGACGATCGAGATCGTCAATGGTCCCACCGCGGAGGGCATCTCCTTCGGTCAGGGAACGTGGGTCGCTACGCAAATGTCTTCGGTCACGTTCCAAGACACGGCCACGAACGTTCCCGATCCGAACGTCAACGGCACACCACGCATGCTGATTCAGGGAACGAGCATCGAGTGCGGTTACGACGCCGACCCGATCTCGCAATTCGGCCTCGGCGAGTTGATGCGCAACGGACTGAGCGGCGTCGATAAGTACCCCGGCGCGGTCGTCGTCGATGCGTATGGAGGCGGCGAGGTCTATCACGATTGGTTTCAGGCGAGCGGCGCGAACAGCGTCGCGACGATGCTCACGCAAATGAGCGGCCTTGGAAACGTGACGGATTGGATCATTCCTCTCGCGACGAACGATTGGGCGGCGAGTGTTTGGACCGGGGCGCAGATGGCCTCGGCGCTGATCGCAGGATGGCCGACCGTCAAAGCGGCCTTCCCAAACGCGAAGCTCTGGCTCGTCGGGTGTCCGCACCGTGAGAGCGAGACGACCCCAAACTCAGTCGGCCAGACCTTGCAGAACTACCGCGACGCGGGGCCTACCGTGGTCGCAGGCCTCCCCGCAGGGCAAGCGGCTTACTTCAACGTCGAGCCGTCGATCCCGTTTACGTTGGCCTACTACAACGCGGATTTCGTCCACCTAACGAACCTCGGCCAAGCGACGTACGCGCAACTAATCATGGCCGGGATCGGCCGATGAAACTCGGCGGCGCAAGAGGACTCGGGAGCAGTGGGGGAGGGGCAGCGGGGGCGGTAGGACCGACCGGCGCCACGGGAGCGACGGGGGCGACGGGAGCGACCGGCGGAAGCGGACCGCTCACTGCGGGCCTTGCTTCTGCGCGCCCCATCGCAACGGGAACGCAGAATCGTTACCAGTGCACCGACGTCCCTGTTCAATATACGGACACCGGGCTCGGAATCTGGACGGGCGTGCTCTCCACGTTCCTTAACCCGCCCGGCACGGCCGCTTCGTACACCGCGGTCGGTAACATCGCGCTCTATCAGCAGGCGGACGTCATCCGCGCGGTGAGCACGATCTCCGGCGGCACGGGCGTCGGCCTGAAGGGGGGATCGCTTCCGCAAAACGGGCAATGGCTCGTCACGCTTCACGCGATCCCGATCCTCCAGCCGGGCGCCACGTTTCCAGAGATCGCGCTCATCGTCTCGAACGGCACCGTCAACGGAACGAGCGTCTCCTACAACATCGGGTGGTACTCGGACCCCGGCGTAGGGATGCACGTCACGCGCGATGTGATCGGGACGACGACGCGACAGCAGGTTTACAACGAAATCTCGAACTCGAACCTCAACAGCGGCAGCGCCGGGGGGATGCACTTCCGCATCCTCAACGACGGCGCCACGATGCATTTCCAGTATTCGAACGACGGGTACCTTTGGGTCACCGCGTACGGCGTGGACTCGCCGGCAGGACTCACCGACTTTGGGTTCTGGCTCGGATGCGAGAACAACGGAACCAACGTCGGGTGGGCCCAGGCGCTGATCCTTCAGCAGAGTCCCCCGGTAAGTCCCACCGCACAGGCGGTCACAGGCGCGACGGGGAACGGCGTTCCCGTGAAGGTCAACGTCGCGAGCGTTGCGAACTTCTTCATCGGCGACGTCGTCTCCGTGAAGGGCATGCTCGGCAACACGGCCGCGAACACGGGGAGCAACACCACCGGCATGACGGCGGGCCTCGGAGTCGTGGTCACGGCGGTCGACGCTGTCCTGAACACGCTCACCTTCGGGGAGGTCAACGGAAATGGGACGTGGACGAGCGGCGGGGAGATCGTCCTGCTCTCGCGATGAAAGGAGACGCCAATGAACCGCTACCAACTCGCACCGCTGATCGTCTTCCTGACGACGCTCGCCGCCGCTGTTCTCTTACTGATCCTCCACCTTCCCGAACCGGGCGTGATCATTTCGCTCCTCGGTTTGGCTGGCACTTCCCTTCTCCCCTCGGTCTCGAACCGCACGAACGTGCAAGCGGCGCTCGCCTCGCTTCACCCGCCCGCGATGGCCCCCGAGCAGATCGAGGCGCTCAAGGCGTCGCTTCATCCGCCGCCGCTCCCACCGCCACCCCCATCCGATCCCCCGGAGCATCCATGAAGATCCCTCTCACCCTCGCGTGCGCGCTCGTCGCGTGCGCGCAACCCCCCTCCGTCTCGGCCTATGAGGCGCAGCAACGCGCATGCGTGGCGGACGCCGGCACGCGCGAAGCGGCCGACGAGTGCCGCTGCGCTGTCAAAGCGAAGTTCGGAAACCCGTGCGATGCTGGGAGCGACCGATGAGCACGACGGGCCTCGTTCAGGATGCCGAGACGCTCGCGGTGAACACGCTCGAGTTCCTCGCGAGCCAGGTCGGGATCGCAACGCTCTCCGAAGTGGTCGACGTGCTCACGGGCGAATCGGATCGCGAGCTCGTCGAGGCTGTCTCCGAGCTCGTCGGCCAGCTCGCGCAAACGGTCCTCACCGTGATCGGTCCCGAGAAGACACGCGCGGCGCTGAAGACGCTCTTCGACGCGGCCGACAAGCGCGTCGATGCGCTCGAAGACGCGAAGTTTCCGAAGCCATGACGGATCCCACCTGGAACGGCGAGGCCGACCCGGTCCAAGACGTCAGCTCGCTCTTCAGTCATCGCCTCGGGTGGCCGGTTCGGTTCAAGTGCCCGAAGCACCTCACGGGCGGTGCGCTCGAAGTGCTCGCGGGCGAGTACGATCCGCACCTCACGCAGATCGCCCCGACCTGGAACCCGTACGTTCTCGATATCGGGGCGAACGTCGGAGCCTTCGCGCTTTGGGTACGCCACAAGTGGCCGAACGCGCGCATCTCCTCCTTCGAGCCCAATCCGCGGGCCTTCGAAGTGCTCGAAGAGAACCGAGCGCTCGCCGGCGGTGCCTGGGAGGCGCATCGGATCGGGATCGGCGGGGGAGGGGCCGCGATAGCGCAGCTCTACCCCGGCCGCGGCAATCTCGGGGAGGCGTCGATTCATCCCGACGTGGGCGGTTGCCGCGACGACGAAGCGGTCAGCATCGTCTTGCAGGACGCGGCGCTTCTACCGAGCGCGCAGATCGTGAAGGTGGACACAGAGGGATGCGAGGTCGAGATCCTCGATCGCTACCTCTCGACGCACACGACGATGCCCACGCTCGTGCTGCTCGAGTTCCACCGGACGATCGACCGCCTCGTGCTCGAAGAGCTCCTCGCCTGGCACGGACTCGCGCTCATGCGTGGGTTCGTGCTCTCGCCGGTGCGCGGCACGCTCATGTTTGCGCGGACGCGCGAGACGGCTCTACGGGCCCGCGTGCCTGGCGACCTGGAGGAGCTCCGCGCGCGCGTCGCGCACGTGGCCGGTCTGATCACGCCCGCGCCGTGACCTTTTGGCTTGGGTTTGCGGCCGGGTGGCTCGCATGCGTCGCGGCGAACGCGATCATCGTCTTCGTTTGGTGGCTGGTGGAAAAGGCACCCTTTTGACTGTCCATCGTCGGGACTTCGTGATCGACTCGGCTCCATGAGTGAGGTCGCGAAGAAGCCGATCGCGTGCGCCGTGTGTTTTTTCAAGGAGCATCGCCCGCCAATAGACGAAGCCTGGATCGGAGCCCTGATGGCGATGGTCGGCTTCGAACTCACGGGGCTGTGCTTGGAGCACGCCAAGGACGCCGTTCGCGTCGCCGAGGCGATGAGCGGCAAGCAGGCAGCGACGGCGCGCACACGTCTTCGCGTCATCAACGGTGGCAGAAGCGGTCCGCGCCGGGATCCTCCGCGTCCTGCGAGGAGACGCTAGATGCGAATGCTCGACCTCTTTTCAGGTTCGGGCTCCGCATCGCGTGCCGCGGCCGTGCGCGGCTGGGAAGTCGTGCGCATCGACAACGGGGAGGGGACCGCGGCCGATCTCCGGGCGGACCTCGCGACCTGGGTCCCCTCTCCAGACGAGACCTTCGATCTCGTTTGGGCCTCACCCCCGTGCACGCAACTCTCGACGGCCAGTCGCTCGCGTGACGTCGAAGCGGGCCTCGTTCTCGTGCGCGCCGCCCTCCGAATCATCGGAGCCATCTCGCCGCGTTGGTGGGTGCTCGAGAACGTGCACGGTGCGACGCGCGCGATCGGAAGCATCCTCGGGCCGCCCGTGGCCTGTTACGGGAGCTTCTATCTGTGGGGCGTCTTTCCTCCGTTCGTCGCGAAGGTCGAGCGAGAGAAAACGAAGCTCTCCGGCCGACGTCGAGCCGAGCGCCGAGCAGCAATCCCGTGGGCGATCTCCGAGGGACTTGTCCGCGCGTGCGAAAAGCTCGCGGCCGAATTGTCGCTCTCGGGGGACGTCGGGGGGCTGCTCGACGCCGGCGGGGAGATCGCG
>Ga0070730_10005821_pt1 | contig 10586 bp, 15 predicted proteins | sample Coa_R1_3_FD_66447 | JGI IMG/M metagenome (GOLD analysis project Ga0070730, IMG submission 66447) | Surface soil microbial communities from Centralia Pennsylvania, which are recovering from an underground coalmine fire - Coalmine... | ecosystem: Environmental > Terrestrial > Soil > Unclassified ... | reverse complement strand
ATGATTCACTCGTGCCTGCTCGATTTCCAGGTTGGCCGGTCCCTGCACTGTCAACTTACTCAACAACTCTACTCGCTCAGTCAGTCGCGCGATCTGGACATCTCTCTCAGCAATAATGACATCCTTCTCAGCAATTGTTGCCTCAGCCTCTCGCATCCGCCTGTTGATGCGTGCTAACTCATCGCTTCCACCTTCTCGGAGAGATCGCGCTGACAAAGAGCGCAACTCTTCGAGCAGTGCGCCATCAATCGCCTTAAGCAGCGGCTGCGCAGCACCAAGCTCAGGAGTTGCACCTGCGTGAAACGTATACCGGTGGCGAATGTGGACGCGATCCACCAGACGACCACGCACGACAAATGCCTCACCAGGTACCAACTCACGTGCCTGCTGCTCAACATCCTTCCCTGCCATCGGGATCAGGTCCTTGTAGACTCCCAAATCCGTTGGATGTACAACATTGTGTAAAAAGAGGATGCCCGCTTGAGTCAGCAGGTCCTTCTCGACTTTTGCTGATCGTTGACTAGAGAGGACCACACCGACGCCCCGCTTGCGACCACGCAGAGCAAAACGTGTTAACAGAGTCTTCAGCGGTGAGCGTACCCCCTGCGGGATGAACTCATGCGCCTCTTCGATAACCACCATATAGGGTGTCTTGAGCGCGGTAGCCTGTTTCCAGAGAGCTCCAAAGTACAAGAGTAAAATCTCCTGCATCTCATCCTGATCGTATTCAGACAAGTCCAGGATGAGAGAGATACCGCGTTTGATCGAGATCTCAGCAAGTGCCGCCGCATTCTCAGCCATGAGCGGCACTTCAGCCTGCTCAGATCGCCCCGCCACTAGCAGATCAAAGCGCTCTTTGAGACCGTACCACTCTCCCTCCACGTCGACAATCGTTATCGGCAGGTGCGGCAGCAGCTCCTCGACCAGGACGGCCCCCGTGTTCGTTTTGCCACTGCCGGAGATACCGAGCACAGCAACGCGCTGCCCAATCAAATCATGGACAGTGAGGCCGAGAGTCCCGATGGTATCAATGGAAAGCATGCGTATTTTCCTTGTGTTTCAGTCCGCGTGCCAGCGCTCTTGAATGCACGCGAGGAATGACATTCAACCACATTTGCGGAATGATTTACTTGTAGCATACCTCAAACTGAGCGCTATTTCAACCAGTTTTGCGGTTTTGTAGGATACTTGTAGGTTAGGCGTTCAACCACTTATGCGGAATAGCCTAAAAACATTCGGTATATTCAAAGATGATTTGTCTAGAGTCTGTTATGAATTTTAATGAAAGAAACAGAGAAAAGATGCGAGCAATACGGGTGTCTTGCGCATACTGGCATGTTCTCTGAAGCTCTGATAGACTGTGAGCATGAACAGAAAACCATACCCCAGCGATATAAGCGATGAAGAATGGAGTTTTGTGGCTCCCTACTTGACCTTGATGAGCGAGGACGCGCCCCAACGAGACTATGATCTGCGTGAAGTCTTCAATGGCTTGCGGTGGATTGTGCGAACGGGAGCCCAATGGCGCATGATGCCGCACGACCTGCCGCCGTGGGCTCCCGTCTATCAGCAAACGCAGCGCTGGCTGCGGGTGGGGGTCTTTGAAGCCATGGTCGATGACCTGCGCGCCGTGCTGCGGCTGGCGGCTGGACGAAACGAGGAACCAACGGCGGCCATCTTTGATAGCCGAACGCTGCAATCGAGCCCAGAAAGCGGACATCGAGCTGGCTATGATGGAGCCCGCGCGGCGAAAGGGCAGCAAGGTCCACCTGGCCGTTGATACGGATGTCGCCATTTCCTGGCTCTGCATGTGACCCCAGCTGATGAGCAAGATCGGGCTCAAGCAGGCATTCTGGCGGCAGAGGTGCAGGAGGCGACCGGAGACCATGTGGAGTTGGCCTATGTGGATGCTGGCTATACCGGTGACGCAGCCGCCAATACAGCCAAAGAGCATGGTATCCGCCTGGAAGTGGTCAAGTTGCCTGAGGCCAAGCGCGGCTTCGTGCTCCTGCCTCGTCGATGGGTGGTCGAGCGCTCTTTCGCCTGGATGGCTCGTTTTCGGCGTCTGGCTCGCGACTATGAGCGCTTGCCGGAGACCTTGGCGGGTCTCCACTTGTTGGCTTTCGCTGTTCTTCTGCTTCATCGTTTTACTCTTTTAATAGGTCATTAACCGAATAGTTCATAACAGACTCTAGCCTGGGCTCAGCTTTGAAAATGATGTCGGTCAACACATTCGCCCTTGAGTGTACTCAAGAAGCTCTCCATGGCAGCATTCTCATAACAGTCACCTGTCCGACTCTGACTTCCGACGATGCCTATCTCTGTCAGCCTGGCTACATAGTTGGTCGCGGTAGAAGGACTGCCTTGATCCAAATGCAGCAGCATTTCTGCTGGAGGAGAGCGGCGAGCCAGAGCCATCTCCAACGCGCTCCTGACCAATTCCTCATCATTGGTGTGGCCCATCGCCCAGCCGACCACCAGGCGAGAAAAGAGGTCCAAGATCACCGCTACATACAGCCAGCCTTCTGCTGTCCAGACAAAGGTCGTAGAACTTCCCCATTTCGTATTGGGGGCAGGTGCGCTGAACTCTCGATTGAGCAGGTTGGGGGCCACCTGGGCACCCTTGCGCTGTTTTGTGCCGACGGGCTTGTTGCGCCTGCGTTTGGCCGCCAGATCCATCTCGCGCATGAGACGAGCGGTGCGGGCGCGTGAGCAGCAGATGCCTCGCTCGCGCAGCTCCACCTGGATGCGAGGGCTGCCATAGACGCCTCGATGGGCATGGAAAAGGCGATGGATCTCTTGGGCAATCTCGCCATCTTCTCGCGCGTGTCGGCTGGGTCCGCGCCCTTGCCAATCATAGTAGCCGCTCACGCTGACCCCGAGCACCCGACACATCGTGCTGACGGGATAGTGACTCGCATGCCCGGCAATAAACGGATAACTCAGCTCTGGGTGCGCGAGAAGATGGCTAGTGCTTCGGACAGAATTTCTCGCACCCCGTGATCTCTGCCTGTCTGTTGACTTTTCAGTAGAACGTATGTATCATTAGAAGTGGAGAAGGGCAACCAGGTAGCTCCTGGTTGTAAACGATCCTGAAGAACCCTCCCACGCTTTGGAGCTCGACTCTTGAAAAAAATCTGGGGGGCGGCGATCAGAAACCTGATATGAGATTGAAGGTCCCACTTCTGGTCCGAAGCTGGTTCTGGCCCGCTCGCAGGATGGTCCTTCTCCACCCACCACACCATTGAATGTGAGCGATGGGCGAGACCGCCAGGGATGGGCGAAAGGGCCTGTACTGCTCATGTCAAACAAACGAGCCTCTGAAGAGGCTCCCAATCCGGTGGCACAACTCGGACAAGAGACGCTCTACGTCGGCATTGATATCGGGAAAAAGGGGCATGTAGGTGGTTTTCTTTCTCCCACCCTACTCACTCGGCATCGGCGCTACGAGCATTGCCCAGCTCTGTCCTTTGAGAACTCACGCGAGGGCTTTCACGCACTTCTCCAGCGTATCCAGACTTTTGTCCCCTTAACGCAGGTACAGATCTTGTTGGAAGCTACTGGCCATTACCACCGCGCTTTGATGCGACTCACTGCAGAACCTGGATGTTCCCGTATATGTGGTACATGTTCAGAAGCGGCCTGATGGTCTGCTCAAATCAGACAAGCGCGATGCCCTTAATCTGGCCAATATGCTCTACAACCAGCTCGAAAAGGGCATCCAGGTCAGTGAGCCGCTTCAGGCCATTCGCCAACTCCGCGCACCAACGGAAACGGCGACCAAATTACAGATCTTGATCCAGCACTATGGTGAGCTGGTCCAGGAAAGTACCCAGCGGAAAAACAAGCTGACCTCGATTTGCGACGAACTGTTTCCTGAACTGACGCGACTGCTCCGTAATCCCAACCTCCCCACCGCTTTGGCCTTACGAACCCGCTTCCCAACTCCTGCTCTCGATGGCTACGGCAACCTTTTCCGATCTCCGTGAAGCCAGAGGGACCACCTGTAGCGTTTCCAATGCCAAACTGCTCGAATTGCAGCGCCTGGCTGGACAAAGCATTGGGGTGAACGAACCAGCGCGTGTACACGGCCTCGTCTTTGCTCAAAAACAGCTCATTGCCGAATTGAAGTTGTTGGAAGAGCACCAGAAGCAGATCGAGGCGGAGGTCATTCAAATCATTGAAAGCTCACGAGAGGGGAAGATCCTCACTTCCCTTCCTGGCATTGGCCCGATGGCAGCGGCAGTCTTGATTGCAACGATTGGCAACTTCGACCGACCAGCCCAGTTGAAATCCTACTTTGGCTGGGCTCGCCATCCGTCGCTCAATCGGGGAGTAGCCTCAATTGGGCTGGCCTCTCACCTCGTGGCGTGCGCCAGACCAAACAAACCATGTATCTTGTGGTTTGGCGAGCAATTCAATGGGATTCGGAGTTCAAAGAAATCTACGAGCGGCTACTTCCACGTAAATGCCGTACGGATGAGCGCTCCAGCCGCCTGATTGGCCGCGAGAAGGTCATTGGACGACTTGCTGGGCAAATGACTTCGGTGATCTATGCTCTCCTGAAAAAAGACCACCAATTCCTCTTGCAAACGGAACCGGGCAAAACGCCGCCAGAGCCGAGCTTATATGACCGCGAAACCCATCGCAAACACCGGAAAGGACAGTACCACCCTTCATTGCAAGGGGATATGACAAAGTAGCTGAGCTTCTTTCGCAGAAAGCTCAACAAGGAGAGATTCTATATGAGATTTTTTTACTATGTCACGCTCCTGACGGGTCACTTCCAGCTCTCGCTTTAAACGACGCATTTCCTCTTCCTGGGCTGGGGGATTCCCACTGCCTGGAAATGCCTGCTTCCCATGCTCAGAAAACTCTTTACACCAGTGATGCAGTGTACTGTCTGCAATGCCCAAATCGCGCGCCACTTGAGCTTGCGATTTCCCAGAAGTTTGCGCGAGCTGAACTGCCTCCAGCTTGAATTCCTTCGTGAACGTGCGTTGGTCGGATGTCTTGATGCCCTCCTCTCGGATGCTCACTTTCAAGTTTACATCCTCCGAGAAAGTCCGTCAAGCCCAGACGTCCGAGCGTCACTTAGGCCACCAATTCATCCTCTTTCCGACCTCATTGGTCGTTCCCCCTTCTGGAAGGGTTGCGATGGTCATGTAAAAGAACCATCGTACAGAAGGGCATCGGTTTCAGACACGCTACCGATAGGTGAGGTAAGCACCCCTTGAGGATTTGGCTTCGGGCAGTCTAGCTCTAGCCATATGACGCGGGTCTTGCGAACCTACACCCTACGCGTCTTCGGATGTCTCTCGCTTTTCCAACAGGCTATGTTCCCCTTCTGCTTTCGCTTCCAGGTGGGTTGGATGACCCAAGAATATTCCCTCCAATTCTTCCTGGCTGTGCCAGGGATATTACAGCGCGTTGCACGGCGCACTTACGCGTATCTCGGCTTTGGGTCAAGAGTGAAGAGAACCCCTCTGGAGGGTACATGTGATAGCATATTTGGGAGAGAGACCAACGCGAGGTAAGGATAAGTAGGAAGGTGAGTGGGGCGTGGTTGTTTTTCATCGGCCCTGTTTGGTAGGATGCTTTGTAGGCATACTGTGTGAGTCTTATTCTAATCGTATTCTGAGGTAGATGCGTCAAAGGGGTGATTTATGGCAAATGCAAAGCAATCGGCGCGAATAATTTGGCCTCGAAACGTAGAGGATGAGTCTCTGCTGTTTTTGGCAGCTTTCCTGGCTCATCCTCACAGTGGTTTTGGTGGCGAAATCGGTAGGCCCGCATCTGGTAGAATAAAAGAACCTTTGTCGTTTCCTTGAGCCAAGCAGGAGGCCAGTCATGTCGATGAAACCGCAACCGATTCCAGAAACCCCAGCAGAAACTCTTCGCGTCGCGCGTGCCGCGTTTCCTAAGGGCAACCTGTATATTCACCTCCGCGACACGTTAGGTACGATCTACCAGGATGAGCTGGAGGCTCGATCTCTATCCAGATCGCGGACAGCCAGCCTATGCTCCGTGGCGGTTGGCGCTGGTTACCGTCTTTCAGTTCATAGAGAATCTGACGGATCGTCAAGCGGCTGATGCTGTACGCAGTCGATTGGATTGGAAATATTGCCTCGGTCTTGAATTGACCGACGCAGGTTTCGATCACACCGTGCTCTCCGAATTTCGGACGCGCCTGGTGGCTCTGACTGCCGAAGAACGCTTTCTGGAAGCTGTGATAGATCTGTGCAAAGAACATGGCTGGCTAAAAGCAGGTGGAAGGCAGCGAACCGACTCGACGCACATCCTGGCAAAGGTGCGCGCCCTCAATCGAGCCGAATGTGTGATAGAGACATTGCGTCACGCGCTCAATGTTCTGGCTGTTGTCGCACCAGACTGGCTCCGAGGTCAAGTGCAGCCAGATTGGTTGGAACGCTATGGCCATCGTGCTGAGGACTATCGCCTTCCCAAAGGAGAAGAGAAGCGCACCCAGATTCTCCATCAGGTGGGCCAAGATGGCTGGGGACTGTTAGCGGCCATAGAAGCTGACCAACAATGTCACTGGATGCTTTCCATCCCGGCAGTTGATACATTACAGCGTGTGTGGAAGCAAGATTACTTGCCACGAGATTTGGGAGGGACATGGATTCCTGATGAGGATCGGCTGCCCTCTGCCAAACTCTACTTCTCCCCTTACGATCTTGACGCATCAGCGGCCACAAAGCGCTCAACCCATTGGATTGGCTATAAGGTGCATTTTAGCGAGACCTGCGATGAAGATCTGCCTCGGCTGATCACACAAGTTACAACGACCATAGCACCTACTCCAGATCGGCATGCTCTTCGTAGCCGGTTCACGAGACATTACAAGAGCGTGAATTGCTCCCAGATCAGCATCTAGTAGATGCTGGATATATCGATGCCGAAGCGCTAGTTGCCGCCCAGACGACCTATCAGGTCGATCTGGTGGGTCCAACTGCTAAGGATTATCGCGGGCCGGGCACGAGAACAGAATGGGTACGCGTTAAGCAACTTTTCCATTGATTGGGAGCACGAACAAGCCAGATGCCCACAGGGGCAGATCAGCAGCAGTTGGACACCCACCTGGACACGCAATCAGGAGATCATCAAAATCAAATTTGGCTTTGCTACTTGCGGAGCGTGTCCTGTTCGTGCTCATTGCACCAAGACGAAGCGGCGGAGCCTCTCGGTGCGCCGCCATGAGGCGCAATTTGCATTAGAGGAGGCTCGAAAACGCGAGCAGACTGAAGAGTTCAAAGAACTCTACGCAAGGCGTGCAGGTATAGAAGGCGTTCATGCCCAGGGTGTTCGCTGTATGGGCTTACGACGATCGCGCTATATTGGGGAGCCTCGTACTCATCTCCAGCATGTGGTGATAGCAACTGCGATGAATCTTTGTCGAGTCCATGATTGGTTTGAGGGGATTTCCCCACGCCCAGCTTCTCTTTCGCACTTTGCCCGCTTCATGAAAGAGGCTGCTTGATGGCACCAGGATTTCGCCACCAAAACCACTGTGAGGATGAGCCACACCTTCACTGCCAAAAACAATAGTAGAAAAACGCTTCCATTGGAAACGTGCTGATATGCTCCACAAGTTCAATGATTTTTCCGTCCTCTTCTGATCAGTTGCTTGAATCAGCAAACTTGCGTAAGTTCCATCTTATCCATCAAGCGCGACTTCGCTGTCTGGAAATGACCTGATGTGCCTTCTCACATAGACACGAAAGGCAAGGTTCTGAGCGCCTGCATACGTGTACCGCTTTCTCGCAGCAGAACAGTGGTGAGATTTCCACTCCTGGCACGAGCGTTACGTTCCCGGTATGGAGGCAGAGAGAGCCTGCTCCAATGTCGATGCGAAAGCCCTCGAAGCTGGGTAGAGTTTGACCCGAAAATCAGGGTATTGGGGTGGGTGGAAGGTGACAAAGTCAAATTCTAACCGTCCCAGCGTCGGGTGCTGGATGACTTGTGGCTCATTGGGTGAACCGTGCATCTGTTGTTGTTCCCACCACTGACAAAATTGCGAGCTGGCCCGTTGCAAGTCTTCAATGATTTCACGAAACGAGGCATCGCCGGGAGAGCGGGCGTAATCGGCACGGAATAGTGCCACCATGGTTTGCGCCTGCTTCTCCCATTCTTGATAGAAAGTTCTGATTTCGCTCTGAAAAAAACGCCAGACGATATTGTTCGAGTGAGGCGGGCACGGCTCATGCAAACGAAAGACCAAATCTGCTGCTCGGTTCCAGGTGAGCACATTCCAGCATCGCCCAACCAGGTAAGCTGGGTGAGGATCGAGTGCATCGACCACGCGTTGGAGCTCAGGGGGAATGGGCTCCTCCTCCGCCATCTTCTTTCCTGACCCTTCTCCAGTGGCCAGGAGGAAGAGATGCCACTCCTCGGTAGCCGTGAGCCTGAGAGCCTGCGACAGGCTGGAGAGCACCTGCCTGGAGGGATGAACATCCTGCCCCTGTTCCAGCAGGGTATACCAGGACACGCCGATGTTCGCCAGTTCCGCGACCTCTTCGCGCCGCAATCCCAGTGTCCGACGACGCTTGCGGGCTGGCAAACCCACTTCTGCGGGTTGCAGGAGTGCTCGTCGTGTGCGCAGAAAAGCGGCGAGCGCCTCCCTGCGTTCTTTTTCATCCATCTCTTCGGTTTCCTTATCCTGCTAGTTTTCATCATACGATAATCAAGCACTGGTTGTACGATGAGGCCATGCCTATACTAGCAAAGAGAAGAGCGAATGTCAAGGAAAAGAGGCAACCATCACGGCAATCTCTCAACCAAGAGGTCTCTTTGAGAGACCTTGGGGCTCTTTGAGGCCAGAGCGAGCATGGGAATGCGCCTTCGCAACCACTCATGTCTTTGTCATCCGACCTCGTCATCCTGGAACGCAGGTTGATTGAGAGCATGGAAAGGTCCGGTTGAAGCCTCTCTTGCCTGAATGAAGGAGTTTCTTATGAGTACGAGGTATGCAGTTGTTGTTGACTCTGACGTTGTGGGACGTCTGGCGTTCCACGAGGTTGAGTCGCCATCCCCCGCACCAACGGAAGCTCTGATTCGTGTCTCCGCCATCTCGCTCAATCTGGGAGAGGTACTCACAGCGCTTCTCCGCGCCGAAGCAGGATGGCAACCAGGGTGGGCACTGGCTGGTGTGGTGGAGCAGGCAGCGGCCGATGGATCAGGACCATCGGTTGGAGCCAGAGTCTTTGGCCTGGTCGGTTTCGGGGTATGGGCGGAATGTGTTGCGGTTCCTACACACAGCCTGCAGAGATTCCTGGTGGGGTCACATTTGCTCAGGCTGCGACGTTGCCGATCGCAGGTCTGACCGCTCTCTATGGATTGGAGAGAGGGGCTATGCTGCTCAAGCAGAAAGTGCTCATCCTGTAGGAAAGTAATGGTACTTAAATAGAGCCTGCATGGCTCTGTGCGGGTTTTATAAGGGAGAAGAGAAAATTGTTAACAACAAATTCACAAACACAAAATTCATCGACTGGTTCGCTGACGGGAGAGCGCATTGCCTGGCAACGCCTCTGGTTGGTCGGCCTCTTTGCGATCATTGCCTCGGTGATTGTTACTGCGGTCATTGCCATTGCTGCCAGATCGCTCCTACTAATCCACGCCTCAACTACGCAAAGGGTTGGTGTTTTCACTGTCATTGGCGCTCTAGGGGCAGTACTTGTCTTTGCACTTGTCGCTCGTTTTTCACGGCGTCCCATACGGCTTTTCCGTATCATTGCGACTGTCGTGCTCGTGCTCACCTTTATCCCGGACCTGGCTCTGTTCTCTTTCCTGGGCGGTGCAGCTTCGGTTACTGTTCTACTGCTTATGCACGTTGCTACCTATCTCATCTGTGTAGGTATGCTTACCACCATGACACGGGCCAGGTAATTTCATCTATTCCTGGTACATGACAAAATTCTGCGCCTCGTGACCATTTTGGGTGGTAAGTTCTTCAATAAGGGGGAAGGCAAAAATTGCTTTGCCTCTGCAAGCCGATTGAGGAAAAGGCTTTCCCTTTGATAAGCTCATCTAGCACCAAAAGTGGCCATGATCCCACGGATTGCGCAACGAGATGCACACCCGACTAAAATGGCGCTAGACCTGCTTTCAGCAATTCGCCAGCTCCTGAGCGATACGGCTTGCCCGTACGAAGCCGGAACTCTTTGAGGTGGCGGCTAGCTATGCTTTTGCTGACATTCGTCAAGCGGTAGAACATGCTTCTCGTCCCGGAAAATGTGGAACGGTGTTGTTGACGGCATAATGCCGTTGTGAAAGAGAGAAAGCAAGGAAAACGAGCGATGCACATTGGAATGATCGGTGCAGGTAGCGTCTCCCAGTCACTGGCACGCTACCTGCTCCCAGCAGGTAATACGGTTCTACAGAGTAACAGTCATGGACCGGAGAGTCTGTCGGCACTCGTGGCTGAATTGGGACCTGGGGCGACGGCAGGGACGGTCAAAGAAGCGGCACAAACTCCTCTGGTCCTGCTCGCAGTGCCGTGGACGCAGGTCCCCAGAGCGCTGTCAGGTTTGCCTGCATGGCAGGGCCGCATTCTGATCGATGCCACCAAT
>Ga0070730_10005820_pt1 | contig 10589 bp, 12 predicted proteins | sample Coa_R1_3_FD_66447 | JGI IMG/M metagenome (GOLD analysis project Ga0070730, IMG submission 66447) | Surface soil microbial communities from Centralia Pennsylvania, which are recovering from an underground coalmine fire - Coalmine... | ecosystem: Environmental > Terrestrial > Soil > Unclassified ... | reverse complement strand
TTCCCAAATCTGTTCCCAAGCTGCCGGTATCACTCACCTAAGTTGTTGTACTTCTAGAGGCGCCGGTCGGAATCGAACCGACGAATCGAGGTTTTGCAGACCTCTGCCTTACCACTTGGCTACGGCGCCGAGGCGACAAAAGTCACCAAAAGAGGCGGCTTTCTCAACCCCGCAGGCTTTCCATGAGCTCTGCCGCCCGCGCCAGCACCTCCTGATCCTCGCCGGAAAAATGCGCGATTCCCTCCATCAGTCGCGCGACGCGCCGGGCGCGGCCGCGCTGCAACAGGCGCTTCCCTGCCGCCGTCGCCTCGACCAGTTGCACCCGCCCGTCCGCGGCGTGACTCACCCGGCGCACCAACCCGCGCCGCTCTAACCCATCCACGAGCCGGGTGATCGTCGGCCGGCGCACCTGCTCCGCGTCGGCCAGCTCGCTCATGGTGACCGGTCCCCGAAACACGAGCACCGAGAGCGCCGACGCGCGCGGCGCGGACAGCCCCATCGCCTTGTCCTCGACTCGCAGGCGCCGCAGCAGATGGATCGCGGCCGAGTGCAGCCGGTCGGCGACCAGCCTGGCGGGGGCTTGACGGGAAGCCGTTTCCATAATTACTTAGCAAAAGCTAACTACTTTCCCGTGGGGGAGCAATGGAGCTCGCGCAAGTCACGAACGTCGTACACGACCTCGACCGGGCCGTGAAATTCCATCGCGACACCCTCGGCCTCGCGCTGCTGTTTCAGGCGCCGCCCGCGCTGGCGTTCTTCCAGCTGGGGCCCGTGCGGCTCATGCTGTCGCCGCCCGAGAATCCCGCGCAGGACCATCCGGGATCGGTGCTGTACTTGAAAGTGAAAGACATCGAGCGCGTGCATCGCACGCTCGCCGCGAAAGGTGTGAAGTTTGTGGATACGCCGCACCGCGTGCACGCGGCGGCCGACTACGATCTGTGGATGGCCTTCTTCCACGACCCCGACGACAACCCCATGGCGCTCATGGAGGAGAAGCCAAAGCCGAAGGCTTCCTGAACGACGAGACCACGGCAACGCCGGCGACGAGCACGTTCGCGACGATTACCGGGAGCGAATGAATCATCACGCCGTAAAGCGCCCACAGCCCCGCGGCGATTCCCTGCACCCGGCGGAGTCCCCTGGGTCCTTTGGTGAAGTACGACACGAGAAAAACGGCGGTCGCCAGCCAGCCGATGAAGTCGACGTTCCGTATCATGTCAAAACGAAAACCCCTTTCGAATGGTGATGGCCCAGGGCCCGCCGCGCACCAGGCCGAACCGGTACCCGACCGCGACCTCCGCCGCTTCCCCGCTGACCGCGCGCGTCGGCCCGAATCGGATCGAGAGACCGGCGTCGCCGCCTTGTTGCGGGGTCTGATCGCCGTACCAGGCGCCGCCATAGTCGACAAATGGCGCGAGCCCCATGGCCATCAGTCCCAGGATGTCGTCGACTACCAGAATGCGATCCTCGAGCACGAACCACGTCATGCGCGTGCCGGTGAAGTCGTGCACGCCGAACAGCCGCGGCCCGCGTTGGTCCATCCATGGATCGAACTCGTGTCCCAGTCGCGCGTGCGTCACGACGCCCGCCTCGGCGTGCGCGATGAAGGTGTGGCGCGGGACGTCTTGGCTGACGACCGTAACCCCGCCGGTCGTCCGCGTCGAGTCCAAGCCGTTGGCATTGACGCGGACGACGGCGAATCCGCGCGCCCACACGATCGACGCCTGGCCGCTGATCTCGTAGCCGAGGCCCGATTGGACCACGGCCCCGACGTGGAGGGTCGGCGAGAGATCCACGTCTTCGCGCCGCGCATAAGAATTGAAGTGCTCGAGCACGCGAAACCGCACCGACCCGACGTCGATACCCGCACGCACCGCAGTGAATGTGGAATACGGCCACGCCGTCACGCCGCTATCGGCGTAGTCTTCGCGGCGCCACTCCCACCCGCCCCACAGGCGCGCGTACGCATGGGTGGTGGCATGCAGCGCGATGCCGCCCGTCAATCCCAATCGCAGCAGGCGGTGCTGCTGGACGCGTAACAGCGTGTCGGACTTGAATTGCAGCAGCCGCTCGTCCGCCGCTTCGCCGTACGTCTCGACCGAGTTGCGGGCCGCCGTTTCGGTGAACGGCACGCCGAACTGCCACTCGCCCCGCTTCCCATCCGACAGGCTGCTGTAGCGCGTCAACAGCAGTGTGCGGCGGCCGAAGATCTGCGGGTTGATGAACTCGAAATCGAGCCGGTTGCGATCCGGATTGTGCGCGTACGTGAGCGCGAATTCGGTGGCGGTGCCGAGCAGGTTGCGCTCGACAAAGCCGGCCTGCCACACCTTGTCGCCGCCCACGCTGCTGAAGCTCGCCTGCGGCTGCGTGCTCCAGCCATCGGCCGTCACCGCCCGCAGCGCGAGCTTGCCATCAGTGCGAACCGTATCGACGCGCACCTGACGAAACACGCCAAGGCTACGCAGGGCCCGCTCGCTCTCCTCCATCCGCGCCAGATCGAATTGGTTGCCACGTTCGAGCAGCAACCGTCTCCGCACGACCCACTGGCGCGTCCGCTGATGGAGGCCGTTCGCCAGCTTCGCGACCCAGTTGGGCGCCGCATCGTCGGAGTCGCGATCGAAAATGTTGTGGTTTTGGATGATGACGGTATCGATGGTCGGTTGGCCCGACGGGCCGACGGGCGGGCGGTCCGCTTGGGCCGCCAGACTGCCGAGCGAACCCGCCCCTGACGCAAAGAGCACTGCCAGGAGCAAACGGCCCGTCACGGTCTCACCCCATGAATGCGCTGCTTCAGCCGATACGTCGCATGTCTGCTCGCATCGGCCCATTCGGTGAAGTACAACGTCGCATCGATGCGCCCCGCGATCTGGCGCGACCCGCGCGTCTGCACGACGTAAGTCCCACGCACCGAATCGGGGCGCAGCGGCCGGCACAGGCACGTCACCGTCGCGTACGCGGGAATCGCGTCGCCGAGTGCGTAAGAGTGATTTTCCGACAGCCGGCGGGCGTCGCCCAGGTCGAGCGCGACGCTCAGTGAATACTCGTCGCCGATTGCGTCGCTGGGATCGAAATCGAACCGCGCGAGGATGACATCGTGCCGCGCCGCGACGTTGGTATCGACGCGCAACCGCACCAGCGTATAGATGCGATCGGTGTCAACGACGAGCCGGCCATGCTGTTCCCACCGCCCCGAGTGCTGCACGCCCTGCGTATCGCCGGGGCGCGGCAGAATGTCGCAGCCGGTCGCCGAGGATCCCACCGCCAGGATCAGTACACACTTAAGTACCGCTCGAGCTCCCACTCACTGACCTTTCCGATGTACTCCTGCCACTCCTCGCGCTTGGCTTCGACGAACCGCTCGTAAATGTGCTTGCCCAGCGCGTCTCTTATCACGTCGTCTCGCTCGAGCGTGTCGAGCGCCTCGTGAAGATCGCGGGGGAGCTCGTCGATACGATATTTGCGCCGCTCCCGAAAGCTCATCTCGAAGATGTTTTTGTTCACGGGGTCGGGCGGCGTCAGCTTTCGCACGATGCCGTCGATTCCCGCCGCAAGCTGCACGGCCAGCGCGAGATAGGGGTTCGCCGAGGGATCGGGCATCCGCAGCTCGCAGCGCGTGCCGGTGCCGCGTCGGTCCGGAATGCGAATCAGCGGCGACCGGTTGCGCATCGACCACGCCACGTTGACCGGTGCCTCATACCCCGGGACGAGCCGCTTGTAGCTGTTGACGAGCGGGTTCGTTACGGCGCAGAAGCCGCGCGCGTGCGCCAGCAACCCGGCAATGTACGACAATGCCACATCGGACAACTCCCATTGCGCTTTGGGATCGTGAAAGGCGTTGTGGCCCTTGCGGAACAGCGACTGATGCGTGTGCATCCCCGAGCCGTTCTGGCCGAAGATGGGCTTCGGCATGAACGTCGCGAGAAAGCCATGCCGGTAGGCGACGTCGCGCACGACAAAACGGAAGGTCGCGAGGTTGTCCGCGGTCGCGAGCGCTTCGGCGTAGCGAAAGTCGATTTCGTGCTGGCCGGGCGCGACCTCGTGGTGGCCCGCCTCGACCTCGAACCCCATCGCGACGAGATCTTTGACGATCAGCCGCCGGATTTCTTCGGCACGATCGACTGGCGTCTGGTCGAAATAGCCGCCGCGGTCGTGCGTTTCCGTTGTGGGATTGCCGTCCGCATCGAGCTGGAAGATGAAGAACTCGGCCTCGACCCCCGCCATCATTTCGTAGCCGAGCCCATTCGCTTTGGCGATCTGCCGCTGCAGCGCCTGCCGGGTGCATCCTGCGAAGGACGAGCCGTCCGGATTGTAAATGTCGCAGATGACCCGGGCCACCTTGCCCGCCGCATCGCCGTTCGGCAGGACGCGGAAGGTCTCCAGATCGGGACGCAGCACCATGTCCGACTCTTCGATCCGCACGAACCCCTCGATCGACGAGCCGTCGAACATGATGTCGCCCTCGAGCGCTTTCTCGAACTGGCTCTCGGGCACTTCGACGTTCTTGTTGACGCCGAGGATGTCTGTGAACTGCAACCTGAGGCTGGTGACGTCTTGCTTCTTTGCTAGCTCGAGGATCTCGCGTTTTGTGGGCATGGTCGGATGAGGGGCGGTAAGAGGCGGTAAAGGGGCGGTAGGGTTAGCGCCCCCCGCCCCGTCCCCTACCGCCCCTACCAGCTACCGCCAGTTGTCAGGCGTCGTAATACAGGAAGAACTCGTACGGATGCGGCCGCAAGGCCACGGCGTCGACATCCTTGACCCGTTTCATCGTGAGCCAGGTGTCGATCAAATCTTGCGTGAAGACACCGCCTTCGAGCAGGAACGCGTGATCGGCTTCCAACGCCTGGAGCGATTCGAGCAGGCTTCCCGGCGTGTTCTTCACATGCTTCCGCTCTTCCGGCTCGAGTTCGTACAGATCGACGTCCATCGGCTTGGGCGGCTCGATCTTGTTCTTGATGCCATCGAGACCGGCCATCAGCAGCGCCGCGAACGTGAGGTACGGGTTCGCCGATGGATCCGGCGCCCGGAACTCGAGGCGCTTGGCCTTCGGCGACGTCGAGTACATCGGAATCCGGCAGATCGCCGAGCGGTTCCGCTGCGAGTAGATCAGGTTGATCGGCGCCTCGTAGCCCGGAACCAGGCGGCGATAGCTGTTCGTGGTCGGCGCCGCAAAGGCGAGCAGCGCGGCCGCGTGCTTGATCAAGCCGCCGATGTACCAGCGCGCCGAGTCGGAAATCAGCGCGTAGCCGTTCTTGTCGAAGAAGAGGTTGTTCGACCCGTTCCAGAGGCTCATGTGCACGTGCATTCCCGAGCCGTTGTCGCCGAACATCGGCTTGGGCATGAAGGTCGCCGTGTAGCCGTTGGCGATGCACACGTTCTTGACGATGTACTTGTACATCATGACCTGGTCGGCCATGCGCGTCAGCGTGTTGTAGCGCATGTCGATTTCGGTCTGGCCCGCCGTACCGACCTCGTGGTGATGCACTTCCACCTCGATCCCGGCCGCGATCATCGCCAGCATGATCTTGGAGCGCAGGTCCTGCAGCCGATCCGTCGGGGGACAGGGGAAGTAGCCTTCCTTGTGGCGCGGGCGGTGGCCCAGATTGGCCGTCCCGTTCGTGCCGCTGTTCCAGATGCCCTCTTCGGAATCGATGTGGTAATAGCCTTCGTGCGCATTCTGGTCGAAGCGCACGGAGTTGAAGATGTAGAACTCCGCCTCGGGGCCGAAGTACGCCGTCGTGGCGACGCCGCTCTTTTTCAGGAATGCTTCGGCCTTACGCGCCACGTAGCGAGGGTCCCGGCTATAGGGCTCCCGCGTAATGGGGTCGACGATGTCGCACGTCAGCGAAAGCGTCGGCACCTGCAGGCAGGGATCGACGAACGCGCTCGCCGGATCCGGCATGAGCAGCATGTCGCTCTCATTGATCGCCTGGAAGCCGCGGATCGACGATCCGTCGAACCCCAAGCCGTCCGTGAACGTGTCTTCCTCGAGCTCCTTCAAAGGAATCGAGAAATGCTGCCAGGTGCCCGGCAGGTCGGTAAAGCGCACGTCGACGACCTGAACACCCGCTTCCTTTGCGCGGCGAATGACGTCCGCCGGGGACGTACTGGTGGATGCCTTCCCCCCGGTGGCGACGGAGGGCTCCAGCGTTGCAGTCATTGGGTGGGATCTCCTTCCCGAGTCGGTAACAGGCTTTGCAAGCGGCGGGCCATATGGGAAGGTAGAGGGCCCCCTCTAGGGTGTCAAGAAATTCGTGCACGATTTGCAAAAAAAACTACCCATCGGACGATTTGTGATGTGGAAATGTGCAGAATGCCCGCACGAATGTGCAGCAAATGCGCTACAGCGACTCCACGAAATGCAATAACTCGACTGCGGAGAACTCCCCGAAGCGCTCCTGCATATCCTTCTCCTGCCATTCGAGAAATATCCAACCCGTAACCTTGTGTAACTGCGCTCCGCCGTTGACGAAGTGAATGCGTCCGCGGATCGCGCCAAGCGTCGCGTCGGGCTGACCTTCGAGGTACACGTCCCAGCGTTGCTCGCCACGCTTCAACTCGCCCATGTGCTTGCCGTACTCGGTGCCCGCCATGCGCCCAACTCTACCGGCTTTCCATCCGCCCGCCAGCCCGTGAGCACACGCCCTCCCGCCGAAGCGCGTTACATTCTCCACCCTATGACATGTCATGCCTGTGGTGCTCAGCTATCGTCAAATGCGCGCTTTTGCCACAAGTGCGGCGCCGCCGTCGCCACGGCTGGCGCAGCCGGATGGCGCGCCGGCCTTCCGTGGGGACTGGCCGGCGCGGTATTGGGTGCGCTGATCGCCGTCATCGTGATCCGGACTACGAGTGCGTCCGCGCGTCGCGACGATACCGGTACCTCAGGCGCTCCCAGCGCTCCGTTCGGGGCCGCGCCATTCGCCGGCGGCGCGGGCGGGGGCGGGGGGCGCCCGCCCGACATCTCACAAATGTCACCTGAGGAACGCGCAACTCGGCTCTTCAATCGCGTGATGACCCTTGCCGAGGCCGGCAAGGACGACAGCGTCCAGTTCTTCCTCCCGATGGCGCTGGGCGCGTACGCTCAGCTCGGGACTCTAGATGCGGACGCCCGCTATCACGTGGGACTGCTCCAGCTGGCCGGCGGAGATGCGAATGCCGCGCTCGCCGAAGCCGATACGATCAGACGCTCAATCCCCACGCATCTCTTCATCTATATCCTGCGCGCGCACGCCTACCAGGCGCTCGGGAATAAGGCCCAGGAGCGACAGGCGTACGCTGATTTCCTGCGCCACGAGCAGGCGGAGCTCGCGCTCAAGCGACCCGAGTATGACGAGCATCGCAATCCCTTGAACAGCTTCCACGCGGAAGCGCTGCGCCAATCGCAGGCGGGAAAATCCGCATCGTGACCAGCACCGCCCCCGGCGTCATCCACGTGGCGCACAGCCCGGACGCGGACGACGCGTTCATGTTCTGGGCGATGGCTCAGGGGAAGATCGACACGGGCGGTCGCCGCTACGCGCACGAGCTCGCCGACATCGAGACGCTCAACCGGCGGGCGCTGGCCGGTGAGCTCGAGGTCACGGCCGTTTCATTGCACGCCTACGCTTATCTCGCGGACCGGTACGCATTACTCGCACACGGGGCAAGCATCGGCGATCGATACGGTCCTCGGATTGTGGCCCGCGCGACCCCGCCATCCGACGCGCGCGCCGCCCTGGCGGGCCGGCTGGTCGCCGTGCCGGGCGAGATGACGACAGCGTTCCTGACGCTCCGGCTCTACCAGCCGGGCGCGCAACACATCGTCGTTCCCTTCGATCAAATCGAGGACTACGTCGCCGCCGGGAAAGCGGACGCGGGCCTGCTGATTCACGAAGGGCAGCTGACCTTTGGTGACCGCGGTTTGCACTTGTGGGCCGATATGGGTGAGTGGTGGTACCAGGAGACCGGCCTGCCGTTGCCCCTCGGCGGCAACGTGGTACGTCGCGATCTCGGCGATGAGTTGATGCACGCGATCGCCGGCGACTTGAAAGCGAGCATCGAATACGGCCTGGCCCATCGCCCCGAGGCACTGCGTCACGCGCTGGCATTCAGCCGCGGGCTGGATGTGGCGCGCACCGACCGCTTTGTCGGGATGTACGTGAACGCCTACACCGTGGACTACGGGACCCTTGGACGGCGCGCGGTGCGCGAGCTGCTGCAACGCGCCTATGCCGCGCGCATCGTCCCCCATCCTGTAGACCTGGCGTTCATCGCGGCCGATTCCTAGTTTGGCGTGGCCTTGATCTCGCGAGGGAAGTCGGCTTGACCGCTCATGCAGGCGTCGTCACCGTCCTCGTTGTCGATGACGAAGAACCGATCCGAAACGCGCTGCGAAAGTACCTGAAGCAGCAGCAATTCGAGGTCTACGTCGCCGGCTCGACCGACGAAGCGCTCCAGCAGCTGCGTCTGCACAAGATCGCGCTGATGCTCTCGGACATCCGCATGCCCGGCACGAGCGGGGTGGATCTCGTGCCGCAGGCTCTCGAGATCGAGCCCGACCTCGCCATTCTCATGCTCACCGCCGTCAATGATGCGACCAGCGCCGCGCTGTGTATGCAACGCGGCGCGATGGACTATCTGACAAAGCCGATCGAGCTGGCGGATCTCGGCCGCGCGGTCCAGCGCGCGCTGAAGCGCCGGGAAATGCAGCTCGAGAATCGGCATCTCAACCAGTGGCTGAAGGAAGAGGTGACGACGCGCACGGCCGAGCTCCAGCGTGAGCGGCACCGGCTCGAGCGGGTCTCCACGGCAACCCTGGAAGCGCTCGTCAACGCGCTCGAGGCCAAGGACCCATATCTGCGCGGGCACTCGGCCCGGGTGGCCGATCTCTCGGCAAACATCGCCACCGAAATGGGCCTGAACGAGGAGGAGGTCGAGCGCATCCGGATGGCCGGCCGGCTGCACGATCTGGGGAAGATTGGGACGCGGGACGCGGTGGTTAATAAGGAAGGGCCCCTCACCGCCGACGAGTTCGAGCACGTCAAACAGCACGTCATCATCGGCGCGCAGATTCTCGCGCCGCTGGTGCATCTCGGCGACATCGTGGCGATGGTTCGAAGCCATCACGAACGCTACGACGGCACCGGCTATCCGGACGGACTGCGTGGCGACGAAATCCCGCAGGGCGGAAGAGTGATCGCGACCGCCGAGGTCTACGACGCGCTGACGACGTCACGTCCATATCAGGAGAAGATGACGCCCGAACAGGCGGTCGAGCGGATGTCGGATTTGGTTGGAACGGTGGTTGATCCCAAGGTCCACGAAGCGTTGGTGCGATTGGTGGGAAGACGCCAGACGCTGGTCTTCCTCGACGAGGACGGCGGGCCGGCAGGGCCAGCCATCTAAAAGACCAAACCCCGGGGCGAGAAGCTCCCCGGGGTTGGCGGTCGGGTGAAGTGGCCGTCACACTTCAGCCGCGACCCTTCGATGCTACGAACCACAGCGCATCCAGGTTTCATACGATAAGATGCTCCGACACGCTGAACGGTTGCACGGCTACCAGTGCTTCACTCTGCCCACCCGCGACAGGGTGATTGTTTCCGCCTGAGACCCCCGGCGCAGTACGATTGTCGTGTTCGACAACCCCCACCCCATGCCGGTCGGGCCGAATTCCACGACCGGATTCGAGACGTTGAGCGAGACGCCGTGACTTGCCGGACCTGGCGTCCGCCACCACGGCTCCCACCCTGAGGCCCCGAGCCGATCGATGCGCAGAGTGTCGGTCTTGAACGTGATGCGCGCGCGGGTCGATTGGAGAATGGCGCCGTTGCGACCGACGGCGAGCGCGGTCGTCACGTCTCTTACCGCGCGCTCGGTCTCCAGCCAGTCGACGAGCCGCGCCGCACGCGGCAGCCAGAATCCCAGCAGAAGCCCGGCGATGCAGGCCACGACGATCAATTCGATGAATGTGAAGCCCTTGGACATAGGGTGTTTATAGTGGTGTCGGCGAAACCCTGCGTCACCGGAAAAACGCAGCGAAAAGCCAGAAAACGCGCCATTTGCGGGCTAACGGACCGGACCGGCGAGCGCTATGTTGGTGCGCGTGATGGTCTTGCCGTCTGGGCATACCCGGTGCAATTGGATACCGCGATGAGCAATGAAGTTCTGACGCGCGGCAGCGGACTGCCCCATGCGGTCTTCCTGCAGCGGGTGGCCGAGGAGCCAACGACCTCTCCCGAGGTGCGGTTGGGCCAGGGCGCCTTTTTGGCTTTGCGGTTCGTCGATCTACTCGCGCCGGACCGGGAGCCCCCGACCCCGGACGTCTTCCGCTACCAATGGGCTGCGACGGAACGGTACTGCGCCGAGCTGGCTGGCGAGGGCACCGAGGCCGCGCATCTGAGTTGTATCGTGCGGGCGACAGGCGAGGCTCATCGCACTAATGACATCCAATCACTTGCCCCTGCGCTCTTTGCGTACGCGCTCTATCTCGAGCAGGACTACCATCTCCATGAGGCCGCCGACGCGCTCGAGACGATGATTCGCGTAGGTGCCGACCGGATCCAGACATCGCAGATGATTGCGGCGTGGCTCCGACTGGGCCGCGTACTCCGTAA
>Ga0070730_10005819_pt1 | contig 10589 bp, 8 predicted proteins | sample Coa_R1_3_FD_66447 | JGI IMG/M metagenome (GOLD analysis project Ga0070730, IMG submission 66447) | Surface soil microbial communities from Centralia Pennsylvania, which are recovering from an underground coalmine fire - Coalmine... | ecosystem: Environmental > Terrestrial > Soil > Unclassified ... | reverse complement strand
CGCGCCGGGAGGGAATCGAAAGGGGCGGGACTGCCCGCCCGCGCCGGATCGATTGGAACGCCTGCTAACTGTTATGGCGCGCCTCGGCCACCAGGTTCACGGTATGGTGGGTGCGGAACAGGCTGTACAGGCCGGGCTTGCCCTGCACCGCGCTGAGGATGTTTTCGGCCTGCATGATCGTGAGCCACAGCGTAATGGCCTGGTCGGTCATGTTGAGTTCTTTCGCCAGCACCGTGAAGCTGATCGGCTGGTGATCTTCGTAAAGGTCCAGCAAGGCGATCACAAATGTGTCCCGCTCGGACAGGACTTCCTGCACGATAGTCGCCGTGGTATTCAGCGAAATGCCCTTGGTGCGATACGAGCTTTGCGGGTTCTCGTATTCCTGTACGTTGACCGCGCCAAGCTCCATAAGCCACTCGACGGCGCGCTGGAAGACGACACCCGTGTCGAATGACCGCAGCCGCCGGTGCAGGCTGCCCAGCGGACACCACGTAAAGCCCCGGTAGCTGGTGAATTGATCCACGCTGACGATGATCCGTTTGAGCATGGCATTCGTGTCGGCGTTACGCGGCGACGACTCCTCGCTCTCCGAGTCCAGGTCGTCATAGGACGGCACAGTCGCCAACGGACGGCGCACCGGGCCGCCCGTTGGCGATTCCGGGAGGTGAATGACCGGCACGAGGTCTTCGGGATTGTGGCGGTGCGGGATCAGTTCGCGCACCAGGATGCCCTCGCGGATCAGGGAGTCAATCCATTCCGAGCGCCAGGTATCGTCAATATTCAGGCCCGGACGATCCAGGTCCCGATCCATGGCGATGCCTTTGAGCAGGAACCCGTAATTCACGTATTCCCAGTTGCGCACATCCAGCGTATTGGCGACACGCTGCACGATCCGGTCACGTACCAGCCGCGTGCGTTCCACAATGCTGTGGTCGGCTGCGGGAAAGACCAGTCGCGTGTTGCCGTTCGACGTGGAGCGCAGGATGCCCATCGCGACGGCCTGCGAGACGAGATCGCGCCCACGCGCCTCGGACACGACGGCACTGGTACGCCGTAACTGCTCTTGCAGCGCCTCAAGGGGCAGCCCTTCGCCGGGGATTTGCGCGGCCAGCCGGTCGTACTGGAGGACTACGCTTGACCACTGCGACGGCGTGAAGGCATTGGCCGATCCTTGCGCCGTGGCAATGGAGGCCGTGTAGGTTTGTCCCATCGTCTCGTGGCGGCGCAGTGAGAGAAAATCGTCCAGGTATTCGATCTGAAGCGCGGGGTTGTTCTCGACCATGCGGCTGGTGCTGCCACGCACCCCCCACACGATCACCTGCTTGTTGCGCGCTCGGAGCGCCCCGAACACGTCGTTGAAATCGCGGTCTCCACTGGCAATGATGTAGGTATCGGCAGACGATCCCTGGGCGCTGTCGGCCAGTACATCCTTGGCGATGCGCATGTCGGCGCTGTTCTTGCCGGGCAGGTTGAAAACGGGATCAATATTGGATAGGGCCAGGCGGCTGGGCGCCTCGTCGGAGACTTCGCGGCCCATGTCATCTACCAGCGGCGGGAGGCTGCCACGCTGGCCCCACGGCGCATAGGCGGCCATCCGCACGATCTGCCCGTGCGCGGCGGCGTGGCTGTTGATGCCTTCGACAAGCTGGTCGAGATTGACCGCATAGCCCTGTTCGTTCAGGCTGATAGCAATGTTCTCGAAGTCTATATACAGCGCTACGGTCTTCGACTGGATGCCCAGGATGGAGCCAAGCGGCTGATAGATCGTACCGTCCAGGCTGGGATTCTGTTCGCCCCAGATGCGGACTCGCGCGCCGCTGCTTTTATTGATGCGGTTGATAATCGGCAAGAGATCCGTCGCGCTCGTGACCAGGATCAGTTCATCCACCGGCTGCGGATCAACCGAGAAATATTGCAGGAGTAGGGCCTCAACGATCTGTGAGCGATCTGTCAGGTCGTACAGTTCAAAGCCCACGCCCTCAAAGATCATTTCCAGGGAGGCGTTGCCCGCTGTCCGGTAGCGCTCCCAATCGCCCACTGCAATGGCTTTCAGCGCTTCCGGGCTGAACAGACCGGCGGCGAGCGCCGCATTGCCGCGCAGCCGGGTCGCCAGGTCGTGCAGGTCCACCGCAAATGAACGGTTCTGTAATCGTGAGATTAAATCGTCAACATCAACGAGAAGATAGGCAGTCATCAAAATTTCTCCTAAAGGTAACTAATAATTTGGGATCGCTATGGGCCTACTGTGTGAATTAAGTATAAAGAATGTCCGATCCCAAAATAGATAATTTAATTCAACTTCCATTTGTGACCCAAAACCAATTTTATAAAGGAATCATTATACACCGATTCCTGGATTGCGCCAGATGGAACAATAAAAATTTTCGATCAGAATCGCGGCTCTGGCAGGGCAAAATCCCCGGATCAAGATCAAGTTACCTGAATAGCCTCCAAAAAACGCTGTGCGAACTGCACAAATCAGAAAAATTTGACACTTTAGAACATATGGTCTATTATAAACGAGACATTTGTTCTAGTCCATCCCCAGAATATGGAGTGAAAATCATGGCGATCCGTTCAATTACCTACCTTGAGATTCCTGCAACTGACCGTGAAAAAGCGGCGAATTTCTATTCGGAATTATTCGGCTGGGGCATTGAGCACTTTGGCCCACCCATGAACTACACGACCTTTACGCTGGGAAATGAAAAGCTGTGGGGCGGCTTCCCCAACGTGGACGACACGATGAAGGTAGACGACGTGCTGATCTACATCGGCAGCGACGACATCGGCGCCGACCTCAAAGAGATCGTCAAAAAGGGCGGCAAGGTTCTGCGGGACGAGACGGAAGTGCCGGGTTACGGCAGCTTTGCCTTCTTCACCGACCCGACCGGGAATCGAATCGGGCTGTGGAAGAACGCGCCCGCGACCAAGAGCTAAGCCGCAACGAAGCTTCTCTTTTCTCGGAATCGGTATCACTCCTCTTGTACTGCAATTTTTGAGGCAATTCGTGGTTCAGCCGAAGTGTGTCCGGGTGGGGTCAACCTCGCGCAGTTGCATCTGGTCGAAGTCTGCGGTGGCGCCCTGCTCGACACCCAGGGCAATCGAGCCGTTGAGGATGCTGCTATTGGTGACGTTCGCCAGGAAGCGCCCATTGGCGAAGAAGGCCACGTTGTCCTGATAGGCGACGATCAGCAGTTGCGTCCAGGCCGAGGCTGCCACACCGGGGATGGTCGGGAGGTCGCCCTGGTAGTAGACCGTGGACGCTTCAAGGGAATAAATGCGCGCTTTGACCGAATAGCTGCCATCTATGGCGCGGGTCAATTCGATGCGATAGCCGTTGAGGGTACCGCCGCCAAGCGACGGCGTTGTGCGCGCCGCGATCCAGGCCGTCCCGGAATTGATCAGGCGAACGTTAGCGCGCAGGTAGATGTCGCTGGAGTCTTTGAAGGTGGCTTTATCTGTCCCGGAGCCAAAGACGAGAAACAGGGCCGGTTCATCGCGGAACATCCGCCAGGATGCACCGTCCTTAAAAGGCAGTTCCAGGTAGGTCGTGTGTACTGTATCGGCGCCGTTGACCTTGAACGCGCCCGGCGCGTTCACACCGCCAATCCACCAATCCTTGGTACGGAATTGGTCGTCAAAATTGTCGTACCAGTCCGAACGCAGGAATTGCGGCTGGCGGGCCTCGACCAGGGCAATATGGTCGTAGGCCCATGTCGCCTCTTGCGCGGGGGTCAGCAGGGTCTGCGCGAACAGGCAGTCGGTTAGCCGTAGTTCATTGGTTGGGCTGTTGGGGCTGCTCGGCGCGACATTGAAGCGGATATCGCCCGCCGGAGGCGGATTCTTCACCGTTTCGGTGATCACCTCGCCGTTGTGGTAGATCAGCAGCTTATCACCGTTCATCTCGACGGTCAGGTCGAAGAAGTCCGCCCGGCCATAAAAGTTAGGAAACGTCCACTGCTGCACGGTCTTGCCCGCCGCGTCTACCTGGTTCAGCGTGAGATCGCCACCTTCCAGGTGGAAGAAATACTGCCCCGCCTTGCTCTCCCGCAGGTACATATCAAAACCGCCTGCCGCAACCCACAACCGGCAGGACATTCGCAGATTGGCCTCGGTGGGCACTGCCGGGGACAGGTCACCGCCTGTCAGATCGACGTAGGTGTTGCCGGTAGTATCGGTCACGAGTTTGGTGTTATTCAGGTCTGAACGCTGCCAGTTCGTGGGCCAGGATGCGCCCTTGAAATGCTGGCTGGAGTCAAATGGCTTTTGCACGATGATGTCGTCGTACTTGGTGCGAAAGTTCTTGTTGTAGGACTGGAGCATAATTGCGCCGCCCGGCAGGGCGTCGGCGGTATCGTCGGCAGTGAACATCCAGTGCTGATCAATATAAACCGTGACGCGCGACGGATCGGCCCAGATTTCAACCTGAAACCACTTACCGGATACGATGGTTGACGCAATTTGCTGGCGGAGTGCCCGTTCGTCCAGGATGTGCGTTGGGTCGTTGCCCTTGCCGCGCGTGAGGGCCAGGCTGCCTACCGCCGTCTGCACGACGTAGTATCCGCTGTTGGAACTGCGAAAGATAATGCGGGCAATGCTGGACGGCGTGTCCAGGTAAACCTTCGTGGAAATGACGACGTTTGTCGCGGCTGGATCAGCCCACTCCGGCGACTGCCCGGCCAGGATGACAGCCAGGCTGTGGAAATCGCCGCTGCCGACCATTGCCATGTTGCCACTGTCGGCCTTCTGACCCCATAACGAGTGATCGTAATCCCAGCCGTCAAGTGCATTGGGCGATTCCATGTCGTTGATGTAAGGCATCCGGCCTGGCGCATTGGTGGGCGTGGGCGGCACAACCGTCGCCGTGGGCGGGACGGTTGGTGGAACCAGAGTCAGCGTGGCCGTCGCGGTAGCGGTTGGGGGAAGTGGAGTCACGCTTGGCGAAGCGGTGGGTATCGCCGTGGGTGGGCCAACCTTGACCGGAAGGGCAGTTAAACTGGGCGGCGCCGTAGTCGCAGTCGGCGCTAAGGTGGACGTGGCCGTCGGCGGAACACTGGATGGCGTGCCAGTGGTGGTGGGGGCTTTGGTCGGCGAGGCGCGATAGGTGGCTGTCAGCGTTTCGTGCGCGATCTCAGTCTCGGTGCTGGCAAGCTGCCCCTGGGCGACGGCCTGTGCTGTCGCCGCCGCATCGGATGTGTTCTTGCTACTGATCAATAAAAATGCTCCTCCGCCAATGAGCAGCAGGAGCAGGACGAGACCCGCACCGGCAAAGGCGCCCACGACGGCGGGTCGCTGCGCGGTCTGGCGGGAGTCGGAGGGCGCGGTACTGCTCGAAGCTGGCGTGCCGGGTGGAGTGCCAGCCGGAGGCTGTCTGCCCCCTGCACCGACAGCCGGTTCGTCAATGACGGTAGCCTCGTGGAGTTCTGTCTGCGAGCGCTCGCGGCGCTTGCGTTCGAGATCCAGGATCGTTTGCTCGGCAGCTTGCTGCAACTGTACCGGGGTGATGTCAGAAGTCGTGCTAAGGGCTGCCGTCAGGGCGCGGGCCATTTCAGTGGCCGTGCCGTAGCGGTCATCTGGCGCCTTTGCCATCGCGCGCAGTACCACGGCATTGAGCGCTGGCGGCAGGTTCGGGTTGTAGAGCGTGACCTCCGGAACCGGGTCGTTGATGTGCTTGAGGATGATCGCCATCGGCGTTTCAGCGCGGTACGGCTGCCTGCCGGTCAGCATCTCGAAGACCATAACGCCCAGGGAGTAAATGTCCGCCCGCCCATTAATGGGCAGGCCCAAACCCTGTTCCGGGGCCATGTATCCTGGCGTTCCGATGGTCATTCCGCTGCCAGTCAGGCCCTGAGTCTGGGAGCCTTCCACAATCCGCGCGATGCCGAAGTCGGTCAGGAATCCGTTGCCATCCGCATCAACCATGATGTTCGAGGGCTTGATGTCGCGGTGAACGACGCCCTGGCGGTGCGCGTAATCCAGCGCAGAAGCCACCTGGCTGATCAGATAGCCCACTTCCGGGAAGGGCAGTTGAGTTTGCTCCAGGATGTCTTTGAGCGTCCCGGTGGGCAGGTAGCGCATGACGATGTAAGGCGGGTCGCTCTGCCCATTATAATCGTAGACCGGCAGAATGTGCGGGTGTTCGAGCTTGGCGACGAGTTTGGCCTCGCGCGTGAAGCGATCCAGCGACGTGCTGTCCATCGCCACAGCGCGGTGGATAACTTTCACGGCGACGAAGCGGTCTACGTTGGGCTGGTAGGCCCGGTAGACCGTTGCCATGCCGCCGCGCCCGATCTCTTCAATCAGTTCGTAAGGGCCGAGTTTGCTGCCGATCATAATGGTTTAGAATTTCTTTGGTATGCGCCACGGGGTACGTCTGCGCGCTGTGAGCTATGCCCCGCATTCTAGCACACGCCGCGTAAGGTCGCTAATCATGAACGCCTCTGATAATATGTTTTGCCTCCAAATTCAGACCCTTAAACCTTTTGAAGGAGATTTTTGTTATGTGCTACGATGATCGCGCCCGTCCACCCATGCCGCCTGGTGATTCTATCCCTGCACGCGGCGAAGACCTGGTGCTGACCGCCAGCGATGGCAATCGCTTCGCGGCCTATGCTGCGTTCCCGACCACACCGACGAATGCACAGGTCATCATCTACCCGGATGTGCGAGGGCTACACCAGTTCTACAAAGAGCTTGCGATGCGCTTTGCCGAGGTGGGCGTGACGGCCCTCGCCATTGATTATTTTGGACGCACCGCCGGGCTAACCTCGCGCGCCGAGCCGTTCGAGTACATGCCGCACGTCCAGCAGTTAAAACTGGATAGTTTCATGAACGACGTGCAGGCAGCGGTAAATTATTTGCGCGAAAAGACGGGCAAAGATGGCAAGATATTCGTGGTCGGGTTTTGCATGGGTGGCGCGCTGACTCTGGTGACCGGCACAAAGAGGGACTTCGGCTTTGCGGGCTTAATGCCGTTTTATGGCGTGCTCACGCGGTCATTCGGGGGGAGCAAGACACCGATTGAGCTGGTGTCACAGATCGCCGCCCCGGTGCTGGCTCAATTCGGCGGGGCAGACCAGGCCATCCCGGTTGAGGCTGTAAAAGATTTCGACGAGAAACTCGACGCGACGGGCGTTGAGCATCAGATCATCATCTATGAAGGCGCGCCGCACAGCTTCTTCGACAAGCGCTTCGCCGAACATGCCGAGGCTTCGAGTCAATCCTGGCAGCGGATGCTGGAGTTCATGAAGGCGCACACGAATTAAACGCGCGGCGGGAATCAGAGTCGGGGCGCTGGCCTAGCGCCGAATATTATCTTCCGGGCGTGCGAAATACATTTTGCCCGCCGCTGTCTGGATCATGCGGGTGATGGTGACGTCAATGGTACGATCCATGTAGCGCACGCCCTCCTCGACCACGATCATCGTGCCGTCGGGAAGATAGCCGACGCCCTGATTATGTTCCCGGCCCTCCTGGACAATCTGCACCGTGATGGTCTGGCCGGGCAGCAGCGCCGCCTTGATCGCGTTGGCGAGTTCATTGATGTTCAGCACATCTACGCCTTGCAATGAGGCGACCTGGTTCAGGTTGTAATCGTTGGTCATCAGGACGGCTTCCATCTGCTTGGCGAGGACGACCAGCTTGTCGTCCACCTCGCGTACGCCCTCCACGTCGTCGGGGATCACCTGCACGGGCGCTTTGCTTTCCCGCTGCAACTCTTCCAACACTTCCAGGCCGCGTCGTCCCCGGCTGCGTCGCATCGCCTCACCGGAATCCGCGATGTGCTGAAGTTCGGCCAGCACAAATTGGGGTACCAGCAGCGTCCCGAATACAAAGCCCGTCCGGCTGATGTCCAGCACGCGACCATCAATGATCACGCTCGTGTCAAGCAGGATTTTGACATCGCTGCGGCTGCCGCCGAAGCCAAGCGAAGCCGTGTTGCCTCGCAGCAGGTCGCGTACCAGCCGGAATACGTCCTGCGCGCGGTAAGCGAAGATCGTGATACTCAGATACGCCGCGACGACGGCGACAATGGACGGCACCCATTCGCGGAACGGGTCGGGCAGAAGCCCCAGCGGCACCGAAAACAGGGCCGCCACAATCAGGCCGAAGATCAGGCCAAAAATGGAAGCAACCAGCACCTCGGCAGGCATCTGCCGGATCGCCCGGCGGGCCACACGTGCTGGTCGTGTCGTAAAATAGGGAGTGATGATCAATCCTGTCAGCGCGCCGATCAGCCCGAAAGCCAGCGCGAAGACATCCGTTGTTTGGGGCGAGACGGCAATCTGCACTCCAAATCGCGCTCCCGCGAATGCCAGGACCAGCATTCCCAGGAACCGAAAGATCAGTTCGGGAGCCATGAGACCTACTTCTTTCTAATTGCCTCTACGAGCAATTTTAGGGCAAGAGTGTATAACCTACACAACCTACTTAGCAAGTTCTTACCGCACGAAAGCCTCTAAAGTTACGCATCAATTCTGCGAACTATTTTTCGGCGCGATCACGGCAAGAATCACGCTACGCGGTATTGACCTGATAATTTCCATACGCTATACTACTGGGTCGGTCAACCGATGGACAAAATTGACCATTCTCTGCTTCCACTAATGGTTTCAGATCACTGATGAAGCGCCGCGCTATCGCGGTTTGTTGCTTGTATGGAGGGTAAGAAAACATCATGGTTAAGCGCACCTGGCAACCCAAGAAACGTCGCCGTCTGCGCATACACGGCTTCCGCCAGCGTATGTCAACCAAAAATGGCCGTCGCGTATTGCAGGCCCGTCGCGCCAAGGGCCGTCACCAACTGACGGTTTCGCCGCGTCACGTCAAGAAGGTCAACTGGAACAGCTAAGGGTTGCTGGCGGCGATGCAGCGCCAATTCCGCCTCAAGCACAGCGCCGATTTTGCGCGCCTGCGTGCCGAGGGCCGAACCTGGCGCCATCCGCTGCTGACCCTCTCGATTGCGCCCAATAGCCTTGCGGGCAACCGCTTTGGCTTTGTGGTTTCCAGGCACATCGGCGGCGCGGTAGTCCGCAACCGTACCAAGCGCCTGATGCGCCAGGCGGTGCGGCAGGCAGCGGCGCGGCTGAAGCCAGGCTTCGACGTGGCCTTTATTGCGCGCAACGAAATCGTCTCTCAGCCGTATAGTGCCGTAAGCGCAGCTATCGAAGAATTGTTTGGACGCGCAAAGATGTGGCGCGAGAGGTAGTGATCGTATGAAATTCTTGGCCCTGGGATTGATCCGCATCTATCAGATAACGATCTCAAGTTGGCTGCCTACCGGCTGCCGTTTTGAACCGTCGTGTTCGCGCTACACCTACCAGGCCATTGACAAATACGGCGTGCTGAAAGGCTCATGGCTTGGTTTCAAACGTATTTTACGCTGTCATCCGTTCAATCCCGGTGGCTACGATCCGGTTCCCTGAAGGAGTTCACTTGAAGCGATTTCTCCGACCGCGCCAACTGGTCTTCGGCGCGGCTTTGTTGTTAATAGTCCTGACCGCGTGCGGTACCCCGCTCGCCGGGGAAAGCTGGGCAGGCATTTCCACCGACGGCAAGTACATTTATGTTGCCTGGAAAGACAGCATTATCCGTGTCAATCCAGTTGCTACCGGGCCTGAAGTTCGTCAGGTAGCCTGGATTGCCAAGGTACCGGGCGGCGCGCACGCTTACGGCGCTCCAGCCATCGGGCCAGACAAGACGCTGTACGTCGGCGCTTACGACAAGAAAGTCTATGCGTTTCCGCAAAACACCAGCCAGCCTACGCCAACCGTGCTGGGTTCTGGTTCAGCCAATCCGCCCGCAGACCGCATCATTGGCGGCCCGCTGCTTCAGAATAACGTGCTGTACATCGGCATGGGCGATAAAGGCGTAAAAGCCTATAACGTTGGCGACGGCTCGGAAAAGTGGACGTTTGACAAAACCGGCGCCGGGGTTTGGTCAACGCCTATCCTGGACGGCAATACGCTCTATTTTAGCTCCCTGGATCACTTCCTTTACGCGCTAGATTCCTCCAGCGGGAATCTGATCTGGAAATCGGACATGGGCGCTGCGATAGCCGGAGCGCCGCTGCTGTATAACAGTTTCCTGTATGTTGGAACGTTCGACGATCAACTGCTGAAGGTCTCGGCTGACGGTGGCAAGATCGTCAACAAATTCCAGAGCCAGGGCTGGATATGGGCCACGCCGATTGTCAAAGACAATATCCTGTATGTGGGCGACCTGGCTGGCTATGTGTATGCCATTGACTCCGATTCCTTGACGGTCAAGTGGAAAACAACCTATACCCCCGACTACACGGGCGGCATTCGTGGCAACGCCGTGATCGCTACCATCCAGGACCCGCAAAGCAAGGCAAACACAGACATTGTGATCGTCGGCTCAGAGAACAAGTATCTGTTTGCCTTCAATCGTGACACTGGAGCCAGGGTCTGGGTGTCAGCCATCAGCAACGATGACCAGGTTCTCAGCAACCTGATCGTCATGGGTGACGACGTCATCTTTACCACGCTGGCCGACAGCGAAATCGTCGCAGGCTTTAACGTCAACAATGGCAAACGCGACTGGTACATTAATCTGACGAACGA
>Ga0070730_10005818_pt1 | contig 10592 bp, 20 predicted proteins | sample Coa_R1_3_FD_66447 | JGI IMG/M metagenome (GOLD analysis project Ga0070730, IMG submission 66447) | Surface soil microbial communities from Centralia Pennsylvania, which are recovering from an underground coalmine fire - Coalmine... | ecosystem: Environmental > Terrestrial > Soil > Unclassified ... | reverse complement strand
GTTGCGGTTCGTAGCGCCGGCAGTGCCCGACCATTTCGTCGAACGGCGTCCAGCGCGAAGGGTGCAGCGGCACCGCAATCAGCAGTGCGCCGCCCACCGCGCACACGCGCGAGAGTTCGGACAGGGCGCCGTCCTCGTCTTCGACGTGCTCGACGATGTCGACAGCGCAGACCAGGTCGAATGTTGCGCTGGCATAAGGCAATGCCGTGATCGAACCGAGCGTGACGCCGGCGGCTCGCGGACGAAGCTTGCCGATGGCCGCTTCGCTCAGATCGACGAAATGCGTGCCCTCGACCGGCAGGCGAGGCCGCAGGCCCGGCGCGACTTCCAGTCGCGCGCGCGAACGAAGCAGCAGCGAACTCACCAGCGGCCAGGTATTGAAGCGCCTCGGTTCCACCAGCCGGGCGTCCCGCCACAGCGGGTCGTAAAAGCGACGGTTGGTTTCCTGCAATTGCGCATTCGTGCGCCCGGAGGTCGACATCCTGTCCTTGCAATCGTAGTTGTGCCGTGATTTGCGGATTTTCTCATTAATCACTGCGCTCGGCGGATTCCGCTCGCGCGGAACGATTGGCGCGTCAGATGGTCACTTCTTGCGAAGGCCGCCGATGCACGCAGGCGCCGACCCGTCAGCCATGGAACCCAGTTGCCTCTTTCGATGCATTGCCCGTCTGCGCCTGTCGATGACGCCGGATATATCCCCGGTCGCTCAGCATGCACTCGGCCGCCGGGAACAGGCAGATTGTTGCCGCAGGGTTGTGCGCAGTCGGACCTGGTTTGTGACCGCATTTCTAGTTGGCACGGCAGGAAGCCTGGCTCATGTTCCCAGTGCGGATGCCACTCCAGCGACCGTTCTACTCGCGAGATATGCCGAGCTGAGCGACAAGCTGGAAAAAAATCCGTTTCACAAGCCGTTGTATCTCGAATCGGGCGAGAATTCGGGCGAGGTGAAAGGCAGTCTTTATGCGGTGATCACGCAGCCATTTCCGGTCGTGCAATCCGCGCTCAAAGAACCGGCTCACTGGTGCGACATCCTGATCCTGCACGTGAATACAAAGTATTGCCGTGCATCCCTGACCGGTGCGTGGCCTGTTCTCAAGGTCAACATCGGCCGCAAAGCCGAACAGCCGATCGCGCAAAGCGTTCGCGTGGAATTTTCGTATCGCGTGATCGCGGCCGCGCCGGATCGGCTCGCCTTGGTTCTGGAGGCAGCCAAGGGGCCGTTCGGTACGCGAAACTATTCCATCCTGCTCGAGGCGATTCCGCTGACGCAAACAAAGACCTTCGTTCATCTGGCCTATTCCTACGCGTACGGTACTGCGGCAAAGCTGGCGATGCACGCCTATCTGGCCACGACCGGGAGCAGGAAAGTGGGATTCACCGTCACCGGTACGCGCAATGACGGACAGGTGGATTACGTCGGCGGCCTGCGCGGCGTGGTAGAACGCAACACCATGCGTTATTACCTCGCGATAGAAGCCTACCTCGGTGCGTTATCGGTGCCCCCTGCAGCGCAATTGGAAAAGCGATTGAAGGACTGGTACGTCGAGACGGAGCGTTATTCGCGTCAATTGCACGAAATTGAAAAGGACGACTACCTGGAGATGAAGCGCAGGGAGTACGTAAGCCAGCAAAGCGAATATTGAAAAGCGCACCGCACGCATTTACGGTGCGCTAGATCTGGCGGCCGGTCGTAGCACGGCGCACCGTGTGTTCCTCCCCGAGTCCGGATCAAGTCCGCTTGCGCGACGCGCCCACCGGCAGGTGGGCCGCACGCTGCAATTCCCCGGTGGTGAGGATGCCGGGATCGGCAACATAGGCTTCAGCGAACTCCGTGGCGTCCGCTCCCCAGAACAATTCGTTGTCCACGACCAGTGTCGGCACGCCGAATACGCCGCGCGCCGCGGCCTGTGCAGTTTCCAATCGCAACGCATCCTTGATCGACTGATCCGCAAGACGCAAAGGGTCGACATCCAGCGCACGCGCGAGCACGGCGAAGGTCCTTTCGTCACCCGGATCCGCACCGGTCGTCCACAACGTTTCGAAGATGCGGCGGATGGCGGGCAGGGTATTTCCGGCGGCGATCGCGAGCCGCAGGTAAGGCAAAGGATTGAACGGGTGGACGGCGGGAACGCGCAACGCGATGCCTTGTTGCGCGGCCCACCAGGTGCACCACCGATAGGTCCAGGTGCGCTTGGCAGGAATTTCCGCCGGTCCTTTCTGTTGCCAATGGTTCAGCAGCCCGGCGAACAGGACCGGCCGGTAGCTGATCTCGAGCTGCTGCGACAAACGTCCGAGGCGCATGAGCCCAATATAGGCAAAAGGAGAAATGAAATCGAAATACCAGTCGGCTCTTTTCACGTGCGGCTTGTTGGCGAAGATAAGGTATCGGACAGCGGCAGTGCGAACCATTCTCCGAGCACGGGGAGATGGCCCGCTCGGAACAGCCGCAACGCCATGTCGGTCATGGCGTGGACATTGCGGGCGATCAACCCGGGATCGTCGTCAGTTCCGGACCAGTAGGGGCCCGCCACCAGGATCAGCAGAGGGCACGGCATCGTATTTCGGCAGGCAGCATCTTGTGGTTATTCCATGTATTTCGGCAGGCAGCATCTTGTGGTTATTCCATATAGCGAGCGAGCGCGTCCCTCGGCAGGACGACGGAATCGGCGTACAGCCTGGGTTGCGTGTTCTTCAGCATGGCGAGCCGGCCGAAGCATTCGATTTCACGTTCATAGGCGCCGATCGACTTCAGGTAGGGTGCGACTTTTCTGCCGAGCACGAGACGCTGCAGCGATCCCGGTTTGGTGGCGTCGATGAGACCGGGGATCGGCAGCTTCAATACGCGCCAGCCCGCAAGGGCGGCATCGAAGTCGGCCCTGCGGCCGGGAAATGTTTTGCCGCATTCGTCGGCGTAGGTTGCCACCTCGGCGACCGCCCAGCGAATGCAGCCGTCGAGGTCCTTGTCGCAGTCCGGCACCTGGGCGGACGCGGCTCCTGGCACAACCATACTGAGCAAAGCGGCGACAATGAAACGACGGATATACGCAGTCATCGAATTTCGCCTTACTGACCGTACACGTATCGTGCAATGCAAGGCCATCCCTTCCGCGTGGTCGCAGGCGGTTCCTCAACGAGCCTTCTGCTCACGTGAAAGTCATGCCAAATGCCGGCGTTACGCATTGCTTCTTACCCAGCTCGCAATCGCAGTCGCGCCCATCGCACCCGACTGCCGCGCAATTTCGCGCCCCCCGCGGAACAGGGCCATGGTCGGAATACTACGGATATTGAAGCGCTGCGCAAGATTCTGCGCTACTTCGGTGTTGACCTTCACCAGGCGAACCGCGGGTTCGAGCATTCCGGCTGCTCTTTCGAATTCCGGCGCCATCGACCGGCAGGGCCCGCACCACGGCGCCCAGAAGTCGACCACGACCGGAAGGTCGCTGTGGGCGACATGCCTGTCGAAGCCCGCTTCATCCAATTCGACAGGATGGCCGTCGAACAAGGCCTGGTGGCAGTGGCCGCAGCGTGGCCCGGACGCCGTGCGCGCTGCGGGCACGCGATTGGTGGTATTGCAATGCGGGCAGACAATATGGACGGGGGCGCTCATGATGCGTTTTCCGGAAAGTTGCTCCTGATGGCCAAATATGGGTTTCCCGGCCCGAAACTCAAGGGCATGCGCGGGAATTTGCCCAGAGCGGCAACCGCATGACCGATCCGTCGTGCGCAAATCGGTTGCAATCCGGGGCGGGGCCCAACGTGTAAGGGGCGTTCATGCAATAAAGAGATATACGACCAGGAAAGCCCCAATGGCCGCGACCGCAAAGGCGAGAACTGGCGCGAGCCAGGGTATGGGCAATCGAGGAATATCTTCGGCGGGGAGCGAGCGGATATATACCCGGTGATTCTGAAGGGCACCGAGTATCGTCGCCGCGCCGAGCACCACCAGAGTGATGCCCAGTGCGCTCGAGAGCCAATGACTGCGATGTACCCCGGTGGCGGGGACACTCGACGCGGAGATCAGGGCAAGGAACAGACCGAATCTCGCGACCACGAACCCCAGGGCGATTACTGTGAGCCCGGACCGTATCCAGGCGAGCAACGTTCTCTCTGCAGCAAAGTAGACTCGGGGATCGGCCAATTTAATTGTCCATCGTAAGGTTTAAGCGACCTGCCATGCTGGGCCTGGTCGCGAACGAGTTGTTAGAGCACGCCCAGCAACGATCCAACCATCGCTACAGTCGCAAGGTGCTGAATGAACTTCCCTCGTGGGAGGCACAGAAACACTATCAGCGACAGCGAGAAGACGGCCGCCATCCCCAGATATGTTGTCTTACGCAACGTCATACGCCAAGCCCGCTGAGGACTAACGTGGAGCCAAGGGACTGCGCGCTTTTGCGCAGTCCCGCCTGAGCACGAGGTTAGCGCGCTCGCTTCCCCAGCCACGCGGACAGGAGCCCGGCAATCGTTGGTGCCAGGAGGAAATATGCTATGCCTATTGCAGAGTAATAACCACGTCGTTCAAAGCTTTGAAGAGCCGTGGATAATGAAGAGGTGTCGGACAGTATCTTCAGTGTAACAAGCCCAATTCCCGTGGCAACTCCGGCGGCGAAAGCCCAGGTTAGTCCAGGTAACCGTTCCACGCCAGCCCAAGCAGATCCCAAAGAGAACAATGCCGCCCCCATCAGACTCAGGAAAATAATCCCGCCACTGCGTGCTGCAGTCTCCGCAATATCGGTATCTCCAGGTCCGCTGGGCAACCATAAGAGCATGACTATCCCGACTGCAATGAAGCCTGCGGCGTACCAAAATGTATGTGGTGCGATGAATACGGCTTTTGGCATTGTTGAGAGTTAACGTGTCTTGTCAGCGGTCGTCGGCGGCAGTCCGCTGCACCTAAAGTCAGGCATCATCATTGCAGGTTTTCTCTTGCCTGAATCTCAGCGAAGATGTCTACCAATCTTTCGGACGGAACATCCGCTTGCCCGATTGCATACAGTTTAGCGATGCGGCTCCAGATTGGTGAGCTCTCAGAAGATCCCATCTCGATGAAGTCAAGGAGACTGGACTCGTCGGTGATTAGATAATCCCCTGGAAGGAAGTCCAATATCTCCAACATGAAATCATCTGCAATACGGTGAAACTCTTCCATTCGCTCCGAGGATGCGTATGAGATTGCTTTGCCATTCAAAGGGCCGCGATTGAATATCGTCATACCCTGATCAAATCTCGCAAGAATGGTTGCATCATGCATAACGTCCCGGCTAACGCGCCGCCCGCTTGCGGGTGGTCGCTGTTGAGCCGGCGGTTAGACGTGACTTCTTCTCATGCAGGCGACCCGACACGTATTTATGAAGGACGCTAGCAATTAGCGTTTGGTAGGGAACACCCTCTTCGTAAGCCCGGGCCTGGATGTCCATGAGATCGGCCGCAGAAAGGCGAATGTTTACCCGTCTGCTCTTAACGAAAGTTACACGTGCGGCCTCCCGAAACCCGGCGAGCTGTGCCTTTGTCGGGCGCACGGATACCAATGCACCCTTTTCGTAGGCACCAAGTACTTCTCGTTCATAACGGTCAAGATTTTTCATCTGGATCATCCATTCCTAGATAGTCACGCGTTGCTTTACGGCTCGGGATTATGGTTTTCAAGAAGTAATGATCAATTTCTTCTGCCGAGGGAACAAGGAAGACATATTCTCGATAAGCCACGACGAACACCAACTGTCCCGGGTATCGCCGTTGATTCGGATGGATCAGAATGTCCTTAAGCCCGCCTTCCTCAACCGCCAGGACAATTTCCTCAAACGAGATGCCACGACCGGTCTTCAGGCGCTCGTTCTTGTCGGGGTCCCAGCGAAACGGCTTCACATGGCAAGTCTAGCTGGCTGTGTGCCTTTTGTCATCATGAGCGCGTACCGGGCTCGGTCACGTCTAACGAGGATGTAGAAAAACCCGTTTTGCGACGATTTTCTGTACCCACCAAGAACTCATTGCTTTATCCAGGTCGCCCCGAAAGATGTTGCTCTCGCTGCTTGGCGAGCGCTCTACGAGGAGATCGTGGCTCGGAGAATAAACGGCTTCGGAACGCGTATGATCGTCGCTCAGATCGAGTTTTAACGCGAACATTTTTCGAAGGGGACTTTTTCTACAGCCTCAACGACCTAGCTAACGGGCGGCCCGCTTGCGGGCCGTTCCTGTTGAGCGACGGGTTAGAGGTCGAGTATGGCTGTCTACATAGGCGTCGAGCAGTTGTCTGATCATTCGTTGATATTGCGTCTGGTTCTTGGCTGCATGCGATTTGAAAAAGTCGACGCTTCTCTTGCTCAGGGCTATCGTTACCTTCACACCCTCATCCCGGAATGCAAGCTCATGGGGCGGGGGAAGAAAATCGGGAATAACCCGATACTCACCAATAGGTTCATTCGTGTATTTTATTTTCGCGCTCATAGATCGTTTTTCCCTTACGCCAGAAGCCAGCCCCGAGAATTCGGATGACCCCATCGCGATATGTGAAGCGGACGGTTACGACGCCCCGATCCACTCGGCCAAAGCAGTAACACCGTTTCTCTTTGGCGCTGTGGCTCAGGTCTTCGGCAATGACGCGACTTAAATCGGAGAAAGCATATTGTGCTTCCGCGAATGACACTTGATGTTTTCGCTGGTTCTCGATGTCCTTGACGGGATCCCATTCGAAGTGCGCCAGAGCCATTTGGCAAGAGTATCAGGAGTATGGGTTATTAGCCATACTACAATATGGCCCACTGGAGTAACCCGCGAGCTCTAACGACCCGCATGACCCGCCGCGAAGCGGTCGGCGTCGATGCAGCGGTTAGCGGGCACGCACCCGGGATTGCCAGTAATAAGGACGTTTCGCATGATGCGCGACAGCAAAGATAACGATTCCGTCTGGCTCCGGCTGGTAGATTAGTGCGAACGGGAAATTCTGCACGAATACGCGACGGATATTGGCACGAAACGGAGATCCGGATTGAGGGAAGGCAAGTGCACGGGCAGCCGCCTCTTCGACAGCAGCGGAAAATCGTGTACCCAATCCGGCTTGGGCTTCACTGTAGTAGATGACCTCGGCAATAAACTCGAGGCGTGCGGCGGCAATGAACCGCGCGCGGCTCAGCGCGCGAGCCGTCTGGCCTCGGCGAACACGCTCTCTGCGGAAAATGTCGGTAGCTCGCCGCGCTCAAAGGCAGCAACCCGCTCCTCAATTTCGCGCTCCCAAGCCTGTTCAATCTCGGCGAGCGGTACGTCACGGAGCGAATTCAGCAGAAAGTCAGCGAGCTTGGCTCGTTCCTCAGGAGACAAGGAGCGAACCTGGGATTGAATTGTCTCAAGCGTATCGGGCATGGCAGAAACCTCCATTCATCAACAATATTCTACGCCGGCATCTGTGCGGCTGCATCGCGCACGCTAACGCCGGGCATGAGCCGCCGAACGAGCGGGCGAAGCCCGCTCGCAAAGGTCGGTCTCGATGCATTGGTTAGCTCGCGGCGGGGACATTGTGCGAGGTACTGCGCTGCCGCCATAGAAAGATGATTGCGCCGACGGGGATGCAAAAGGTGAGCATCCAAGGGCCAAGCCATCCATTCCTCATAAAGCTAGCACTCATTAGATTCAACGCTAGCGGATTGACTTGCACGGCACCGGTGGACCAGTTGATAGTAAACGAGACGAAGCCAAAGACGACAAAAAGGACCCACAACCACTTGCGGCGCAACCCTTTGGCACGAACGCATCGTACCAACGCCACAACTGAAACGAGAAAAGCGACGGCCGCGGCTAAAAAGAAGACGTAGTGCATAGGCCCTTTGTCGACGAAAGTGAACGCATGGATCTGCGCCATTGGGGCAGGCAGCGGCTCAACATTGAACCTCAGTATTCGAAATCCACTTGGCTCGCCGGTAAGCTCCGCTGACGCGACCAACCACTGCTTCCCACCAAAAGCGTATTCCGCGGCGACCGACGCAGTGCGTGACTGACTCGTACCGACAGACACGTTCCAGGAGACACCCTCCACTTTGGTGATTGGAGCGGCCGGAATTGCATTGGCGGTTCGTTCGAGTGCACCGCGAATATCGGTCTCAACCAGCCGCGGGTCAAGTTGAGCCTGTATTGAAGCAATGTCGTGAGCAACCAAGCGGTCAACAATGCCGCGCAACGCAATAGCCTCGGGAGAGGCGTTGAACGCCTCAGGCGTGAACGGCACGTTACACCCCAGAAGCACAAGGAAAGCAATGAGAGCATGAAGCAGCCAATTCATAAGCGGGCTAACGCTGCTGGTAACCGGCCTGCCGAAGGTAGATCCGGTTGACCAGCGAGTTAGACCCCGGCGCTACCATGCGATCGGTCCGTTTTCGTCAAAGAATCCTCCACTAGGGCCGGATGCCGGTAGCGTTGCCAAATGCACTATGACCTTCGCTGCTTGCTCAACTGTCCGAGTTCCACGGTGCCCATTTAGGTCGGTTGCAGTGAAACCAGGGTCAGCAGAGTTCACCTTAATGTTGGTGTTCCTGAGCTCATGGGAGAATTGGATGGTGAATGCATTTAGTGCAGTCTTTGATGAATTGTACGCAAGCAATTTTACTGCGGCGAACTCGTATTCAGGATCGCAATTCTGAGTTAGCGATCCCAATCCTGACGAGACATTAACAATTCTTGCACCTTCGGATCGAAGCAGGAGTGGCAACATGCTCTGGATCATAGTAACGGCACCAAATGCGTTGGTTTCAAAAGTTCTTCGGAGAATATCTAACCCAAGCTTGCTCGGTACAGTTCTGGCATCAATTGATATGCCTGCGTTGTTGATTAGAACATCCAGTCTTCCAAACTGAATATCAATCTGCTTTGCAGCAGCATCGGCAGTAACGCGGTCTGTTACATCAATCAGTGCGTGTACCGCCCGATGTCCATTTGATCTGAGTTTCTCAGCCGCTTGACGTCCAGAGGCTTCATCACGCGCGCCGATGATGATGGAATGACCCAACGTGGCGAGTTGACGCGCCACTTCGAATCCAATCCCCTTGTTCGCGCCCGTTATCAATGAGATGAGTTGAGTAGTCATGCTGTGAGACTCCGAGGTCTAACGTCCGCCTTCAGCGGCCGGACGACAGCGGCGCGCAGCGACGCTGTTGAACGGTCCGCTGGAAGGCATGGTTCGGCACTTGCCGCGCATCCGCGCTAAGCAGCCTGAAGCAAGAACTCGACTTTCACAGCCTCGAACGGAAAGATAATCCCCCCACCTTCTGCGCGATCGAGCACTCCGGCGTTCAATAGCGCAGTGATGTCACTATGCACCGCCTTTACGTCGCGACCGACACGACGGGCCACTTCTCGGATGGAGACCGGACCTGCGCCGCACAGTACCTTGAGCAGTTCCCAGCGCTTGGTGGTGAGTACCTTCCAGAGAAGCTCCGGCGTGGCAAAGCTGATGCGCGCCGATTTCTCCGGCTTACCGGTCTTCCAGACACGGACAAAGTCCGCCATCGACTCGCTCGAATCGCGTACGTCAAGAGTCACTGTTTTCACGGTTCCACCTCGCAATGTCGCGTTGGAAGTCAGCGATAAGTTTGTCTGGGGTCTTGAAGTTGTACGAACTTTCCTTGCCATTGAAGTGCCGGTGATCGCCCTTGCCAACCTCGTTGTCGTAGCGCACCACGCATGCACCGCCTACCACGTACGCAAGCCGATATTTGAACCCGTGAGCAGAGCCAGCCAACGGTTTTGGAACCTGCCAAAGAACCAACTCGGCAAACGCGGTTTCGGAAAAGGCGATGCGCGTGCGAACGAGCTCGACAGCCTTCATGTTGGCAATAATGCCAACACTAGCGGACTGTTGTCAAGTGAACCAACGGGCGCGGACCGTCACGAGGTGCCGAACGACTCAGTTCAGCGGGCCGGGAAAGCAAGCGAAGCGACGCTTTCGCGGCTCCGGTGCAACTGATGGTTCGGCGTCAAGGGTGATCACACGCGTGGTTGACCACCACGACTGGTATGCCAGAAGGCAAGCACGTCAAGAAAGCCTTCCGACACACGATAGTATATGTAGTACCGCACCCGTGACAGGTTAACGCGACGCACACCCTTGACGCGAGCACGACGAGCTGGCGCACCCACACCGGGTTGCCTGGATAGGACGGCAAGCATCTCGGTAACGTCCTGACGGATGGCATCAGGCGCAGATGGGCGATTCCGTGCCCACCAGTCTGCTGCCTGTTCGATTTGTGTCAGGGCCTGCGGGGAGACTCTGATTTGGAGCGGTGGACTCAACCGAGCCGGCGTAACCGCTCGAGAAGTTGCTCACCGGTCACAAACTCCCCGCGCTCGATCTCTGCGATGGATTCGAGCAGTTCTTCCTCCTCTTCGGGAGTTAGGTCAAACGCCTCTTCATCGCGCAGCACCACCGTGACGGTTGAACCTTCCGCCAGGGCTTCGCCTTCGACAACGACCTTTCCCTCGACCACTACACCGGTTGCGACTTTCATGGTTCGTATCTTACCTCCTCACCGCTCCCAATGTCTCGTGACGCCGAACGTGAAAGCTGTGCGGCCGGGCGCCGCAGGCGGGCGGTCCGAACCAGCGCCGGG
>Ga0070730_10005817_pt1 | contig 10593 bp, 9 predicted proteins | sample Coa_R1_3_FD_66447 | JGI IMG/M metagenome (GOLD analysis project Ga0070730, IMG submission 66447) | Surface soil microbial communities from Centralia Pennsylvania, which are recovering from an underground coalmine fire - Coalmine... | ecosystem: Environmental > Terrestrial > Soil > Unclassified ... | reverse complement strand
AAGAGCGAAGTTATAAAAGAGATTCTCCGTCAATGTCCCGAGTTGCCGAGGCATGTCATCTGGAAGCGGGCCTCGCGCCTGGGGCTCACACAGAAGCGCCAGGAAAATGTAGAAAAGACGCAGCACGGCCGTTGGTCAGCGGATGAGGACAAGTTGCTACTGCAGCTCTGTGGAGAGTATCCAGCGCGATTGATTGGAGAGAAGCTACACCGATCCGAGCGGGCAGTACGACTGAGACTCTTGCGGCTGGCAGGAAGTTCGAGTTTCCGGGATGGCTACAAACAAACAGAAATTTCCCGCGACCTGGGTGTGAGCCCTGCGACGGTTCGCCGATGGGTGGTATTGGGATGGCTGAACCTCCGGGGCCGGCGGATCACTGACCGGTCTTTTCGGCAGTTCTGTCGAGAGCACGGATCTGAGATCAATTTCGACAGCCTCAGTAAGGACATGAAAAGTTGGCTAACAGGAGAGATGGGCCTGGCGAGAGATCCAAGCGCCGAAGTGCCAGACAAGTGGTACTCCATTCGCAAACATGCCCTCAGTACAAAGAGTTGTCCACGCTGTGGGCGACAGATTCGCGGTAATGCATATTATCGGCACGTCAAAACCTGTCGGGGTAAGGTTGGTCGGGTCCCAGGAGCCTCTGACGGTTACTTTTGATTGAGTCGCACATAGGAATTCAAAGGATGCATCTCAGTGGTTCGCCCGAAATCGGGCTGGGGCTCCACGAGAAAAATATGACGACTGACTTATAGATGGCGCGTAATTCCAATCGAGGCCAATAGGTATGTACTATAAATGGACTTGAAGGCAGCCTTCAATTCTGCTATCACTTTCGCATGGTGCGTCCTGAAAGCTGCGTTGTCCTAGCGGGTGAGAGTCCCGTCCGGGTAAGCGCCGGAGCGCCCGGTAGCAGGCCCCAACCTGGAGAAGAAATTTTCTGGGTCAGAGCGGGGCGTCGAAAGTCCGAGAAGCGGAAAGCGAAACCGCGGGCCGCAATCTCAGGTGAACGCTACAGCCTCGATAAGTTATCAGCCGAAAGGTGTTCGAGTGGGCCGAGCCGATCATGTCACGGCGAAGGCAACAAACAGCCGTCTGGTACCGGAACGACGGCTGGGCCACTCCGGGGTATAGGCGGCGGCACGTGGCAAGAGGAGAGCGCGGAACAGGAGAGACCCTACCCGACAGCCAAGTCAGGCAAAGACTGAGCGTATAAGGCCGGAAGGCTGAAAGCGCGCAGAGTGGGGAGGGAGTCCGAGGGGCTCATAGTACCGAAGAAGGCGACGATAAATCGCTGGAGGGAAGGAGCCCTGCTTTGATCAAGCCGGGCGTGGAGGTAAGTGCGAGGGCATGCCGGAAACGGCCAACCACCCCATGGAGAAAGTACGAAAACTCCAGCGCCGGCTATGGGTGTGCGCCAAGCGGAGTAAGACACGGCGCTTTCACGCGTTGTATGACCGGGTCTACCGGCGTGACGTCCTGTGGGAAGCGTGGAAGCGAGTACGCAGGAATCGGGGTGCGGCGGGCGTGGATGAAATCACGCTACGATCCATCGAGGAACAGGGGGTTGCAGGGTTCCTGGAGGAGATCGAAGCCGAGCTTCGAGCAGGTCGGTATCGACCGCGACCGGTGCAGCGGCGATACATTCCGAAAGCCGATGGGAAGCAGCGGCCACTGGGGATACCGACGGTGCGGGACCGGGTGGTGCAGCAGGCTGCCAAGTTGGTGATCGAGCCGATCTTCGAGGCGGACTTCCTACCCAGCAGCTATGGATTCCGGCCGAAGAGAAGTGCGACACAGGCCCTGGAAGCGATCCGGGAAGCAGGCAACCGGGGCTACAACTGGGTGGTGGATGCCGACATCCGGAGCTACTTCGACAGCATCGATCAGGAAAAGCTGATGAAGCTGGTGGAGGAGCGAATTTCGGATCGGAGGATGCTGAAACTGATCCGCCAGTGGTTAAAAGCCGGGGTGATGGAGGACGGAACGGTGAGGGAAACGCTGGCGGGCACACCGCAGGGCGGAGTCATCTCGCCGTTGCTGGCCAACCTCTACCTGCACTACTTGGATCGCATTTGGGCGGCGCGATGCGCGCCGCTCGGGGTGCTGGTCCGGTACGCGGACGATTTCGTGGTCATGTGTCCAGCGAAATCGCGAGCGCAGGAAGCACACCGGAGGATCGGGCTAGTGATGGAGCGGCTCGGTCTGAAGCTGCACCCGGAGAAGACGCGCACGGTGGACTTGCGGCGTGGCAAAGAGGGTTTTGTCTTCTTGGGCTGTACGGTGCGCAAGCGGCGAAGTGTCCAGCGGAATCCCTGCTGGCACTTCCTGCAGCGCTGGCCGTCGCCCCGGGCGATGAAGCGCCTCCGAGAGCGCGTTCGCGAGTTGACGGCGGCGCAACGCAGCGGGGTGAAGGACGTGAAGCAAATCATCGCGGACCTAAACCCAGTGCTCCGGGGATGGGGAAACTACTTCCGCAGCGGGAACGCGGATCGTCAGTTCCACCAAATGGACCACTACGTCCACGAGCGGCTCGTGCGCTGGATGAGACGGCGATGCGGCCAGCGGATGCGACGAGAGCAGGGCATCTGGACCCACCAACGGTTTTACGACCTGGGGCTGTATCGCCTGTCCGGCACTGTGCGCTACCCGGCGCAAGCCACGCCCAGAAGATCATCGTTAAGCCGTGTGCGGGAAACCCGCACGCACGGTTTGAAAGGGGTATCTTGAAAAACGGGTCGGACCTCGTCCGATACCGCGTCAAGTTCTACCAATGAACATCGGAAACAAGCTCCACGAACTGCGTACGGCAAAGGGCTTCTCCCAGGGTGATGTCGAGAAGCGTACTGGGCTCCTGCGCTGTTACCTCTCCCGAGTGGAGAACGGGCACACCATTCCGAATCTTGAGACTTTACGAAAGTGGTCGGCTGCGCTCGAAGTCGAGGTGTACCAACTATTTTTCGAAGGCGGAGGGACGCCGCAGGCCGCCTCAATAAGCGGGCACGGAAAACTGGGTGTAGAGGAACTCGGTCTTGTTGAAAGCTTCAAGAACCTCAGTGCCAAAGACAGAAAGTTTGTAGTTGCGATGGTAAGAAAGATGGCAAAAGGAAATCGAACCGCAAGTCGAACCACCTAGCTTCAAGAGCTAAGGTTCCTCTGATTCCGCAAAAAGCTTCCGAAAAGAGTAATTGCTCTCACCTTTGTAGCTCTCACCTTTGTAGTTCTCGTCTCTAACCCACATCCAGCGGTCCAGATTGGTGATTCAGTCGTCCGCCATGGTCTTATTTACACAGATCGGTTACTCGCGTGCTTTTTCGTCGGTGACGACGTAGTTGTCGGCAGCCTTACGCCATGCCGCAAGGGAAGGATAAGCGGCGTGTCTGGTATTAGACGATTGCTCGTCCCAGTCGATCCAGTATCCAACGATGCGCACACTACGGGGATGCCGACGCGCTTCAAAAGTGACGACATCAAACCATCCTCCCGCCTTAGACTCATGAAAGAAGCGAGTCTCACCCCAAGTGGTGAGTTGTCGCCAGAGAAGGCGCCCTTCGAGGTGAAGGTCGCGGAATTCCTTGTAACGCTCCGAAAGCCCTGGATAGCTTTTCTGCATCTCGTGGACGATAACTTGCGGCAGTTTGACATCAGCTTCGATGGGAGATCTAACCCAATGAGTAAAAGCCTCCCAATCCATAAATCTGCTGATGGTGTTGGCCACAAGGTCTGGGTCGAGGCACCGGGCTACTTCCGTAGCATGGCGCATCTCTCGGCCGGTGTTGGACCTGTCCTCGCAATCTCCCGCAGCTCTAGCCCATTCCTCGAATGACGGATAGCTCTTTGGGCGGTTTCGATTCCACTCCTTCTTGCACTGGTCCCAATAGGTCCAGGCCCGGTCGAAGCGTGGTTCGCGGATGGCGTAGAAAGTGATCGCCTCGAACCATCCTTCACGGCGAGCATCGGCGAAAACGTGATCGCGGATCCACTCTGAAAGACGGAGGTCGAGAGGCAGTCCTTTCTCTGAATGTTTTTTGCGGTGAGACTTTTTGCGGATGAGAAATCCTGGGCAACGCTGCTCGATGATTTTGGCGAGCCAGTGAGGAGTGGCGCCCTCGGACTCGATGATCGAGCGAACCCAGAAGGTGAACACTTCCCAGTCGATGAACGTTGTTCTGGCTTCAACCAGCCGCTGCCATGGAATACGACGTGCCTGCCTGGCAGCCTCCCGGCGTGCGACTTCCTGCAAGCGAGCCTTTTGTTTGCTTGAGTGCCAGTCTAGCTTCTTCACTGCTCTTAGCATCGGGACCCGCTGGGTTAAGAACTGGGCAGGGTGTGGGATCACCCAAAATACGCCCGTTTTGCTTGTCGTGCAACCGAGCCGAAGCCGATCAGCGCGTCCGAGCAGGTTTAAATGGGGTAGTGCAACCAAGCGTTTGAAATTGATGCGCCCCCAGCCTAGCCTTCATTGCGCTAGGGTGGTTCGAAGGACGCGCGGTCTCGGCGTACGGTCACCCAAGAAACATCAACACCGTTTCTGGACTGAAATCGGTGCGTATTCAGTTCCGGACCATATAACCGGCGATTTGGCCAAGTTGAAGGTTGCTCTTAGCGTTGGGCCGCTGACCATAGTGACGCACGCTCGCCGGCGGCTTTGGTGGGCGTTCTAAGGGTCTTTTTCTTGTCACGATTATAAAACCGGTTAAGAAGTAAAATGCCGGACTTGACGGCTTTGCTCTGAATTGATAAGCTCTGAATCTGCATCAGACTTAAGAGGGACACTTCTAACTTGCGCAGTTCGCACAAATCGGTGGTCGCACTGGCAGTGGTGGCCATTCTTAATGCAGGGTGGTTTTTTACCCTCGGATGCACGACGCTCTGCGCCCTCACAGCTTGTCCCTTGCAGCACCGGCAAGCCCCGGTACAGGGCTGCCATCATCATGGCCAAGTTCCCGCGCCACACGGAGACGGCCGCCCCGATTCGAGCTGCGCCAATCATGGTCATCCCATGGCGAGCTTCGTTCTTCCGGCCGCGCCCGATTTTACTCCGGGCCTGCAGAATGGCGGCAGTTGGCTCGGCTGGGTACAAATTGACGCTCGCGTAGTTCCGCACGTCCTTTCAGTTCGTGACATTTTTTCTCACTCGCCTCCCGGCTTCTCCACGGGACGAAGTGTCTGCCAAAAAATCTCCCTCCTGCGCGTCTAGCCTCGCCTATTCCAATCTCGCAAAAGCAGACTCTCGTTGGTGAGCGGATTTGTATCTGTCCGCCGGTACGGCGTTAGCGACCGCCGCGCCAGCCGCGAACGGCGGAACCCAGGCGGGAGTGGCCCTCAGGCTTTGCATTGCCCTCGTTTAAGTTTGCGGATGGTTCTACTTGCTATGCCAGGCCACGGCGCGCCGCGGAGTGGCGTAAGGAGGGAACACGAATGCACAGGAAATTAGTACTCAGCACCGTCGTTCTGGTTTTGGCCGTGGTGGTTATCGCCGGATGGGTCGAAGTCATGCACGGACTCAGCGCCCGGGACAATCCGACCGGGGTGGAAAAGTTCGTCGCCCTCATGGTGCGAAAAATGGCCATGCCGACCCAGGCGAAGAACTTGAAGAATCCCTCCACCGCTACGCCCGAGCTAATGACTGAGGCTCGCCGCCACTTTGCCGACCACTGCGCCACTTGTCACGGGAACGATGGGAGCGGCAACACGAGCATCGGGAGGAATCTCTACCCCAAGGCGCCGGACATGCGTCTGCCGGCTACTCAAAACCTTACCGACGGCGAATTGTATTACATCATCCACAACGGCATCCGCCTGACCGGGATGCCGGCCTGGGGCGAGGCGAACAAAAAAGACGCGGACGAGGACACTTGGCAACTCGTCTTGTTCATCCGTCACCTACCGAGGCTGACTCCGGCTGAAGAGAAAGACATGGAGCTCTCAAACCCCAAAAGCACCATGGAGCATGACGAAGAAATGCAGGAAGAAGAGTTCTTGAAAGGCGGAAACCCGTCGGCGATGAATGGTCACCACTAAAAAGGAGAAAAAATGAAACGTCAACTTTCGATTCTGATTGCGATTCTGGTTGTTACTTCGGTTGCGTTTGCCCACGGGAACGAACAGCACGTGATGGGCACAGTGACCGAGGTCACGGAAAGTTCCATCACCGTGGAGACGATAGATCACCAGCAAGTGACGGTCAGCGTCATCGCGGAAACGAAGTTCATGGAAGGGACTTCCCCGGCGACGCTGAAGGAGGTCAAGGTTGGAGATCGGGTAGTCATTCACGCCGCCAAGGCCGAAGACGGCTTGCAGGCGCACACAGTGCGCATCGGCGCCGCGCCGGCCGCCAAGCCCATGGCCCACCACCACCATCGAGCAGCGCATTAGGCGCGCATCGAGTTGTTGATGGTTTTGGAGATTCAATGGATTATCGATTGGAGCCGCCGATTGAAACTCACTAGATTCGGTGCGCAGGAGAACAGATGAATTCACAAAAAGATGTCGTCATCGTGACGGGTAGCAGTGGCCTGATTGGCTATCCGGCTGTAAATCGTTTGGCTGAACTTTTTCGTGTCATCGGTTTTGACCGCGATGGTCATACCCACCCGCCTCCCACGGCCGAGTGCGTCTGCGTGGACGTAACTTCGGACGATAGTGTCCGAATGGGTTTGGAGCGCGTGCGTTATGCCTACGGTGAGCACATCGCATCGGTGATCCACCTTGCCGCTTACTACGATTTCTCTGGCAAGCCAAGCGACAAGTATCAGGAGATTACCGTGCGCGGGACGGAGCGACTCCTTCGCGAACTCCAGAAGTTTCACGTTGAGCAATTCGTTTTTTCCAGCACCATGCTGGTGTATGCTCCTTGCCAGCCAGGCCAGCGCATCAACGAGGACTGGCCCCTTGACCCCAAGTGGGATTACCCCAAGTCCAAGGTCGAGACCGAGCAACTTATTCTCCGCGAACGCGGCCCCATCCCCGTGGTGCTGCTTCGCATAGCGGGAGTCTACGAAGACCGCTGCCACTCCATTCCGCTCGCCCACCAAATTCAGCGTATTTACGAGCGCCAACTCACCAGTAAGGTTTTTCCCGGCGACATCACGCATGGCCAATCCTTCCTGTATTTGAACGATTTGATAGAAGCGTTTGTGTCAGTGGTGCAACATCGCGCGGATTTACCACCTGCCCTGACGGTCCTTTTAGGTGAGCCCCAGACGTTGAGCTACGACGAATTGCAACGCCGGTTCGGGCAGTTGATCCATGGCGAGGAGTGGGAAACGCGCGGAATCCCCAAGTCCCTGGCCAAGACTGGCGCTTGGCTTGAGGATCATATTCCTTTTGAGGATTCCTTTATCAAGCCTTGGATGATCGACCTGGCAGATGATCATTATGCCCTCGACATCAGTCGCGCTCGTGCGATGCTCGGATGGGAACCGAGGAACTCTCTGAGCGAAACGCTTCTCAAGATGGTGGCCGCGCTCAAATCTGACCCTGCCGGTTGGTATCGTCAAAACAAATTGGAGCCGCTGCCAAAGCTCGAGGGCAAGGAATCTGAACCTCTGACGAAGGAGTCACCATGAAAATGGAGAAGAACCAAACTTCCTATACCTGTCCCATGCACCCTGAGGTCAAGCGGGACAAGCCGGGCAAGTGCCCGAAATGTGGGATGAAACTCGTCACCAGGGCAGAGCATTCCGAGCATGCCGGTAAAATGCCTCACCGGAGCGAGCGGATGGGGGGCAATCATCTGGAAATGATTCGGCAAATGCGTGAAAAGTGGCTATGGACGAATTTCACCGTGATCGGTATGGGATTCTGGCTGATGACCAGCCCCCTCACTTTTGGCTACACCAGCGCCGCGATGACTTGGAGCGACATCACGAGCGGAGGCCTGCTGGCGTTATTTGCCGGCTTGGCGCTTTTCCCCCGCCTGGATTTTTGGGGGCGCTGGACGGTTGCGGTGATTGGTTTCTGGCTGCAATTCGCCCCACTTATCTTTTGGGCTCCGAAATCGGTGGCCTACGTCAATGACACGCTCATCGGTGCACTGGCGATTGCACTCTCCATCCTGGTTCCGATGATGCCGGGCATGGCCCATCACATGGCTATGATGAAGCCCGGCCCGGAGATTCCTCCGGGGTGGTCGTACAATCCTTCTTCCTGGCATCAGCGTGCGCCGATGATTGGACTCGCCTTCATCGGCTGGATGATTTCGCGGTACCTCGCGGCTTACCAACTGGGTTATATCCAGACGGTCTGGGAGCCTTTCTTTGGCGAAGGGACTGTAAAAGTACTGACCTCCAAAGTATCGAAGGCCTGGCCCATCTCGGACGCAGGGCTCGGCGCGGCGGCTTATACCTTCGAGATGCTGATGGGCTGGATGGGCGGCAAGACTCGCTGGCGATCTATGCCGTGGATGGTCACATTCTTTTTTATCTTGGTCGTTCCACTCGGACTGGTAAGCATTGTACTGGTGATTCTTCAACCGCTGGCTGTGCGCTATTGGTGTTCGCTTTGCCTCGCCACCGCGATGGTCATGCTCTGGATGATTCCACTGGCGGTGGATGAAGTGGTTGCCATGGGACAGTTCCTCAAGACCAGCGTTCGAAATGGCAAGCCTCTCTGGCGCACATTTTGGGTGGGTGACACCATCGAGGGCGGAGGAGAAGATACTCGAACACCCCGCTACGGTTTCCCGGCGGGCAAGATGATGATGCCGATGGTTTGGGGTGTCACGGTTCCATGGAATCTGGCGGTCAGCGCGATCATCGGACTTTGGCTTATGTTCGCACCATCCCTGTTCGGTTCAGAAAACAAGGCGGCCGATAGCGACCATTTGGTGGGAGCACTGATTGTGACAGTCGCGGTTATTGTGATGGCGGAAGTCATTCGTGCCGGACGCTACGTAAACATTCTTCTTGGCATTTGGATCATGATAAGCCCTTGGCTTCTGTTGGGGACCACGCCGGGTGCAAGGTGGAATGACGCGATTACTGGGGTTGCCGTGATCCTGCTGAGCTTCCCTCGCGGCCCAATACGAGAGCGTTACGCAGGTTGGGATCGTTATATCGTCTGAGACAGCAAAAGGAGACCGAAATGCCGACGTGTCCGATGTGAATCGTGGGATTGGGGGATGTGGCATCACCGTCCTCGTCCTGTTCATACGATACCTCCCAAACCTGAACCCAGTAGAAGAGAAAGACATGGAGCAATCGAACCCCAAAAGCACGACATGCTTTCAACGAAATTCGTTATGGCGAAAGAAAAGGAGGAAAAAATGAGTTACAAGATAGCAAAAACTTTTTTGGTTGGGCCGTTCATTTTCCTGATGTCACTTACCGCTTCAGCCCAGGGGGAACCTGATTTCCAATCAATCAGCCAGCATGACATTGTGTTTCACAATCGCAAGTTTCCCCCTTCATCCTCTCCGCAGGTCGATAAAATCCGGAACACGCTGACGTTCGCCGGGCACCTGATCCGGTTGCTCGTCACTGCCGGGCCGCCCGACGCGATGCTTTCCTATCGCATTGCGGGACTGACCAATCCCACTCTTCGCATTCCGGTTGGATCTGGTCTCCGTCTTACGGTGGTCAACGTGGATGATGACATGGTTCATGATCTGGTTATTTCCGCTCCCCAGGCAGCTTATCCCGTGCGCCCGAACGTTCCGCCCGGCGCGGTTCACACCCATCCGCTGCCGGCGCGAGACGGCGATACGATCCAGGCCGAAGCGCTGGTGTTCCAAACGCTGCGGCCCGGCACGTTCGATTACTTTTGCAGCACAGCGGCCCATGCCAAGGGTGGCATGCATGGCCGTCTCGAAGTGGTGCCAGGCTCGCAAGGGAGTTCGCGTTCAAAGAATTCCAAGCGACACAGCGATAAAGGAGGAAGCCATGATTAAGAGCCGACGCGATCTGTTGCGGGAAGGAGTTCTGGGTGCGGGCGCGCTTGCCGGCGCCAACGCCTGGGCTCGGCAGCAAAGTTCGACCGCGCCGCAGAAGCCGATGGACATGCAGGGCATGCCCATGAACATGAAAATGGGCAAGGATGCGCCAATCGCTCGTAGCGCCACCGCGGACGGAATCGCGCCGGTCCAGACTCCGGACATTCCCAACCTGGAGTGGACCCTGGAAAGCGGCGTCAAGGTATTTCATCTCGTGGCCGAACCCGTAAAGCAGCAAATCGTTCCCGGCAAGACGATCGAGGTCTGGGGCTACAACGGCAGCGCGCCGGGCCCAACCATCCAGATTACGAAGGGCGATCGGGTGCGCATCATCGTCGATAATCACCTCCCCGAGCCGACCTCGATGCACTGGCACGGGTTTGAAATTCCGCACAACATGGACGGCGGCCCCGGCATCAGCCAGGACCCGATCAAGCCGGGCGGCCGCTTCGTCTACGAGTTCACGCTGCACCAGGAAGGAACCTATTTCTATCACTCCCACATGGCCATGCAGGAAATGATGGGGATGCTGGGAGCTTTTATCATGCATCCCAACACTCCGTATCAGCCCCGAGTCGATAAGGATTTTGTAATTATGATGCAGGAATATGCCGTGCTTCCCAATAACAGTGTTCCAAACACTGCGAACATGGAGTTCA
>Ga0070730_10005816_pt1 | contig 10593 bp, 9 predicted proteins | sample Coa_R1_3_FD_66447 | JGI IMG/M metagenome (GOLD analysis project Ga0070730, IMG submission 66447) | Surface soil microbial communities from Centralia Pennsylvania, which are recovering from an underground coalmine fire - Coalmine... | ecosystem: Environmental > Terrestrial > Soil > Unclassified ... | reverse complement strand
GTTCGTTCCCTCTGACCGCTGCGAGACAGCTCCGGAGTTACACCGGATTCCCTGACGCGAGCCACGGGGCTCGCGACGGACGCGAGCAAGCTCGTAGCCCGAAGCGCGGCCCGCGGTCAACCCCCGGTCGCCCGGCCGCGCGCGGCGCGAGGTCGCCGCGTGGCAACGGAGGCCCTACAACCGGCGCATGTCCGACCTCGCCACGTCCTTCGTCACGGCCCTTCCCTTCGTCCGCCACGTCGGCATCGGCGCCGACGGCGACGGCACGCTCGTGCTCGCGCAGGAACCGCACCACGGCAACCACGTCGGCACGCTGCACGCCGGCGCCCTCTTCACGCTGGGCGAGAGCGCCTCGGGCGCCGCCATCGTCCGCGATCTGGCGCCCGCGCTCGGCGGCGCGCTCCCCGTCGCCAAGGACGCGAGCATCGCCTACCGCAAGCCGGCGCGCGGCCGCATCGTCGCGCGCGGCGCGCTCGCCGAGGGCGTCGACGCCATCGCGGCGCGCGTCGCGAAGGACGGCAAGGCCAGCTTCGAGGTCGCCGTCACGATGACCGACGAGGCGGGGGTGGAGGTCGCCACGATGCGCGTCACGTGGTACGTGCGCGCTCCGGCGAAGGAGGGGTGACCATCACTCGTCCTCGTCTCCGTTCCGGTTCTTGCGGAGCGTCCGCAGGTGGTCCCGGAGCGACTCGTTCGCGCGGTACACCTGCTCGACGGGGAGCCCGAGCTCCTCCGCGATCTCGCGGGCCTTGACGAGATCGTGCTCGCGACGGCAGCGCAGCACGCGGCGCGCCGTCTCGTTGTCGCCGAGCGAGGCGTCGAGCGCGTCGAGCTCGGCCTCGGCGCCCGTCTGCCTGCCCTCTTCCTCGGCGCGGTGGAGCGTCGCGTCCTCGGGCGACCGGGCCTTGGTGCCCGGCTCGTCGCGCTGCCACGCCTTGGCCGCCTTGGCTTCGTTGTCGGCGCGCTTGCTCGTGTGCTCGTGGCTCGTCAGGCTCCACACGGCGCCGACCACGTGCTGCTTGTACGGGCGGTCGTTGCGCGACCACGGACGCGTCGTCATCACGGCCTCGAACGCGTTCTGCACGATCTCCTCGGCCCGCTGTCGCGACTTGGTCATCCCCAGCGCCGCGATCATGGCTGCCGCGTAGGCCTCGCGGACCTCGTCCTTCGTCGGAGCGTCGCCCATGTTCGGGCGCGCAGAGTAGTGGACCGAGGGGGGCGGGTGAACACGTCCCGCCCCCCTCGTTCCTGTTGGGCCGCCAGCCGCTAGGCCGTGGGCTTGGGCGCCGCTGCCGGCGTTGCCGCCGGAAGCGTCGCCGCCGGTGCCGTGGGCGTTGCCGCCCCCGGCGTCGGAGCCGCCGTCGCGGGAGCCGGCGCTCCGCCGTTGTCGGCGGGAACCGTCCCCTTGATGGTCAGCTTCTTTTTCGGCCCCACGGTGCTGCGTGCCGTGCGCGTCGCCTTGTTCTTGGCGATCGCGACCGCCTTCGTCGCCACCTTGGGCTTTCGGGTCTTGAGGACCTTCAGGCCGAAGACGGCGAGCGTGTCCGGGTTTGCGTTGAACATTCCCAGGACGATGCGGCGCACCGCGGCCGTGATGGTCGCGGTGGCAGCACGCTCGTCTCGGTCCGCCTTGACCGCCGTCGCACGGGCCGCGTCCGCCGTTTGGGCGGCATTGGCCGTGTTGATGCGGTCTTGGAAGACCTTGACGATGTCCGCCGGGGTCATGTTCTTCCCCTCGACGGGCAGCGTGGCGAATTGCGCGAGAAACTTCTGGATGCCGTTGATCATGGCTTGATCCGCGGAAATCCGGTCGCCCCTCTTGTTGTTGGTGTTGGTCATGATGACCTCCTCCTTTTTCGCGGTTGTGAGCGCACCCTTCCCGGCGGGGCCGGATTGCCTCGCCTTCGTGTGCCCTCACATGCTTAAAACCATGACGCAGCGCGTTTTCCGGGGTCGCGGAGAGAGAAATCGTTCGTCGTGCGGTCGAATGTCGACAAGTGGTGGAGATCGCTGCTGAAGGAGGCTCCCTGCGCGCAGCTTCTCCTTCCTCACGCTCGCGACGACGCTCGTGACGCGTGGCTCAGCCCCTCTCACGCGCTGCTCGTTCGTCCGCGCGCGCTGCTCATTCATCTGCACGTGCTGTTCGTGCTTCCGCACGTTCCGAGGAAGCTCTCTTACGAGGTGCTCCTCGTTCCCCACGCGCGTTCGAAGGCTCGCGACGTGCGTGCGATCGTTCCCGACGTGCGTGGGGAAGCCGAAGCGGCACGTTCGGAGCTTCCTCACGCACGTTACGAGCAGCCGAATGCACGTTCGGCTCGTCCACACGAGCGTTCGGTTCGATCGAATGCATGTGGGGATCGATCGAACGCACGTGGGGATCGAGCGAACGCACGTGGGGATCGATCGAACGCACGCTCGGACGTTCCCCACGCGCACGCGCAGCGTCCCGACGTGCGTTCGAACGAGCCCCATGCGCGTTCGCAGCCTCCCCACGCGCGTTCGCAGCCTCCGGGGCTGCGTCAGGACGAACGAAGGGTGCGACCGGAGCGTCCGTACACGCGTTCGGGCCCTCCGACTGTGCGTGGGGGCCGTCCTGGCGCTCGTTCGGGCCAGCGAGCACCGCGTTCAGCCGCTCCTCGGTCGCGTTCGCACGTTCCCCATGCCCGCAGCGCCGTCGACTGCGTCCGTTTCACCGGTACGGGCGCCCTTCGCGATGGGTTTCGAGAGCATCGCGAAGGACCTCCTGTCCCGCGCGGGCGAAGCGCGCGACCTCGGATCCGGCGACGCGTACTTGCAGCGATCGAGGAGGAAGGTCGGCTCACGCCGCGAGGGCGCACTGCTCCCAGCGGAGGGCGGCTTCGACTTGCGCTCGGTCGAGATGGTAGTCCTCCGCCAGCAGGTCCACGGAGTCGCCCGCGCGGAAACGCTCCGCCAGCGACTCGGTCGGCACCGAGGTGTCTGCGATCACGAGCCGTCCGAAGGCTCGCGCCGGATTCAGCTCGACCAGCTTCGGCTCCGCAGGTTCACGGAGCCAGGGGTAGATCCGTCGAGCCAGCCCCTCGCTGTCGCGATCGATCCGGCGCAACGACCCCTTCAGGACGTGGCGCAGAGCAGCCTGCCCGGTCGACGACACGTTGATCAGGGCTTTCTCTCTCTCGACGAGGTAGTGATCCACGAAGAGATCGAGCCCGCCGGTGAGGAACTGCTGCTGGAGGAGCGGCCGCGTCACCCCGAGCGCGCGGCTGACGTAGCCGAGCGCGCGCCGGACGCGCGGCATCGAGATCTCGTGGTGCCTCCGCATCGACGCGAGGACGTACACTTCGACGACGTTCCAGAACGACAGCGCGGGCGGCTTGGCCACGGCCGGAGTGAAGAGCGGTTTCATCCATCGCGTGTCCCCCCCACGCGTCCGGTACGGCAGGCCGGTGGCCCACACACGAACCGTCGACGCGGGAAGCGCGAGAGACCGCGCCGTCTCGGAGATGCCGTAGCTCGGCAGCTCACGAGGATCGCGGGGCTGGTGCGCTTCGAGCCGGGGCATCGTGTGGCAGAGGGTAGCAGAACGGGCGTCGAGCGTCGGGGCGCGCTCAGCAGCCGACGATGTGGCCGTCGACCGCGACGGGGCGCCCGAGCAAGAGCGATGTCTCGCGCCAGTGCGACCCCGTCGTCGGGAGCGACGCTGCGGGAGACCGCAGCTCGGTGAGCAGCCGACCGAGCACGTTCCTCCCGACGTATGCGCCGTCGCCACGCGGCTTGGCGCCCCAGAAGTCGTCCCTCGCCGACACCTCGACGATCGGCAGCTCGCCGGTCGACTGCAGCAGCGGTCCGAGGCGAGCCGCGTGCTGCTCGAGCTTCACGCTCAGGCACCACCGCATGACGTCGACGCGGACGGCGTCCCAGTCGGTCCGGCTGCGAGCGCGCCAGAGTGCGCACGCCTCCTTCGCAGTGGCCGGCGTCGGCGCCGCCAGGATGGATCGCTGCACCTCCGGCAGGTGCGGGAACCGCATGCACTGGTACAGCGCCTCCGAGCTTCCGACGGCGATACCGCTCACGACGAGGGGCATCCCTTCGGCCATGTTCGACAGCGCGGCCAGCGGGTCCGTCTGCCGGCGGAAGGGGGCGCACGCGCCGGGCCAGTAGATCCGGATTTCCCAGGGCTCTCCGCTGGGTGCGCTCCCCTCGTCGGCCACGTGGCAAGCGTAGCGCGAACCCTCTCCAGCCGACCCTCGGTCGCCGCCGCCGAGGCGCGTTGAAACGATGCGCGCGGCAGCGCGCCCTGCGCGGACCCGCCGAGCGCGTCCCGGCGATGCGGGTGAGAGCGCGCAAGAGGGTCGACAGCGACGCCCGCGGACGGGTAAGCCAGGCCCTGGGGAAGGCGCCGACCCACGGAGAACGGCCAATGAGAACGCACAACCATCCTCGGGGTGCCGCGGCGGCCGGGCTCTGGGTGCTCGCGATGGCCCGGCTCGTGGCGGGATGCAGGGAGTCCAAGCCGTCGGTCGCCGTCGAAGACAAGCCGGAGCGCGTACAGGCGACTCCGACGTGGTCGGTGGACATCCCGGCTCACTTCACGCGCTCGGACAACGGCGACAGCTGGCAGGCCTTCGACGATCATCGCGTCGTCTACGTCTCGTCCCTGCGCGTCGGCGAGGGCAATGGCCCAGCGACGGAGGCCGCGGACATCGACGCGATCGGCGCCCGTGTGCTCGGCGAGGATCCCGCCGACCCGCGACTCGAGCAGTCGAGTGGACCCGTGCAAGGCAAGGCGGTCGTGCGCAGCAAGGATCGGGGCGTCGAGCTCAAGGGGTACATGGTGGCCGAGGGCCGCATCGCCGTGTGCGTCATCGACGTGGACGACCGGCGTTTCGAGCCCTGGGCCATGGGCGTGTGGAGATCCCTACGAACGTCCTCCGGCACACCCTGAGGGCCGCGTTGCTGCCCGATCCGGGGGGTACTAGCCCATGCAGGAGGGTGCGACAGTGAACATCGGTGCTCTTTCAGCGGAACAGTTGGTGGCGAAGTACAGGGCGTCTGCACTGTCGGACGACCCATGGGACCCAACGACTGCAATCGTTCTAGAGTTGCAGCGAAGAGGCATCGAGTCAGAGTTGCTGGTCCTGCTCGAAGATGGAGACCCCACTGTCCGTGAATGGGCTGGCATGCATGCGCTGTACTTTGCTCCTGAGGCCGGCGAGCGAGCACTGAAGAAACTCGAACGCGAGGGGCTTGGTACAGCTTCAATTGTGCTCAAGGAGTGGCGTGCCGGTCTCGCGCGGCCGTTGACCATGGGTAAGCTCGAATGGATGAAGTTACTTCGTCAACTTCGCGAGAAGGGCTGACGGTGCGAGCATGCGGATTCGCGACATTCCTTTGGCCGATGTCGTGGCGGGTAGAAACTGGAAGCGGCTCGACGTGTCTGACGATGAGCTCGAAGACATGACCGCCTGGTCGATTGAGCCCTGTGACAGTCTCGAGTCGACGGACACGGTTGTCTACTCGGCGCTCTCGACTTCCACCGATGGGACGGTGACTGCGCTCGTCGTCGTGCGCGGAGTCGGTACGTACGACTGGTGGGGAGACACGTGCGAGTTCGTGAACGGACAGTGGCGGCAGGTTGGTCTTGAGCCGGAGCCAACGATCGAGGCAAGCGAGGAGTTCGTGGCCAACCCCCTCCCGAATGATCCGTCGTTCTCAGACGCATACAGTCGAGAGAAGCAGCGGGCTGGTTTCAGGTTGTGGCGTGATAAGATCATGCAGAACTAATCGGATCCGCCAGCCGGGCTCTGACGCATGTTATCCGCTTGCGTGCTGGACCAGCCGAGCAACGCCATCGACGAGCTGCTGCCCGGCCCGTGGGCGGCCCGTCGCGACCACGCCTGAATCAACGCCGTCACGACGCCGTCCGCCGGACCGTTGCGGTGGTGTGACGCCCCTACCAATATTCTTCGCTGCAGTGCGTGACGCGCCCGCGAGTAGCCGCCGTCCAACGGAGCATGCTAAGCGACCTCCACCATGGGGAACGGGGCGGGGCGTGACTCTGTTCGTGTAGCTGTCAGCATCGCCGCTCCCGCCCCCCTCCACGCCCTGGACGCCGCCGTCGTCGCCCACCGCGACGCATCCGCAAGCGGCGAGGCCGCGGCGCGCGCAAAACAGGACATCGGCCGCGCCCTGCTCTCCTTCGCGGGCCCGCCGCCGAAGAAGATCGACGACGTCGAGGCCTCGCTCCGCGCCCTCCTGGAGGACCCGTCGACAGTGACCGACCGCGCCGCGCTCGCCCTGGCCCTGCTGCGCGCGCTCCCCGTCGGCGCGATGGCGCTCCTCCAGAGCGAGACCTTCCGCGCCGTCCTCACGCGCTACGTCGAGACGAACCTCGCCGACGCGCTGCCGCCTGGCTTCTCCGCCGACGGCTCGCACGTGAAGATCCAGAAGCTCGCCAAGATGCAGACGGACGCGGAGTCCTCGCTCCAGAGCGCCCTGGCGACGCTCACGAGCCTCGATCGCCTCAAGCAGCACCGCACGTCGCTCATGAAGGCGCTCAAGTCGGGCCCGGGCCGGGCGCTCGTGCCGCCCTTCCTGCCGCCGATGTTCATCGATGCCGCGCTCGGGGAGCTCTTCACGCGCGCGGAGCACTACCTCGAGAGCCGCGAGGACGCCGGCGTGATGGAAGCGCACGCCGCCTTCGCCGCCGCCGCGGTGACCGCGCGCCACGCGCTCGCGGCGTGCCCCACGGAGTACGCGGCGCTGCTGCTCGAGAAGGTCGTCGAGCGTACCGCGTCCCTCGTCGGGCAGGACTTCGCGGGGAACAAGCTCGCCAAGCCGGCGACGGTGCGCGTGACGTCGCCCGACAAGCGCTACCCGCTTCGCCCCGGCAGCACGCTGGAGATCCCGGTCCTCGTCCACAACGACGGCCCGGGCTACGCGCACGACGTCTCGCTGCTCATAGTCCCGAACGAGCCCGGTCGCGTCGCGAAGGGCGACGTGGTCGTGGGGCGCATGGCCCCCTTCGCCGCGGAGAGGGTCGACGTGCCGCTCGGCATCGATCGCGCCGTGGAGGGGCTCACCGTGCTCCTCCAGCTCTCCTGGCGCGACTTCGACGGAACGCTGCGGCACCTGGAGCACGTGCTCGACCTGCGCGCCCAGCGCGCGGACGTGGACTGGGACCGGGTGAGGGACGCGGCTCCCTATTCGCTCGAGCCGTGCGACGAGAACGCGCTGGTCGGCCGCGGCGACGTGCTGGCGCGCATCATGGCGGCGCTCAAGCCCGACAACGCCGGCTCCGCGATCATCCACGGGCAGAAGCGGGTCGGGAAGACGTCGATCGCGCGCGCGATCTCGACGCGCTCGACGCACGCGGGGTGGCACGTCGTCGTCCTCGACAGCGGCGACTACATCGACGCGAGCGCCGAGCGCACGCTGGAGCGGCTCGCGAGCCGCCTGTGCAAGAAGCTCCGCAAGAAGATCCAGGCGATCGACGCGCTGCCGGTGCCGACGAAATTCGAGTCACTCGAGCCGCTCATCGACTACCTGGAGGACGTGCTCGCCCTCGTTCCGGGCAAGCTCGTCTTCATCTTCGACGAGTTCGACGAGCTGCCGGCGGAGCTCTACGCGCGCGACGGGCTCGGCAAGGCGTTCTTCCTGGGGCTGCGCAGCCTCACGTCGCGCAAGCGCGTGGCGTGCGTGCTCGTCGGCGGCGAGAAGATGCGCGCCATCCTCGACGCGCAGGGCGACACGCTCAACAAGTGGTCCGTCGTGCAGGTCGACTACTTCGACCGTGAGAAGGACTGGGACGCGTACCGCGATCTCGTGCAGAAGCCGGCGGCCGGCGTGCTCGACTTCGCCGACGACGCCATCGCGGCGGTGTACGACGCCTCCGCCGGCAACCCGTTCTTCACGAACCTGCTGTGCCAGACGGTGTTCCGCAACGCACTCGCGCGCCGCGACTGCCACGTGACGGCCGTCGAGATCGAGCAGGCCTTGCGCGACACGGCGGAGGAGGCCGAGAGCAACTCGTTCCAGCACTTCTGGATGGACGGGATCATCGGCACGAGCGCGGCCGAGCGCACGAACGTGCGGCGGCGCATCCTCGTAGCGCTCGCCGACCGGCTCAGCACCGAGCGCCCCTGCGCCGCGCGCTCCCTCGCGAAGCACGCGCTGCTCGCGAGCATCGACGTCGACGGGGAGCTGCGCGACTTCGCCGCGCGCAAGGTGCTCAAGGGCGACGCCGCCGCCGGGGTCTACGACGTGAAGGTCCCGCTCTTCGCCGCGTGGCTGCGCGCCCGCGGCATCGCGCAGATGCTCGCCACGCTCGACGCACCCGACGAGCCGCTCGTCCGCCGGCGGCGCGAGGAGGAGCTGCGCGTCAAGGCGAGCGAGGTGGTCGAGCTCGTGCAGAGGTGGGGCTCGTACCGCGGCACGATGCTCACGGACCACAAGGTGCAGGCGTGGCTCGAGCAGTTCCCGGATCTGGCGGACCGGCGCCTCATGCTCCGCCTCTTGCAGAACGTGGACTTCTTCAGCAACGCGTTCGTTCGCAAGAAGCTCCTCGAGATCAACGAGCTCGTACGGCGCGCCGCGGCGCCCCGGGTGGGGTCGGCGCGCGCCCTGACCAACCGCGACCTCGTCGTCACGTACCTCGATGGCGCGGCGAAGAGCGGCGCCCACTTCGCGGGCCTCTTCGCCGACGAGGCAGGCCTGCGCGCCGACGACGTCGTGGAGAGGCCGTCGCTCCGGCAGAAGATCATCGACGATGACGGGGTAAAGGTCATCCTCCTGGTCGACGACTTCGTCGGGACGGGCACGTCGGCCACCTCGGGCCTGCGGGAGCTCCACGCGGCCATCGGAGACGTCGTGCGCACCCGGGACTTGAAGGTGCTCTTCGCGTCGATCGTCGCGCATCGCTCCGGGTGGGAACGCGTGCAGAACGTCGCGCAGGAGCTCCAGTTCGGTCTGGAGGTGCACTGCTGCGAGCTACTCGAGGAGAGCGCACGGCTGTTCGGACCGAAGAGCAAGGCGTTCCCGGCCGAGGACGAGCGCGTACGAGCGAGGGAGATCGTCAAGATGAAGGGATCCCTCCTCGAGCCCAAGTGCCCGGTCGGCTACGGGAACCTCGAGCTCGCGGTCGTCTTCGAGCGCGGGTGCCCCAACAACACCGTCCCGGTGCTCTGGGCGGAGTCGCTCAACCCGCGGTGGATGCCACTGTTCAAGAGGCTGTGAGGCCAGCCCTCGCCCTCGGCTCACCCCCGGCGCGTGCTACCCTTCGACGGACTTGGCCGCGCTCAGCTCGTACTCGGACGTGATGGTCGTGCCGCGCATCGCGGTGACGCTGCCGCTCGCGCTCCCGGCACCCGAGGGCTTCGACGTCGCGCGGCTCGAGACGTGGCCGACCACCCATGGCCGCCTGGAGTTCGTGGGCGGGAGGCTCGAGTACATGCCCCCGTGCGGAGAGGCGCAGCAGCGTACGGCCGTCGACGTGGTGACGGAGCTGAACCTCTGGCGTCGCAAGCACCCGGAGTTCGTGGTCGGCGGCAACGAGGCGGGGATGCTGCTCGGCGGCGAGGTGCGTGCGGCGGACGCGGCGGTCTGGCCCGCGGGACCGGCGAGCGGCGGGCTCGCGCAGACCGCGCCGCTCCTCGCGGTCGAGGTCGCAGGCGTCGACGACACGGAGTCGCTCCTCGAAGAGAAGGCGCGCTGGTACCTGGCGCACGGCGTCGCGACGGTATGGATCGTCATTCCGCAGAGCCGCAGCGCGAAGGTGGTGACCGCATCGGGGCAGACGCCGGTGGTGCGCGACGAACGGATGCCTGCGCCGGCGGGTCTGGCCGACCTCACGCCGGCCGTGTCGAGCTTCTTCACGCAGCTCGCCTGACGCACGCCGGCGCCATGCGCGCTCAGCTCACCCCCGGCGCCTCGTGCCCGGTGCTCGCGACGTACTCCGTGTACCCGCCGCCGTAGAGGTGCGGCCCCTCCGGGGTGAGCTCCAGGACGCGGTTGCTCAGCGCCGCGAGGAACGCGCGGTCGTGCGACACGAAGAGCATCGTGCCCTCGAAGCCGGCGAGGGCCTTGACGAGCATCTCCTTGGTCGCCATGTCCAGGTGGTTGGTCGGCTCGTCGAGGACGAGGAAGTTCGGCGGGTCGTAGAGCATCGTCGCGAGCACGAGGCGCGCCTTCTCGCCGCCCGAGAGGATGCGGCAGCTCTTCTCGACGTCGTCCCCCGAGAAGCCGAAGGCGCCCGCCAGCGTGCGCATCGACCCGATCGTCGCGAGCGGGAAGCTCGCCTGGAGCGTCTCGATCACCGTCTTCTCGGCGTCGAGCAGCTCCATCGCGTGCTGGGCGAAGTACCCGAGCTTGACGCTCGCCCCGAGGGCGACGCGCCCCGCGTCGGGCTGCGTCTCGCCGGCGACGAGCTTGAGGAGCGTCGACTTGCCCGCGCCGTTGACGCCCATCACGCACCAGCGCTCCCTGCGGCGCACCAGCAGGTCGAACCCGTCGTAGATGCTGCGCGCGCCGTACCGCTTGCCCACGCCCTCGAGCTTCGCCACGTCCTCGCCCGAGCGCGGGGGCGGCCGGAACTCGAACTCGACGACCTTGCGGCGG
>Ga0070730_10005815_pt1 | contig 10594 bp, 7 predicted proteins | sample Coa_R1_3_FD_66447 | JGI IMG/M metagenome (GOLD analysis project Ga0070730, IMG submission 66447) | Surface soil microbial communities from Centralia Pennsylvania, which are recovering from an underground coalmine fire - Coalmine... | ecosystem: Environmental > Terrestrial > Soil > Unclassified ... | reverse complement strand
TAGGGCTCGACCGACCGCAGGATCCGCACCGCTCCCACCCGCCGGCCATCCATCTCGATGATTTCGAAGCGCGCACCGCCGAGGGTGACGCGATCTCCGATCTTGGGGAGCCGGCCCAGGGCGCCGAAGACTAGTCCGCCGATCGTCGTGTAATCGGCGTCGTCCAGGGCGAGCCCGTAGGAATCGTTTACGTCCTTGATGGCGGTGCTGCCGGGCACCGTCGCGGGCGCGGCGCCGGCCGCGGGGGCGGCGGTGCTCGCCGGCTCGGGCCGGTCGTATTCGTCATAGATCTGCCCCACGATTTCCTCGAGCAGGTCCTCCATGGTCACCAGTCCGGCGGTACCGCCGAACTCATCGAGCACGATGGCCAGGTGCACCTTCTGGCGCTTCATGTCCGCCAGCACGTCCTCGACTTCGCGGGTGCCGGGGACGAAGAAGGCGGGCCGCAGGATGGCATCGAGACGGTGGGTGCGGCCCTCGCGGAGGGCGCGCAGGACGTCCTTGGCGTGGACGGTGCCGACGATGTCGTCGAGTGATTCCCCGAACACGGGATAGCGCGAGCGTCCCGCGGCGGCGATGGCATCCGCCGCGCCTTCGAGTGAGGCGTCGGCGGGGAGCGCCACGATGTCGGTGCGCGGGGTCATCACTTCGCGCGCATTCTTCTCGCTGAACTCGAACACGCCCGCGATGAGGCGCGCGTCGTCGGCGTCGAGTTTGCCGGTCTTCCGGCTCTGCTCCACGAGCATCAGGATCTCTTCCGGGGAGTGCACGCGCTCGCGCTCCCGCGCGCCGGCGGTGGGCGCGCCGAAGAGGCGCAGCAGGCCGGTGGCCGAGCTGTTGAGGAGCCAGATGAACGGATTGGTGGCGATGGTGAACATGTGCAGCGGTGACACCAGCCAGCGGGCGAGGGTCTCGGGATAGAGCAGGGCGAGTCCCTTCGGCACCAGCTCGCCGAGCACGACGTGCAGAAAGGTGATGACGAGAAACGCGAGGGCGACCGCCACGCTGTGCGAGACCAGCATCGCCAGCGCGGGGGGGAGGCCATGCAGCAGGTCGAGCATCACGCCGGCGAGCGCGGGCTCGCCGATCCAGCCGAGCCCGAGGCTGGTGAGGGTGATGCCGAGCTGGGTGCCGGAAATGAAGCGGCTGAGCGACTGGATCGCGCGCTGGGCGGCGCGCGCGCGGGCGTCGCCCTGCCGGGCCAGGGCCTCGAGGCGCGTGCGGCGGGAGGCCACCAGCGCGAACTCCGCGGCGACGAAGTAGGCGTTCGCGCCGACGAGGCACAGCACCGCCGCGAGGCGGAGGGCGAGCGAGGGGCCGGCGGCGTCGGGCATACGAGGCGCGAAAGCTACCCGGCGCGGACTCGACTTCAAGCGCCGCCGGCGTGCCGAGTTGCCTGCGCGCGGCGCGGATCCCTATGTTACCGGAACGTGGAGCCCATGACGCAGTCCTCCGTCCTGCCCATCGACGTCACCTGCGCGCACCGCCCGCCGGACCGGAGCGAGAGCGCGCGGCGCATGGCGATCGTCCTCGGCATCACCGCGGTCGTGATGGTCGCCGAGGCGGTCGGCGGGTATCTCGCGCATTCACTGGCGCTGCTCGCGGACGCGGGCCACATGCTGGCCGATGTGGCGGCGCTCGGGCTGGCGGTGATCGTGGCGCGGCTGGCGCAGCGTCCCGCGACCCCGGAGCGCTCGTTCGGCCTGCTGCGCGCCGAGATTCTCGCGGCGCTGGTGAACGGCGCGGCGCTGGTCGCCATCACGGCGGGCATCTTCGTCGAGGCGTGGCGCCGCCTGGCCGCGCCGCCCGCGATCCACGCCGGGCTCCTGATCGGGATTGCGGGCATCGGGCTCGTGGCCAACGTCGCCAGCATGCGGATTCTGCACCACGGACACCAGCACTCGCTCAATCAGCGGGGCGCGTATCTCCACGTCGCGAGCGATCTCCTGGGGTCGATCGGCGCCATCGGCGCGGGGGTCGTCGTGCTCGCCACGGGCTGGACGCTCGCCGATCCGATCATCTCGATCGGCATCGGCGCGCTCATTCTGGGAGGCGCGTGGCGGCTGGTGCGGGAGAGCGTCGACGTGCTGCTCGAGGCGACGCCCGCCCACATCTCCCTCCCCGACGTGCACGACCGGATCGCGTCGGTGCCGGGGGTGAGCTCGGTGCACGATCTCCACGTCTGGACGGTGACCAGCGGGGTGGTGGCGATGAGCGGCCACCTCGTGGTGCGGGACCCGGCGCAGAATCAGCGGATCCTCGAGGCGGTGCAGGAGCGGATGCAGGCCCTCAAGATCGGGCACGTGACGGTGCAGATGGAGAAGGACCCGACCTGCGACTAACGGCGTGGGGTGTGGGGAAGTGGTACTCTCCGCCCCCGCACGAGGCTCCCTGCGCACCGGCGGGTACCACTCCCCACGCTTGTATTTCGATGCCCCCTCTTCTATACTGCCCCCCTCGCTACCGGCCTCTTCTCGTCAGGACGCTTCGTGAACATCCGTAACATCGCCATCATCGCGCACGTCGACCACGGCAAGACCACACTGGTGGACCAGATGCTCCGCCAGGCGGGGGTGTTCCGCGCCAACCAGCAGGTGGCGGAGCGCGTGATGGACTCGAACCCGCTCGAGCGGGAGCGGGGCATCACGATCCTCGCGAAGAACACGTCGGTGCGCTGGCAGGACACGAAGATCAACATCGTGGACACGCCGGGGCACGCGGACTTCGGCGGCGAAGTGGAGCGGATTCTGCGGATGGTGAACGGCTTTCTGCTCCTGGTGGACGCGGCGGAGGGGCCGATGCCGCAGACGCGGTTCGTCGCGGGGAAGGCGCTGGCGCTGGGGCTCCGCCCCATCGTGCTGGTCAACAAGATCGACCGGCAGGACGCGGAGCCGCTGCGGGTGCACGACGAAGTGCTGGAGCTCTTTCTCGACCTCGAGGCGAGCCCAGACCAGTTCAACTGTCCCTTCCTCTATACGTCGAGCCGCGCCGGCACGGCGACGTTCGACCTGAAGGAGCCGGGGACCACGCTGGCACCGCTCTTCGACACGATCCTGAAGACGATCCCCGCGCCGCGTGCCAACGCGAACGGCCCGTTCCAGATGCTGATCTCGACGCTCGATTTCTCCTCGTACCTCGGCCGGATCGGGATCGGGCGGATCGAGCGGGGCCAGGTGAAGGTGGGCGAGACGGTGGCGGTGCTGCCGCTGGGCGAAGTGGGGCCGGTGAGCGACGGGCCCTACGAGCAGGCGCGGGTCGCCAAGCTGTTCGCGTTCGAGGGACTCGAGCGGGTGGAGGCGGAGCACGCCGAGGCGGGGGAGATCATCGCGATCGCCGGGCTCGCGGGGGTGGAGATCGGCAAGACGGTGACGGCGCTCGACCATCTGGACCGGCTGGAAGGCATCGCGGTCGAGGAGCCGACGATTTCGGTGGACGTGCTGGTGAACAACTCGCCGTTCGCCGGGCGGGAGGGCAAGCTGGTCACGGGGCGCCAGGTGCGGGAGCGGCTCTACAAGGAGCTGGAGCGCAACGTGGCGCTGCGGGTGGAAGACGCGGACAACCCCTATACCTTTACCGTGTCCGGGCGGGGGGAGCTGCATCTCGGCATCCTGATGGAGACGATGCGGCGGGAGGGGTACGAGTTCCAGGTCAGCCGGCCGCGGATCATTCCGCGCGAGGGGCCGAACGGCGAACAGCTCGAGCCGTATGAGGAGCTGATGATCGACTGTCCCGAAGGGTTCGTCGGGGTGGTGATGGAGAAGCTGGGGCCGCGCCGCGCCACGCTCCTGGACATGCGAAATCCGGGAGTGGGCTCGATCCGGATGCGCTTCAAGATCCCGGCACGCGGTTTGCTCGGCTACCGGTCGGAGTTCTTGACGGATTCGCGCGGAACGGGAATCATGCATCACCGCTTCCTGGAGTACGATACCTGGGCCGGCCCGCTGACGGGCCGGAGTCGGGGGGTGCTGGTGGCGGACCGGGAGGGGGTGGCGGTGGCGTTCGCGCTCTTCAATCTTCAGGAGCGCGGGACGATGTTCGTGAAGCCCGGCGATCCGGTGTACGAGGGGATGATCGTGGGGGAGTGCGCGCGGCTGGGGGACATGGACGTCAACGCGACGAAGGAGAAGAAGCTGACGAACATGCGGACGACGGCGTCGGACGAGATGATCACGCTGGAGCCGCCGCGGCAGGTGAGTCTGGAACTGGCGCTCGAGTATATCGAGGACGACGAGTTGATCGAGGTGACGCCGTCGTCCATCCGGCTGCGCAAGCGCGCGCTGGGCGCCATGGAGCGCCGGAAGCTGGCCCGCAGCGAGAAGCGGGCGGAACAGTCGTAGGACTCGTTTCCATCAACTCCAACCTCTGCTGGGGGTGACGATGCTGGCCGTGGCAACGTCGGTGGAGTGGTCGCTCAAGCGTCGCAGCGACGACATCGACGAAGAGTTCGAGGAATTCGAAGAGGATAAGGACCTGGACGAAGACCTCGACGACGAGCTGGACGAGGACGATGCGGACGACGAGGACGGGGAAGACCTCGACGACTACGACGACCTCGACGACGAGTTCGATGATGACGAGGACGACGAATTCAAGCCGAAGAAGGGGCCGCGGAGGGAGTGGGACTGACATCGAGGCAGGCGGAGGGATGCGGGAGCATGCGGTCATGCTCCCGCATCGTGTTTTCCGGGCAGCGGGGGACCACCGATGACGACGCAGCGCAGTCGGGACGACCACGTGACAGATCGGAACGGCATCGTAGTCCTCTTCGACTGCGACAATACACTGCTCGACAACGACCTCGTCGAGGAAGATCTCCGGAACCATCTTGCCGCCGAATTCGGGCCGGAAAGCCGGGATCGGTATTGGACGATCTTCGAGGACTTACGGTCCGAGCTGGGCTACGCGGACTACCTGGGCGCACTGCAACGCTACCGGCTCGGCGACAGGGGTGATCCCGAGCTGCTGCAGATGTCGTCGTTCCTGGTCGACTATCCGTTCGCCACCCGGCTGTATCCCGGCGCGCTCGACGTCATCAAACACATTCGAACGATGGGGGTCCCGGTCATCCTTTCGGATGGGGACGTGGTTTTCCAGCCGCGCAAAATTCAACGCTCGGGGTTGTGGGCGGCCGTCGAGGGACGGGTGCTGATATATATTCACAAGGAACAGATGCTGGATGCCGTGGCCGAACGCTATCCGGCCCGGCACTACGTCATGGTGGACGACAAGCTGCGCATCCTGTCCGCCATGAAGCAGGTCTGGGGAGCAGGGCTGACGACCGTTTTTCCTCGCCAGGGGCGCTACGCCCTCGACCGCAAGAACCTCTCCGCCTATCCAGCGGCCGATCTCACCATCGAGCGCGTCCACGATCTGCTCGATCACGATCTGCCCGCCCTGATTCGCGCGACGAGCGCCGGGCCCATGCGTTAGGAGCCATCCATGCAGGCGACACACCGATTGCAGGAGCTCGGCCAGAGCCTCTGGCTCGACAACATCACCCGCGGGCTCCTGATCGACGGCACGCTGCAGCGCTACATCGACGCATTTTCCGTCACCGGTCTCACCTCCAATCCCACCATCTTCGATCACGCCATCCGGAGCGGCGGCCGCTACGATGCGGCCATCCGCCAGCGCGCCGGGGAGCGGGAATCCGGCGAGGCGCTGTTCTTCGCGCTGGCACTGGAGGATCTCACCCGGGCCGCGGACCTTTTCCGGCCGGTCCACGACCGCACCGGTGGAGCGGATGGATGGGTGTCGCTGGAGGTATCTCCCCTCCTGGCCGGCGATACGGCGGGCACGATCGCCGCCGCGGGCCGGCTGCACGCGCGCGCGCAGCGCCCCAATCTGTTCATCAAGATCCCGGGCACGCCGGCCGGCGTTCCCGCGATCGAGGCGTCGATCCTCGCCGGGGTGCCGGTCAATGTGACGCTGCTGTTTTCCGCCGAGCAGTACCGCGCGGCGGCCGACGCGTACATGAAGGGGATCGAACGACGGCTCGCGGCCGGCCTGGACCCGCGGGTCGCGTCCGTCGCGTCGCTTTTCGTCAGCCGGTGGGATGTAGCGGTCGCGGACGCGGTGCCCGCCGCGCTCCGGAATCGACTGGGGATCGCCGTCGCCGGGCGCACCTACCAGGCGTACCGCGACGTGCTGGCGTCGCCGCGCTGGGGCCGCCTCGCGGCCGCCGGCGCGCGGCCGCAGCGCCTCCTGTGGGCCAGCACCGGCACCAAGGATCCCGCCGCGTCGGACACGCTCTACGTCGAAGCGCTGGCCGCCCCGGACACCATCAACACCATTCCCGAGAAGACCCTGCACGCGTTCGCGGACCACGGCCAGGTCCATGGCGCGATGCCGGTGGACGGCGGCGAGGCCGACGCCACGCTCGCCGAGTTCCGGCGCGCGGGCGTGGACGACGCCGCGCTCGCCACCCGGCTCCAGCGCGAAGGCACCGCGGCGTTCGACAAGTCGTGGAAGGACTTGCTGGAGTGCATCGCGTCGAAGCGCGCCCGGCTCGAGCATGCGGCACCCACGCGGGCGGGCCAATCGTGACAGGAACGGACTCCACGCATCCGCCATCGCTGACGGCGCGTCCCGCGTGGAGCGCCCTTGCTGCGCACTACCAGCAGATCCACCATCGGCATTTGCGCGAGCTCTTCGCCGACGATCCTGGCCGGGGCGAGCGTTTGAGCGCCGAAGCCGCCGGGCTCTACGTCGACTATTCGAAACACCGCATCACGGATGAGACCCTCGGCCTGCTGCGCCGGCTGGCCGAACAATGCGGGCTGGCCCGACGCATCGACGCTATGTTCAGCGGCGAAAAGATCAACGTGACCGAGCAGCGGGCCGCGCTCCACGTCGCGCTGCGGGCGCCGAAGGGCGCGCGCCTGCTGGTGGACGGCGTGGACGTCGTGCCCGAGGTGCACGCCGTCCTCGACCGGATGGCCGTTTTCTGCGACGACGTCCGCAGCGGGCGCTGGCGCGGTCACACCGGCCGCCCCATCCGTCACATCATCAACATCGGCATCGGCGGCTCCGATCTCGGCCCCGTCATGGCGTACGAAGCATTGTGCCACTACAGCCGGCGCGAGATGACCTTCCGCTTCGTCTCCAACGTGGACGGCACCGATTTCGCGGAGGCCACGCGCGACCTGGACCCCGCGGAGACCCTGTTCATCGTCTGCTCGAAAACGTTCACGACCCTCGAGACGCTCACCAACGCGCACACGGCCCGCGCCTGGAGCCTGCGCGCGCTCGGCGACGAGCGGGCGGTGCGCCGGCATTTCGTCGCGGTCTCGACCAACGCCGCGGGTGTCGCCGCCTTCGGGATCGACCCCACCAACATGTTCGGTTTCTGGGATTGGGTCGGCGGGCGCTATTCGATGGATTCGGCGATCGGCCTCTCCACGATGCTGGCGATCGGTCCGGCGCAATTCCGCGAGATGCTCGCCGGATTCCACGCGATGGACGAGCACTTCCATACCGCGCCTTTCGAGCGGAATCTGCCCGTGCTCATGGGGCTGCTGGCCGTCTGGAACGCCGGCTTCTTCGACGCGCGGACGACCGCGGTGCTGCCCTACGACCAGTACCTGAAACGCTTTCCCGCCTACCTCCAGCAGCTGGCCATGGAAAGCAACGGGAAGCATGTCACGCTGCAGGGCGCCGCGGTCGACTACCAGACCGGCCCGGTGCTGTGGGGCGAACCGGGCACCAACGGGCAGCACTCGTTCTATCAGTTGCTGCACCAGGGGACGCAGATCATCCCGTGTGACGTGATCGGCTTCTGCCGGTCGCTCAATCCGCTGGACGGCCACCATGACCTGCTGATGGCCAACGTGTTCGCGCAGACCGAGGCGCTCGCCTTCGGCAAGACCGCGCGCGAGGTCGAGGCGGAAGGGACGCCGTCCCGGCTGGTGCCTCACCGCGTCTTCGAGGGGAACCGGCCGACCACGACGATCCTCGCCGACGTGCTGACGCCGGCGACGCTGGGGTCGCTCGTCGCGCTCTACGAGCACAGCGTGTTCACGCAGGGCGTGATCTGGAACATCGATTCGTTCGATCAATGGGGTGTGGAGCTCGGCAAGGTGCTGGCACAGCGGATCGGGGGCGAGCTGCGGGCGGTGAGCCCGGTCGCGGGCGCCCACGATGGCTCCACCACGGCGCTGATCCGCCGCTACCTCCGCGCGCGGGGGAGGGTGGGGTGACGGTCCGGAGCGGCGCCCTCGACGAACTCTGCATCAACACGATCCGCGTGCTCAGCATCGATGCGGTGGAGCACGCGGCATCGGGACATCCGGGCATGCCGATGGGCGCCGCCGCGATGGCCTACGTGCTGTGGACGCGGCACCTCCGCCATGATCCCGCGCAGCCGAAATGGGTCGACCGCGACCGGTTCGTGCTGTCGGCCGGGCACGGCAGCATGCTCTTGTACAGCCTGCTGTTCCTGACCGGCTACGGGCTCACGCTCGACGACCTCACGCAGTTTCGGCGCTGGGGCAGCCGGACTCCGGGACACCCCGAGCGGGGCGTCACGACCGGCGTCGAGGTCACCACGGGGCCGCTGGGCCAGGGGTTCGCCAATGCCGTCGGCATGGCGGTCGCGGAACGCTGGCTGGCCGCCACGTTCAACCGGACCGGTCACCCTATCGTGGACCATCGGACCTACGTCATCGCGAGCGACGGCGACCTGATGGAAGGCGTGTCGGCCGAAGCGGCCTCGCTCGCGGGCGATCTGGGTCTCGGACGGCTCATCGTGCTCTACGACGCGAACCGCATCACGCTGTCCGCGACCACGAACGTCACGTTTTCCGAGGACGTCGGCGCGCGCTTCGCGGCCTACGGCTGGCAGGTGCAGCAGGTCGACGGCATGGACGTCGCCGCGGTCGACGCGGCGCTCGGCGCGGCTCGCGCCGACGAGAGCCGCCCCTCGCTGATCGTCGCGCGCACGCACATCGGTTTCGGCAGTCCGCACAAGCACGACACCTTTCACGCTCACGGCGAGCCGCTCGGGAAAGAGGAGACGCGGCTCACGAAGCGGGCCTACGGCTGGCCGGAGGATCGAACGTTCTACGTGCCCGAGGAGGCGGCGCGGGAATTCGGCAAGGTGGGCGCCCGGGGCGCGGCGACGCGGGGTGCCTGGCAGCAGGTCATGGACGGGTATCGCGCGGCGCACGGCGAGCTCGCCGGTGGATTCGATCGGGCCATGGAGGGGCAGCTCCCCCCGCAATGGGACGCCGCGCTTCCTTCTTATGCGGCCGCGGAGGGTGACGTGGCCACGCGGGATGCGGGGGCCAAGGTGATCGAGGTGCTGGCCCGGACGGTGCCGACACTCGTGGGCGGGTCCGCGGATCTCGATCCCTCGACGCGCACCATGATGAAGGGGGCGGGCGACTTCCAGTCCCCGGCCGTCCCGGAGCGGGGCCAGGCGCCGCCGACCCAGGGGACGGCCGGCGGGGTGTGGGGGTACGCGGGCCGGAACGTCCATTTCGGAATCCGAGAGCACGCGATGACGGCGATGCTCACGGGGATGGCGCATCACGGCGGCGTGGTGCCGTTCGGGGCGACGTTCTTGACGTTCTCCGATTACATGCGGCCGAGCATCCGGCTCGCCGCGCTGAGCGCGGCGCATGTGATCTATGTGTGGACCCACGACAGTATCGCGCTCGGCGAAGACGGCCCGACCCATCAACCGGTCGAGCAGCTGGCCGGCCTGCGCGCCATTCCGAACCTGCTGCTGCTCCGCCCGGCGGATGCCAATGAAACGGTCGAGGCCTGGCGGATCGCGATGCGGCACACGTCCGGGCCGGTGGGCCTGGTGCTCACGCGCCAGAAGATTCCGGTACTCGACCGGACGACGCTCGCGCCGGCCGCCGGCGCGGCGCGCGGGGCGTATGTGCTGGTGGACGGGGGGCCGGGCACACGGCTCGAGCTCATTTTCATCGCGACGGGCTCGGAGGTGTCGCTCGCGCTCGCCGCGCATCGCCAGCTCGCCGGCGAAGGCGTGCGCAGCCGCGTGGTGTCGATGCCGTCGTGGGAGCTGTTCGAGGCGCAGCCGGAGGCGTACCGCGAGGCGGTGCTGCCGCGTACGGTGACCGCCCGGGTCAGTGTGGAAGCGGCCTCGCCCTTCGGGTGGGAACGCTACGTCGGAGCCGGCGGCGCGATCATCGGCGTGAACGGTTTCGGCGCGTCCGCTCCGGGACCCGAGGTGATGGCTCGGTACGGGTTCACCATCGAGCACGTGGTCGCGACGGCGAAGGCGGTACTGGCGGGGTCCGCCCGCCCGGGTCCGGCGGAGTGACGACGCGTGCACGTTCGATTCAAGATCCTGCTGCTGCTCGTCTCGCCGGCGCTGCTCTTGCTGGCCGCGGCCTACATCCAGTGGGGCACCGCCGGGCTTCCGCCGCTCTCCAGCCCCGCGGTAATCCCTCGGGCGGTCGCGGGCGCGTTTGCGTTTCCGTCCTGGCTGCGGATTACCCACTACGTCAATTTCCTGTTCCTCACCCTGCTGATCCGCAGCGGCCTCCAGATCCTCATGGAGCACCCCCGGCTCTACTGGAATGTCCATTGCACGCCGGGCACGGAGTTTCTCCGGCTCACGCCG
>Ga0070730_10005813_pt1 | contig 10594 bp, 24 predicted proteins | sample Coa_R1_3_FD_66447 | JGI IMG/M metagenome (GOLD analysis project Ga0070730, IMG submission 66447) | Surface soil microbial communities from Centralia Pennsylvania, which are recovering from an underground coalmine fire - Coalmine... | ecosystem: Environmental > Terrestrial > Soil > Unclassified ... | reverse complement strand
CGGGCACGCTGGACCAGAAGGCGCTCAACCTCGCCTATAACTACGTCACGGTTGGCGGTTTCTAATGCTCCGGGCTGAGCCCATCACGGCCACGTCATCGAAGATTTTCAACGATGACGTGGCTATTGGTACGGTCCGGGCCACGAAGATTTCGGATGGGGAATCGTACGTTTTTAAGTTCGTGGCCCGAGACCTGACCGGCACCCAGGCCGCCTTCGATACCTTCATGGAGGCGGCGGACTGGCTCATCATCAAAACACCCGAGGAGCGGGAAGACGGCACCCGTTTTTCTCTCATCGAGATTGATTAATTGTTGACGGCATAATCTGGCCCTGCTAGATTGAAGGAATGGAGACGCCAATGTCCAACAAGACGGAGATGTCGAGCAAGATGGTCCAGGACCAAGAGGATGCCCGTGAGGCCTTCAAGGAAGCTCTGGAGGGCTCGGACGACGACTTTGCCGCCGACCTGGCTCGGGGTGAGAAGGCGGATGCCGAATTCTACGCGGAGCTGGAGGGCGACTACGTCCCTATGGCCGGCCACCCCCGACACTTCGACAAGGACGATACCGTAGGAGCTATCGTCATCACGGACGGCGTCCTTCAGGATGTGGTGGACATCCGCGCCCGCCTGAAGCAGGCCAAGGCCCTCGTGAAGGACCTGGAGGCCCAGGAGGCCATCTTGGCCGGCGACGTCATGAAGCTCCTCGCTGATAACGTGCCTTGCGTGGGTAAGATGCAGGCCTTTATCGACCAGAAAGATGGCCGAAGCACCCCAGCCTGGAAGGAAGAGTACATCACCCACATGATGGCAGAACACAAGGCTATCAAGAAACAAATTGAAGCCGCTATGAAGCTCAAGTACCCGGCCAAGCCCAAGGACGTCCTGGTCATCGCCGGCTTCGATGATAGTGAGGGCGGCGATGAGTAACGGCGGTTTCAAGAGCGTTCAAGAGATTATGGACTTCCTGGGAGCAGGCGATATGTTTAAGACCACGACGAAGACCACGGTAACGGTTCCGCCTACAACATCTACCAAGTCAACTGCCACGGTCGATGTCCTTATTAGCAAAGACCGAGTCAAGCTGGTCATCGTCGGAGATGAAGGCGACCATCGCACTACGGTCAATATGACCGTGGAAGGGGCTCGGGCAATGGCTTTGGAGCTTACCAATGCAGCGGACCTTCTGGAGCTGCGCCTCAAGAAAGAGGCTGGGCAGAAGTAGTCATGAATTGCCCCAAACACCCTAAGGAAAAGATGACGTTGCTATTGTTTAGCTACGTCTGCGACATTTGCGACCCGCCTAAGGGCGCTAAGCCGGCTGAGCCTAAGACCTTTCATGGTGCAAAGGCTACGTTTTCGATTGGGGATGTAAAGATTATCCCGTTCGACCCAGAAAAGGTAACTTGTGCTGCCCGTAATGACAGTGACGACTTCTTGCTTTGTCGGGTCTGTAACGAGCGTATCATCCAGGCTACTTTAATTAATTACCAAGTCAACCATGAGGCCGACGTCATGTGCTTGAACGGTCACCGTGAGTATGAAACCCTACTCCACGGTGACCGAATTTACAGCCTGCATGGAGGCCATGCGGTTTATGACGCCAATTTTATGAAGTGGGTTTAACGCCACCACGACCGGGGCTCTTCTAGGAGCCCAAGGTATTCCTTCCAAACCCGAATGCCCGTGTCTAGCTCCACGCGGGCAGCCTTGTGACCAATCTCGCCAGACTTGCGGTTCTTTAGAAGCTCAATCATACGAGCCGCAGCAAGGACCGGGTCGTCGATGACGTCAACCTTAAACGTGGCCGGCGCCCACTGAATCATGGGGGAGACAACGACCGGAATCCGCTGTACAAGGTGGTCGTACACGGTAATATTAAAGGACTCGGTAGCCGAAAGCTGGAAGCCACAGTCCATCTGGCCGACCGTCTTATAGAAATCGGTCCACTCCTGCCAAGGCACCTCAACGAGCTTGGCCCAATCGAGCCCCTTAAATAGCTCCTTGAGACCGGCTAGGACCTGGCCGCCGCCTTCCTCACGGCCCGTATTCACGTAAAATTCAAGCTTCTTGCCGAGAGCCTTGGCCACGATAAGGGCCGCCATCGCATTCGTGGGGTGATTCTTTAGTGGGCGTAGCGCGCCGAAGGAGCTAATCCGGATGGTGTCATGGGTCCGGGTCTTAATCGGCGTCTTCTCCATCTCCACATCGTAGAGGTTTGGGAGGTAGATGCACGGGTCACCGTAAACCGCCGCCATGCTATCTGCAAACTTCTTGCAATTACCCGACATCACTAGATTCTTGATTGAGCGTGAAAGCTCTAGCTGCTCCCGGATAAGCTTAATTGCCGGAACCTCGGACTGGAGGAAGGCATGCGCCGAGTGGCAACGGATGATAAACTTAACCTCAGGGAACGCCGCACAAACCTCCTTCACTTCTGCATTAGTGAGCCAAATTGCCTCAACGATGCAGTGAGTTACGCTCGGAGCCTTACGGAGCCCAGCAACTAGGTCATCCTTCGACCAAAGCGAAAGTGTGTCGGCGTTGACACCGGCCCGACGGAGGACGGCAACTGCGTTCTGGGCACCGATGCCGCAGCCGATATGGGATTTGCCCTGATGCTTGAAGTTACGGAAAGCAAACAGCAAATGGACAGGTTTGTTGTGTGTAGTCATAAGCCAAAGATTAGGTTGACATGACTACTTTATTGTGGTAAAAGTAGACTACAATAGGAGCTTTGATGAATTTTTTCAGCATTTCAACCATCGTGCTTTCCCTCAGTCTTTTGGTCGCTTCTTTGCCGGTTCGACATAAGGCCCCGGCCCCCACTGTAATTTCTTACAGTGAAAAGAAGACGGAAGGTTGTTTCGAGGACCCCCTATCCCCCTGTATTACCGAAACAATTGTGGTGAAGAACCCGCTCTTCACCCCCGTCATTGTGACCATGACCTGTGGCATCGATGACCAGCAAGAGGTTCAGGTCCCTGCCCGCACCCAGCTCACGGTGGATATCGAGCTAACGACCCCCTCAGGTCGTACCCCTTCCTGCCAGATGACGGACTGGAGGAAGGTCCAGTGAGAGAAATTTGGGATTTTGAGCCCGAGGATGAGTTTGCTTGGTTTGAGGGTACAACCCTACCAAGCGACCGGGAAGAGCTACTGGTTATGGTAGCTGAGCGGCTGTGGGATACGTATGGCAGAATGGCTGTGAACCAGAAGACCGCTGACCAGATGCATCTCGGCATCAATCAGTTGATTCAAATGTGGTGTGAGATGCGGCGCTGGAAGCCACTGCCCATGCTCTGGGTCACCCTCAATTACAATACCATTAATCTGAAGTGGTCAGATTCGTGGAAAGAGGAAAATAAGGTTGACGTCAACGCGGAAGTCTGATACAACAAAGTAAATGGAACGCGACCCGATTGGCCCGTTGCACTACCCCGTAGTAGGCTTCACCGGTACTCGGAATGGGATGACTTACGAGCAACGAGAGGCTGTAGGCAAGCTGCTCGATGACTTCCTTCCGGAGCAAGTCCGGCACGGCGACTGCCTAGGTGCAGACGAGCAATTCCACGAGCTGGCCCGGGAACGAGGCATCCCTGTCTTCGTGCATCCGCCGAATGACAACAAGCTCCGGGCCTACTGCATGGCTGCGGTAGCAGTCGCGAATCCGGCCGCGTACCATGTCCGTAACAAGGATATTGTTACGGCTTCTGCGGCCCTGATTGCAACCCCTTTCGAGGATACGGAAGAGGACAAGGGCGGGACCTGGATGACGGTCAAGTTTGCCCGTGCTAAGGGTATGCACATCTACATCGTATGGCCCAATGGCGAAGTAACAGAGGAGAATGTGAATGAGAGCCGCAACGCTAATTAAGAAGCTCAAGGACCTGAACGCAGCCGCAACCAAGGGGCCTTGGGAAAAGCCGTTCGACGATGGGGCCATTGGTATTGGTAACCAGTCCCTCCTTTCAATCGACCGCGATGGCATGGCCATTTTCGAGGACCCGGTCGATTGCGAGCTAACGGTCACTCTCCGTAACAACATCGACCTTATCCTCCAGGCACTGGAGGGGCTAGACCACGATTCAGATGGCGAAGCGTGAGTAAGACAAACCTTCCAGACATCATCTGGGCACTTCCCGATGTGGACAGTGAGCCAACGTACTTTCGTATCCGTGAGGATGCGCGTGACTATGCCCGCTTTCGGCTCGGGCATTTCGTAGAGCCGGTGAAGTATCGTCGCGATGGCGATGACTTTAAGAAGGCTGCGGCTGAGCTTTACGAAGCTCTAGCCGTCCTTCTTCGGTCACCCGTCAAAGACGAGGACCTAGACAAGGCCGAGAAAACCATCCGAAGCCTCTCCTGGGTCTATTTTGCAACCCAATAACGTGCTATAATAAACTATGAGAATTCATCTTTACAGCGACCTACATCTTGACCATGATGAGGACGAGGGATTCGCCTACCTCTCCCAGGGCCTAGCCAATGAGGACCAGGCAGACATTGCCGTCGTTGCCGGTGACCTTTACAGCGTAGGCGATGCTCGACGTCTCGTCTTCACCCTGAGCCAGTTTGCTCACTCGTACACGGACGTTATCTTTGTACCGGGCAATCACGACTTCTGGCAGACGAATCCAGATGACCTGCTCTTCGAGGTCGAGAATCAGCGCCTTCTTCTAGATGACACCGACTACGACCGCATTCATATGGCCATGACGCCTCAGGTCCTAAAGGTCCAGGGGCAGAATTTTCTATGTGGGACAATGTGGTACCCAAAGCCGCAGCGGGACGAAATTCAGGACTTCGTGGACATGTACCGCATCCGCAAGGGACGGCAGTGGATTTTCGATGAGTTTTCGGACTTCTACGACCTTCTTATGAATACCGAGGTCCAGGACAGTATCGTGGTCACACACCACCTACCCTCAAATTTTAGCACGCCGGATAAGTTCAAGGGTAGCCCGACGAACCATTTCTTCATGACGGACATGAGCAAGGCCATCGCCTTTAAGCGGCCCAAGCTCTGGCTCCACGGGCACACCCACGATGCCTGCGAATACAAGCTCTTCGATACTCGGGTAATCTGCAATCCCCGAGGCTACCCCTTCGAGTATAAGGCCCGTGCCGAGTACAAGCCCAAGCTAATTGAGGTTTAAGATGACGATGTTTATGATTACCCGCAACGATGGCCCGGGCGAGGGCGGTAGCCTAGGCTATAATGTTGTGGCAATGTTTCCGCAGCGTCGGGATGCTAAGAAGTATGTGGAAAAAATTCAAGATGAGGTCTATCGAGAGATGAGCATCCTGAATGGCACAAAGAAGTATCCTCACGGACTAACGATTCATGAAGTTCGTATTCCGAAGATGACTGTGCTCAATCAGAGGCTCTGGGACTTCGAGAATCACGAGGTGACCAATGTCGGTCCCTAATGCTTCAGATGCCAATGCAGCCTCCACAGCCGCTGCCTCTGGCAACAATAGTACCATCGTAGCCAACCACCTAGCCAACATCGCCTTTATCATTGGGCAGCAGTCGGCTTTGGGCAAGACTCATGCCATTTACCAGATTCTGGAGCATGATGCCCGGCTCGCGATTGTGGCTCAGCTACAGGGCCAGGGGTATACGGTCTGGAGTGCGCCTCAGCCCTATTACCCGCTTCCGATTCCGGTGCCCGGACAGAACCCCTTCACGTACCCCTTCCCGGCCTTCTACCAATACCCCACGGTCCGCTGGGACCTTATCTACATTGATTGGAGCACCACGTAATGGCTAAGAACGAGCAGCCCGAGTTTACCGCCCAGACTCTTCGCGAGGCAACCTGGGAGGCCCTTCGTAAGAAGGACCCGGGCATTGAGACACTTTACAAGGAGGTCACCCGAGGCATTATGGACGCTGTAGCTAAGGGCGAGTACACGGCCTCGCTGGCGTCTCACATCACGAACCTCAAGCGCATGGAGGCTGTTCTTTACCGTCTGCACGGCCTAGACCTTCAGGGCTACATCGAGCGCGACCACCCGATGCAGAGTATTTCGCTTACTCTTTCGTGGGGGCAAGTCTAATGGAAGACGTTTACAAGGACCTTGTAATCAACGTAGCCAAGATTGCACCTGTAGCCGGTGAAATCGTTGTCGTTACCATTAAGTCAGAGGACGTCGATGAGGTGATTGTCCAGCGAGTTCGCAAGTGGATGAACGAAATTATTCCCGAGGGTGTCAAGGTCGTTGTGTTCGGCTTTGTACCCGAGGATGACGTCACCACCCAGGTAATGGCTCCAAAGGAATAACATGACCAAGGATTCACTCGGCGACCGCATGAAGGACTACGAATCAGCGCCTAAGTCGCGGCTGGTTCGTCGGGTCCCCGTCATGATTAGGCTCGATGGTAAGGCCTTTCACACGTACACGCGTGGGCTGCCTCGTCCATACCATCGTCCGTTCCATGAGCTAATGTGGGATGCGGCGCTGTACCTTTGCGAGAACATCCAGGGTTGCAAGCTCGCGTACGTTCAGTCTGACGAGATTACCCTGCTCCTCACCGACTACGAGAACATTAAGACTGAGGGCTGGTTCGACTATCAGGTCCAGAAGATGTGCTCCGTAGCTGCATCAATGGCTACGATGGCCTTCAACATGGCCGTGATGAAGCAGACCGGTAGCTATGCCAAGGCCAGTGCCTGCTTCGATGCCCGGGTCTGGAATCTACCCCAGGATGAGGTATGCAATGCCTTCATCTGGCGTCAACAGGACGCGACCCGTAACGCTATCCAGATGGTGGGCCAGTCCCTATTCAGCCACAAGGAGCTACAGGGCGTATCCTGCGACGAGATTCAGGAGATGGCCTTCCGCAACCACGGCATCAATTTCAACGACCTGCCGGTGCCCCAGAAGCGGGGCGTTTGCATCGTCCGCAAGGAAGAGGAGCGTGCCTTTGTGAATCACGCGGGGCTCAACCGACTTCTCACCGGCCAGCTCGAAGGCATGAACCTCGATGACATGGAGTTTGTCACCCGTAATGTCTGGTCCGTGGATGAGGCGATTCCTATCTTTACCCAGGACCGTGACTATATTGACCAGTACGTGTACCCGAAGCCCGAGCCTCAGGTTATCTCCTCGCCTTGGGAGCTAATTGAAGGCGAGGAAGACCCGGTCAATACGGAGACTTAGATATTACGCTTAGGTACGCGAGAAAACTGGTATTCTACGCGAGCTAGACCAGCTTCCTGGGCAATATAAGCCGTCTGGGCGGTAGTGTAGGCGCTAAAATTGCTCGTACCACCGTAGACCTGCATTGCCTGTTGCTGCTCATTGTCATCGGCTACGATACGGGCGTAGACCTTCTTCGCCGTGTCATCGACCCGGACAATGATGATGCGCTTGGTCGGCTGACCCGAGGAGCCCACGAAACCGTGGCAACCCGTATAAAAGCCGGAGGTGTCGGCTACGGTTAGGCTACCGTCCGCGCCACCATTGGCCGCTAGGACCATAAAAACCTGTTCAACCTGAATGATATCGCCCATTAAAGGAATCTCCTACGGGTAAAGATTGCTACTTAATCTTGTCGATGCCGCCGAAGGCCTGGAGTAGGGCAGCTCCTTGACTGTTGATATCGTCTTGGGTCCGGGGCCAGGGCTTCGCGCTACCCTTGAACACGAGACATACGACACCTCGCGATGCACCACCGTTTTTGGGCGAATTGTTAGTAATTCCAATACTTTTGGCCATACACATCGAGCCCTCACCCCAACGCCCCTTTGGCCCTACATCGGCCACAATTCCAAAAGCATATTGCTGGGTTAGCTGATTGTAGGCTAGGCATACGTCGCCGAGCTTGACACCATATTGCTGGACAGCTTCTTTTGGAACGGATAGGTAGTTGACTGACTCTGAGTCTACGTAACGCAGGGGGTCACGGAGGTTCTTATCCTTGCGCTGGAAGGCCGTGGGGCTAACGCAGAAGCCGGGGGCCGGGTCAAGCGGCCCTTGGATGATGGGGTTACCTTGGGAGTCCGTGACTAGCCCAAACCAATCACCGGGCTTTCCGGCGTTGGCAAGGTAATCGAGGCCACTGTGGCCGTCGAGGTGGTAAGCCCTCGGGCAACCATCTGCATCAATGGCAAGGGGGCCCGTCCACCAAATTGAGGAGGGTGAATCTGTAATCGTCATACATAGAAGATTGTCGCGATTGTTCTTGACTCTCGTGTTTAAGGTTGATAGGGTGACCCAATGGATGTAAACGAGGCCATTATCGTTATCCGCGCACGTCTCGAAAGCCTGACGGCAGAGAATAGTGAGCTACGTGTAAAAATGGCCGAAATGAAGCGCCGTAACCTTGGCTATATTCGCCAAAACTCCAGTAAAATGTATACGTTACAACAGGCGTGGCGGGAGTTTTCGGCTAGCCACCTGAGCCTCGATGAGCTGAATCAGGACCAAATCGATGCCTTCGATAAACTGGCGGAAATCCTGGACCCCAAGGACCCGGAGCCTGCGCCCCCACCTGTGGCTGAGCCCTATCCTGGTCTCTCTATTGCCCTGAGGACGTGTCGTCAATGCTTTATTGTAACCAAGCATCAAGACGGTTTCTGCTGTGACTCTTGTGAGAAGGAGTACAACCGCCAGCTAGGAGGCGAAGATGAGTCAGAAGCTTGATTGCGACAAATGCGGCGGTAGCCATCGGCGGATGGAGCACTGCGAACCAAACCTTGAACCGTTGACGGAGGAGGAGTGCGCCGCTGAGGAAGCCCTGCTCCGGCCTTCGGACCATATGTCTCGGCGGATGCTCCGGACCATCGCCTTCTGGCGGGAGCAGGCCCTGGAGTGCGTCAAGCACTCGAAGAAGCTCAAGAGCGAGTACGATGCCCTGGAGGTCGAGCATCGCATCGAGCAGGAAGCCCACGGCATGACGGCTGAGGGAGCGAAGTGGTTCATGGGCGGGCTAGAAGGAGCGGCCAAGGAGCGAGACCGGCTCAAGCTTGAGAATGGCCACCTGAGGTCTGAGCGCCGGGCACTACTTGAAGGGGCTCGCGAGCTGGTCAATGTGCTCGGCGTAGTCTTCCACAAGGAGCACGTGGTCAAGAGCAAGCGCCTAAGCGCGGCTGTAGGTTCCCTGGAGGCTGTGGTTAGGTATCTCGACAAGGAAAATAAGAATGAGCCGAGCAAAGTTGCTAAAGGCGGTTGAAGAGGTAGAGGTTGGCTATACCCGCCGTTACGGTCAGGGCTATCCGGAGGCACACGAATTGGCTAAGGGCGTACGCGTACTCGTTTCCCAGCTCGACGAGGCCAACGCGGAGCTAGACGAGGTCAAGGCCAGGGCTCTGGCCTATGGCACAGAAGTCCTTGACTTACGCTACCGTATCGTAGAGCTGGAGGCAAAGTTGAAGGAGTGCAAGTGCGAAGGATTCTAGTGTTGGCGGTGTTGCTCGCGGGGTGCGATATGCGGGTGGCACCACCTGGGCCCGGACAGTGCGTGGAGTTTAATCACGACACCTACCATAAGGGCGTACGTGTGACATGTCGCATGGTGTGGTGTGAACAGGTAACTAATAATGGGAATGGTCACTCGACTGGAGGTGCAGCCGTTCTATGGTGCGACGACGACGGTCCAAACGTGGATATGGCTCGATGAGCTATCCGGATAGCTTTGCAGACAGATACGGATTCCCTATCTTTTTCGGCTTCTTAATCTCGGTGGTGGTGTTTGTCATCGGATACAACATCTGGTTTGAACTGACCCATCATTGTGTCAAAACTGACACACATTGGGTAGCTGAATACACGAGTACAGACACCACTTGCATGAGTATGTCCGACGGAAACCAGATGTGTACAGACAATACCACTGTACACGAGGCCCATTGGGAGACCACTTGCGTTGCTTGGGAGAAGAATTAATGTCACAGGTCGTCATTATGAGCCCCCGCCTCCGAGTCCTTTGCGAGACCGTGTCCAATAATGTGGTCAGGGCCCAGAAGGAAAAGCGGGACAAGTTTATCCGCGACTACCAAGAGGACTACAATCGTCCGCGCTGGTACCGTCGTAAGGGCCGAAACCTGAGCTTTGAAGAGGCCGAGCAGCACCTTAAGAGCATGGAAAAGAACGGCGATTTCACGAGCAGCCTCCATGCCTATTATGGCCTGAACAATGGTTACGGGCAGAAGGCCAAGGACATCGCCGACCGTTTGCGTAAGGCTTGCCGGACCGCGCCTTCGGTAGCGGTTTCGGCTGAGGACATGGAATACCTCGTGGGATGGGCCGGGGAGACAGAGGTCGACCGTATTTTCGACTACTCTCTGCGATAACTGTTGACGAAGCCATTTAGGGTTGGTAGGGTGAAGTCATGGGCAAGCTCGATAATGAAACCATGCTCCGTGCCGTAGACGTCATGGAGGCACAGTACGACCTTGGCACTAAGGGGAAATGGATTAATGTCCAGCCCCGGAGCCAGGTCGGTGGTGCGTCCATCGGCAACATGGGCCCGAGCTGGACAGACGACTTCTTCCCGGAGCCGACAAATATCCGGATGGCTGAGGGGCCACCCCAGCCCGGTCCTCCTGACTGGGAGCGCCACGGTATGGATGCGGCCAGCGTCGTA
>Ga0070730_10005812_pt1 | contig 10594 bp, 8 predicted proteins | sample Coa_R1_3_FD_66447 | JGI IMG/M metagenome (GOLD analysis project Ga0070730, IMG submission 66447) | Surface soil microbial communities from Centralia Pennsylvania, which are recovering from an underground coalmine fire - Coalmine... | ecosystem: Environmental > Terrestrial > Soil > Unclassified ... | reverse complement strand
TTCACCAGTGTTAAAGGTAGGGTATCAAACAAAAACGCTCCAATGGGCCACTCCGCGTCGGCCAGAGCTGTTGACGCCCGCTCCGCCCATTATTTTTCTCGCGCCGCCTCCCGGCGCGCCGCTCCTGCCCCTCGCCCGGCATCGGCCGGCACGAGCTGTCCCTGCCGCATGATGTAGTCTTCCCCGCCCCAGTGGATACGGTTCGACCCAAAGCTGGCCAGCCATACCGCGAAATAGATGGCATCGCGAAGCGGCGCCAGCCACAGCTTGCGTCTCACCACCTCGTCGCCCACACCCCACACGCCCACCGTCCACGCCATCGTCAAACGCAATACGAGATAGCCCAGCAAATACGCCGCGGCAACCCACGGCGTTGGAACGATCAGCGCGGCAAGCACCGCCCACGGCAAACCATGCGTGAAAATCAGTCCCACAAAGGACCACGGCCGGCACAGTCGCACCGTCCGTGCCCAGCGCACCTGGTGCTGCCAGAAGCCCCGCGCGGTCTGCGCCGGATACATCGTCGCCACCACTTCCCGTGAAAGCAACATCTTGCCGCCCGCTTTCGCGATGCGGTGCCCCAGCTCGTAATCGTCTGAATGCATGTCCGCGATCGCCGCGAATCCGCCGATTTTTTCCACCCACTCCTTGGTGGTCACAATCGAAGCGCCCAACCCAAAAGTCAGTCCTTCCATCCAATTCGCCATTAATACCCCGGCGAAGAAATCGCTGGCCGCGCCAATCGCCTCCAGCTCCGCGCCCAGATTTTTTTCCGCGATACTCCGGTAAAACGAAGTCACCGCTCCGACGGTCTTATCCGCAAACGGCGCCACCACCTCCCGTAAATAGTTGGGCCCGACGCGGATATCGCCGTCGGTCAACGCCAGGATTTCGTGGCGTGCCTCGCGCTCCAGCCTGGCCTGCATGTTGACCTTGCGATTCGCCCCGATTCTCTCCGCGCCAATAAAAAGGGCGATTCGCCGCCGTGGGAATTCTTCGATCAAACGTTGAATCACCGGCACCGCGGGATCCGCGGCCTCTCCCACTCCAAAAAGAATTTCGTATTCCGGATAGTCCTGCCGGCAAAAACTCGCGAAATTCTCGTACGAACCAGAATCAACGCCGCGCACCGGCTTCAGCAAACTAACCGCCGGGGTAAAGGCCGGAATTTCTCGCGATCGTTCTCGAAGGAAAAACCTCCGCGCCGCCAGCGTGGCGGCGATGTAATAAGCCAGCGGTGCCGCGGCCGCCATCAGCACAAGATAACGCCAGCCCATCCATATCAGGGCAAAAAACGGGAAAAGCTCCGCGCTCACTTGACTTCCCGGGCGCTCTGCGGCAAACCCCCGTTCTGGGCGTCCTCCACCGGTTCCAGCAGCCGGTTCCTTACGTGATATTCCAGTCCGCGCCATTGAATCCGGTCGGTCAAAAAACCGGCCAACCAGATCCCCGCGCTCACTGCGTCGCGCACCGGCGCCAGCCACAACTTTCCCGCGATATTGTGATCGCGCAGTCCCCACACTCCTGATGTATAGGCCATGCCGATCCTCAAAATCAGGTAGGCGAAAATATAGGCCAGCGCGATCCCCATCCATCCCGAAGCCGAGGCAGCCAGCGCGGCCAAAATCGTCCAGGGCAAACCCAGCGTAAAAATCAATCCGGCATACCCGGTGGGCCGCACGTTTCGCAGTCCGATGGCCCAGCGCAACTCGTGTCGCAAAAAATCGCCCATGCTTTGCTTAGGAAAGACCATCCACACCGGCTCGCGCATCAATTCCACGCGATGTCCCTGGCTGGCGATCCGGTTGCCCAGCTCGAAATCGTCGGAGTGATGATTGGCCAGCGCTTCCCACCCCCCGATCTCCGCCAATCGCTTCTTGGTCGTGGCCATGGTCCAGCCGTAGGCAAACTTCACTTTGCCCTCCAGCTTCCGCGCCACCAGCGCACTCGGAGCCGAATCCATGCACATGCCCAGCATGTCCAGGTCAGCCGCGATGCTGCCTCCGCCCACGCAGCGGTAAAAGGAGGTAACCGCGCCTACTCCGCTGTCCGCAAACGGCGCAGCGACCTCTCGCAAGTAATTCGGCTCGACGCGTACGTCGCTGTCCGTCATCACCAGCAAATCGTAGCGCGCCTCCTGAACCAGCCGGCACAGACTGTTCACTTTGTTGTTTTCGCCCACACGCGCCACGTCGTTCACAAACCGAATCGATCGGCCCGGGAAATCCCGCTGCAACTTCTCGATGACCGGAATCACGGGATCGTGCGGATCGGCCATCGCAAACACCAACTCATATTCCGGATAATCCAGCCGGCAATAACTGGCGAAATTTTCATAAGCGTCGTGATCCACCCCGCGCACCGGTTTCAGCACGCTGATGGGCGGCGTGAAGGAATGAGTGAGGGGAGGTAGCCGGCGGCGGGAACGAAAGTATTCCACCGTGCAATACAGCGACAGCAGGTAATACACCAGCGGGACGCCGGCAATCACCAGCACGGCCAAGCGAAGCATCGATACCACCGTTTCGGTCATGACGCCTATTGCCAAGCGGCCACGGCAATGGCCCGGACATGCATACTATAATCTCCGCCAATTGTTATAGCGTCTACATCAGAAAGCAACCGCCGGCCGGAATTCGCCAAATGCTCCACCCGCTCGCGAATAAGAGTTCGCGCTCGCGAGAACTTCAGCCTGCGGCAACCAGCGCGACGCCCGCGCACACCAGCACCACCCCCACCCAGCGCGCCGCGCTTACTTCCTCGCGCAAGATATATTTCGCGCCCAGCGTGCCCACCACGTAGCTCAATGCCGAGGCCGGAATCACCAAACTGATCGGCTGCCAGGACAACAGCACAAGTAACGAATAAAACGACAGCGCCATCAGCGGAACGCCGGCCCAGAACCAGGCATTGCGCAGGGCCCGCGCCAGAAAGGCCAGAATCTCGCGGGGCCGCAGCCGGGCCGGCTCCCCCGTGGCCTTCATTCCGTAGGTAATCGCGATTTCCCCGCCGGTGCTGCCCAGTATCAGCACGCCCAGCAATAATGCCACCCGCATCACGCGGCCACCTTGCGCACCGGACGGTTCGCACCGCCATCGCGCAGTCCCTTTGCCATCATGCCGCGGCCACCTCGCGCACTGCGGCCTCGGTAGTGCGCGGACGCGTTTGTCCCACCAGCAGGACGCCGACGCAAATCAGCACAACGCCAGCCCAGCGCCGCGGCGAAACGCTTTCGTGTAGCAACACCACCGCCAGTAAGGTCAGTAAGGCGTAGCCAAACGCGCCCGCCGGCATGACGTAGCTATAATCGGCCCAACTCAGCACGGTCATGTAGCTGGTCATAAATCCCACCAGGAATACGATGCCGATCCAGATGGTGCCGTTGGTTACCGTGGAGACGAAGGCATGGCGCAATCCGGAGGCGGAAATCTGGACCGCGCCGATTTGGGTCATACCGCGTTTCAGCAGCAGATCGCCGGCGTTAGCACACACCACCATCGCCAGGATCATGACCAGGGTCTTGATCCGAATCCGCAACTCGCGCCTCATATGATGAAACTTAATCGTTCCCGGAAGCGGACGGAGGAGCCGGAACGGCAATCATTGGCTTTTGGACCTCGCCGCCTTCGCGGACCCATTTCCAACGCTCCGAGCGAAGCTTCAAGAATTCCGTCGCTTCGTGGTAGAGGCGCTTGCGCTCGTGGGCATCCCACAGGGCTTCACGCACGATGCGCCAGACGACTTTAGGCCGGAAATAATATTCGTCGTAAAAGCGGTTCACGCCGGCCATCATTTCCGGTTTGGACAGATGCGGATACTCGATGTGCGGCAATTGGTGTCCGCCGGAATCCGCCAGCGCTTCGACTTTCAAGAAGCCTTGCTTGGACATCGATTCGTGCAATTCGGTGCCGGGCATGGCATGCGCCAGGGAGACCTGGATCGTTTCGCAATCGAGTTCTTTCGCAAAATCGATGGTCTTTTGAATGGTCTCGCGCGTCTCTCCGGGCAATCCAATAATGAAATCGCCGTGCACGCGAATGCCGACCTTGCGGCAATTCTTCATGAAGGTGCGAGCCATCTCGACGGTCGCGCCCTTCTTGATGTTCTTCAAGATTTGCGCATCGCCGGACTCAAATCCGACAATGAACAGCCGCGCCCCGCCATCGGCCATTCCCTTCAGCGTCTCGTAGTCGCTGTGTACGCGGGCGGTGGAGGACCAGCGAAACTTCAGGGGCTTGAACTTGCCGCACAGGTCGAGCACGCGATCCTTGCGAATGTTGAAGGTATCGTCGTCGAAGAAGATTTCCTTCATCTGCGGAAAATATTCGATGGCTTGCTTCACTTCGCGAGCCACGTTTTCGGTGGAACGGGTGCGCCAAGCGTGTCCGGAAATGGTTTGCGGCCACATGCAGAAGGTGCACAGCGCGGGGCAGCCCCGAGTGGTGTAAAAGGACACGAAGGGATGCAGCAAGAAGGGCACGTTGTAGTTTTCGATCTTCAGGTCGCGCTTGTAAATGTCGGTGGCAAAAGGCAACGCATCCAGTTCCGCGGTGTGCAGCTGCGGGCGTTCGGTGTTGTGCACGATCTTGCCGTCTTTACGGTAGCTGACGCCTAGAATCTCGCTGAGCGGCTTGCCATGCGCAAACTCCACAACCGAATGATCGAACTCGCCGCGGGTCACAAAATCTATGTCCTGGCTGGCGTTCAAGGTGGCATCGGGCTTGATGTGTCCGTGAGGACCAACGAACGCGATTTTAAGATTAGGGTTGGATTCTTTAATTTTGCGGATCAGCTTGACGTCGCTGTCAAAACCGACGGTAGAGGTGAACAACACCAGGAATTCGTAATCTTTGCAGATCTCGACGGTTTGCTGCCAATTCACTTTCGCGGGGCAAGCGTCCAGCAAGCGGCTGCCGGGAATCATACCGGCTGGATAGGTGAGCCAAACGGGATACCAATAGGATTCAATCTCGCGGGTCGCGGGCCACCGCGAACTCGCTCCGCCGTCAAAATTCTCAAAGCTGGGCGGATTCAACAGCAACGTCTTCATTACATCCGGCATTCATCACCCTCAGATACAAAACTTAAGATCGCGGCGAACAAGCCGCCCGCGCGGACTACGGCTTGCCCGAAATGCAAGCCCAAAAAGGTCAATGCCTAGTCTACCGGAGTTAGCGATATGGCTCCAAACCTTTCTGCGAATGGCGTTCCTGTGCATTGAATGGCAATTAGCAGCATTAAACGGCGATGGGTCATTTAAATCATTTTCGGTTACAGCGTTTGTTTCGTCGATGGTATGAGCAAGATTATGCGGTGGAAACGCACCCCCTCCCCCCGGTATTTCTGTAAGTGCGGATTCTAAAGCAGTTGCACGACAAAGTGGGCATAAGTGCGCATTCCAAAGGACTTAGCGAATAAGCCAGAGAGGTGCTGATTCGTCGCGCGAAGTAGATGAACGGCCTCCACCCCCGGTGTTTTACAAAAAGAGGGTGGAAGAAACTGATTTTAGGAGAGTTGACTGTTTTTGGAAAAAGAAAGAGGGGCCAACCGCAAGGAGATAAAAGGGTTAGCCGGCTCGCGGAAGATCGATGGACGGTTATCTGCTGAGCTAACATGAATCATGTTATCACGGTAGTATATAGAAGTCAAGGACCATTTTGGGATCTTTCAGGGAATTCGACGGCGGGTTATTCGCGACCGTCCTGGTTGGCGGATCCACTGCCCTCTCCGAGAGGGTCAGAAACCGGGCCCTTAGAAAAATCAAATGGTGCGGAGACCCGGATTGCTTTGCGCTTGCACATGTGTAACTGACAGCTCGTCCGTGGCTTTGGAGAGGATTTGCCAGAGGAAGTCGATCCAGTCGAGGTGCTCCGGCTTCATTAGGACGGAGCGGAGGCAGGTTAGGGTTGGGCGATCGCGAAGAACACCGGAATCCAGCGCGGTGAAGAAACTGACCGGCAGGTCGGCGACGGCGAGGTGCAAGCCGCGTGCTGCCACGACCGTGAATATGGCGCGAGACTTTGCTGACATTGCGCTCACTGAGGCGGCACGGGGAGCGAAGACGACGATGTCCAGTTCCGGCGGAAATGCTGGAATGAAGCGGGAGTCCGCTTTAATTTTTTCATGCAGGGCGAGCGCTGCTTGCCTGCTGCGCTGGAGGAGTTGAGCGAATTCGCCGCGCTTGGCGAGCGGAAGTAATTTTTGGGTGGCCCAGAGAGCGGCGGCGGCGGCGCCGGGGCGCGAGCACTCCAGACTGATTTCGCCCAAATGCAATTCCGTGGAGCTGAAATAGGTATACGGAGAATCGTGTTGGTACAGACGGCCGACGCTGGGATCGCGGAAGAGGACACAGCCACAGCCGTAAGGTTGCAAGCCGTGCTTGTGGGGGTCGATGACGACGGAATCGACTTCGGCGATGCGGGCGAAGGCGGATTGGGCGCGATCGGCAAGATTCTCGACCAGCGCGAAATATCCGCCATATGCGGCATCAGCATGGACACGAAAGCCATACTTTTCGCGCAGGGCGAGAATGTCCGGCAAGGGATCGACAGAACCGGTGGCGGTGGTGCCCATGGTTGCGACGACGGTGCCGACATCGCCGCGTGCGGCCAGATCCTGCAATGCGTTCAGATCCATCCGCGCGTGGGAATCCACGGGAATGGACTCGAAGGGAAGCTGCAAGACGCTGCTGATGCGATGGTGAGTATAGTGGGCTTGCGCGCTGGCCAGGATTTTTTTTCCGGGGCGGAGCTGGCCAGATACCCAGAGGGCTTCGAGATTGGCCATGGTGCCGCCGCCGCAGAGGTGTCCGAGAAAATTTCGCCATCCGAACATGGAGGCGATCTCGGCGACGGCTTCCTTTTCCATGGCACTGGTGGCCCGGCCGCCGTCCAGTGCGTGGTTGTTGGGATTGATCCACATGGCCAGGGCGTAGGCGAGCCTGGCGATGGGGTGAGGAGGCTTGAGCATCTGCCCGGCGTAAAGGGGATGGAAGTAAGGGTAGTTATCCTGCAACCGTTGGGCGGTGGAAAGCAGCACGTCCAGGAGGCGTGTTTCGTCGTGAGGACTGGGTGAAAACTCCGGCAGGGCAGCGAAGCCGGCGTCCAGTTCCTTCAGCGCCGCCAGGAAGGCATTCAAGCTTTTTTGTTCCAGCTGCAAGAAGCACCGGTCCGTTCGGCAAATCGAGAAGGCTGCCAGCCAAAGACGTGGAGCGCACTGGCGACAGCTACTGCCAGACTTTATCAAGCTGGCCTGCAGTTTGCAGCAGGTCGAGCTGGGCTTGCTGGCGCTGGAAATTGGCGTCCAGATAGTCCATCCAGCGGTCGTTTTCCTCGAGCCGGGCCTTTTCGACTTCACGCAGATTGACGCGCCCCTCACCGAATTGCGATTGGAGCACGGTGAGATTTTGCTGGGCCAGCTGCAGCTCGAGGCGAGCGACTTCCTTGGCGGCGTCGCGCTCGCGGAGGCGGCGAGTCTTGACGCGAACGGCGGCGCTGACTTCCGTCTTCTTGTTGGCGAGCGCGGCCTTGGCCACGTCCAGGTTGATCTGGGCCAGGGCGATATTGGCCTTGGTCTGGGCGCTGAAGATGGGCACCTGGACTTGAATGCCGGCGTTGAAATTATTGCGCTCGAAAGTCTTGAAGAATTGATCGTAGTTGTTGAATTTGGCGAGCAGACTGTACACGCTGACCAATTCGAGAGTGGGGTAATAGCCGCGTTTTTCTCCGATGAGGCGAAATTCCCGGGCGCGCACATCGGATTCTGCGACCCGCAGGGCGACGTTATCTTGTAGGGCCATGGCGACCAGGTTGGCGCCCTCCTGCTCGGCGACCCCGGGCAAATCCTCGGGAGTGACGTCGAGAAGAGTGTTTTCGGGCAGTCCGGTTTGAGAGCGCAGGACAACCTCGAGTTCGTCCTGGCGACCTTCCAGTTGCAAGATGCGCTGGACTACGCGAGCGCGAGTGAGCTGATCCTTGGTGACCGCGACGGGTAGCTCGAAATTTTCTTTTTCGCGCTGCTGCGTGACAGAAAGAATTTTGTCGGCGCTTTCCTGTTCCTTACGCAGCAAATCGAGGGAGTGGCGAACCATGACCAGCTCGAGATAGGTGGAGGCGGTGCGGACGATGACGCCGTTCCTGGCGTCGGCCAGAAGAATCTTTTGGGATTTGGCCTGCTCCTGCTGTTCTTTTCCCTGTCCGCGCAGCGGCTCGTTGAAGACCTGCTCGGTATAGGTCACATCAAAAAGGGCGGGAGCGCGGCCGCCGGGAGTTTCCGGAATTCCGAAGGTGTACCCGGCACCGGAGCCGGCGTAGAGATTGGGCATGAATTGCGATTTGGTGATCATGGCGGAGCGGTCGGCGAGGCTGGCCTGCAGTTTGGCGACCTGAATGTCTTTGCTGTTCTGGAGGGCTAATTCGATAGCGCGCTTGAGCGTGAGGGACACCGCGGAGGAATCGCTCGAGGGGGGCGCATCCTGGGCGCGGAGGCTCAAGGAGACAAGGAAAAACAAGGCTCCGAGCATGGCGCCACGAAGAGATTTGCGAATGGAGCGGGCGAAACATTTTCTAATCATGCTAGCGTCCTCTTTGCGTCATCAGCCGTAACAGGGGCGGCCCAAATCCGCCGGGCCCGCCAGAAATTATTCATAACGCAACGACTCGATGGGCTGCAAACTCGCGGCATTGTTGGCCGGGAGATAGCCGAAAAACAGACCGGTGGAGCAAGAAACGCCAAAGGCGATCAGCACGCTTAGCGGTGAGATGGGAACACGGAGATTGCCGGGCAGCAGCGGCTGAACGAGAACGGGAATAGCGAGGCCGATGAGGATGCCGAGGACGGCGCCCCCGCCGCTGATCAAAAAGGCTTCGATGAGAAATTGGTAGAGGATTTCGCGGTGAGCGGCGCCGATGGCCTTGCGGATGCCGATTTCGCGGGTGCGCTCGGTGACGGTGACCAGCATGATGTTCATGATGCCTATGCCGCTGATGAGCAAGGCAATGAAGGCGATCACCAGCAGGACGATGGTGAGCGCGAGAGAAATATTTTGCGCGGCGCTGAGAATGGCGGCGAGCGTTTGCACGTCGTATTCGGCTTCGATGGGATGGCGGCTTTGCAGCAGGCGAGCCATCTGGCGCTCGACGGCGGGGACTTCGTCGGGACGCATGGCTTGGGCGTAGAGCAGGCGCAAGACGTCGACGCCGGTGTAATACTTCATCAAAGTCAGAGGAATGATGACGGATTCCTTTTGAATTTCGGCCAGACCGAAGGTGGCGACGCGTTCGCGGAAAACACCGATGACGGTGAAGGTAAGCTCACCCATGCGGATGGTGCCGCCGATGGGATTCTCGAGGCCAAAGACGCGGTCGGACAATTCCTTGGTGATGAGGCAAACCTTGCTGCGAGTTTCCATGTCCGCGGAATCGAAATATCTTCCGCGGATGATGACCAGGCGGCGAATGCTTTGGAAGCCTTCTGTTACGCCGATGAGGTTCACCGGGCGCTCGGTGCCTTCGACGATAATCGACATGGGCAGCTCGCGAGTGCCGGCGACTTCCACCACGCCGGGGACGGAGCTTTTGACGGCGTTCATATCGGCAAGAGTGAGTTCGTAACTGAGTGGCTGGCCCCTGCTGCCGGCGTGAACCAGCTCAGCCCAAATCAAATTGGAACCGGTGGCCTCGATCTGGCTGAGCACGAATTTACGGCTGGTGAGAGCAACGGTGACAACCAGGACGATGGACGCGCTGCCGATGATGACACCGAGGGAGGTCAAAATGGCGCGGAGTTTGTTGGCGCGCAGGGCCTCGATAGCCACCGACAAGGTTTCCCGCAGGTCCATCATGGCGCGAGTCTCCGACGCATTCTATGATCAACCCTTTTTGAGGCGCTTCAAAGCCTCGCGGGCAAACTTGTCCTTAGGTTCCAGTTGCAACGTTGTTTCATATTCCAGAATGGCGGCTTGCGATTTTTCCTGGTTCTCATAGAGGCGGCCGAGCCACTCATGCACGCGCCAGGGAGGAGGAAAACCGGAGCGCAGGGGGGCCTGCTGGAGATATTGCCGGAGGAGGCGCTCGGAATCGAGGGGACTATCGTTCTTGATGATGAAGGCTACCGCGCGATAAAACTTCGCGCGCGGATCGGAGGGAGCGACGGCACGACCCTGCTCGGCGACGACGGCCAGGGTCTGGGGTTGGCCCTGCTTCATGGCGTAATCGCCGATATCGTAAATGAGCTCGGCGGATTTCGGATGGAGCTCCAGGGCTTGTGCGAATTCGGAGTCGGCGGCAGCAAAGTTTTTTTTCTGGCGATGGCAATTGCCGGCGGCGTAGTGACCTTCGGCAGGATCAAGGGCGGCCAGCCGGGCAATTTCCGGCCGGGCCTTGTCTTCACCGCCGCCGGCGATGCCCGGAGCGGTGCAATCGAATTCGATGAGGGCTTGGTGCGCGGCAAAATTATTGGCGTCGAGCTCGACCGCTATCTCGAACTCCTTGCGGGCTTTCCTGGCGAGGGACAGGGCGGAGAACATTGCGGCATGGTCGGCTTTTTCGCCGTAAACCTTGCCTAACCACTCGTGATAGAGGGAACTTTGGGGAGC
>Ga0070730_10005811_pt1 | contig 10594 bp, 11 predicted proteins | sample Coa_R1_3_FD_66447 | JGI IMG/M metagenome (GOLD analysis project Ga0070730, IMG submission 66447) | Surface soil microbial communities from Centralia Pennsylvania, which are recovering from an underground coalmine fire - Coalmine... | ecosystem: Environmental > Terrestrial > Soil > Unclassified ... | reverse complement strand
CTCGTCGACGATGATGTGCGCGAACGGCCCGGCAAGACGATCCGGATGCGCAGCCGAAAACCCGGCGTCGTCGATCAGGGCGTTCTCGAGATCCGGCCCGCGCAGCATGGACATGACGAGCATCTCGGAGTCGTCGGCCGCGATCAGGTCGTCGACCACCCTGGCCCGGTCCCGACGTTCGGCCGCGATGGCGGCGTCCTGCGCGTGCCGTCGCTGTCCCGCTTCTGGATCGCCAAGCCGCTGCCGTGCGGCGTCGAGTAACGGCAGGTCCGACACCGTCCACGCCTGCGCGTCGTGCCGCTGCAGTGCGCGCACGTCGTCCGGCTCGAGCCACGGCGCGCACGTGCGCAGATACGCCGGTACCGACCACAGATCGCCGACGAGGTCAGCCGCTTCGAGCAATGGCCAGGCGCGGTTGAACGTCGCGCGCAGGTCGCCGACACGCCTCAGCGAGGCGCGCACCGCGTCCGGCGAGACGTCGTCATCGTGCTTGTCCGCGAGGATGGTGATCAGCTCGTCCCAGACCTGCTCGCGCGCCTCATTGTGCGGCGAGCCGGGTTCGGGTGCGGCGAACGCCGCGGCCCAGTCGTCAGCGGTGACGACAACCTCCGACCACGGCGTCTCGATCACCGTCGATGTCGTCGGTGGCTGCTCGTAGAACGTGACGGCCGCATCGACTGCGGACACCAGTTCCGCGGACGCCTTCAGGCGCGCGACGTGCGCCTCGGTCTCGATCATTGCCGAGGCGCCCTCGGGAACGAGGTCACGCAGCGTGCACGTCTGCACGCCCTCCTCACCGAGGCTGGGCAGCACGTCCTCGACATAGTCCAGATACGGCTGGTGCGGGCCCACGAAGAGCACGCCGCCGTGATGGTGGTCCAGACGCGGATCGGAGTAGAGCAGATACGCGGCGCGATGCAACGCCACGACGGTCTTGCCGGTGCCCGGGCCGCCGTCGACGACGAGCGCGCCACGCGATCCGGCCCGGATGATGGCGTCCTGGTCGGCCTGAATGGTGCCGAGCACATCGCGCATGCGTGCAGAGCGGCTGCCGCCCAGAGTCGCGATGAAGGCGGACTGGTCGTCCAGTGCTGCATGCCCGGCCAGCCCGTCCGCGGTGAACACCTCGTCCCAGTAGTCACTGACACGCCCGCGGGTCCAGCGGTATCTGCGCCGGCTGACGAGGCCCATCGGGTTGGCATGCGTCGCGCCGAAGAACGGCTCAGCGGCCGGCGCTCGCCAATCGACGAGCAGTCTTCGACCGTCGGCGTCGGTCAGGCCCAGCCGGCCGATGAACACCGGCTCGGGATCGTCCGCGCCGACGATGCGTCCGAGGCACGCGTCCAAGCCGAATCGGCGCAGCAAGCGCAACCGCGCGCTCAGTCGATGGATGTCGCCGTCACGGTCCAGCGCCTTCTGCCCGGTGCCGGCAGGTGCTCTGCGCGCTTCGTCCAGGCGATCGGAAAGCTGCGCGATCACGTCGTCGAGACTCGCGGCGATCGCAGCGAAGTGCTGCTCGTCGATGCCGATGAGCGCCGGATCGTTCTTGGCGCCGAGTTGGCCAGGCAGGTCGAACGCGCTTGTTGTCGTAGGGGTCATGTCATCAGCTCCCATCCCGAAGCCGGTGACCATAGACCGAAAATCGGGCGCTCATGAGCGGCGCCGAACCGTGCTAATAATGAAGGTGGCCGGCGCGGATGCGCCGGCCGATGCATTTCTCCCGGCGCGTCCGTCGTTCCGCGTTCCGCACGCCCTTTGGTGGCGTCACTCGATCACGACCGGCCGGTGGTAAGCCGATGGTCGTATAGCGACTCGAACCAGCGATGAGAGACAAACGTAGTCACCACTACGAACCCAGGAGTTCACCATGAAACGTCTCTTGCTCCTCTGCTCAGCCGGCGCCGTTGCCGCGGGCCTTGCGGCCGCTCCTGCGATGGCCGGCCTGGCGGGCAACACCTCGTTCAGCCACCAGTTGCCCGTCCACGTACCTCAGCAGGCCAAGGTGCCCCAGGTCGCCGACGACCATGGCGACGGCAGCGCCGTCTCGCTCGTCGTGCCGAGCGACGCGCCCAGCCCCGCAGAGACGCACGAGACCGAACCAGGAGACGACGACACCCCGGTTGCCGGGCAAACCGAACCCGGCGACGACAACGGCGTCGATCAGGACGAGAACCCGACCTCGGCGACCGAACCCGAACCCGGCGAAACCCCCAGTTCGCCCGACGCTACGGAGACCGAGCACGACGGGAACCCGACCGCAGGTGCGACCAGCAGTAGCTCCGACGACGGCGGCTCGAGCGGCACCAGCGGCTCGGGCGGCACTGACGGAAGTAGCGGCAGCGGCGGCAGCGATGGGTGACCCGGTGTGAATTTCTCGCACTCGCGAGCGGGCGCCGCGGCTACCTATGAGGCCGCGGCGCCCACGCTCGCGCCGCAAGGGACCGGTCACGGTGAGTTCGTTCTCGCGACGCCGTCGCCCGGGCGGATCGACGAACGCGCGCGGCTGCGCCGGATCACACTGCAACTGAGCGGTGCCGCGTTGGTTGCGACCCTGATCGTGGCGGTTGCGGGGTCGCTCGTCAGTCGGCATATCGCCGAGCAGCAGGCCGTGCACGACGTGGCCCAAACGACGGACCTCATCGCCGACACCGCGGTGCAGCCGGCACTGACCGACTCCATGGCCACGAGTTCCGTCGCCACCCGTGCCGGACTGGATCGACTCGTTCGCGAGCACATTCTGAGCGATCAGGTCGTGCGGGTGAAGTTATGGAACGCGACGGGCTCCGTGCTCTATTCGGATGAACCCCGGTTGGTCGATCAGCGCTTCACGCTCGAGGACACCGCGGTCAAGGCACTGACCACACCGCAGACCGTCGCCGATGTCAGTGACCTGACCCGTCCGGAGAATCAATACGAGCGCGGTCAGGGCAAGTTGCTCGAGGTGTACCGGCCGGTGTGGACGCCGGCCGGAACGCCACTGCTGTTCGAGGCCTACTTCCGCTATCAAATCGTCAGCGATCGCAGCGCGCAGCTGTGGCGCGGATTCTCCGGAGTCATGCTCAGCACGCTGGCTGCACTCGTCCTGCTTCTGATTCCGCTTGCCTGGCTGGTCCACGCCAAGTCACGGGCGGCGCGCACCCGCCACGACGAGTTGCAGCGCCGCGCACTCGAGGCGTCCGAGGACGAGCGGCGCCGCATCGCCGCGACGCTGCACGACGGCGTGGTGCAGGACCTCGCCGCCATTGCGTTCGCCACGGCCGGCCAAGCCCGCCAGGCAAGCGCTCGCGGTGAGGGTGTCGATGCCGGCCAGTTGCAGTCGGTCGCGGCCTCCGTCCGCGACAGCATCGCCGATCTGCGCAACCTCATGACCGATATCTATCCGGCCAGCTTGCACACGTCCGGGCTCGCGGCGGCGCTGGGCGACCTCGCAACGAGCAACACCGGCGCGCCGCGGATCCTGCTCGACCTGAATGACGACGCCATCGCCCGGCTCACCACGGAGCAACAGGACGCGGCATATCGCGTGGCTCAAGAAGCGCTGCGCAATGCCTTCCGACACGCGGATGCGACCACGGTCGTCCTGCGCGTCACTGCAGTGCAAGGAAGTCGGACCGTTCTCGAGATCGACGATGACGGGTTCGGCTTCGATGTCGCCGCCGCCGCCACGGCTGTGCCCGAGGGCCACTTCGGCCTGTCGCTGATGGCTGACACTGCGCGCGCCGTGGGCGCCGGCCTGATCGTCCGGACATCTGCGGACGGAACGACGATCCGGATGGAGTTCAGCTAGCCGTGATCCGCGTGCTCATCGTCGACGACCACCCGCTCGTCCGAGCAGGCCTGATCACGATGCTTGCCGAGGCCGACGACATTCATATCGTCGCGGAAGCGCCCGACGGCTTGCAGGCGATCGCGGCGGCGCACGAACACACCCCGGACGTTGCGTTGATGGACCTGTCGATGCCGGTACTGGACGGGATCGCGGCGACTCGCCGACTGTCGGCCGAGCTGCCGCAGATACGCATCGTCGCACTGACGAGTTTCAGCGATCGGCAACGCGTCAACGACGCGCTCACCGCCGGCGCCGTCGGCTATCTGCTCAAGGACTCGACGCCGGACGACGTGCTCGACGCGATCCGCGCCGCTGCTGCCGGACACGCGCCGCTCGATCCGCGCGTCGCGTCGGTGCTACTGCCCGCTCGGTCAGGGACACCCGTCACCCAACTGTCAGCGCGCGAGGTCGAGGTGTTGCGCCTTGCCGCAGAGGGCATGGCGAACAAGCAGATCGCGCGCCGCCTCGGCATCAGCGAAGGCACGGTCAAGGTCCACCTCGGCAGCGTGTTCCGGACCATCGGCGTCGCCGACCGCACGTCCGCCGCGCTGTGGGCGAAGGAGCATCTGCCCGCAACCTGACCGATCCGGCGTCCGCCATGCCGGTTCGCACTTGACGCAACCATTTGGTTGCCATAATGTTGCAACCGACAGATTGCCATATCTTTGGAGGACGTGATGGGCTTTCCGGATCGCATCGAGCGCACCGTCGAGATCGCGCACCCGCCGGCCGCCGTGTGGGCCGCGCTCACCACGCCGGACGGCTTGTCCGCGTGGTTCGGCCAGCAGGCCTCGATCGACCTGCGCCCCGGCGGCTGGGCGCAGATGAGCTTCGGCGACGACTTCACCGTGGAGATGCGCGTCGAGCGCGTCGAGGAGCCCTCGGTGTTCGGCTACACCTGGCCGATCAACGGACTGCCCAAGGACGACCCCCGGCGCACCTACGTCGAGTTCACCCTGCAGCCGGTCGCGGCCGGTACGCGGCTCACCATCGTCGAGACCGGCTTCGCGCAGTTGCCGCCGGACGAGCACGACAAGGCGTTCAGCGGCAACGCGAGCGGCTGGGCCAGCGAACTCGGCGAGCTCGTCGACTACCTCGATGCCGCCTGACGTCGAGTCCGTCGCCGAGCAGGTCTTCGCCGCGCTCGCCGATCCGACGCGCCGGGCCCTCCTCGCCGCACTCGCGGCGAACGGGCCGACGACGGCGACCGATCTCGCCGCGCTGTTGCCGATCAGCAGGCAGGCGATCGCCAAGCACCTCTTGCTGTTGGCGGACGCCGGCCTGGTGACGGCGGAGCGCGGCGAGCGGCGGCGGGTGCGCTACCGATTGCAGTCCGCGCCCATGCGCGTCGCGCAGCAGTTCCTCGCCGCACTCGCGCGTGACTGGGACCAATCGCTCGACCAGTTGACACGTCATCTCGACCGAATAGCCCGCCGAAGCGCAGGAGCGGAGGACGCGTGATGCTCGACCGCACGGGTGATCCGGTTGTCACGCGACGCGGCTCCGTCGCGCTCGCGGCGACGCTGGCCGTGGCGCTGACGTGCTGGGCCGTCGCGGTGCACGAGATGAGCGGCATGAACGACGGCGTCGCGACGCGGCTCGGCTCGTTCGGATTCTTCATCGGCATGTGGGTGCCGATGATGGCCGCGATGATGTTGCCGGGCGTGGCGCCGACGGTGCTGCGCCGGGCGCATCGCGACGACGGGATGGCCGGCCAGGTCATGTTCGTCGCCGGCTACCTCGCCGTCTGGACGGTCGCCGGCGTCGCCGTCTACTGGCTGTACCGGCCACACGGTGCGGTCGCCGCCGGCGTGGTCGTGATCGCTGCGGGGCTCTACGAGCTCACGCCCGTCAAGACACGCTGCCGCCAACGGTGCCGCGAGACGGTGCGGACCGGCGCGTTCGCGCTGTGTTGCCTCGGTTCGAGCGCGGGCCTGATGGCGGTACTCGTCGTGGTCGGCGTAATGAGCGTCGCGTGGATGGCGGTCATCGCCGCGGTTGTGGTCGCACAGAAGCTGCTTGCAGTCAGGCGCTCGATCGACGTGGTCGTCGCCCTCGCGCTCGTCGCACTCGGCGCGGTGATCGTCGTCGCGCCATCAGCAATACCCGGCCTCGTGCCGTCCATATCGGCAATGCCATCGATGTAGAACCGCCGAAGAAAGGAAGATCGCATGACCACTCACCAGATCGGGACGCGCGAGGAGTGGCTCGCCGCGCGACTGGACCTGCTCGCGGCCGAGAAGGAGCACACGCGCCGCGGCGACGAACTCGCGCAGCGTCGCCGTGACCTGCCGTGGGTGCCCGTCGACAAGCCGTATGTGTTCGACACAGATGAGGGCAACGCGTCACTGGCCGACCTGTTCCGTGGACGCTCGCAACTGCTCGTCTATCACTTCATGTTCGGCCCTGACTACGACGCCGGTTGCCCCGCGTGTTCCGCTATCGCGGACGGGTTCAACGGCTTCGTCGCGCACCTGGCCAATCACGACGTGATGTTGTGGGCGGTGTCGCGGGCGCCGGTCGCGAAGCTGCAGGCGTACAAGCAGCGGATGGGCTGGAGCTTCCCGTGGGCGTCGTCGGACGACACCGACTTCAACCTCGACTTCCAGGCCGGCTTCACCGAAGCGCAACAGCACGCGGGCGTCGCGGAGTACAACTTCGGCACGTACGACTTGAGCTCGACCGATCAGCTCGCCACGTTGCCACCGTTCATCGACTGGGCCGGCACAACCGGGACTGACTGGCCGACATACTCCCGCGAAGCGCCGGGCGTGAGCGCGTTCGCGCTCGACGACGGCGTCGTCTACCACACCTACTCCGCGTACGCGCGCGGCCTCGACGGCTTGTGGGGCATGTACCAGTGGCTCGACCGCACACCGCTCGGGCGCAACGAAGCACGCGGCGACGACGAACCGCTCAACTGGTTCCGGCGGCACGACGAGTACGGCGACTAGCTACTTCCAGACGCGCACGTAGTCGATGCGGGTCGTTCCGGGTAGCGGCGTCTTGCCGGGAATGAACGCGTTCGGTGCGACGCCCAGCGCCTGCGTCATCGCGATGAAGAACGGCTGGTCGAACGGCGCACTGCTCGTCGCAGGGTAGTCGGGGTTGTAGACGTCGGAGATGCACACGTTGCCGTCGTAACTGATCGTCATCGTGGTGGGTGTCCACTCGAGCGTGTACCGGTGCATGTAGTTGATGTTCTTGATCATGCAGAAGTCGTTCGTCACGTTCATGTCCGTGCCGGACAGGTAGTGGATGTACGGCACTGAACGGCCCGGGTACCTGCTCGCGACTTCGGCAACGTCGATCTCCCCGGACATCGGCCACGGCCCGTACTTCAGGTCGTCGTTCGGCCACAGCCACAGCGCCTCCTGCAGACCTGCGACCTCGGCGGCCGGAAACGCAGCGCGGAACTCGAAGCGTCCGTACAACTGGCTGAAGCTGCCGCCGGAGAACACCTCGCCCGCGCTGTACTGCGTGACGAACCCTCCGGTGGCATTGCCGCAGTAGAACTCGCTCGTCGTCTTGCGGGTCACGAGATGCAGGCTGCCGTTGCCGACGTACACGTTGCGCGGGCTGTCGACGAAGCAAGCCGGTCCACCGGTGGGCCCGGTCTGCACCGTCCACTTCGTCGTGTCGAGCTTCGAACCCGTGAACTCGTCGTCCCACGTGCATTGCCAGTAGCCGCCACCAGGCTTGGCGATCAGCGTGCCGCCGCAGTTGTTCTGGGTCGCGGCACCGGCGGTGGGGACGGCGACCGTGCACACGGCCAGCACGCAGAGCACTGCAACGGGCATGGCGGCAAGACGGCGTACGGGGTTTGCCATCGATTCGACCCTTCGGACCGGAACGCAGGGGGATGCGGCGGGTTGAAAGACGTGTGAACCGCGGCGCAGCCTAATGACCGCTTGGTAACCCCGCATCTCGAAGTAAGTACTTCGTTGTGCCTGAATTGGCATCCACTGGCGCCCGCATGCAGGCACTTGCCTGTTGTCCAGCTAACCCCTGGATTGCGGCGTCCCAGGCCCGCGCTGCCTGGTCAGATAGTGCTGAGATCGATGACGTACCGGTAGCCCGGGTCCCCCGCGGCGAGCTGGTCATACGCCTCGTTGATGCCGTCCACGCCGATCAGGGCGATGTCGGACGCGATGCCGTGCTCGGCGCAGAAGTCGAGCACCTCCTGCGTCTCGGGGATGCCGCCGATCATCGAGCCGGTGACCGTCAGCCGCCGGCCGGCCAGGGCGCCGCCGTTGATCGGGTCGCGCAGCGGCTCGATCGCGCCGAGGATCACGTACGCGCCGTCGCGGCGCAGCAGCTGCAGGTACGGGTTCAGGTCGTGCGTCACCGGGATCGTGCTCAGGATCAGGTCGAGGCTGCGTGCCGCGGCGCGGACTGCGGCGGCGTCGGACATCACGAGCACTGCGTCAGCGCCGGCCTTGAGCGCGTCCTCCGCCTTGCGGTCGGTACGGGTGAGCACCGTGACCTCGGCGCCCATGGCCGCGGCGAGTTTCACCGCCATGCTGCCCAGGCCGCCGAACCCGGCGACGCCGAGCTTCGTGCCCGGTTGCACTCCGTGGTGGCGCAGCGGCGAGTACATCGTGATGCCGGCGCACAGGATGGGCGCGGCCGCCGCCGGGTCGAGCGACGAGGGCACGCGCACGACGAATCCTTCGGTGACGACGAGACGCGCGGAGTAACCGCCGTAGGTGCGCGGCGTGGTGCCGTGCTTGTCGACGCTGTTGTAGGTGAACGTCGCGCCGTTCTCGCAGTAGTTCTGCAGTCCGTCGAGACACGATGCGCACACGCCGCACGAGTCGACCATGCAGCCGACGCCGACCACGTCACCGACCGCAAAGCGCGTCACGTCCGCGCCGACCGCGCTGACGCGGCCCACGATCTCGTGCCCGGGCACCGCCGGGTAGCGCGTGCCACCCCATTCGTTGCGCGCGGTGTGCACGTCGGAGTGGCAGATGCCGCAGTACAGGACGTCGATCGCGACATCGGTGGCGCCGACGTCTCGTCGCTCGATCGTCATGCGCTCGAGCGGCGCGTCCACGGCAGGAGTGCCCCATGCGGAAGTGGTGGTGGTCATGCCGTCTCCCCTATCGGTTCGGTCATTCGCTCGGCGAGCGCGCGCAGCGCCTTGCCGCGGTGGCTGAGCAGGTCTTTCGTGTCCGGGTCGAGTTCTGCGCTGGTCAGGTCGGTGCCGTCGGGCACGAAGATCGGGTCGTAGCCGAAACCGCCCGTGCCGCGCGGCTCACGCACGAGGTGCCCGTCCATCTGCCCGTGCACGACGATCTCGCCGAGCGGTCCGGCGAGCGCGACGGCGGCGACGAACGCCGCACCGAGCCGCTCGTCCGGAACGTCCGCGAGCTGAGCGAGGACGAGTCGCAGGTTCGCCTCGTCGTCGCCGTGCGCGCCGGCCCAGCGCGCGGACAAGACGCCGGGCATGCCGTTGAGCGCGTCGACGGTCAATCCCGAATCGTCGGCGATCGTCGGCATGCCGGTGTGCGCGTAGCCCTCACGCGCCTTGAGCAACGCGTTGTCGGCGAACGTGGCGCCGCTCTCGGGTACCTCGTCGTAGTGCGGCACGTCGTCGAGTCCGACGACCTCGAGATGCGGGACGCGCGGCACGAGGATGCGGCGCAACTCGGCCAGCTTCTTCGCGTTGCGGCTCGCGAGCAGGATGCGCATCAGCGCTCGAGCGCGGCCAGCTGCAGACGTGTCAGCTCCGCACAGCCAGTAACCGCCAGGTCGAGCAACGCGTCCAGCTCAGGTCGCGTGAACGGCGCACCCTCGGCGGTGCCCTGCACCTCGACGAACTGCCCGCTGCCGGTGACGACGACGTTCATGTCCGTCTCGGCCCGCACGTCCTCGTCGTACATGAGGTCGAGGCGAGGTTCGCCGTCGATCACGCCGACCGACACCGCCGACACGGAGCTGATCAACGGCGCCGGCTGCGCGAGCGCACCCTGCTTGTCCAGCCACGCCACTGCGTCCGCGAGTGCCACGTAGGCACCGGTGATCGCCGCCGTGCGGGTGCCACCGTCGGCCTGCAGCACGTCGCAGTCGATCGAGATCGAGTTCTCGCCCAAGGCGGACAGATCGATCGCCGCGCGCAGCGATCGACCGATCAGTCGCGAAATCTCGTGCGTGCGCCCACCGATGCGGCCCTTGACCGACTCGCGATCGTTGCGTGTCAGAGTGGCGCGCGGCAACATCGCGTACTCGGCAGTGACCCAGCCCAACCCGCTGCCCTTGCGCCAGCGCGGCACGCCTTGCTGTACCGATGCCGCGCAGAGCACCTTCGTGTCGCCGAACTCGATCAGCGCAGAGCCCTCGGCGAACTTCTGCCACTCGCGGCTGATGGTTATCGGGCGGAGTTGGTCCGGCGCGCGGCCGTCGGGGCGAGGCATGCATCGAGCCTAGTCAGCCGAAAGACAGGGCTCTGCGGCTGATGTTCCGGCCACCGGCCGGCGGTCGGGCCACAGCGAACCGACAGGCATCCCACACCCAGTGCTTCGGTTGATCGCAGGAGATGCCGAGGCGCGGCGGTCATCGTCTCTCGCGTGCTGAGGTTCTCCGCGCTGCGAGCGCTGGTACGGCGCCGTCCCTGGATCAGTGCGGGCGTTGCGGCCGTCGTCGTCGTGGGCGCGGGCGGTGGCACGTGGTGGGCGATGGTGGGCAGTTCGGCGGCCGCTCCGCAACAGCCGACGACCCGGCTCGTGGCCGCATCGCTCGCTACGGTGCGTCAGAACGTTT
>Ga0070730_10005810_pt1 | contig 10597 bp, 6 predicted proteins | sample Coa_R1_3_FD_66447 | JGI IMG/M metagenome (GOLD analysis project Ga0070730, IMG submission 66447) | Surface soil microbial communities from Centralia Pennsylvania, which are recovering from an underground coalmine fire - Coalmine... | ecosystem: Environmental > Terrestrial > Soil > Unclassified ... | reverse complement strand
ATCAAGTCCACGAGTTCTTCGTCACGCAGTAAGTTCGCGCTGATCTGTGCAACCCAATGGACCTGCGCCCCGGCGGCAATAATGTCGCGCAGCAGCGACTTCGTACGCTTCACGTTGATGGCGAAATTGTCGTCAATAAAGAAGACTGCGATCTGCCCTTTTTCCTTGCGCGCGCGCGCCTTCAACAGGAGCAACTCGTTCACCACGCTCTCGTTGGTGCGAAAGCGGATCGAGTCTCCGAAAAATCCTGTCACCGTGCAGAACTCGCATCCATAGGGGCACCCGCGTCCCGACTCGACCGGAACAATCCGAAATGTCCCCCAGCCTTCTCCGACCTTGTTCAGCATTGCGGTGAAGACATGCGGCACCAGATTGAACTGATCGAGATCAATCGACTGCCATGGAATCACGGGATACTGCTTGAGCGAAGGCTTGCGCTCTTTCCCGGTCTCGTCGACCGGCGTGTAGATTTCCTTCAGTTCGCCGCGGGCTGCGTCGTTCACCATCTGCGGCCAGGTTTCATCTGCCTCGCCCAAAGCGACGGCGTCCGCGTGTCGAGGTCCACCATCGCGGCCGAGAGCCTCGTCGGCTAACTCAGTCACATGCGGTCCGCCCATTACCACTTTCACTCCCGTCGCGCGAATCGCGTCGGCGATGCGGTACGCCTTCGCGATCATGCGGGTCATGGCGCCGATGCCGACCAGATCAATCTTTTCGTCACGGACGTACTGCGCGATTTGGGCTTCGTCCATTGGCTTGGCGTTGCCGTCAATGAGCAGCACCTCGTGCCCCGTGGGCGTGAGGGACTGGAGGAGGAACATCCAGAGGTGCGGCATGAAATTGCGAGTGACCCCGTTGTCGGGGTTATAGAGCAAGATTCTCATGACTGCTCCTTAACCGTACAAAGCAACGTACTTCACCGCACGGAAGCGTCACGAGCGATGCCAAAAATGGCGGTCGAACGGAATGAGGTTTTGGTGGGAATAAAGAACCCGAGGAATTGTACACCCGGAGGATGCAAGTTCCAGGGATATTCGTCAATTCCGGGAATCAGACGCCTCCGGCTACGCTGCGGACGTAGTAGATCGATGCGTGATGGTGAAGGAATCGGCCCTCGGCATCTCGTCCACCGGCAACCGCGCTGCAACTAGCGTTCCTGACCCGTCAGAGTGGATTTCCAGCGTACCGCCGAGTTGACGGATTCTCTCGCGCATCCCGCGAATTCCAACCCCGGGCGTACCGGAGGAGGCCATCTGCTCTTTCTTTTCCGGTGGGATGCCTTTGCCCTCATCTTGTACATCAACGAGAATCTGATTGTCGCGATGGCGCAGACGAATCTTGGCAACCGCACTCTCCGAATGCCGGTGAATGTTTGTCAGGCATTCCTGGACCACCCGGAAAATAGCCGTCTCCAACTCGCTCGGGAGCCGCTCGAGATCTTGCGGCAAATCCAGATCCACCACGATTCCGCTACGTTGCCCAAATCCGTCCACGTACCAGCGCAGCGCTGACGACAAGCCCGCCTCGTCGAGCAAGGGCGGATGCAACAGATGGGAGATGGTCCGGACCTCCGAACTCATTTCCCGCACCAGAGTCTCGCTATCGCTCAAGGCAGCCGCGGTTTTGGTTAGCCGATCCACGTCGCTGCGAACCGCCGAAAGGTTCATAGTCAGCGCAGCCAGCATCTGTCCCACGCTGTCGTGCAACTCGCGAGCAATGCGCCGTCTCTCATCATCCTGCAGTTGCAGCAGCCGCGCCGAAAGCTCTCGAAGATTCCGATTGACCACGTCGAGATCCGCGGTGCGCTCCCGGACTTTCCGTTCGAGTTCTCCCTGCTCGTTGCGCAGCGCGGCATTTTGCCGGCGGCGCGATTCACCCATGACAACGATCACTGCGGACGAAAAGACGAACGCCGCCACTCCAACCAACTCTCCCGCAGTCAGGGCGCGCACGGAAAATCCAGTGGGCATGAATTCGTAGATCGCTCCGACCAAGGCAACGCCAATTGCCAATACCGACGGACCCACCCCGCAATACCATGCAGAAAATGCGATCGCCGGCAGCAACAGGACATAAACCACGCGGTCCGCGACGAACAAATTCAGTCCCCGGTTCACCAGCAAGGCAGTCAACACCGTCGCGAGCGCTATCGCGTAGCGCAGCCAAATATTTTCAGAGATTCTGGCAGAATTGGAGCTACTGGTCCCCATGATCCTTCTCTCAGACGAGGCGTGGCGCAAATGGGAGCGGATTAGAGAGGCAACTGCGCTGAGACCACAGCTACCGAATACGACAATGATATCACTCCAAACCCTGACCTTCGGCGGAAGTTGCCCAAAGACGTAACTCTCTGATTTCTAAGGTATTTCGCCTACCCCTTGTCAAACCGTCGGATTGCGCACGCAAGATTACGCCCTTCCCTGTATTGGGCTCCCTTCGTCACGGGCATAAGGTAAGTGCAAGGTCGCCTTGAATCCTTCTGCCACACTGGCAACCTGCTTAGGCTCGATTGAGGTAGACGTGTCGCACAAAATTCTCATCGTCGACGATAGTCCGATAATCCGGAGATCCATCCGTTACGTGATCGAGCAGAGGACGGACTGGAACGTCTGCGGCGAGGCCGAAAATGGACAAGTCGCAATCGAAAAGGCGGAACAGCTACACCCCGATGTAGTCATCCTCGACTGGCAGATGCCAGTTATGAACGGCGTTGAAGCAGCGAAGCAAATCCGGAAGATCACTCCCTCTCCAACCATGTTGATGTTCACCATGCACGATTGCGCACGACTAGCCAAAGACGCTTACGCTGCCGGGGTGAAGGAAATCTTTTCCAAAACTGATCATGTCGCCGAGCGCCTGGTCAGAGCCCTTAATGCAGTCGCAGCTGCCGCCTAGAATTGTTGCTACCTCAATTCATGCAGTAGCCCATCCATCTGCACAATGTCTGAGTCGCCCTCTCCCACGGCGGCATAGACCCATTTTGCGTCGGACGACCATGTCACACGCCGGGCGATGAAGGTGTGCTTGGCGCCAAAATCGGTAATCCGCCTCAGTTTCCCGTCCGCCGTCGATATGACCCAGAGGTCCGTTCCGGCGGCGTCGTCCAAGGGCGTCACCAGCCATTTTCCATCTTTCGATATCACGGGATGCAATCCCTGCCAGATAGGTACCCGCTCACCGGAGATGCGCGCCAGCAGCTTGGATGGGCCGTCCTCAGGTCGTGCGGCCCGCAATTCGTAGTCCAGCAAACCGTTCAGGTTCTGCAAGGGGACCACGTAATACAAGGTAGATCCATCGAGAGCCATCGCCGGTCCGTGGGCGTTGTCCGAGCGCACCAACACAGCCGGACCGCCATCCACGGGGGCCTTCATCAACCTGAAGCTTCCTGTGTCCCGCACTGGGGAAGACTCCGCGTAGTACAACCACTTGCTGTCTCCCGACCAAGTGGCCCATGCGCCCTCCGGCAAGGCAAGGTGCAGGCCGCTACCATCGGGATGGATGATCCAGTACCCGATCCCTCGTCCCATTTGAGACGGCCGGTTGGTAGCGAAGGCAATCAACTTCCCGTCTGGCGACCAGATCGGGACACCCATCACGACCCCCGGCTCTGATTCATAAGTAATCTGGTGCGTCTCGCCGTTGGCTAATTCGAGAACCCAAAGATTGCCGTGGCCACCGTTATCAGATAAGTATGCTAGTTCGCGGTCATCTGGACTCACCGTGGGCGTCTGCACTTGCCCAGTTTGGTGCGTGATTCGAACGGCACGCCGCACGTTCTCTGCCGGATCTCCCTCCACCGGGAACTTCCAGATATCGAACTGCATGTGCCTGCGGCTGACTACAACGCGTCCGTTGTGGTCGACGTCAGGACTCTCATCGCCGACGTCGCCATAAGTGACCTGCTGAGGCTCACCGCCTGAGGGCGAGATCGACCACAGATGCATTGTGGGCAGATACAGCACGGTGCTGCCGCGAGCTGCACTGTAGAGCAGACGTGAGCCGTCCGCCAGCCACGCTAATCCGCTCATTAACGTGTTGTCGTGGGTGACCTGGCGCGCTGAACCGCCCGCCGACGGCACAACGTAGACATCGTCTGCCCAGTTCTCACGGCTGTGCAGGTATGCGATGGTTCCGTCATCGGGCGACCAGCGTGGATAACGGTAACTGAAACTCACGGGCACCTGCATCACCACCCGCGCATTCGACCCGTTGCGATCGGAAACCACCAACTCCATCTGCTTGTCGTTGAGCCGGAAGAACGTCAGCCGCTTTCCGTCATGGCTAACATCCGCGCCACTCATGCTCGAGATAAGGCGCCGCGGCGCACCGCCCAGCGCCGAGATTTCCCACAGCGCGCCTTGCGCGTCGCCTTCCGGGGGCGGCGTGTAATAGATAATCGACGCGGAATCCTGAGACCATCGCGGTTCCCGATGCTCCCCGGCATCGTGCGTAACCTGCAAAGGCGGACCACCCGCCAGCAGGCGTATCCAGATGTGGCGTGACCCACTTGAGTCGCTGACAAATGTTACTGACTTACCGTCCGGAGAAAACGCTGGGCTGTCTTGGAGTCCTGCAAAATCGGTGAGCCTGAGAAACGTTACGTCTTTATGGACCACCTGAGATCTTCCCCGATACCACCAACCGCCGAACGCGGCAGCGACGACTGCAAGACACGCAATTACCCACGCGACGGGCAAGACCCTCTTCTTGCGCACTGCCGACGGCAATGTCGTGCTGGGCTCCGACTCGGTCGAGAGAGTCTCCAGATGAAATGCCAGATCGTGCGCCGACTGAAAGCGCTCTTCCACATTTTTTTCCAGGCAGTGGCGAACAATTCGGTCCACACCTGCCGGAATATTGCGGCCCCCGGCTCGAAGGTCGGGAGGATCATCGTTCAGAATCGCGCTCGCACGATCGGCGGCACTTCTTCCGGTGAACGCCCGTTGCCCCGAGAGTGTCTCGTAAAGCACGACGCCAAAGCTGAAGATGTCGGATCGCTGATCTGCCTTCTCTCCTCGCACTTGTTCCGGCGACATGTAACCGGCCGTCCCCAGCACCACGCCTGCACTTGTTTCATCCTTCAGGTCGAGATGAGTGAGGGTCGCATCAGCCGGCTCTGGTGAGGTCAACTTGGCAAGACCGAAGTCCAGAATCTTGGTGCGTCCATCGCGGCAAATGAAGATGTTTTCCGGTTTTAAATCGCGATGAACAATGCCTTTGTCGTGCGCCGCTGCGAGCCCGTCCGCAATTTGGACTGCGCAGTCGGTTGCTTTGCGCAGCGGCAGAGGTCCGCCTGTCAAACGTTCACGCAAGGTCACGCCCTCGAGCAGTTCCGTTACCAGATAGGGAGAGCCTTCGTGCGTACCTACGTCATAGACGGCGAGAATGTTGGGATGATTCAGCGCGCCGGCCGCCCGTGCTTCCTGCTCGAAGCGGCGTAGACGGTCTTCATCGCGGCAGAAGTAAGAGGGCAAGACCTTAATCGCAACGTCACGACCGAGCCGCGGGTCCTTGGCCCGGTACACTTCACCCATGCCGCCCGCACCCAAAGGCGCGACGATCTCATATGGCCCGAGTTTCGTGCCAGCGGCAAACGACATGTTGCGTGGGATTATACCGTCTGTCGAAGGAGACAGCTAACCTGCCTCGCAGTCTCAAGCCTGTTTGTGGCGGAGCTGAAATCACTGAAAGGTCAGGCCGGGATCGACGCCTTTTTACTTCCCTCGCGCCGCGCCCGAGCCACCACGAGCCGTATCTCGTCATAGGTAATCTCGGGTGGCAGTGCGTCTTTCAGGGTCTTCAGCCGCTCGAGTTGTGCCAGCCCGAGCTGCGCACAGGCAGCTTCAATCACCGCCAGCTTGTTGCGATCAATCCACTCCGGACGAAATTCCACCTCTCCGTTCTCGACGAGTCCTGCGACGGCGTTGACCACGGTCCCAACCTGCCGCCCGCGAATCGCAGCAATCTCCTCGAAGCTCTTCCCCTGTTCGAGCAGTCGCAGAGTCTCAAGCGCCGGCGCGGTCTTCTTCTCCGCAGGCGCAGCCGCTCGCGCTCCTGCCTCGTAACTTCGCAGCGCCGCGAGAATCTTCTGCCCATAGGTATCCGCCTTACGCTCGCCAATTCCGGTGATTCCCAGCAACTGCGCGATGGATGTGGGCCGCATCCGGCAAATCTCATCCAGCGAAGAGTCGTGCAGCACCACGTAGGCCGGCATGCCCTGTTCCTTCGCCGTAATCCGCCGCCACTCGCGAAGATATTCGCGCAACTCGTGATCGGGCTCAGCGAGGGCGCTGATCGTTTCTCTCGGCGCGCCGGATGCTGCCTTGGCCACACTCCGCCGCACCGCCGCCCGGCTCGTCGCCATCGTGAGCCACTCCGGCGCAGCTCCACACACATCACAAGCCCCGCACGCCGCCCACTTCGGAGTCTCCCCAAAATGCGTGCAGATCTGGCGGTGGCGGCAATCGCGCGACTCCACGAACGCCCGGATCACGTGATACCTCTGCCACGCCCGGTCGCGCTCCGCCGCGTCCAGAATCTGATTCGCAAAATATCCCAGCAGCCCCGCATCCTTCTTCTGCCACAACATCACGCAATCGGCTGGCTTGCCATCCCGCCCCGCGCGCCCCGCCTCCTGGTAATACTGCTCGATCGATTTCGGCAGCGCCATGTGGATCACAGCACGCACCGTCGCCTTGTTAATGCCCAGCCCGAAGGCGATCGTTCCCACCAGCACGCGAACTTCATCCGACATCCAGCGTTCCTGATTGCGCCGACGCTCGTCATTCTGCATCTTCGCGTGATATCCCAGTGCGGCGATGCCTTGGTCCTCAAGATAGTCGACGGTTTCCTCGACTTTATTAATGGTCGGCGAGTAGACGATCACGTTTCCCTCGCTGTAATGCCGCAGAGCGCTCACCAGCAGAGCGTTGTGCTCCACGCTAACGCACTCGCGCACCAGATAGCGCAGGTTCGGACGATGAAAACTCGCAATATATCTGTCGGGATTGCGAAGTGCGAGTTGCGCCAAAATGTCGTGGCGCACATGCTGCGTGGCACTCGCGGTAAACGCAGCGATCGGGTGACCGGGAAAGCTCCCGCGCAACTTGCTCAACTGCCGATACTCGGGACGGAACTCGTGTCCCCACTCCGAAATACAGTGCGCCTCATCAATCGCAAAAAATGAAATCGGCACCTTCTGCAGCCAGGTGATGGTGTCGCCGCGCTGCAAACGCTCGGGCGACAGGTACAGCAACCGGTAGGCGCCTTCGCGCGCCTGCTTCATCACCTTCGCCTGCTGCTCGTTGCTGACGGAACTGTTGAGAACCGCCGCCGGAATTCCCATCTGCGCCAGTTGGGCAGCCTGATCCTGCATCAGCGCGATCAAGGGAGAGATCACCACCGTAGTCTGTCCGGCAACCACAGCCGGCAACTGGTAGCACAGAGACTTCCCGCCGCCGGTCGGCATCACCACGCAAATGTCGTGTCCGGCGAGCAGACTGCGCACAATCCGCTCCTGCAAGGGCCGGAATGAACTGTATCCCCAGTAGCGTCGCAACGGCGTCAGCAGATCCGCTTCTGGGGTCATGCAGACAGTATATGTTGTGCGTGAAGGTGGAAATTTCGGCGGCTCGCCAAGGCGACTCTCTGGCTCCCAATTCGGGATGAAACATCACGGATCGCCCCACAATCCTGACAAGATTTTCTTAGCGACCTTAGCGGACTTTCTTAGCGGCCTTCGCGGTTCAATGCTTTTGATCTCACGACACGCACTTATGAATCCTTGAACGAGATAAAATCCCCCGCAAGTACGCCCTCCACTATCGTTCGTTAAAATACAGAACGGGAGGAACCCATGCTCTCCGCCCATCGCGCACTCTCGGCATCAGCCTTCGCGTGCCTTTTTCTATTCGCCTACCCGCAGCCGACGGTCTGCGCTCCGGGACAGGATGCCTCCCTGAAGCCTGACCAAGTCAACACCCTAGGTTGGGATAAAGGATGGACGAATTTAGTGAACGATGTTGAACAAGCGTTCAAGCCGTCGCTCCCCCTGCTGACAGCCGTCGAAGTGGAACTCGTAGTCGGCAACCCTGGCCCGGCGACAGACGAATTAACCCTCACGGTGCTCGACTCCACGGGAAACTCCATAGCAGAGGTCACCCAGACTGTGCCCACGGAGAATAGCGATCAAGTATTGTTCGTAATCCCAAAAGGCGGCGTCGAACTTACCCCCGGAAACACTTACCGCTTGAAACTGACGGGCGGCACTACCTTCGGGTGGAAATACATCGCAGGCGGCTATAAGAGAGGCTCCGCCACCTTCAACGGAAGACCGCTCCTGCCGGGCGCGAGAAGCTCATTCCTGTTCCGGACATTTGGGACAAATTGAAGCATTGGGTCGCGTGTCTTCAGTGTGAGGTCTGAGGCAAAGGCGTCTAAGTCTGCCATCCAAGGTCTAACAACTAATACCTAATCTCGGCCGCCTCTCCGCGGGATACGCTCGGTCAAACGCCACCCAAATCATTGCGATCAGCAAGAAGCAAAGCACGCTGCCTTCCGGCCCGTTGGAACCCCCAGTGAGCCAGTGCGGCCCGTGGAGCGACGAACTCAGCAGATGTCCCGGTTCGACCGTGCCGCTGTCAGGAACAGAGTAAAAAAACGTCAATCCCCAGTCCCATGCCGCGTGAAATGCGACGGCAAACCATAGACTCCCGGTCCGCCGGAGCGTAAAACAGAAAAATAGCCCGATGACCGCGGCACCTAGCGCTCCCGCGAACTGCTCACCGCTGTTCCGCAAGTGGATGAGCCCGAAGGCGCAAGACAAAGCTCCCGCGGCAGGCCAAAAGCCGATCCCGCGCGCCAACGTAAACTGCGAATATCCTCGGAACCAAAACTCCTCAGCGAGTCCCACCACCAGGAAATACAGGGCCCAGAATGCCGCGAACTTCGCGATGCGGGCACCGTGCAGCGCGATGTGGCCAAACTCGAAGCGACCCGCGCCGTAGAGCCCGAACATGAGCAGGCTGATACTCGCGAATCCCCAGACCGCGCCCACCCAGAAGCTCTTCCCGAAGGCTTGCCTCCCCGGTAGTCCGTATAAACCCCACCGCCGCTGCTCGACGCGCCCCATCACAACGGCAGGAACCGTTGCTGCAAAGAGGAGCCCGGCTTCTTCGAGCATCATGTTCCATAGGCCCCTGGCCCCGAAATCTCGAGACGCCGCCAGCCTCACAACCAGCCACTGCAGCGTAAGGAACGCTAAGGCATAAAACGCAATTCCCCATCCTGGGCGCAGACCATCCGCGTCGAGAAATACGTCGTGCGTGTAGGAGGGTTGATTCGCTCCAGCAAACTGGGGGGCCGGAGCCTCATGCTCTTTGTCATTGTCATTCCGACCCTGCGGAGCCGGTGAAAGCCCGTCCTGAGCAGGCAGGCGATGGGAACTTGCTGTCTCGTCCCTTTCCAATGCTTCCTCCCAAAAGCTCTCGCGCAAGGAGCCTGCTCTGACCTGTTAGGCGAAGCGGCCTCCGACATGGTAAAACACTCGGCTCGACCTTATGCGTCCATATTTCACTCGCGAACGTTTCGGCCGTCCGCAATTCCTCGCGGGACTGCTGTTGCTCGCCTTCCTCGCCCAGGTCGTCTGGCTGGTGCGGGCCGAGTTGCGCACGGCTAACGAGCCTGACGGCCCCGAGGCCGTCCGCATCGCCGAAGGCTGGAAGCAGTGGCACGGACGAGGTATCGCCGCCGCTCCGTCTCTCGACTCCGCAGGCAGCGCTATGCACGCCTACTACTTCGGCCAGGACAGCGGCTTCGATACCGAGCGTTCTCCACTACTCTACCTTGTCTCCGCTGCACCTCTAGCGGCCTGGCCCCGCGATTTCGATCAGGATTCAGCGGTCTACTGGCGATGGCTGCCTCGCCTTCCATTCCTCGCCTGCGGACTCTTTCTCGGTGCCTCCCTGTGGTACGTTGCGCGTCGTCTCTGCGGCAACACCGGAGGCTTCATCGCCCTCACCTTCTACTGCTTCTCTCCGTCGCTGATTCAGGCGAGTGCAGTCTGGCATACCGAACCGGAGATCGCCGCGGCTTGGGGAGCTTTTGGCACCATCTTCACCGCCATTGCGGTCGCCCACACGCTCTACGCACCGCGCGAAGTCATTTTGTGGAACTGGCGCCGCATTGTACTGCTCGGAATCTCGCTCGCCATTGCCATCGGATCACAATTCTCGATGATCATCCTCGTGCCGATGGCGCTGGCTTTCTTGCTCTACGTCGCACCAGTCAGACGAGGGGCCGGAACTGTTATCTGGATCGCGGCGTGCGCCGTAGGCTTCATTCTGCTGTTCGCGTTTTACTTCTTCCATCCCCATGCATTTGTCGGGAGCATGCGGCGCGCCGCATTCTGGGGAGCCACATGGCGGGGATTCACCGTCCTCGGGGTTTATAAACAGGTTGCGGTTCGCATTGGGCAAGCATGCCCGGCGCTGGCTCTTGGGCTTCCCGTCGCCCTCGTGACCTACGCGTCGTGGAAGCGAACCCGCTATTTCGGCAATACCGCACCTTTCCTGGTCGCAGTGCTGTTCTTTCTCTTAGG
>Ga0070730_10005808_pt1 | contig 10598 bp, 8 predicted proteins | sample Coa_R1_3_FD_66447 | JGI IMG/M metagenome (GOLD analysis project Ga0070730, IMG submission 66447) | Surface soil microbial communities from Centralia Pennsylvania, which are recovering from an underground coalmine fire - Coalmine... | ecosystem: Environmental > Terrestrial > Soil > Unclassified ... | reverse complement strand
CCAGCTCGCGCAGTAGGGCTAGGCTGTCGCTATAGAACGCCCGGGCGGCGGCATAGTCCTCAGCGCTCAGGACGACATTTCCCAGGTTGCCGAGCGCCAGGGCGCAGCCCGCTTTATCGCCGGCCGCCTGCCAGAGGGCCAGGCTTTCTTCGTAGAGCACCCGCGCGGCCGCATAATCCCGGCTGTACCAGGCGAGATTGGCCAGGTTGTTCAGCGTAGAGGCGACCCGCCCCGGATCGCCCAGCCGGCGGTAGAGCGTCAGGCTCTCGGTATATAAGGCCGTCGCCGCGGCATAGTCGCCCTGGGCCGCCGCCAGGGAGCCAGCGCCGTTCGCCGCCGTGGCCCGGTAGGCCCAGGTGCCCGGATCGTCGGGAGCAGGGACCAGGGCCAGAGCGCGGGTCAGGTGGGCGCGGCCCTCGCTCCAGTAGCCCCGCGTCCACCAGAATCGCCAAAGGGCGCCCGCCAGCCGCCAGCCCAGCACGGCCGCGCCCTGGGCGTGGGCCCAGCGCAGCGCGGCCCGCAGGTTGTCGTGCTCGGCGTCCAGGCAGGCCAGCCAGTGGGCTTGCTGCTGGCCGGATAATTCCGGCATGGCCCGCTCGGCCAGGGCCAGATAATAGCTGCCATGGCGCTCGGCCAGGGCGTCCGTCTCGCCCGCGGCGGCCAGTTGCTCCAGGGCATACTCGCGGATCGTCTCCAGCAGGCCAAAGCGCGGCTCTTCTTCCGTACCGCCGATCGGGCGCAACAGGCTCTTGTCGACCAGATCGGCCAGGGTGTCCAACACGGCGAAGCCTGATCTCTGATCCCTGATCCCTGATCCCTTCGCTGCGCGCAGGGCAGGCTCCTGATCGCCGACCACAGCTTCGGCCGCTGCCAGGGTACAGCCCCGCACAAAGATCCCCAGGCCGCGGAACACCGCCTGCTCCCGCGCATCCAGCAGGTCATAACTCCAGGCAATCGCATCGCGCAGCGTCTGGTGCTGCAGCGGTAGGTCGCGCGCCCCGCTCGTCAACAGCGGCAACTGCCGTTCCAGGCGGGCCAGCAGCGCCGCCGGGGGCAGCAGGCGGGTGCGCGCCGCCGCCAGTTCGATCGCCAGCGGCAGCCCGTCCAGGCGCAGGCAAATCGCCGCCACCGCCGCGGCATTGGCCGGGGTCAGCGCGAACGCGGGCTGCACCGCGCGCGCCCGGGCCACGAACAACGCCACGGCGTCCACTTTTTCTAGCGCTTCGACCTCGAAAGGCCCCTGGGCAGCAGGGACCGGTAGCGGTGCCACCGGGTAGCGCTGTTCCCATTGCAATTGCAGCGCGAACCGGCTAGTCGCCAGCACTTTCAGGCCGGGCGCCGCCGTGAGCAGTTCCCCGATCAGCGCGGCGACCCCGCTGATCTGTTCCAGGTTGTCCAGGACTAGGAGCGCCTGGCGATCACGCAGGTGCGTGCATAGGGCCGTGGGCGCGGCCTGGTTCCCGCCGGCCGCCAGGCCCAGCGCCTGCAGGATGGCCGGCGCGACCAGCGCCGGGTCGCGCTGGGCCGCCAGCGGCACCCACCAGACTCCCTGCGCGAACGCCCCGCGCAGCGCCGCCGCCACGGCCAGGCTTAAGCGGGTTTTGCCCACGCCCGGCGGGCCGAGCAGAGTGACCAGCCGGCCGCTCGGCCGCCGCACCAGCGCCGTGATCGCCGCCACCTCTGGCGCGCGCCCGATCAGCGCGGTGGGGGCGGAAGGCACATTGCCGGGAGGTGCCGGAGTCGCCGAAGTCGCCTGCGCACCTGTGGTCGTCGCGCCGGGGGCGCGAGCAAACGCGACAAAGCGTTGCGTGGCCGCCGCGCTGAAGCCAAAATAGCGGGCCAGGTGCTCGGCCAGTTCTTTCGACGGGCGGCGCGCGCCCGTTTCGAGCTTGCGCAGGGCACTGGCCGAACAGCCGATATGGGCAGCCAGCCCTTCCCGGGTCAGGTCCCGGGCCACCCGTTGCGCTCTCAGCCACTCGCCGAAGGACTCCGGTTCGCTCATCTCCACTCCTCCAGGCGACTCCGCCGTCACCTGCCCCGGCCCATTATAGCGGATCTGGGACACTTTTTGGGGCACTTCCTGGGACAAAAAGGTCTAGTGTTGTCCTATTGGAGGTTGCTATCATGGGGTCGTTGGCAAATGGTTCATTGGTTAACGCCATAGGAGGTAATTATGAAAGTCAGTGTTCCCGTATCCCCGTACATCGCGACCTTTGCGGGGGTGGAGGATGTGGTTCTGTCCCTGCTAGGGCTGGCACCCACCGCTTCCCTGAGTCTGCCGGCGCGGCCGCCGGCGGGTGTGAAATACTCCCACGTCACGCTCGAGCTCCAACAGACGGATGTGCAAGGCATGCTCGACATCGGCATCTCCGGCGCCGTGACGTTCGCCGCCCAGGCCAAGGCCCAGACCTTTTTCTTCCTGTCCGATCTCTCGGCCTGGGTCACGATTCCCAATACCGATCCCACCAGCGTCATCGTCGACGCGACCTTCAGCGTCGGCGTCCGCATCGGGATCTTCGCCTTCAACCTCGACACGTCCATGAAGCTCGACGCCGAGACGGTCGCGGCCCAGGCGACGGTCAAGCAGGCGATCACCGCCTACCAGGCGGTCGTGCTCGGCGCCGGGCTGGAGGCGATCGACGCCATGAAGCCGCTCATCACCAACAGCACCGGCCCCTTCCGCGTCGAAACCTTGCAGACGATTGGGGCAGTGCGCGCCGGCCTCGAGGCGTTGCTCGCCGATCCGGCGACCAGCCTCACCCCGGTGCTCACCAGCGTCACCGTCGACACGGCGAAAGTCGCGCAAGCGGTTACGAATAACATCGTCGCCGGCCTCGACCTGACCACGCTCCTGAAATCGCACACCTTTGCCATGGAGCGCGCCTTCCGCTCCGTGCCGGCGCAGACCGCCGTCGAAGAGGTCAATGCGGGCAAGGGGCCGGGCGTCACGGCCCCCCTCGTCGCCCAGGCCTATCAGGACCTGCTCGGCCTGTCCGGGATGCAGCCTGTGCCACCTGATAAGCAACAAATCGCGGCCAACGTGCTGTCGGCCGGCCGGAATCTTTGAAACCCTGGAAAGGAGCGTAAACGAATGACTCTCGTCTGGCGACCCATCAACCCGCAACACCCTGCTCACCGGCGCAAACCGCTGCCCGCGGCAACCCCGTGTGCCCTGCTGACCAGCGCGCCGCAGTACGTGGGTGTGAACATCAGCACCTACTACTTCGACCTGCAGGGGATGCTCGACCTGGATTTCAAAGGCATGGCCCAGTACAAAGGCAAGCTGAACGTGGCGTTCTTCATGCTCGAAGTGGCCTGCTATACCGGCGATATCCTGGTCGAGGACGTGCGCACCCACGAGATCTTCATCCAACGGCAGGGCGTCGGCTTTCGCATCGCCGTGGCCAACTGGGGCGTTGCGTTTAGCACGTCCGCCACCCTCGCCGCGGTCGCGGCCAACGCCGAATTGAATATTTCGCAGACCGGTATCGAAGTCCAGATCGTCGGCGCCGGCCTGGAGACACTGCCGATCCTCGCGCCCCTGTCGCAAATGTCGGGCCTCTCGGCGCAGAGCCTGCAGACGATCAGCCAGTGCGCGATGGCCCTCGCCGACTACTTCGAGCAAAACGGCAGCGGCTTGACGCCCGCTGCGCTCGCCGTGGCCCCGATCCCGGTCGGCGATTTCAATCAGTTCAACTGCTTCTATTCGGGGCAGTTCGGCCCGGAGGCCATCTATCGCGGCAAAAGCCTCGCCGACGCCTTGACCGAGGAGGCCCAGTATCCCCAGGGCAACAGCTACGTCGTACCCAGCTTCGCCCGGGCGGTCTACGGGGAGCTCAACGTCGGCGACGGCACTCCCGACCCGGACGCGCACGCCCTCGCCGGCCAGATCCTGGCCGAAGGCCGCTTCTGATCGGCATAACAGCAGTCCTATAACCCGCTAACAAGGGCCGGGTTGTCTGGGATCGCCGCGCGACCACCCAGACGACCCGGCCCGGTGATTCCAGCGGATTGACCACCGGGCCATGCGCGACCAACTGCTCACCAACCTGCCGGCCGCCCTGCGCGTCAACATTGCCCGCAGTGACATCGCTATCGCCGACCTGAGCCAGATTGTCGAAGTTGGAGAGCACTCAAAAGTCGGGGGGCACCGGGTGGGGATTGGCACGCGGGTGCTAACTCCAGCGCACCGCGTTTCCGGAGTCATCCTGCGGGCGGGGGCGAGCCCCCCCCCGACTTTTGAGTGCTCTCCCTCTTCCACTAAGCAGGCCCAGAACGTGGCAAATCAGCAGGGGTACGATTTTGTTTCGCTTCGAAACAAAATCGTACCCCTGTAGTATTTTGTTTCAAGGCGAAACAAAATCGGGGGCCACGAACCCCCGAGGGGGGCGACCGGGGCAAGAGCGCGGCGCGGCACCTGGCGCTGGGCGCCGGGCGCCGCTAAAGAAACTACCGGGGTGCGATTTTGTTTCGGAGCGAAACAAAATCACACTGCTGTAGTAATTGGGGGGGCCCCCCGCGGCACGAGCGCGGTACGGCGCCCGGCGCGTGGCCGGGCGCCGCGGTCGCGCGGCCGCTAGCCGCGGCCGCGCCGCGTCTGCGGTTGCTGGCGGGCGCCGTCCTCCGCGCGCCGCAGGGCCGCGATCGCCTGGGCCAGCGGTGGCCAGACCGGGGATTTGCCGGCCGCTTGCGCCCGGGCCAACTGCCGGTTATAGCCGGCCTTGGCCGCGCCCACCGCCGGCGGGTCGGCAGCGGTGAGCACTGCGGGCGGCGGCAGCGCCTTGCGCGGCGCCGGCGGCGGCAGCGCGGGGAGCACGGCGGCGGCCGGGCCCGGCCAGCGGCGGGGCGCGGGGGGGCCGCTCGCGGGGCCATCCTGGAGCAGCAAGCCGATCATCTTGGGTGTCGTGGTCATCGCTATGGTCCTTTCCGACTGGGGCCGGTAGCGCCGGCCGCCGTGAGCCGCCAGGTGCTGCTCGAGGCGGAACCCGCACACGCGGGCCAGGCCCAGCGAGCGCCGGGGCTCACGGCCCCGCGCGAGCGCAGCGCGGGCCGGCAGGGTACCCCGCGGCCTGGGGCGCACGGCCCCAGCCGCGGGGCCGCCTTGCGCCGTGTGCGACCATGGGAAAAGCAGCAGCGGGAGGCTCGTGGCCAGGGGGTTCCCATAAGGGGGGTCCCGCCCCCTTGTGGCGGGGCCGACTGGCGCGCGGGGACGGGGTCCCGCGGGACGTCGGCCCCGCCGTCGCTGGCGGCCCTGCCGGCGCGTCCCGACGGCGCCGTTCGCGCAGCGGTGCGTAGCACATGGCGCCGGAGCCTAATCCACAAGAAGGAGCGCGCCACCAGGCCGATTGGGCGCCAAATCTCAGGGGCAGGTTAGCCAGATAGGGGACGGCCAGTAACTATCGGGGTGCGAGTTTGTTTCCCCGGGAAACAGATTACTACCGGGGTGCGATCACGAATAACCCGCGAGGGGGGGGGTGACGTAACCCATAACTTTGCCGCCGTTGGCAGCATAACCTTGCCGCGCAGCAACGTCCCCAGGCACCCCCCGATCGGCGGAACCGGACCGTGAGCTACCCGTCTTGGGAGCATAATCTTGCCGTAAGTCTGTTTTGGCAGCAAACGGGAGCCATGAGTTTTGGCGGAGCCAGGCATGTCTTGATGGCACGGTGCTCCTCAGTATGCCTGGAAAAATTGGCAAGCCGCGTGTTGCCGCAGGGCTTATGCGTTCTCGGAAGCGGGGCAAGAGCGCGCTTCTTTGGTAAGATAGGGTCAGTCGTTAACTTACCTTCTCCAAACCCCGCCGTATCATCCTTGCCTCATAGTTGTCGGACTTTTGGCAGAAACTTACGCACGAGCAACGACATTTCGTGCCTAGCGGTCTGCCAAAAGTGCAGCAAGTATAGGGAAAGCATGATACGGCGAGGTCTGCCTTCTCGTACCAAAGGAGCGTTCCGATGCAGTATACGCTATCCGCCCCCCTGACCTGTGGGCCGCTGGACCCGGTGCGCTTGGCCCGTGTCCTCAGCGCCCTCGAACCCGGTGTCTCGGTGCCCACCCTCGCCGGCCCCACCCACGTTCCCTTGCGCGCGCTGCCTGCCCTCTTTGCCGCCATCCCCGATCCCCGCACCGCTAAAGGTCGGCGCTTTCCCCTCCCCGCCGTGCTCGCCGCCGTGCTCGCCGCCCTCCTCTCCAACCACCGCTCCCAACTCGCCGCCGCGGAGTGGCTCGCCGACCAAGCCCCCACAGCCCAGCGCGCCCTCGGCTTCTCGCCCACCCACGGCACCCCCCATCAATCCACCATCAATCGCTTGCTCGCCCGCTTGGAGCCGACCTATCTGGCGACAGCCCTCCATCAGTTCTTGGACCCCCCTACCGCCGACCCCCGGCCCCGTGGCAGCCAGGGCGTCGCGCTCGACGGCAAAGCCCAGCGCGGGCGCTTGCGCTTTACCCCGCCCGCGCCGGGCGTCAGCGCGATCCATGAAGTGGCCGCCTATACCCACGACACCGGCACCGTGCTCGCCGCCGTGCCCGTCACCAGCACTGCCAACAAACCCGCCGCCGAACTCAACACCGCCCCGCAGTTATTGGTGCAAGTCGATTGGCGCGGGCGGGTGCTGACCGGCGATGCGCTGTGGTGCCAGTGCAACTTGTGTGCGGCGGTCGTGGAAGCCGACGGCGATTACCTGGTCACGGTCAAAGCCAATCAGGGCCATCTATTGGATTGTTTGCAACGCTGGTTCGCCCCCACCCGCCCGCGCGCCCACGGCTGGGCGCCCGTGGCGGTGGAGCAGCGCGAGACGGCGACCTGTGAACGCGCGCAGGGACGCTACGAGGTGCGCTTTCTGGCCGCGACGGCGGAACTGGCCGGCGTGCTGGATTGGCCGCACTTGGCCCAGGCGTTCATGGTGATCCGCAGTTGGGAAGCGCACGGGCAGGTGCATCAGGAGATCCACTGGGGGGTGACGAGCTTACCGGCGACGGTGGCCGACATGGAGCGGTTGCTGGAGTTGCGGCGCGGGCACTGGCGGATTGAGAACGGGTTGCACTACGTGAAGGATGTGACGCTGGGGGAAGATGCCAGCCTGGTGCATCGGGGCCAGGGACCGGCGGTAATGAGTTTGCTGCGCGATGGCGTGGTCAGCTTGCTCCATGCGGCGGGCCATCAGCAGATTGCCGCCCGCTTGCGCTACCATAGCCGCCATCCCGAAGCCGCCCTCGCCCTGCTGGGGATCACCCTAGCCGAGAACGCATAAGCCCTGGCCGCCGCCTGGGCCGCCAGTCCCCCGCATCAGCACAAATGGGCGTTCACGCGGCCATCGCCAGCAGATAGGCATCTTCCAGGCTGGGGTCGGCGGGCTGGGCCGCCTCGTGGGGGCGGGTGGGACTGACCAGGCGCACCTGCACGCCGCCGGGCGTATTGGCGAGGGCGCTGGCCCGGTAGCGGGCCTGGAGGCCGGTGGCGGTGGCCGAATCCGTGGTCACGGTCCAGACCTGGCCGGCGGCGGCGGCCAGCAGGGCGCTGGGCGCCACGTCGCGCAGCACGCGGCCCTCCTTGAGCAACACGAGCCGCGTGGCGGCGGCCTCCACATCGCTGATGATGTGCGTGGAGAGAATAATCAGCCGGTCGGCGGTCAGGCTGCTCAACAGGTTGCGGAAGCGGATGCGCTCCTCCGGGTCGAGGCCGGCCGTCGGCTCATCCACGATCAGCAACTCCGGGTCGTTGAGCAGGGCCTGCCCGATACCCACACGCTGCTTCATGCCGCCGCTGTAGCCGCCCAGTTTGCGGTCGGCGTCGCGGGTCAGCCCGACCATCTCCAGGATGGCGTCCACGCGGGGCCGGGCCAGGGGGTCGGGCAGGCCCTTCATCGCCGCCATGTAGCGCAGAAACTGCCGCGCCGTGAACTCCGGGTAGAGGCCGAACTCCTGGGGCAGGTAGCCCAGCGTCTGGCGCACGCGCTCGCCCTGCGTGCGCGTATCCAGCCCATTCCACGACACGCGGCCCGCCGTCCCATCCAGCAGCGTCGCCAGGATACGCATCAGGGTCGTCTTGCCCGCCCCGTTGGGGCCCACCAGCCCCACCAATCCCGGCCCCAGCCGCAGCGACACCTCGCGTAGCGCCCAATGTTTGCCGTATTGTTTGCTCAGGCCCTCGATTACCAGTTCCATGCGATGTACTCCTTCCGCAACAGTCTGCAACAATTTCATGATCGGAAGCGCCGGAAGCGCCAGGCCAGGATAGCGACGAGGCCGACCGCCAGCCCGGCATAGCCCAATTGCGCCAGCCAGGGCGTCAGGTCCACGGGGCCGGTCCAGCCCTGGCGCCAGAGGCCCACGACCGCCGCGGGCACCTCGTTCGGCACCTCCGGGATGTAGGGCGTCACCAGGGCCTGGACCTGGTTCGCGTAGTGGCCGAGCAGATTGCCGAGCATCCACAAGTGATTGGGCACCCAGGCCGGGGGCTCGCCATCCAGGCGCACGAGTTGCGGGCCGAGGATGCATAGCAGCGTCAGGCCCACCGAGCCGGCCACGATACGCCGCGGCCAGCAGGCCCCGGCGACCAGCGCCAGCGCCGAGATCACCGGCACGTCCACCGCCGCCACGAAAGCCCAGACGCTGAAGATGGCCGCGCCGTTGGGCGGCAGGCTGTTGGCCGGATCGACCAGGTTCACGATCCAGGCGCCCGTCAGCACCCCGCCCAGCAGCAGCAGGCTGAGCCCGCCGCACAGGATCAGCCCGGCCAGCCAGCGCCCCCAGACGTAGGCCCCCGTGGGCAAGGCCGTCGCCATCACCAGCTCGTGCGTGCGGTGCTGCACCTCGCTGGCCAGCAGCCCCATGCACAGCACCACGACGGCGATCTTCAACGCCTCGAAGCCGCCGACCACCTCCACGAACCACAGCAGAGGCAGGAGCGTGTCCGGGCCGACGAACGTGCTGCTCATCAGCGGGTGCATTAGCGGGATCAGCCCGGCGAAGATAGCGAACAGGCACCCGCCCAGCAGCCACAACCCCCGGTGCGCCGCGAACCGGCGCAATTCCCACTCGACCACGGCGCCCACGGGGCGGCGCGGCGCCGCTCCCGGCGCCTTCTTCACCAACACGGCTGCTTGATCCATACGTGCGCTCTCCTCTTGGGTAGGTTTGACTCGTGAATACCGCATATCATGTCCTGCCTGGTGTCCGGGCGGCCCCGCCCGTGCGAGGTCCGCACGGGGCGCGGCTCAGGCGGATGGGCGGAACCGCCAGGCCGTCCACGCGAGCAATAACACGCCTGCCGCCGCATAGGGCAGGTGGGCCAGCCAGGGGCCCAGGTCGGGCAGGCCGGCCACCAGGGTGTTGCCCAGCGCCAGGCGCCCGGCGGCGTCGAGCGGCCCCGCCGCCGCGTACTGCCCGGCGAGCGTATCGTGCATCCGGTCTACCAGCGGCGAGTGCGCGGGCACCCAGCGTGCGTAGTCCACACCCTCCCCGGCGGCGGGCGCCCCCAGCCAGCGGAGCAACACCGGCAGCACGCCGGGCAGCGCCGGCAGCAAGAACAGCCAGACGACGGCCATGCTCGCGGGCACCATGACCGCGGCCCCCGGCCAGCGCGTACACAGGGCGAAGCCGCTGGCCGTGACCAGGAACAGATCAATCGGCGCCATGAGCGCCCAGGCCAGGCCGAGCGCGGGCAGGTCGGGGGGCAGGGTGTGCGCCGGGTCCACCAGGCGCAGCGCCAGGCTCGTCGCCGCCAGGCCCAGCAGCCAGAGCACGAGCAGCCCGGCGCTCAACAGCGCCCCGGCCAGCCAGCGGCCCCAGACCAGGGTGCTGCGCGGCACCGGCGTCGTCCACACCAGCTCGTGGGTGCGCGTGGCGTAGTCGTGGGCCACGCGCGTGGCCGTCAGCAAGATGAGCGGCACTTTCAGGATGTTCAGGCCGGTGGCGACCAACCAGAAAGCGGCCCAGGCGCTGCCCGGCCCCGCCGCCGCCCCGCCGTCCAGGTTGAGCGTCCGGGTGACCGCGAGCGTCAGGAAGACGGCCGCGGCCAGCGTGGCGAGCGGCAGCAGGTAGATCCGCCAGTCGGCACCCAGGCGGCGGAGCTCCCAGGCGATCACCACGCGCAGGGGGTGCGGGCGGCGCGGCCCGGCGGCCAGAGGCCGGGCCAGGGGGCGGGATTCGGTCAGCATCAAGTATCCTCCATACGATGATCGGCGTCTCGGGTGATCTGTTCGCTCCCCATACGAGGCAGCCCCGCCAAAGGTTCGCGCCGCGCTCCAGATCGACTCAGCCGGGCCAATGGAGGAATCCTGTAAAACCTGCGCGGCCTGGCCCTGGGATCTCAGGCAGGGCTGATGCGTTCTGACGGCGCGGGCTGTAGGCCAGGTCTCCGACCTGGGGCGGCCCCTCCGCCAGGTCGGAGACCTGGCCTACAATCCGCCTGCCGCTAGAACGCATCGGCCCTGGGATCTCAGGCTGCCGGGTCAGGCCGGGGGTGCGCTGCATCTTTTGATACCGCTGGCGAACTCTTATGAGAGCTTCGGAGGTATTGCCGGCCCTGGCACAAGGAGCCTCTTCGGTGTAAGATCGGGCTACCGGCACCGCCGACTCCCTTATCCATTTGGAGG
>Ga0070730_10005807_pt1 | contig 10598 bp, 6 predicted proteins | sample Coa_R1_3_FD_66447 | JGI IMG/M metagenome (GOLD analysis project Ga0070730, IMG submission 66447) | Surface soil microbial communities from Centralia Pennsylvania, which are recovering from an underground coalmine fire - Coalmine... | ecosystem: Environmental > Terrestrial > Soil > Unclassified ... | reverse complement strand
TCGACCTCTTCAATGCTGCAAATATCCAGCAACTCTTCGATATGGAGCAGCGGGACGGCCAGTACCATGCGCTCTTGAGCCTCGGAAAGCCAGATTTCCCAGGGGGCCAGGCCCTGATATTTGAGCGGCGCCAGCGAGAGTTCCACCCGCGCACCAGTGTGGGCCGCCATCTCTCCAATGGCCGAGGAGAAGCCGCCCGCGCCACAATCGGTAATGGCGTGATACAACTGATGGTCGCGCGCCTGAGCAATGACATCCGCGACCTTTTTTTCTGTGATCGGTGCGCCAATCTGGACGGCTGCCCCGGCCTGCGCATTGATCTCGCTGCTCATCTCGCCCGATGAGAAGGTCGCGCCGTGGATACCATCGCGCCCCGTACGTCCTCCCAGGATCACTATCTGGTCGCCGGGCTGCACCGCGTTGGGATGGCTACCGTGTGGCAGCACCCCCAGGCAGCCGCAGAAGACCAGCGGATTGTAGATATAACCTGGATCATAGAGAATAGCGCCATTGACGGTGGGGATGCCCATTTTATTGCCGTAATCGCGCACCCCGCTCACTACTCCGCTGGCGATGCGACGCGGCGAGAGTACTCCCTCCGGCAGATTATCCATCGGCGTATCCAGCGGGCCAAAGCAGAGTACATCGGTACAGGCGATGGGGTCTGCCGAGACGCCCAGTACATCACGAATGACGCCTCCCACGCCCGTATTTGCGCCGCCGAACGGCTCGATGGCGGATGGATGATTATGCGTCTCCACTTTGAAGGCCAGGTCATGCGTCTCGGTAAAGCGAATGATGCCGGCGTTATCGCTAAAGGCCGAGACCAGCCAGTCCGGTCGGACCTGCTCGGTGGCACTCATAATGTAGTGTTTGAGCAGTCCCGGGATGGTTTCGCTCTCCAGCGTATTCCCTCGTGCATCCACCTCGCGATAATTGACGGTGGCCTTGAACGTCTTATGTGAGCAATGTTCCGACCAGGTCTGTGCCAGCGTCTCTAACTCAACATCGGTCGGCTCGCGCCCCTGTTCCCGATAGTGCTGCTGAATGACGCGCATCTCCTCCAGGTTGAGCGATAAGAGCCCGGCCCGGCTCACCTCCAGCAACTCCTCATCACTCATCCCTCGTATACCGATAGCCCGAGCCGCTGAAATACCCCCCTCCTCCATCTCCTCCCTCTCTGTAGGACCGTTCGTGCCTGTAAGGTCGCCTCCCTTGAGGGGACTCGTGCTGGAGATCTGATCCACCGTGTTTGTAGGGTCGCTCCCCTTTCGGCTCCCCTTGCCGCGTCGCTGGTCGTGGGGGGAGATCAAGCGCGCCGATTCGAGGGGGCCTGCCGTAACTGTCTGTTTGGCGGCATACAACTGATAATTTTGTATAACAGGATTATAGAGCAGCGCCTGGGTAATCGTCCGTGCTTCAGCTTCGCTCAAGCGTTGATCAAGAAAATAGCGGCGACCTGTCTCTACCTGTTCTAGCCCCCTTATCCCCAACATCTGCGCCCCGGCCAGCACATTCTCTGCCAGGGTATCAGTCACGCCAGCATGGAAAAATACATCAACAATGTGAGATGCCAGCGATTCCTTCCCCTCCTTTGGTCTGCTCGTGCTCTCAGGTCCGCCCTCTGTAGGGTCGCCCCCCTTGCGAGGGCCGGAGGTCATCCCTGTGGGACGAGCAACGACCCTGGGGCCCGTCCCTGGATAATGTCCACCTGTCTCCGTAGGGTCGCCCCCCTTGAGGGGGCCCGTCCCTGGGGTAGCTGTACTCGAAACACGACCAACCTGCACCACTGGATCAACGAGTAACTGCTGGATAAGCTGATCGAGTTGGGTGTCGGTGAGGGTTCCTGAGAGGTGGTAGAGTTGGGCTGTATGCAGACTCAACGGATGCGAAGGGGCTGAAAATTCTGCTAAGGATGGGAGATGTTGCGTTGGCAACTGATATATTTCGCGAGCAAGCTGGTGGGCATGGACATCATGCCGGTCAGCAATTGCCCGGACCTCTATTTGATAAATTGTCACTTTCCTGGTCCTGGGTGATCTATATTTCGGTCAATTGGGTTACCGTATGAGTTTCTAACCCAAGAGGGCATACGAGTCGCAGCGCTTTTGGGACAGGTCCATTGTAGCACCTTTTTTCGGCGAGTGGCAAGTTCATTCTAATTCCCCTTTGGGATCGCGCATCATCAACTCCGGCACGGCTTTGCGCGGGTCGAGGCCTTCGAAAAGGATCAGGCTGAGTTGCTGGGTGATAGGCATCTCAACGTTGTAGCGCGCGGCCAGTTGCAGTGCGGCCCTGGTGGTGAAGACCCCTTCGGCGACGCTATGTGTGCTTTGTTGAATGGTCTCCAGCTTTTCTCCGGCGGCCAGGCGGCGGCCCAGTTGTTGATTGCGGCTCAGCGGGCTGGCGCAGGTTGCGATCAGGTCGCCAAGACCGGCCAGGCCCGCGAAGGTGAGCGGATTGGCTCCGGCGGCGATACCCAGCCGCGAGATTTCCGCGAGCCCGCGTGTGATAAAGGCCGCTTTGGCATTCTCTCCGTAGCCCATGCCATCGTTGAAGCCAGCGCCAATGGCAATGATATTTTTGAGCGCGCCGCCCAGCTCGACGCCGATCACATCATGGGCCGTATAGATACGAAATTGGGCGGTAGTAAGCAGATCGCGAATACTTACGGCGACGCTATGCGACTCTGAGGCCACGACGGCGGCGGTTGGCTTCTCCTCGGCAATTTCACGTGAGAGGTTGGGGCCGCTCAGTGTGGCGATGTGGGTGCGGGCGGTGGGCAGCTCCTCGGCGATCACTTCGGTCATACGCTTGAGCCCGCTGATCTCGATGCCCTTGCTGGCGTTGACCAGCAGTGTCTCTTTGCCAAGGTGGGGCGCCAGAATCCGCAGATTCTCGCGCATGCGCTGTGAGGGCGTGACGAGCAGTAGGATATCTTTCTGTTGTACGGCTTCCGCAATGTTGGCAGTGACACGCAGCGTGTCGGGAAAGGGGAAGCCAGGTAAAAATAGACTATTTTCGCGCCGCTTGTGCATATCAGCTGCGCGGGCTGGCTGGTGTTCCCAGAGTGTTGTGGCGATGCCTTTTTTGGTTAAGAGGAGGGCCAGCGTGGTGCCCCACGCGCCGCTGCCAATGATACCAACCGATACCATTCTCATCCATCTCCTGATGCTTGTTGTTCTGTTCTGCTCCCTGGAGGGGTTCATTTTTTGAACAAGCTCATTGTAGCATAAGGGAGAAGATCTGTGGCATCAAGCCCCCCTACTATACCCATCCAACAGCCCGTGATGCCCGTGGTATAGTAGGGGCGATCCCTTGCGGTCGCCCCGGTGCTGCGGTCGCCCCCGGTCGCCCCCGGGATGCCCCCAGTGTTGCGGCCGCCCCGAGAGCCATACCTACCCTGGCGAGATCCCATTCTCCGCCGGGCTCTTATGCCGCGTCTCTGGCTTGGCTGTCCCTTCATACACTGACGGCTTCAAAATCCCAATATAGGGCAGGTTGCGGTAGCGTTGTGCATAGTCAAGCCCATAACCAACCACAAATTTGTCGGGAATAGTAAAACCTTTGTAATGTGTTTCGATCTGCTTGACGCGTTCACGCTTCTTATCAAGCAGTGTACAAATTTGCAGGCTGAGAGGGTTACGCCGCTTTAACAGGTCAACCAGGTAGTGCAGGGTGAGTCCGCTATCGATAATATCTTCAATAATCAGCAGATGTTTATGATCGATCGGCCCCTCAAGATCTTTGATAATGCGCACTATGCCGCTGGACTGTGAGCTATCGCCGTAGCTGGCCACGGCCATATAGTCGATCTCTAATGGCAGCTCAATGGCGCGTGCCAGATCAGCAATAAAGGGAACCGCCCCTTTGAGCGTGCCCAGGAGCAGCAGGTTCTTCCCCTGATAGTCCCTGGTAATTCGCTCTCCCAATTCGGCAATCTTGGCGCGTAATTGCTCTTCCGAGATGAGAACCTCATCAATATCGTCGTGCATATATCACCTCCTGATAAAAAAATAAGTGCTTATAACAAGCGCCGCCCTCAGGGCCGCAGGTCATATCAAATCCGAGGACCGCCGGTCATCCCTTGCGGATTGAACGGTCATCACTGTCAGCCCACGCGGGCCTTGCCTCGCTCCGCCCTGCATGGAGAGACAGAGCTTTGCCTCTATCTGGGGTGGGGCTTCTCCTAACCGGATTTGATATCATCCCTCGCGGACGCAGGACTGATCGACAAGCGTACAATTTTCTGGGTGGCGCTGCTCAGGCGTACCCGATCATCGATTTGCACTCCCGCCAGCCACACACATTGCTCCTGCGCGAAGAAGAGTGGGATGCGATCCCGCTCCTCGCGTGCAATATGCCGATCTACCAGCACATCCTGCACCTTCTTCTCGTGCGCCATTCCCAACAGTCTGATGCGATCGCCAGGACGTCTTGTGCGCACGCTTAGCGCATCACCAATGAGTGCTCCATCAACATATACAACATAACGTGTGGGCGAGAGAATACGCCACACTTCCTCCCAATCACCGCGCCTCAATGCCTCCACCCCCCCCTCTAGCACCTCCCCCTCGACAACCTCCGCCCTCGCCATCCACCCCGTCCCCGGCACCACCACCCCGCAGAGAGGTCGGTTCACCAGCACCTCCGCCGATTCATCGTGCGCGTCCCCGCCCCCCATCTGATCCTTCTCCCCCTCCTGATCCTTCCCCCCCATCAGACCCTCTCCCCTCTCCTGCCCCCCTGCCCCCTCCGATTCGCTCACCCGTTTAAATATCACCTTGCTGCCCTGACAAATAATATGTACCTGCTGGGGAAGGTGCAGCGTCTGTTCCTCATAATAATTCTCGTGATGCAGCAGCGCCTCAATAAGCTTGAAGTGGCGCAGTTCCAGCGGCGATTGGCCTGTGCTCAAACGGGCCGTGACGCGGCGCACGAGATGGCGTTGCAGGCTCAGGGGTAGTGCCAGCAACTCGTCGCGCCTGAGTTGGATACCGCTCGCCTGTTCCTCGCTCACTATGGTCGGCCAGGCGGCATCCACCTGCTGCTCGATCCATTCAGCGTCGATACGCATAACCTCGGCATTACGCAGCAGCGTCTCCCGTATAGCGGGATTGATGCTTGCCAGCATAGGGAGTAGTTCGTGGCGAATGCGGTTGCGCAGGAAGCGCGTATCGTTGTTGCTCTCGTCTTCCAGTGGGATCAGATGATGGCGCTGGCAGTAGGCGACCGTATCGGCATGCGTCACGGCTAGGAGCGGGCGGATAATATCCCGCTGCCGGGGCTGCAGGCCCACCATGCTGGCCAGACCACCCCCGCGTAGCCAGTGCAGCAGCAGCGTCTCCACCTGATCGTCCAGGTGATGCGCGACCGCGATCGGTCCTCCACGTGCGACCTTGCGCAGAAAACGATAGCGCGCTGTGCGTGCGGCATCCTCCAGAGAGCGTTGTTCCTGGCGTGACAGCGCGGGTACATCGATGCTGCCAACCGTGATGGGTAATCCCCACGCTCCGACAAGCTGTGCAACATCGCTGGCATCCTGGTCCGATGCCTGTCCGCGCAACTGGTGATTCAGGTGTGCGACCTGCAACTGAACGTCAGGATAGCGTTTGCCTGGTCCACACAGTCGCTGCAGCAGATGCAGCAAGCATAAAGAGTCCGCTCCCCCCGATACGGCTACAATCAGGGAGCCCTCTTCGGGAAGGAGCTGGTGTTGCTCAATATAGGCCGCAACTGTCTCTAACATCTGCATTCACGATTGTTCTTCTTTTGAAAAGCGCGTTTTCTCATAAATGGCAGCAACGGGAAATTTGACTCCAATGCTGGTAAGTTCGACATCTTCACCCGGGTGCAGAATATGGATGGTCCAGAGATTGTTTTGCTCACGTCGATAGAGTAACACCCTCGGAAGCCTGGTTTCGATAACAACATATTCCTGGATGCTTGTCACATCCTGATATAACTCAAATTTCGCCCCACGATCATAAGCTTTGGTACCTGCTGAGAGCACCTCCATTACCACACTTGGATAATGCAGCGTCTTCATCTCATCTTCTTCCTCATCCTCGTCGCCGTCTCGTGAGTCACAACTAACAGTCACGTCTGGGCAGACATAACGCTCTTCTGAGACCTGAACACAGGCATCTGAGTTATATACACGGCAGGGTTTGCCCCGTAGCAGGTCCCACAGCAAGCCATTCAGGTTAGCGCCAATGATAGCGTGTCTGGGAGTTCCACCCGACATCATGTAAATGTGCCCGTCAATATATTCGTAGCGATGTGCTGGGTCACTCTGCCTTAATGCAAAAAACTCTTCAACGCTTCTCCTTGGATTATTATGTGCTACTGCCATCTGTTTTTCCTCCCCTGGTATGCATGTTGCGCTCTACTACTGCCTGATCTGTCGGCTCTATTATACCATAGCGCCCCCTCAAGGGCGCCCATCCTACAAGCCCTGGCAAGGTTCTTTTTCCCCCCCAACTCTTGTGGTATACTAAAAATGTCTATATATCACTATAGGGGGAAAAGATGCAGCCACCACCGCCCGGTAATTCACCATCTCCGCCAGCATATGGCATGCCACCTGCTTCATTCCCTGGTGGCAGTGGCGGTATGCCACCGTTTTCGCCTGTTCCACCTGCTCCAGTGGCGCGCCCCCGCTCACGCTCATTCTCGCTGGCCGTAGGTGGTCTTCTGGGCCTCCTGGCTCTGATTGTGATTGTTCCGGCTGGTATTATGTTGTCTATCGTGAATGGTGCGTCATCCGTCAGGGCGCAGAGCGATGCTACCTCTATCCGCACCGGCTATCTGGCCGCAACTGTCCGCACGAGTGCCGCCACCGCAACTGCCGCCACCAGCGTCAATCCTTATCTGCCTGGTCAGGGAACGCTGGTGCTTAATGACTCGCTCAAAGACGGCCCTGGCAACTCTGGCTGGGATCGCTATGTCCATATAGATGGCGGTTGTGAATTTAGTGGAGGGAGCTATATTGTGCGGGAACCTGACCCGCGTTCTTTTTTCTCCTGCACTGCCCTTAATACAAACTTTAGCGATTTCACTTATGAGGCACAAATGACGTTTCAGACCTCTAATTTCGGAGGTCTCCTTTTCAGGCGCACTGCGGCTAATTCCAGTGGTTATTACTTCCGCGTTGAATCAGATGGCTATTATGATCTCTTACTCTATGTAGATAAGACTGCCGAGCATAGTAAACAGCTGAAATCTGGCCATGCTTCTCTCTCATTGATGAGCCCCATCAGCAATGTGCTCGCTGTGGTTGCTCATGGCAATACTATCGATCTCTATATCAATCATCAGAAGGTTGATACTGTTACCGACACAACCTACTCCTCCGGTCAGGTCGGAGTAGCTGTTGAGAATGTTGTTACACAAAAGACGGATCGTAGTCTTGCCTTCAGCAATGCCAGGGTCTGGAAGCTGTAAAAAGTTCTCTCTTTTTTTAGAGATAATGGGGGCAAAGGTGTTGCAAGGACAGCAAATTGGTCGTTATCATCTACTCACGCGTCTGGGTCGAGGCGGGATGGGAGAGGTCTTCCTGGCGGAGGATGAGCGCATAGCGCAAAAAGTCGCGATCAAACTGGTACGCAATGAGGCTTCTGATATGGCCGCCCGCGCAGAGGAGATACGTCTCTTCCAGCGTGAGGCGATGGCGATTGCCCGTCTGGATCACCCCAACATTCTCCAACTCTATGACTATGGCGAGCAGGTGCTCGATGGTGTGGCCTTTTCCTATCTGGTAATGGCCTATCGCCCGGAGGGCTCGCTCAGTGATTGGTTACGCCGTCGCTCAACTGGCTCTTCCTCTCCCTCCGCGCCCTCCGGCATTTCGGCCGGCCCGGCCCTTTCGCTACGGGATATCGCGCATATTATTAATCAGGCCGCCGATGCCCTGCAGCACGCTCATGAACATCAAATCCTGCATCAAGATGTCAAGCCTTCCAACTTTCTTATTCGTGCTCGCAAAGAGCAGCCGAACCGTCCCGATGTGCTGCTGGCGGATTTTGGCATTGCTCGCATCTATGCCGCAACCTCTCATGTGAGCCAGCATGTGCGCGGTACTCCCGCCTATATGGCGCCCGAGCAATGGGAGGGACGTCCGGTGCCCGCTTCCGACCAGTATGCCCTGGCGATCATGGCTTACCAGCTTCTGGTTGGTCATCCCCCCTTCCAGGGGCGTCTGGAACAGGTGATGCATCAGCATTTCAGTGTGCAGCCGCCCGCGCCAACAACTTTGAATCCTCGCCTGCCGAAAGATGTCGATATCGTGCTGCTCCATGCCCTGGCGAAAAGGCCAGAGCAGCGCTTCGCCTCTATGACGGCCTTTGCGCGTGCCTTTCAGCAAGCCGTTACTCTTCCGGATGGGCAGGACTCCCAACCTCTGCCCATCGTAGATGTGTCATCTCGCCCATCCCATTCTGGGGCTCAATTCCCAGCAGTTGAGACTCCCTCTCAATCGGGTGGCGTTGCGTCTGTCTCCGATAGCAACCCCTTTCGAAGCGGCGGGCAAGCCGGGGCTGAGATGGGGCGGCCCTATGAGTCCGCAGGAGGTATGGTCGCCCCCAGTAGCGTGCCCTCGATTCCAGGCGTGCCGCTGACTCCTCATGTACCACTCACGCCGGCCCACATTTCGCTCTCTCCTTCAACTCTGGATCAGGCGGCGAATGGCGACATTTTCGTTACGCTAGCCATTACGCCTGAGGAGGCTATGCGCGGCACTACGCGTACGCTGACCTTCTCTCCTGGACGATACGTGAACGTCTCCCTCCCTCCCGGAGTGTATGAGGGGCAGGTGCTTCGTCTGGAGCATCAGGGCAATCCTTCATCATATGGGTCTCCCTCTGCTCCTGCTAGTGTAGGCACTCCTGGTGCGCTGATCCTCAGGCTGACTATTAAGGCGCGTGACGATGGCCCTGTAATCCCGCCACCACCACCGCCGCCAACGGTGGTAGTGCGCGATAATCGCTCTGTGCAATCTATCTCAGCTGCCAACCAGCCCCGCGGAATTTCCAGAGAGCGGATCATCTTGCTTGTCGGGATTGTTCTGCTCATTATCATAGCGAGTAGCGGCGTCCTGTTCGCGGCGAATGCCACCTCCGCCTACGTCTCTGATACCAATATGACTGCCACTGCCTCGTATAAAATGGCGTCGGCTCTGGATGCAACTATGCGTAGTAACGCCACCTCCACTGCCGCTGCTACTACGAATTCGACCACCACTTTTACAGGCGCGACCGCTACGGCGCAGGCTGCTAACAACGCTACTGCCACCGTGCTGGCGCATGGCCCCAGTCCATATGGAGGCACTCTGGTCCTTGATGATCCCTTAAAAGACAATTCACAGGGCCATCGCTGGCAAGAATTCTCTGATAGTTATCGATCCTGTCGATTTAGCCATGGAGCCTATCTTAACGTGGAAACGAAGACGGGCTTTTACAATCCTTGCATGGCGCTTACTATGGATCTTACCGATTGTGCCATTCAGGTGAAAATGACTATGCTCACTGGTGACAATGCAGGCGTTTTCTTACGTGGTGCTGCCTCCCCCACGCAAGGCTACTATATCTATCTGGGTGTCAATGGTACCTATTCGTTCGCGCTTACAGCAGCCGATGGAAAATTTAAAGCCCTGAAAGATTCGCTCCCTCTTTCAGGAAACTTTCACTCTGGTTATAATCAAAGCAATGTCATCGCCGTTGTTGTGCGAGGAAACACGCTTACTTTGTATGTGAATCAGCAGCGTGTAGATGCAGTCACCGATGGAACGTTTAGTCATGGTCTGATAGGCCTTGCTTCCGACGGAACTAATCAGGCCTCGCAGGTCTCTTTTTCTGATGTTAAAGTCTGGAAACTCTAACCTGATTTTTTAGGAGGGAAACTATGAAGATTGGTATTGGCCTCCCCGCGTCGATCCCCGGCGTCAAAGGTGACCTGCTGCTGGAATGGGCCAGGCGCGCGGACGCCGGTCCCTTTTCGAGCCTCACCGCCATCGATCGCGTAACCTACCCCAACTATGAGCCGATGATGACCCTGGCAGCCGTGGCGGGGGTGACGCAACGCATTCGTTTGCTGACCTCAGTCCTGCTGGCCCCACTGCGCAGTCCAGCCATGCTGGCCAAACAGGCCGCAAGCCTCGATGCCCTCTCCAATGGCCGTCTGACCCTGGGTCTCGGCGTTGGCGGTCGCCCCGACGACTTCCTGGCGACGGGCGTCGATTTCCACGATCGGGGCAGGCGTTTCTCGCGTCAATTAGAGACTATGTCTCGCATCTGGTCCGGCGAGCCTATGAGCGAGTCCGTCGGCCCCATCGGACCCGCGCCAGTGCAGCCCGGCGGCCCCGAAGTGCTGATCGGCTCCTACTCAGAGGCGGGCATCAAGCGCGTCGGACACTTCAACCATGGCTATATCGCCGGTGGTCGCGCCCCCCAGCAGGTCCCCGAGTTCTTCAAAATGGCGGAACAGGCCTGGCAGGCAGCTGGTCGCCCGGGGAAGCCTCGCCTGGTAGCCTGCACCTATTTCGGCCTCGGCCCGGATGCAGCCAATAAAGTAGCCGCGAGCTTCCTCGACTACTACACCTT
>Ga0070730_10005806_pt1 | contig 10598 bp, 12 predicted proteins | sample Coa_R1_3_FD_66447 | JGI IMG/M metagenome (GOLD analysis project Ga0070730, IMG submission 66447) | Surface soil microbial communities from Centralia Pennsylvania, which are recovering from an underground coalmine fire - Coalmine... | ecosystem: Environmental > Terrestrial > Soil > Unclassified ... | reverse complement strand
CACCGAGTTTCCGCAGGTAGCGCCCCGAGCGTGATTCGAACACGCGACCTACTGCTTAGGAGTTCGTCTCCAGCTCGGTCCTGATCAGGACAAGTCCAGCTCAGGCGGGATTCGGGGTCACCGCGACTGACCGTGAGTGACCCCGGTTCCCCGCCTGTTCTGGCACGGTTATGGCACGGCCTGGCCGTGCCGCTCTGTGTCTTGCAGGAACTCCTGCACAAGTCCGCCTACCTGATCATCCCGACCACATGCCACCGGGGTGTTTGACCTCCTGCTCATCCTGGAGCCGGAGGCCCCTGCCGGAGGCATCAGGTCATAGCGATTGAACGAGCGGGTTTCTGCCCGCGATGTACCGGGTGGTGTACATGGGGCTGGGGGGCTGAGATGGCAGATCGGGATCTCTGACACGCGCTCTATTCTGTACGGCAGGCTGATGATCTCCGGCACAATGATGGGCATGCCAGCACGTAGACCGCGGAGCTCGCCTAGCCAGCCTGACAAGCCTCAACCATCAATACTCAGGCTCCCCTTGGCCGATGCCGAAGCTGGACTGAACACCCGGATCGCTGCTGGACGTGAGCTCATAGACACGCAAGCCGCAGCGCTAGACACGCAACTGGCAAACACACCATATGCACGTCTCATGTATACCCCCGGGGCCAAACCCCAGGGTCAGCAAGACGTGGATGCGCTCAGTCACCGGGTAGGTCAATGGCGAGATTACAACCGCACTTGGCTTGACAAGATCCTCGGGGGTGAAGCCGCTGAAGAGTACCAGTCCGCCTCTACGCATGCACATTTCGGAGGAGCAGACGATCCGAGGGTAAACCTGCGCTGGCTGTGCGAAGACGTCGAGTCAGAAATATCGAAGCTGGAATCCATCCGCGAGCGCCTGCCTATATGGCTACCAGCAGGCCCTACGGTATCAACAGGCGCAGCCACAATTTCGGGAGTAGAGGGGAGTGAAGCCAGCATGGCTACCATAAACCGCAAGCTTGTTATGGTCATCTGTGGCCATGACAAAGAGGCCAATGATGCGCTCTTCGACTGGCTCCGGTCCATCGGCCTCCAGCCGCAAGAATGGAACCAGATCATTAGTTCAACCGGCAGTGCCAGCCCCTACATCGGCCAGGCCGTTAAGCAGGCATTCCGCAATGCCCAAGCGGTGGCCGCCTTCTTCACTCCCGATGAACGAGTACTCGCCAGGGACGCGTCGCTTAAAGACCCGAGCGCCTGGCGCCTCCAGGCGCGGCCAAATGTCCTCATCGAAGCCGGGATGGCTCTCACCACTCATCCGGATCGCACCATACTGGTGGTGCTTGGAGACCAGGAACTTCCGAGCGATCTGGCTGGACGTCACTACGTCCGGCTGAGCCGCGCGTCGGCGGCTCCGCTTCATGACCTCGCCAACCGCCTTGCGCAGGCCGGATGTGAGACAGATACCACAACCAGCTCCTGGCTCAACCCGATGCGGTTCCCAGACCGCGATAACATCGGCCAGGCGCCTGATCAGTGATCTTGCTTGTCAAGCAGCCCCTCGATGCAACTCGCCCGCCGTGCCGCGCCGGGTCGGCACTTCGGGGCCGCACGCCCGGCGCGTGTGCGGTGGGCGCGGCGCCGCGCAGCGGTGCCGCTTGTTCTAGTATGGGCCGATTCGGCAACAAAGACGAAATTGACGAAGTTGGCTGATAAATTTGGCCGGATTTGTAGTGCTTAGTTGTAGGACTTCCGGGTTTAATCGGTAGTGCTCGACGCCTTGGAGTGGTAGAACTACACGTCGGGCACTATGAACCCCACAAAGAAACAGATACCTGAAGGGGGCCCCTATGGCGTCTCAGTCTTCACTTCATATCCCTATAACACCGGGAGACACAATAGCTGACATAATAAAGAGAATCATTCGGGCAGATCAGGATATGAAACTTCCTATGGAACCGGGATGGGAGTGGGGAACAATAATCATTGGCCTTGACGGGGCAATCAAACGATATAATGATGCCGTTCTTGGGTCTACCGGGCTCCTAGCACGCGCCGCAGTTGGAGAGGCACTGTGGTGGATAGCAGGCGCAGACGAATATCTGCGTACACAAATCTCCCAGATGGGTAGTCGGGAGTATTACTCTAAGCTGATACAATCGGAGGAAGGAAGGATAATTGCTGGACTAACCTACCTCAGGCATCGAATGGGCCACCAGTTTGCCCTAGCCCTTGCAATGAAAGTGCACTCAGAACCTGCACAATTCAAAGTCATAAGGGAAGATGGAACTATAGAGGAAAATTCCGTAGTCGCTTCTCTCACATACCACATGCAGCCATATAACGAATGCCCTAAAGATGGATTCTATTTCACCCCTCTAGAGCATCTTCCGGCGCCAGATCCTACTATGCCAGAACGTTCCAACCGAGACGAAAGTTATCGGGATTGTATTTCTAACAATTCTGTCGGTGAAGTGCTGGATAAAGCCGCAGAAGCACTCCAGAAGGTTTTGATATTCACACGCTCAGAAGGTAAGACAGAAGTCAAAATTATCGGCCATCCACTGCCTGCCCCTGGGCAGTTTTAGGATTTTGAGCTACACCTGCCCGTCAAGTGCCTGCTTGGCGTGGAGGTGGCGTTCGTGGTAGTCGCGGGCTAGGGGTTCGTTTTTGTAGCGCTGCTGGAGGATGCGGTCTAGGTCGGCGGAGCGGCTGACTAGGTCGGTGAGGCTTTTGCGCTCGAACTCGAAGGCGGTTTCGCCGTAGTGGACAGCTTGGTCTAGGTCACCACGCCGGGCGGCGACGATGCCAAGGTCTATGCGGGCCTGGGCGGTGCGCATGGGGGCGCTGGTGGTGCCGTCTGGGCGGGCGTGGTGGTTGATCACTTCGAGGGCGTGTTCTTCGGCGCGGTCGTTGTCGGCTAGCACGGTGTAACAGGTGGCCGCGTAGAACAGGTACTTGGTGCGGTCGAAGACGAAGTGATTATCCGGGTGGCTTGCTACGGGGAGTTTGTTAAGGATTGCCGCGCCACGGGTGAGGGCGTCGTCTGTTTGCTTGCGGTCGCCGAGGCGTGCCCAGCCTTTCGCCTCTTGCAAGGTGAGCTGTACCCCGGCGTTGGTGAGTCCGGCGACTTGCTGACCCATCTGGGCGTAATCAATGAGTTCTTCGTAGCGGCCTTCACACAGGGCGAACCAGGCGCTCATCTCGTAGGACCAGCCCATCAGCTCGCCGTGTCCGGCCTGCTTGGCCCACTGGTAGGCAGCTTGCCGGGCCGCCTCGGCTTCTTCGCGCTCGCCGAGGTCATAATGCACGCACGCCAGGATGGCGGCCATCCAGCCTGCGACGACGAGCAGCTCGCGGTGCTGGTCGAGGCTGATCCGGCGGCCGAACATTTCCAGGACCTGTGATAGGCGTCGTTTGGTCCGGTCGCGTAGGACGGCGGCGGGGGTGCTGGGATAGGCGCGGCAGAGTAGGTCGGCTGCCTCGCTCAGCGCCTCGACCGTTCCTGCTCCTATGTCGGATACCTCGGCCAGTCGCGCGAGTTCGAGGGTGTCGAAGATCTCAGCTTCGGCTTGGAGGGCGTCATGCGGTGCCGCAGCGGCCACCAGCGAGGCATGTCCGTCTTGTCTCTGCGGGTTGAACCCCAGGTCTTCAGCATCGCGGCCGGTCAGCTCCTTGAGGGCGCGCCGATAGAGCGGACGCGGCCACCCGACTTCGCCGGTCTCCCACTTTGCAATGCGCTTCTCATCGCACTCAAGATGCACTTCCCGCCCAGCGCTGGTCGCGTTCAGGGCGTCCGCCATCTCCGCGCGGGTCAGGTGCTGGGCGTTGCGCCACGCGCGGAGCTGAACATTCGGGATCTTCTGCGTCATTAGGGCATCTGGCGAGGTCGTGGGGGTGGGAAAGGGGAGCAAAGGGGCTGCTGTTAGGGGTCCGGTTTCGTGAGGCGTCTTGGTTGGCTGTCAGTACCCAACCGTACGTGACGAGTGCGGACCGATGATGACAGGAACCCGGATCAGGTGGTAGCTGAGCAGGCCCAAGACGGCGGGGGCGACGTGTGCCCGGCGTGTCGGGGGCTGGGCTGGCGTTACGTGCGATCGCGTGGTTCCTACGTGCCGGGCGTGATCGAGCTTTCGGCATGGACTCTGCTCAGGGATGACTGCTGGGACTGTGGCGGCTTGGGCAGGGCGGCGTGACGGCGGTCGAGCCGCACCAGGCGGCCATAGCAAAAGGGGAAGCCTGGACGCGGAGCTTGAGTATCAGCCGCAGCATTCTGCTGCTACATCGCCTGAAAGAACGGCTCGCCGCGCTCGGGGTGCACGCTGAGATACGCGAGCATTTGATGGGTCTTATTGTATTCGGCCCGACTCCTGCAATGCCGTTGTATGTGTCGGTCAGTGACGGCGGCCGGTTCTTTGCTTGGCACAGCGATGACGGACGACATCGCGTAGACGATCTAATCGGAGCTGCCCGGCGGCTTTCAGCCTCGGTGCGAAACGGGACTACTGTCATGCATCCTTCAGCGGTACGCGAACAAACAACGCCGGGTGTCTTCGAACATGGCCAGCCAGTTGAGGCAGGCGGAAAGACCGTGAGCGAGGACGCGGGCAGGTCGCTGCGTGTGATGACATCGGACTCATCATGGAAATGCGAGCGAAGTTACCCGGCACGGCCGGATCAGGTCCGGCTGGCGCGCGAGTTCCTGACCTATGTTCTGCATGGATGCCCGAAGGCAGCCGATGCGGTGTCGATCTGCTCGGAACTGTGTACGAACGCGATCATTCACAGCAATTCGTCAAAGTCAGGCGGACACTTCATAGTGCGTGCCGAGGTCCATGAGGGCGATTATCTCTGGATCGAAGTGGAAGACCAGGGCGGCCGGTGGATTGAGCGGGGCTGTGATGATGAGCATGGGCGCGGTTTGGAAATTGTGCGCGCCTTGGCCGATACCTGGGATATCGAGGGCGACGAACTGGCCCGTGTGGTATCAGCGCGGCTCGACTGGCCTACTGAATGATCCCGCGATTCCGGCTGTTCTTAGCAGGAAGGCAGTCCAGTGGATCTAACGGGCTGCTGGTGCGCCGGTTTCGCAGGAGAAGACCAGACCCATCCCACGCCACCATCAGCCCACCCTCCGTTGCGCCCCGGCTCTGCGGTCCACCGGGCGCGCGGCCTGGCCCGGCATCCTCCCGGAGCGACACGGGATGCCGGGTCGCCGACGGCAGCGAACACGCCACCCCGTTTCGCCGGTGGCGCTCCCTGCCGTCGGCCCCCATCTTCTTCTAGCGAAGGACACGATCAATGGCCAATCAGACGGACGAACCCACCCTTGCCGACGTGCAACGGGAGTACCCGGCATGGAGCTGCTGGCGTGCGATCTCGGGCATGTATTACGCCCGTCCCGTCGACGCTCAACCCGGCGACCCTGCGCCGGCCAAGGGCGAAGATCCCCTTGACCTGCGCGACCAGATCCGCCGCGCTATAGCGCTAGATGACTACTCAGCTACCGGCTCAGACGAAGCTGGCGGATCTCCAGACAACCAGCTTCCCCTCAATGGAGGCGGCGGTCAGGAATGCTGACCGGGCCGTAACGGGCGTCGGCGAGACGGCTCTACGGATTTGATGACCGGCGCGGCGGTGCGTGGAGGGGTTCGCATCGTCGCGCCTTGGGGGATGCCGGGACGTCAGCTCGGTGCCCGGCCGGTCCCGGCATCCCCCTACGTTTGCCGTCGTCCGTGCATATCCGCTGACGTTCGGGACTGCCTAGTGCCATCTGGTCCGAAGCTTGATAGCCTCCTTGTCAGGTCAGAAGCTACCGATCAGGACAACTGTTATGGCAGATCAGAGCGACGACGGATCGCGGAAGTATGAGCGCGTGGTGCGCGCGCTCATGGCACGGATCGAGGATGGCACCTATCGGCCGGGGAATTTGCTGCCATCTCAGCATGAGCTGGTGCGAGAGTTCGGGGTATCGCGGCCCACAGTGATCGAGGCGCTTCGCATCCTGCGGCAGCAGGGGTGGATTGAGACTCAGCCCGCGCGTGGGTCGTTCGTACGCGGTCGCGTACCGCTCACCACTGATGAGACTGGCCATGCAGGTCAGCGGATGCTGGACCGCGCCGAATCGGTCGTCTCGGCCGAGCTGCTCCAAGCCGGGATCGTGGTCGCCCCACAGCGGGTGGCTACCCTGCTCGACCTGCCGTCCGGGTCCAAAGCGTTCGTGCGCCAATACGTGCTGAACGATGACGACGGGCCGTTCGAGCTGGTGTCGGCGTGGTTCCCGCTCGACCTGGTGGCGGGGACCGAGCTGGCTTCGCCTGAACCGCTGCGCGAAGGGCTGCGCCGCCACCTTCAGCAGCGCAAGGGGGTGCGGCTCGATCATGCCGTGGAGCGCGTCATCGCTCGGGCCGCGACCAGCGACGAGGCGAACGCCCTGAAGATCGCGGCGGGCTCACCCGTGCTGAATCTGCTGGTCACTGGTCATGATGCCAGCGGCAAGGCACGCCAGCTATCAGACGGCGTGCTGCCTGGCGACCGACATGAGCTGAGGGACGTCTACCCACTTAGCTAGGACGTCCTGAACGTGACAAGACGTCTGCTGTTATGTTTTTGACCTGACAAGCTCGCCGCAGTACCTTCGTATCACATCCTGTTAGGACAAGATCAGTTCAGAGCTGAACTGGTCACATTCGGAGGTAGGCATGGCAGTGCAGGGTCCGATCCGGTCGAGTTCGCACTCGTGTTCCCGCACGGGGCGTTCGCGGCGGGTGGCTTCGAGGCGGTGCGGGACTTCGACGCCTCCACTGGGGACCGGTTCGTCCAGTCAAGGGACAAGGTGACCGGGCTTCCGCTGTGGGCCGTCGAGGTGATCGACGCCGATCCCGAGGCGCGTACCAAGACGGTCAAGATCAAGGTGGCGGCGCAGGCTGAGCCGGTGCTGCCAGCAGCCCCAGCGGGGATGCCGTTCCCGCCGGTGGAGTTCACCGGGCTGACCGTCACCCCGTATATCAATCAGGCTGGGCGGCTGGCCTACTCGGTCAAGGCCACGGGTGTGCGTGCTCCTGGTCGTCCGGCTCGTGGTGGCGCTGATGTGAAGGATGCAGCGGCGTGAGCGCGGGGTTCAGTTTCACCTCGATCGTGTCCGGGGTGGATGAGCCGACCCGGATCGAGGTGTCGTTCTTCCTGGACGATGCTGCCTGGATCGGGGTGTGTGGCCGGGAGGATGACCGGCCGCAGCTCAGCATCAGGAACGGCCAGGTGAGCGCGGACTTCGCGCCGACGCCGGGCCGGATCACCGAGGCCGACGCGCGGCCAGCTCGCGAGCTGGCCGACCAGGCAGCTATCTACGCGGCCGATGTCGAGCGGCTGAAGGCCGAGCAGGACGCCTGCGCAGAAACGGCAGGCACGGCTGCCTGATTCACAGCGGGACGGCCGGGAGTTCGCAGCTTCCGGCCGTCCCCAGGGTTCTCTCCCCTCCCCAGTCAGAGCAAGGAGGAGGTGTCCCATCGTATGCGTGGCAGAGTCCACGGCGAGCAGATCGCCCAAGTTGACAACCCCGATCCGTTCGCCCCGGCCGTTTGGCGCTCTCCGGTCCATCGCACACCAGAACCGCTGATCTGGCTCGTCCAGTTCGTCCGCCTGCTGTGGCGGATTGCCTGGTTCCTCATCCGTCATCCGCTGCTGGATGTGGTGACCGCGCTCGTGTTGCTGGTCTGGATGAACACGGGCTGGCCGGGTCTGGTCGGCCTGGCTGGCGTTGTGACGGCAATGCTGGCAGGGCTGCGGATCTGTCGGCCGGACTGGTTCGCGAGGTTCGTCACGGTGCCGGTGCGGTGCCGCTGGCGGTGGTGGTTCTACCGGCGGCATTGGCACGCCGTGCTTACTGTCGCCGGGCTCGCTCCCAGCTACCGAGGCCGCACCGTGCTCCCGCTGTTGGTCAAGGTCGAGGCACGCGGGTGTACTGACCTGTTGCTGGTGCAACTGGTCTCCGGTCAGAGTCCGGTCAGTTTCGCCGATCAGGCTGACAATCTGGCTCACGGTTTCCGCGCACTGCTGTGCCGGGTCCGCACCGCTTCACCGGGAGCGGTGCTCCTGGAGCTGGTCCGCCGTGACGCGCTGGCCGAGCCGATGGCCGCGCTGCCGATCCCGCCTGACCCCGATTTGAAGGCGCTGCCGGTGGGCCGGTGTGAGGACGGGTCGGTGTTCACGATCCGGCTACACGGCACGCATCTGCTGATCGCGGGTGCGACCGGCGCAGGTAAGGGCTCGTACCTGTGGGGCCTGGTACGGGCAATGCTGCCGTTGCTGGTGGCCGGGCTGGTGCAGGTGTGGGCGTGTGACCCGAAGCTGATGGAACTGGCCTTCGGCCGGGCGCTATTCGAGCGGCACGGCCGGTATGCGGCCGACCCGGCCGACATTGCCGATCTGCTAGAGGCCGCCGTCGCCGACATGCAAGCGCGGGCGGGCCGGTTCGCGGGCAGGCAGCGTGATCACACACCGACAGCGGAGTCCCCGTTCGTCGTGGTCCTGGTGGATGAGATTGCGTTCCTGACCGCCTACCAGGCTGAACGCAAGCTCAAAGACCGCACCCTGGCCGCGCTGGCGACCCTCACCACGCAGGGTCGCGCGGTCGGCTACTGCGTCGTCGCGGCGCTTCAAGACCCGCGCAAAGAGGTGCTGAATATCCGCAACCTGTTCCCCGACAAGATCGCGCTGCGGCTCGATGAGCCCGCGCAGGTGGACATGGTGCTCGGCGACGGCGCGCGGGACCGGGGCGCGCTGTGCGACCAGATATCGGCTCTCCCCCAAGTTGGCGCTGGGGCCGGGTTCGTTCGGCTGGAGACCAACCCTGATCCGGTGCGAGTTCGCGCGGCGTTCGTCTCCGATGACGACATCCGCGCCATGAACAGCACGAACGCGGTCTCTCTAGCTGCGCTGACAGGCGGTGAGGCCGCATGACCATCACAACCACGTGGCGGACTGACGAGCCCTGCCCGACGTGCGGCAATGACCTGATCCTGCTCGATGACGGCCTGTCGCCAATCCGGTGGGAGTGCCGCTGGTGCGGCGACGCCCCGACCGAGCTGGATGAGCCGTTCGGGGTGACGAGTGACCCAAGGCCATACCAAGACCACCAGGGCCGAGCGGCTGCGGATGCCACTGGCCCGTGATGTCGTCCGCGACCTGGCTCTCGAACATGGCGGCTGCATCCGGCCGGTGCAGCTCCGCCGCACCGACACCACGACTGGGCAGGTTGACCAAGTGCTCGTGCCGTGCGGGCACACCCTCGCCTCGGTCTGTCAGTCGTGCGCTGAGCGGGCGAAGAACCTGCGGGCCGCCCAGTGCCGGGAAGGCTGGCACCTCGACCACGAACCGGTTACCGAGCCCGACGACCCGACAGAGATACAGCGCTGGTGGATCGGGCAACGGGCCGATGTCCAGGCCGAGCGCGACCATGCCGAGCAGGCCGCGAAGGATACGGCTGACCTGGACGCGGCGATCCCCGAGCTGGACGAGGAAATCAGCCAGGCCGGGATGCGCGGCAACGTGCTGCCCGCCCGGCCTGCCCGCCGTCACCGCTCGACCCGGCGGCGGCAAGACGCACCCGATCTGCCAAGGCGCAAGATCGACCCGCGCACCGTGGGGCAGCTCTACACCGCGCCGGATGGCAAGACCTTCCGGCCGTCGCTGTTCGTCACATTGACCTGTCCTAGCTATGGCCGGGTGACCAGCGACGGCACACCCGTTGACCCTTCGTCCTATGACTACAGGCAGGCGGCGCGGGACGCACTGCATTTCGCCGCGCTGTTCGACCGGTTCGTGCAGAACCTGCGCCGGTTCGTCGGCCGGGACATCCAGTACTTCGCCGCCGTCGAACCACAACGCAGACTGGCGCCGCACATCCATATCGCGTTGCGCGGCACGCTCGCTCGTACCGAGCTGCGCCAGGTGCTCGCCGCCACGTACCACCAGGTGTGGTGGCCGGACATCTCGACCGTGCGGTTCGAGGGTGAGCACCTGCCGGTCTGGGACGAGACAACCAGGACCTACCTCGATCCGGCGACCGGGGAAGTCTTGCCGACCTGGGACCAGGCCCTCGACGCCATCGGCGCCGACGACGAACCGCTGCACGTAGCTCGGTTCGGCGAACGGTTCGATGCTCAGGGCGTGCTGGCCGGGTCGAAGGACGCGGCGCGGTGCATCGGGTATCTCACCAAGTACCTAACCAAGCACGTAGCCGACTGCCACCAGACCAATACCGGCGCACAGCTCTCGCATGTCGAGCGGCTGACCGACGCGCTGCGGTTCGAGCCGTGCTCGCCTACCTGCGCGAACTGGCTGCGCTACGGCGTCCAGCCGAAGAACGCGCGGCCGGACCTGCGGCCTGGCTATTGCAAGGGCAAGGCGCATCGTCGGCAGCATCTCGGCTACGCCGGGCGGCGCGTCCTGGTCTCCCGCAAGTGGTCGGGCAAGACGCTGGCCGATTACCGGGCCGACCGTAAGGAATGGCTGCTGACCACCCTCGGACTTTCGGCAACCGACCCGGCCCGGTACTCGTGGGAGCCGGTTGCTCCCTCCGATCCCGACCACATGTCGCACGCCCAACGGCTGCTGCACGTCGT
>Ga0070730_10005805_pt1 | contig 10599 bp, 9 predicted proteins | sample Coa_R1_3_FD_66447 | JGI IMG/M metagenome (GOLD analysis project Ga0070730, IMG submission 66447) | Surface soil microbial communities from Centralia Pennsylvania, which are recovering from an underground coalmine fire - Coalmine... | ecosystem: Environmental > Terrestrial > Soil > Unclassified ... | reverse complement strand
AGCCGTTACCGTCCAACGAGGTCATGCGCACGGGCATGCCGCTGTTCGTGCCAACGTATGCGGAGGCGATTGCGCGCTTTCCGAGGATCGCCGAATTCGCCGAGCCAACACTCGAGGGTGCGCTCGCCAGTGTTCCGCTCGTAGTCGAAGGCCGCGTCCTGGGCGCGATGACGCTCGCTTTCGCTGCCGATCGCGAATTCGAAGACGACGATCGCGAACTGCTGATCGCGCTGGCGACGCAGTGCGCGCAGGCTCTTGAACGGGCGCGATTGTACGACCTGTCGCTGACCATCCAGGAAGACTTGCGGCGCTCGCGCGATCAGCTCGCTGCCATTCTCGAGGGCATCACCGACGGTGTGACCGTCCAGGACATGGACGGATCGTTGATTTTTGCCAACGAGGTCGCCGCCAGATTGTCGGGATTCACATCGCCAGATGAGTTCAGACAGTCCTTTGCCAGCGTCGTGCAGCGCTTCACGCTGTTTGACGAGCACGGCGCGCCTTTTCCCTACGATCAGCTACCGGGTCGACGAGTCCTGCGCGGCGAGGAGCCTGTGGAAGTCCTGGTTCAGTTTCGGAACCTCCAGTCGGGCGATTGGCGATGGTCCATCGTCGATGCCAAGCCCGTGCGCGATGAGCAGGGTCGCGTGCGGATGGTGGTCAATATCTTTCGCGACATCACTGAGCGCAAGCGTCAGACTGACGCGACCGACTTCCTGGCCGCAGCGAGCACGATCCTGGCATCGACCCTCGACGTTGACAATCGCGTTCAAGAGCTCGCCGATGCGATCGTCGCCCGCATCGCCGACTGGTGCATCGTCGACCTGAATGAGTCGGACAACCACGTGCGTCGGCTCGTGGTTGCGTACGCGAACCCGGCGGACGCCAATCTCGCGGCGGCGATCCGCCAGCAACGCCCGGAGTTCAATACCCGCGAGGCGTTGCAGCCAAGATCGTGGATCGTCCTGCCGCTGGTCGCTCGTGGCCAGACCCTGGGCCACATCACGCTCGCGACCGCGGGCTCCGGCCGGCGGTACGACCAGGTGGATTTCGAGGTGGCCCACGAGCTGGCGACGCGGATCGCCCTGGCCATCGATAGCGCTTACCTTTTCCGCGAAGCTCAGGAGCAAGCCGAACACCACGCCATGTTGAACGCTGCCCTGCGTGAAACTGTCGAGGAGCGCGACCGAGCGCTGGCCGATCTGCACCAGGCGCTCAAGACGCGCGACGAGTTCCTGGCCTCGGCGTCACACGATCTGAAGAACCCGCTGGCATCGATCAAAGCCACCGCACAACTCCTCGGCCGGCGTCTCGACCACGCGGACGGACTCGACCCCGAACGTCTGCGCGAGGGCCTGCAGCGGCTCGATGCGATCGTTACCCGCGCTGTCGGCCTCGTCGACGAGCTACTGGACCTGGCCAGCATGCAGATGGGCCGACCGCTCGAACTGGATCGCCGGCCGGCCGATCTGATCGAGCTGGCCCGTGAAGTCGTTCAGGAGCAGCAGTCGGCGACCGATCGGCACACCATTCGCGTGGAAACCGTCGAACCGCGCCTCGTCGGCTTTCTGGACGAGCGCCGCGTAGGGCGAGTCCTGGTCAACTTGCTCGACAACGCGGTCAAGTACAGCCCCGAAGGTGGGCCGATTGACGTGCGCCTGCGGCTTGAGGGCGACTGGGCGGCCATCGACGTGGTCGATCAAGGTATCGGGATCCCCGACGGCGACCATCGGCGCATCTTCGAGCGATTTCAACGGGCAAGCAACGTTGCGGCACGGATTGGCGGCACCGGGATCGGTCTGGCCAGTGCGTGGCACATCGTGAACAGCCACGGCGGGACGATTACTGTGCAGAGCGGGGAGGGCAGCGGCACGACGTTCACCGTGCGGCTGCCAATCGCGCTCGAGTAGCCCCGCGGTGCTCCTGAGTGAAGTCGTCGAGATCTCGGCGGCGATCGCCAATACCTCGGCGCGGTCGGAGAAGATCGAGCGATTGGCGATCTGTCTGCGCCGCCTGGCGCCCGACGAAGCTGCCATCGGCGTTGCGTATCTGTCCAGTCAACTGCGTCAGCGCCAGATCGGCGTCGGCTATGCCGCTATACGCGACCTACCGGAGCCGACCGAGATGGCGTCGTTGACGCTGCTGGAAGTTGACGCGGCGCTCGAGGCCGTCGGTCAGCTGGCAGGTCGCGATTCGCAGGCCGAGCGGCGCCGCCAACTGATGCACTTGTTCAGTCGCGCCACACGGACCGAGCAGGCGTTTCTCGCGCGTCTGATTATGGGCGAGTTGCGCCAGGGTGCGCTCGAAGGCGTGATGCTGGAGGCGCTTTCGCGCGCCCTCGTCGTGCCGCTGGCCGATGTCCGTCGGGCAGTCATGCTGCGTGGCGATCTGGGCGCTGTCGCCGAGGCTGGCTTGCGCGACGGTGCGCCTGGCCTGTCCGCGTTTCGGCTGCAGGTCGGTCAGCCGGTTCAGCCGATGCTGGCCCAATCGGCGACGAGCGTTGCCGAAGCGCTGCAGCGCACTTCCCCGGCGGCGATCGAGTGGAAGCTCGACGGCGCGCGCATCCAGGTCCATGTTCTGGGCGAGGACGTGCGGGTCTTCACTCGCAGTCTCGACGACATCACCGCGCGCGTTCCCGAGGTGGTCGAAATGGCGCGCGCCCTGCCCGTGCAGGCGATCGTTCTTGACGGCGAAGCGCTCGCACTAAAAGGGGATGGCCGGCCCCATCCATTTCAGGTCAGTGCCAGTCGGTTTGGCAGCCGGCTGGACGTCGAGCGCCTGCGCGCGACCCTGCCGCTCAGTCCGTTTGTCTTCGACATCCTGCACCTCGACGGCGAAGACCTCGTCGACCGGACGGCGGCCGACCGCTACGCCAAGCTCGCTGCCACTGTCCCGCAGCGCTGGCGCGCGCCGCGCATTGTCACCGCCGATATCGCCGAGGCCGATGCGTTTTTGCGCGACACGCTCGCCCACGGACACGAGGGGGTGATGGTCAAGGCGCTCGACTCGACCTACGAGGCGGGCCGTCGCGGCACGGGCTGGATCAAGGTCAAGCCGACGCTGGGCCTGGATCTGGTGATCCTGGCCGCCGAGTGGGGCCATGGCCGGCGAACTGGCTGGCTGTCGAATCTGCATCTCGGTGCCCGCGATCCGCAGTCCGGCGCCTTTGTCATGCTCGGCAAGACCTTCAAGGGACTGACGGATGACATGTTGCGCTGGCAGACGCAGCGCCTGCTCGAACTGGAGGATCACCGCGACAACTGGACCGTCTATGTGCGCCCGGAGTTGGTCGTAGAGATTGCGTTCGACAGCGTGCAACGTTCCCCGCGGTATCCGGGCGGAGTGACGCTGCGCTTCGCCCGGGTCGTGCGCTACCGCGCGGACAAATTGCCAGCCGAAGCAGACACTATTGACATGGTGCAGGCCCTCGCCCCATGACGCGCTTCGCGGCTACCGGTTGGCGTCGCAGCCCGGGCGCGGTGGCGTATCGTTCACAAATATGATCGGCCACGCCCCAGATTCACCCGAACAAGAACACATCGACGAGATCCAGGCGGCGGCCGCGAGGGTCGAACGCACGCTGCTCATGATTCCCGGCCCGACCGCGATCGCTCCCGAGGTGCTGGCGGCCGGCGCGCGGCCTGTCCTGTCACACAACGATCCGCTCATGCGGTCGTTTGTGGCCGAATCCCTGGCCCGTTTGCGCGGCCTGTTCGACGCGCCCTCGTCGCAGCCGATCATCTGCGCCGGGTCAGGCACGCTGGCCATGGAGATTGGTCTGGCAAACCTGATCGAGCCAGGCGATCGCGTCCTGATCCTCGAATCCGGTGTCTTCGCGGGCCGATTCCGAACGATTGCCGATCGCAATCGCGCCGAAGTACGCGTCGAGTCGGCGCCGTTGGGGCGGTCGATCGACCTGGATCAGGTCAAACGTGCCATCGAGACTTTTCGTCCGAAGGTGGTCACGATCACCCACGTTGACACCTCGACGGGCGTACGCCTCGATGTGCAGCCGCTGGCTCGCCTGGCGCGCGAGCGCGACGCACTGGTCGTGGTTGATGGTGTGTGCTCGATCGGCGGCGAGGAGTTTCATGGTGATGCGTGGGGCGTAGACGTGGCTTTTACCGCGTCGCAGAAAGCGATTGGCGCGCCGCCAGGCCTGGCGATGATCACCGTTGGGCCACGTGCGCGCGCCGCTCGGGAGAACCGGCGCACAGAGTTCCCCGGCTATTTCACCGACTTCAAGAACTGGTTGCCGGTGATGGAAGGCTATGAAGCGGGCACCCCGGCCTACTTCGGCACCCCGGCCGTCACCCTGCTGACCATGCTTCACACCGCCCTGGACGAAGTTGTTGCCGACCCGATGTCGGTTCGTGTCGCCAGGCACGCGTGGATCGCCGCCGCATTCAAGGCCGGCATCGCGGCACTGGGCATCCAGAATGTGGCGGCTGCCGACTGCAACGCCAATACGCTGACGGTGGCGCTCACTCCCGAGGGAGTTGGCGATGAACTGGTCGACGCGGTACGCGTCGAAGGCGTCACGCTGGCCAACGCCATTCATCCAGAGCTGCGCGGCCGCAGCTTTCGAGTGGGGCACATGGGCGTGTGCGGCCCGGCCGAGATTCTGACGACGCTGGGCGCGATCGAACGCGCCCTGCATCGTCTTGGTCAGCGGGTCCAGTTCGGCGCGAGCCTGGCCGCTGCGCAGGGCATCCTGGCGGAGCCGCCGGCGAGGGTCCATTCTCGGCCAACGCCAGCCGGACTCCCACCAATCAGAGCGTGAAGCGTGTGCCGACGCAGTCCGGAACGTACGCTTCCCCGAAGGCGCGCGCCAGAGCATGCTGGGCGCGCCAACCGGTGCAGTGCGCAGGCACGACCAACTTTGGCTGGAGTTCAGCCAGGTCGGTGCACACCCGTTCGATGAGCGGCTCGAACATCGGCCCGTTCAGGTGAAAGCCGCCAAACAATCCATACACGGTTGATTCACCAGTCAGGGCGACGGCATAGCGCGAGATATTGACGATGCCAGCATGGCCGCAGCCAGTGATGACGACCAGCCCACGGTCCCGGACATTGATGATCACCGCCTGGTCGTCGAGCACCAGTGGGTCGGGTTCCCAGTGGTCGTTTCGCCAGGCGTCCTGGACCGGAAAGCCTGGTTCGTAGCCGGTGGTGCGGTCAACTTCGCCCGTGACCAGCACCGAATTGTCAAAAAGAAAGCTGGGTCGACGCTCTTCAATGATCTCGAATCCGGCGCCGCGCAGCGCCGAGCGGCTCGTGGTCGGGATCTCGAGCGGGTCTCGACCCGGAATACGCACGCGGCGGCGGTTCCAGAAATCGGGGTGAATCAGGACTGGCAGTCGCACCTGGCCCATGCGTCGTATCAGGCCGTCGAGACCGGCGGTGTGATCGAAATGGCCGTGGCTGCAGACGATCGCTTCGATGTCGCGGGTATCCAACTGGAGCCGGTCCATGTTGCCGACCATGCCGTCTGGACTGACACCTGTATCGAAGAGCAGCTGGTGAGAGGTTTGCCCCTTCGTGACCGTCAACAGGAGCGATAGGCCGTGCTCGGCAATCAGTTGGTCGGGCACCACGCCCGCAATCATGGTGGCCGTCGGCAGAGTTCCGCGCGCGGCCGCCGGCGAGGCCCGATGGGCCGGGCCCTGATCGGGCATGAACACGTCAAAAACGTTGTCGACGAGCGTGGTGACGGTGAGCGAATCGACTGGCTCAAGGGAGATCTGCTGGCGTCGTTCGGCCATTCGGCAAGTCTAGTGCGGGCGCACTTCGTCGGACGCCGTCCTACGCCGCCGCTGGATCGACAATGCGACCAGCGCCTACATCACCGCCAAGACCGATGCGCCGGACGTATTTGAGAACTCAGCCATCGGCCTGCAGCCCAAAGGCCCTTCGAATTCCCCAAAGGCGGGTCGGCGCAAAGGCGTCAATGGCAATGCCTGGGCGAGTACAAGCGCATCTTCCAGGCTCACGGCGTCAGCACTCCCTGACAGTCACAGACGGCGTCGGCGTGGTGAGCCGTGCCGTCTCACCACGCAGGCGTCGTTTATCCTGGACGCACCTCGATGACCACACCGCTGATGGGCCGGACGGCCCTTGTGACCGGCGCTGGTATGGGCATCGGCCAGGCAATCGCGATCGAGCTCGCCCGCCAGGGAGCAGATGTTGCGATCCACTACGCCCACAGTGCGGCCGGCGCTGATGAGACCTGCGCGCGTATCCGCGAGCTCGGTCGGCGAACACATGCTCTCCAGGCGGATCTTGGCGATGTCGAGGAGGCGCGGCGGGTCGTCGACGCGGCCGCCAACGCACTCGGTCGCCTGGACATCCTGGTCAACAACGCCGGCGTAACGCGCACGGTGGCGTTCGACGAAACCACGCCGGCTGTGTATGACGAAGTCTTCAATCTGAACATGCGCGGCTACTTCTTCTGCGCTCAGCACGCGGTGCTACACATGACGCATCATGGCGCCGGAGCCATCGTGAACGTGACCTCGGTCCACGGCTTCGCCGGCTTCCCCAATCACGCGGCGTATGCCGCAACCAAAGGCGCCATCATCGCCTTCACCCGCGAGCTGGCCATTGAGCTGGCCCCGCGCCACATCCGGGTCAACGCCGTGGGGCCCGGCCTCATCGAAGTGCCGCGCTACTTCGACATTCCGGGCTACACGAGCGAACTCGGCGACAGCATGGTCCCCTTGGGCCGCGTCGGCCAGCCGCTGGATGTCGCTCCCACGGTGGCATTTCTGGTCTCGGACGCAGCCGACTTCGTCACGGGTCAGGTGCTCTACGTCGACGGCGGCACCACCGCGCGGATGGGCTTGTGGTGGGACCAGGGCACTCCTGAAGCGAGATGAGCCGGTTAGACAGCGTTCGACACCAGTCCAAGCAGCCCTGAGCAAAAGACAAGCACAATCGCATTGCGCGCCAGTCGCCCGCGGCCCTGTTCGCCCAACCACAGCAGCAGGCGCAGACCTGCCACCACGATGATCACTTTGAAATAAATCACCCCCGCGGGTCCACCAGCCGAAAACAGGACTCGGGCAATCGGGTTCTGCTCGGTGGCCAGGCCGAAGTTGGTCATCATCAGCACGCCACTCAGTACATCCATCGCGTGCGCAACAAATGCCGTCGTCGCGAGCACGAGTAGCATCTGGGGCTGGGTGAAGGCGACGTTCGTCCGATAGGCCTTCGCGGTCGACAACAACACCATCTTCACTGTTTATCGGCCGAAAGATTGCAGATATGAGTCCCCGGTCGGGAGTGCTTGCCTGGCGATGCCCTCACCACACGTTCCAGGCCCACGCGATGAGGTTGCTTCAGGATGTTGATCGGAGGACGCGTCCATCCCTGTCCAGCCAGATCACCAGCGGACCGGTGTGCGTGCCATCGGCGGCGTCCTGCTCCACGGCGTACACCACGAAACTTCCGTCCTCGGTCGAGTGCTGCCCGAGCCGCGTGTAGCGATCGACGTGATCTTGGGCCAGGACCCGCTCTGCTGCACGCCGTTCAGCCAGGGAGCGCGCGCTGGCACCGGTGAATCGACCGACCATCGCGAGTGCGGTACGTGCTTGCGGCGATAGGGTGCTGAGGAAGCCGTCGACATTGCCTGTCTTGAGCGATTCGAGATACACATCCGCGGCGTCCTGGTGGGCGACCCCTGGCGTGAGCGCAGCGACTAGCGGATTGCCCATCTCCACCACAACCAGGGCGGCCGCCAGCGCGGCGATGAGCCAGGTAAACGGGCTGCGTATGATGCTTCGTGCTGCCCTGACGAGGACTCGCCGCCCGATGTCCCCGACCAGGGCATGATGTTGGAGTGTGTGTGCTGCTTCCACGCTAGCCTCCAGCGGCGTCGGTTGGACGAACGACTAGCTGGACTGGCCGGCGCCGTCGAGCCGTACCTGGATCTGGCGGAAAATGCCCGCCCCGTATGGGCGGGTCCGCAAAATGTCAATAGCCATGCTGCGATTCCTCCCTTCGGTGTAGTCGGTTCGGCCCGAGCGAGTGCGCCCGGTGAACCGTTCGATAGAGAGTTTGGCGCGACGACTGTTAGAGCAGCATCAGCGAGCTGTAAGACATCTGCAAAACATACGGGCTGCTCAGGGACGACAAAAGTCCCAGGTAAGTGCGCCACCGCTCGGGTGGTTCGATTACGACTTCCAGCCAGGGACGGTCAGGTGCCGTGTGAGCGGACCAGCCGCGCGATATCGGTGAGCTTGTCGGGGTTGACGACAGTGTACAGGCGGTGAATCTGGCCGTTGCGCGTTTCCAGCACCAGCACGGCATACGGCTGTCCGCCGCGGGTGGCGACTATGGCCGGCTGGCCGTTGATCTCTTCAATCCACGCGTTGTCGGGCGGCACCTTCATCAGCCCGCCGAGCGTGCCCCGGGCCACGCGATCCGGCGAATGGATCGTGCGCAGTCCACCCACGGCCGCTTTGCCGCCACCGTCCGGCGTATGCGTCACGTCCTCGGCGAGCAAGCGGATAATGCCGTCAAGTTCGCCTGAGGCAGCCGCTTGCATGAACTGCTGTGCCAGCGCCCGGACTTCCTCGGCGTGGGCTTCGAAGCGGATCCCATCCTCGTGCATGCGTTGCCGCGCGCGATGAACGACCTGTCGGCAGTTCGCTGCGCTTTTCTCGACGATCTGGGCGATCTCAGAATAATCGAAGTCGAACACCTCGCGCAGGACAAAGACGGCACGTTCGAGTGGCGAGAGCTTCTCGAGCATCAGCAGAAATGCAAATGACAGCGATTCGCGCATGATGACACTGTCGGTGAGGTCGGCGCGATCCGACGTGGCCAGCGGCTCCGGCAGCCAGGGTCCGACGTAGACCTCGCGTTTGGCGCGCGCTGAGCGGAGTTGATCCATGGACAGGCGGACGACGATGGTCGCCAGGTACGCCCGGGTCGAGCGGATGTGCTCGTCGGACGCCTGGCGCCAGCGCACGTAGGTATCCTGGACCATGTCCTCCGCATCCGAGACGGTGCCCAGCAAGCGGTACGCGATGGAGAACAAGTAGGCACGATGTGCTTCGAACTCCGCGGTGACGGGATCCAGGTCCAGCATGTCCGCACGTATTTACGCTGCGCGGGCGGCGGGCATCTCCGCGGGTTGGTCGCGCAGGATCGAGCGCGCTGCTGCGCGTGCGGACGCCATCGTCGCATCGACCAGCCAGCCGCGTGGTCCGACCCAGTCACCAGCGAAGTACAGATTTGGTGCGGACTCCAGGTGGTGCGCTGCGCGACCGAGCATGCCTCCGCTGGCGGCCAGGGGCAGGACGCTCGCGCCGCAGATGCGTGGCAGGAAGTGGCATTCGACCACCCGCTCGCGCCAGCCGGGTTGCACCTTGTCCATGAACCGCTCCAGGTCGGCGCGGTCCTGGTGCGGATCGCCTGGAAGACGCGGATCGATTTGCTTGAAGCAGTGAGCGACGGCGCCGCCATGCGGCGCGAGTCGGGCGAACTCCGACTGGACGCTGAGGAAGTGCGGATAGTCCACATCGATGACGACCGGATGCTCCGGACACGGCAAGCTCGACAGCGCGAGGTCCAGGCAGGCGATGGGTACTGGCAGCGAGCCACTGATACAGGGCGCAAGCAGATCTTTGAGCGGTGTGCTCGACAACAGCTTGTGCGCATCCTGGAGCGGCACCGCGATGACGACGTCGGTGGCCGGCAGCTGGGTTCCGTCGTGCACGCTGACGGCGGTGATGCGGTTGTCGCTGAATTCGAGTGACCTGACGCTGGCGACGGTCCGGATGGTGGCGCCGGCGTCGTGGGCGGCCTGCTCGATGCTATTGACGAGCGTCTGCCAGCCACCCTCGACGTAATGGATTGGATGCTTCGCCGACTGCTGGAGTCGGGCGATGAATGTGTCGGCGCTGGCGACATCCAGTGCGGTGGTGTAGAGCGATACGCGCGCGGTTGCCTCGAGCACTGCGCGCACGCGTGGGCGGCGGGTGTTGGCATCCAGCCACTGGTGCACGGATTGTTCGCTGAAGCGCTGTGGGTTGAGCGTGCTCAGCCTGGTGAAGATGCCCAGCAGCTCGAGCTTCTCCGCGGCGCTCATGAGGCTGGTCTGGAAGAGCGATTTGGCGTCGCCGGGGAAACGGTGCACGCCGCGCGCGTCCAGCGCCCGGATGTTCTTGGGGCTGCCGTGGGAGTAGCTGATGCCGAGTTCCTTGAGGACCTCTGAGGCGGCGTCGCCGGTGTACAGGCCGTGGGCGCCGCGGTTCATGGTGAAGCCGTGGGGGGTGTCAGTGATGGCGCGCCCGCCCGGCTGCTGAGCCTTCTCGAGCACGGTGACGCGCTGGCCGGCGCGGGCCAGGTACGTGGCCGCGGTCAGGCCGGCGAGGCCGCCGCCGACGACGATCGTGTGCCTAGAGTCCAGTGCTGTAAGCATCGGGTGTGCTCCCTTCGATTGGATTCGGGCACTAGACGAGATAGGCAGGGCGTTTGTGACAATTGCCGGGGCTGGTCCACGATGACGGCCCGCAGCCTTTCGGTTGGACCGCCAACTGTTGGGTTGCGGGGCTGACCGAACGCGTGCCTGCTTTGCTGTCCCACTCTCCT
>Ga0070730_10005804_pt1 | contig 10601 bp, 7 predicted proteins | sample Coa_R1_3_FD_66447 | JGI IMG/M metagenome (GOLD analysis project Ga0070730, IMG submission 66447) | Surface soil microbial communities from Centralia Pennsylvania, which are recovering from an underground coalmine fire - Coalmine... | ecosystem: Environmental > Terrestrial > Soil > Unclassified ... | reverse complement strand
TGAACGGGCCAGCCGGATTTCCAATGTTCGCTACCAGCTTCAATTTACTCTGGTTCCTCACGCGCCCTCGGTCACCGGGCATGAAGAGCTGCGGTTCCACCTGAACTCTGCCGGCGCGGTGCTTTTAGATTTTCGAGAGGGAAGCGCTTCCAACTTGATTGTCAATGGCACGGCTGTGCCGCCCGGCATAGAGAATGGACACATCACGCTACCGGCAATCGCTCTCCATACAGGCGAAGATGACAACGTGATCAGTATGGACTTTACTGCTCCTGTTGCTCCGGCGGGCAAAGCCATCACCCGCTTTGAAGATAAGGATGACAACAGCGAATACCTTTACACCTTGTTTGTCCCCATGGACGCGGACATGGCTTTTCCATGCTTCGATCAGCCCGACCTGAAAGGGCGCTTTCATCTGGAAATCATTGCTCCGGCAAATTGGACAGTCATCTCGAATACGGCCCCGGAAAGCGACATACGGATCGGGGGGAGAGAGGCGCAAACTTTTTTTGCCGAAACCCAGCCCATCAGCACCTATCTTTTTGCGTTCGCCGCAGGACCTTTCCGCAAGGTGCATGAGACAGCTGGCCTTCCGGGATTATTTGTGCGCAAATCAAAATTCAGCCGCGCCCAGAGCGAAGCCCCGGAAGTCCAGCAGATTACAGCACAGGGCATCCATCATCTGGCGGAGTTTTTTGCCCAGCCGTTTCCGTTTCCCAAATATGACATGGTCATGCTGCCGGGTTTTGCCTACGGAGGCATGGAGCATGCCGGGGCCACGTTCCTGCGCGAGGAGTCCATTCTGTTTCGCACCGCGCCCACGCATAGTGATCTTTTGAATCGGGACATCCTGCTGTTGCATGAGCTGACCCACCAATGGTTTGGCGATTTCACCACCATGCGATGGTTTGATGATCTGTGGTTGAAAGAAGGCTTTGCCCAATACATGGCTTACCAGACTCTGGCCTCACTCAAGCCCGAGGAAAATATCTGGAAGCGCTTCTACCAAGCCATTAAGCCTGCGGCCTACGGCATTGACTCCACGAAGGGAACAACACCCATCTTTCAGGACATCGCCAATCTCAAAGATGCCAAGTCGGCGTATGGCGCTATTGTTTACTCCAAGGCCCCGGGAATCCTGAAGCAACTGGCGTTTATCCTGGGCGAAGACAACTTCCGCGAAGGGCTGCGCATGTATTTGAAAGAACATGCCTATGCTAATGCCGAGTGGAGCGATCTGGTGCGCGCCTTCGAACATGTTTCCGGAAAGTCACTCGATTTGTGGGCCCGCATGTGGATTCGCCATCGCGGCATGCCCCAGGTGCAGGTTGACTGGTCTTGTGACGGTGACCATATCAATCATTTTTCCCTGAGCCAGCGCGATGTCCTGGGTGAAGGAGGAGTCTGGCCCATCGCCCTGCAGCTCTTCTTGAGCTATCCCAATGGGGCTCCGGTTGCAGTGAAGGTGCAACTTGATGCGGAAAAGGCTGAAGTGAAAGAGGCGCTGGGCAAGCCCTGTCCGCAATATGTCTTTGCCAACGACCAGGATTATGCCTACGGACGTTTTCTGCTGGATTCCCGCAGCCGTGCCGTAGTGATGGAGAATCTGGCAAGTGTTGCGGATATTTTCCAGCGTACCTTGTTATGGGGCTCGCTGTGGGACTCCGTCCGGGAGGCCGAACTTGCGCCGCGAGAATTTTTGGAACTGGCCTTGCGCCTGCTGCCCTCGGAGCAGGATGAAGCCCTGGCCCAGAACCTGATTGGTCATGTTGTTACCGGGCTGCATCGCTACGTCAATGCCACTACGCGGACGGCGATTGTTCCCAAGGCCGAGGCACTGGCCGTTGACCGCATGATGCATGCTTCTCAACAGGACCTGCGCATCATTTGGTTTCGGGCTTTGCGGGGAGTGGCCGAGACTGCGGCTGCCCGCAGTCAGTTGAAAGAGTTGCTTGATGGAAAAGCAAGCGTGCCAGGCGTAGAGCTTCGTCCGCTTGATCGCTGGAGCATGGTTACGGCGATCCTGGCCCTCAATGATCCGGATGCGGACTCCATCTACGCGACAGAGCAAAAGAGAGACAGCACAGGTGACGGCCAGAAATATGCGTATGTGGCTGCCGCTGCCCGTCCAACAGCCGCCTCCAAAAAACAGTATTTTGATGATTACAGGAGTAATGACGCCCGCCCGGAAGATTGGGTGGAGCAGAGCTTGGGAAGCTTTAACCATTGGAACCAGTCGGGTTTGACCCTGCCTTACCTGAAACTCGCCCTGGATGCCTTGCCGCAGGTCAAGCGCCGGCGCAAGATCTTCTTTGTGCTGGCATGGTTGAATGCTTTTATCGGCGGCCAGCAGTCCGGGGCTGCCCTGACACAGGTACAGGAGTTTCTGCATTCTGCGCCCGTGGATAAGGACTTGCAGCTTAAGATTCTTGAAGTTTCCGACGAACTGGAGCGCACTGTAAAGATCCGGCAGAGGTATCCGTGAATCGGGTGATGTGGTGGTCGGTGATTTAAAACCGGTGCGGGCGCCCCAGCCTCGCGTTCTTTTGCGAAGGGTGGGGTGAGGATGAGATTTACGCTGCTTTTGGCGAAGAGGAGTTGTATAATTTTGACTGCTATGCCGAAGTATTCCATTGTAGTCCCGTTTCACAATGAGCAGGAAAGCGTCACCACGTTGTATGACCGTTTGAAGGCGGTCATGGAAGCGACCGGCGAGAGTTTTGAGTTGGTTTTCGTGGATGACGGCAGTACTGACCGGACCTATAAATTGTTGCGTGAAATCGTGACCATTGACAGCCGGGTGGTGGTAGTGAAGCTGCGGCGAAACTTCGGACAGACCTCCGCGCTCGCGGCGGGATTTGCCAACGCTCATGGGGACTACTTCATCGCCATGGATGGCGATTTACAGCATGATCCTGATGATATTCCCAAGTTTCTGGAGAAATTGGAGCAGGGTTACGATCTGGTAAGCGGCTGGCGAAAAGAGCGGGTCGATAATTTCGTGATGCGCCGCTTTCCTTCGCGGATCGCCAACTGGGCCATGTCGAAGCTGAGCGGAGTCAAGATCCACGATTTCGGCACCACTTACAAAGCTTATCGGCGGGAGATCATCCAGCAGCTTCCGTTGTACGGGGAGTTGCACCGCTTCATTCCTGCGCTGGCTTCCTGGTACGGCGCGTCCATTTGCGAAATTCCGATCAAGAATATCGTCCGCCCCAAAGGCAACTCTCACTATGGAATTTCGCGGACCTTCCGGGTCTTCTTCGACCTGATTACCATCCGCTTCCTGCTGAAATACATGTATCGCCCGCTCCACTTGTTTGGAACGGTCGGCATGTTGTCGATGTTCAGCGGCTTGGCGATTGCATTTGGGCTGATGTTCAGCAAGGTGATTTGGCATCAAAGCGTGATGGGAGAGCATGGCCCGCTCCTGATTGCTTCGGCGGTGCTGATTGTTTCCGGCGTGCAATTGCTGGCCTTGGGGCTTTTAGGAGACCTGCAGGTCAGGAATTTCCAGGAACCCTCACGCCGTGTCCCCTACACCGTTGCCCAGGTTTTGCGATCGCAAAGCCAGGAGCAGGCGGTCAACGAATAAAAAGGCAAAGGTTAAACAAACAACAATGAAGAGCCAGGGTATTACTGCGCCCACGGAGTTGCGTTTGGCCAAGCGCATGTCGCGCTTAGGCGTTGAAAGTGCTTTTGAAGTTTTGCACCGGGCCCGCCTGCTCGAAGCCCAGGGCAGGGACATCGTTCACCTGGAGATCGGCGAGCCGGACTTTGATACACCGGCCAACATCGTTGAAGCCGGCGCTCACGCCATGCAAACCGGCTGGACCCACTACACGCCTTCCGCGGGTATGCCTGAACTTCGGCAGGCCGTCGCCGAGGATGTGAGCCGCTCCCGTGGAGTGAAGGTTTCGGCTGATGAAGTGGTGATTGTCCCCGGCGCTAAGCCGATCGTTTTCTACACAATCATGTCGCTGCTGGAAGAAGGGGATGAGGCGATCTGCCCGAGCCCCGGATTTCCGGCCTATGAATCGGTGGTCAGTTTTTCCGGAGCCAAACCGGTCCTGGTTCCTTTGCGTGAAGAGAACGATTTCCGGCTCGATCCCAACGAGCTCGCCGACCTGATTACCGATCGCACCCGTCTGGTGATTCTGAACTCTCCTCACAACCCCACCGGCGGAGTGCTCACCGAGCAGGACATTCGGGACATAGCCGAGGCCATCGGCGACCGAGACATCATGGTGTTCTCGGACGAGATTTACAGCCGTTTGATCTACGAGGGCGAGCACTTTTCCATGATGTCCCTGGATGGGTGGAAAGATCGCACCGTCATGCTCGATGGCTTCTCCAAGAGCTACGCCATGACCGGATGGCGGCTTGGATACGGCGTGATGCGTGCCGATCTGGCCGTGCATTTTTCTAAGCTCATGACCAATTCTAATTCGTGCAGCGCCAGCTTTACCCAGATCGCAGGCATCGAGGCCGTGCGCGGCGACCAGGAGTCAGTGGGCCGCATGTGCGCCGAATTCAAGCGCCGCCGTGATCGTTTTGTGGCCGGCATCAACAAGATTCCGGGATTCAGCGCCAAGGTTCCAGCAGGCGCGTTTTACGTCTTTCCTAATATCCGCCAGACCGGATTCAATTCAAAGAAGCTGGCCGACGCTCTTCTCCAGGAAGCTGGCGTCGCCTGTCTCGCCGGTACTGCCTTCGGCCAGTTCGGAGAGGGCTTCCTGCGATTCAGCATCGCCAATTCCATGGAAAACCTCGAGAAGGCGCTGGAGCGGGTTGGGGATTGGGCCAGGAAAAATCTGTAGGAAGCTGCGGACGAATCTGTCGGCTGCGGCTTCTGCTTTCCCTGGTGTCCTCTGCTGAGATTTTGACTTTGCTTTTCCTCTGTGTTCCTCCGTGGCCTCTGTGGGAAAGGTCTTGGTGGTGGCTCCGATGCGCTGATCCTATGGGCAACCCTTGGATTTTGCATTCAGTTGTAGCTTGGCTGGTCTATAACTTTTGGTTGCAGCCGGTCCCACCCTCTATATAGGATTCCCAAGCGATAATCGCAGGAAGATCCATGGACTTTGAAATTCCCGAATCCCTCAAGCAATACCTGGCCACTCTTGACCGCTTCATTGAAACCGAGATCAAGCCACTCGAGCAGGCGGACGACAATATCCGGTTCTTTGATCACCGGCGCGAGTGGGCCCGCACCGATTTCGATAACGGCGGTCTGCCCCGGCCTGAATGGGAGGCGCTGTTAGGTGAGGCCCGCCGTCACGCCGACCGTGCCGGCCATCATCGCTTTGCTTTGCCCAAAGAGTATGGAGGCCAGGATGGCTCCAATCTGTGGATGGCCGTGATCCGCGAACATCTTGCCACCCAGGGCCTCGGGCTGCACAATGACCTGCAAAACGAGCATTCCATCGTTGGCAACCATCCGGCAGTGCTGATCTTTCGTGATTTCGGGACACCCGATCAGCAACGGGAGTTCATCCCAGGAGCGCTGGATCGTTCACGCACCGTGGCCTTCGGCCTGACCGAGCCGGAGCATGGGTCCGACGTCACTCACATGGAAACCCGCGCTGTTCCGGAACAGCGCAACGGAAGCAAGGGCTGGAGCATCGACGGCGAGAAAATGTGGACTACCGGGATGCATGTGGCCACTCACTGTATGGTGTTTGCGCGCACGCACGGCAAAGATGGTGACGCTGCAGGCATCACTTGTTTCCTGGTTCCGTCTGCCACTTCTGGCGTCAAGATCGAGGAGTATCTCTGGACCTTCAACATGCCCACCGATCATCCTCGGGTGAGCTTTCGCAACGTATGGGTTCCTGATAGGTCGGTTCTAGGACAGCCCGGCGGCGGCTTGGCCGTCGCGCAACACTTCGTGCATGAAAACCGCATCCGCCAGGCGGCTTCTTCGCTGGGGGCTGGTGCCTACTGTATTGAAGAGAGCGTACGATATGCGCGCCTGCGCAAACCGTTCGGCAAAGCGCTGGCGGAAAACCAGGCCATACAATGGCCTCTGGTAGAGTTGGCCACCCAGGCCGAGATGCTGCGCCTGCTGATTCGCAAGACCGCGTGGGAGATGGACCAGATGCCCAAGCCGGAGGTTGAAAAGCGGCTGTCGGACAAAGTGTCGATGTGCAACTACTGGGCGAACCGTTTCTGCTGCGAAGCCGCCGATCGTGCTATGCAGGTGCATGGCGGCATAGGTTATTCCCGGCACAAGCCGTTTGAGCACATTTATCGCCACCATCGGCGCTATCGGATCACCGAGGGCTCAGAAGAGATCCAGATGCGAAAGATCGCCGGTCACCTCTTCGGCTTCATGGGTCCAAGACGGAAAGAATTTGAAGAGATGGAAAAATAAATCGTCATTCCTACGGCCTATCCTTGCGTCAGCGAGGGTAGATCGGAGAGACCTGCGTTTAGCTGTTAAATCACGTTAGTTCATATCTATTTCTTCATGCTCGATGTTGCAGAGCGACTCAGTGGCCAGGGGAAGGTTGCTGAAACTAACAAACTACTGATTAACGCTCGAAAAAGCCACATGCGCGATACTCAATCCAATCAGGTAGATATTTCCGCCAAACTCCGCAACGCCGTCGCCCGTCTGCTAGGCCCGCCCGGCGATATTCTCGAACTGCGCCGGCTCACAGCAGGAGCAACCAAGGCGACGTGGGCTTTCAAAGCGCAAGTCGGTGACGCGAACCTGCCGTTGATCTTGCAGCTCTCCAACGGATCTTCCCGAAGCGGCGACGAGGCAACTTTGCCTCTGGTGGCTGGACGAGACGACGCAACATTGATGATAGCTGCCAGTGAAGCAGGCGTACCGGCGCCCCCAGTGCGCGCGGTGCTGACTGAGGACTCCGAGCTCGGTGAAGGCTATATCATGGACTATGTTCCGGGCGAAACCATTGCCCGCCGAATTCTGCGCGAGCCGCACTTTGCCCCATTGCGTGAAAATTTCGCTTCCCAATGCGGTGAAATCCTCGTCCGCATTCATAAAATGGATGCAGTGTCCGTGCCTTTTCTTACAGAGTTTGGCGCCCACCGCCAGATCACGCTCTACCGCAGCCTCTATGATCGCTACAACTATCCCGTTCCGGCCCTTGAAGTGGCCTTTCGCTGGGCTGAGGACCATCTGCCTCCAGCTACGCGCGCTACGGTCGTTCACGGAGATTTTCGCATGGGAAACCTGATCTGCGGAGAAGAGCGTATCCAGGCAGTGCTCGATTGGGAGCTAGCATGTCTGGGCGATCCCATGCAGGACTTAGGTTGGCTGTGCGTGAAGACCTGGCGCTTCGGTGGTCGAGGCGTAGTCGGTGGCATCGGACAACGCGCCGATCTGTTTGCTGCCTACGAACGCGCCAGTGGCATGGTTGTCGACCCGGCCCATGTTCGCTTCTGGGAAGGCTGGGGTTGCATCAAATGGGCAATCATCTGCCTGATGAAAGGCCAATCACAGCGTAGCGTGGAAGCCTTTGCCATCGGTCGCCGCATGGAAGAGCCGCTGTATGACTTCCTAGAGTTTGTTGAAGGTAGCTCCTAGCTGCTAGCCAAAGGCCGAAAGATATTTTTTTTGATGAGGAATGAAAATTAGCAACCAAGCAATCAGCAAAGCATAGATCCACCAAGCGGCTTCTAAGTATGAAGGATCTCGGTTTGGCTGAATGCTGAGTGCTGAATGCTGAGTGCTTCCCATGCCATCCAGTCTGCCATCCGCTCCCGATCTGCTCGCAGTCGTCCGCGAGTTCCTTGAGACCGATATCCTGCCAGCCGGTGGGTTGGACGATGACAAGCGCTTCAATGTCAGGGTCGCTGTCAACCTGTTGGCTACCGTAGAAAGAGAATTGCGCCTGGGGCCAGAGGCGGACGCCAGCGAGGCGGCCAGGCTGGCAGAGTTGATGAGGGCCGGAAAGACCATCGTTGAAAAGAACGGACTTCTCGCCCATGCGATCCGCGAGGGCACAATAGCCAGTAACGATCCGCAACTTCTCGATCACCTGCGCCGCACCCTGGCCGATATCCTGCGAATCAACAACCCCAAATGGCTAGGCGATAAGTGAGCATGAACGAGCCGTCAAGCGCGCAAGGCTTTCCTTTGCGTACTTTGCGTCCTTGGCGGTGAATCTGGTTTTGTTTTGGCTAATTGCCAATTGCTATTTGCCAACTGCTCAAATGCTACTATGTGTACCCGAGGACACACACATTGAGAAAGCCCTGGAGCCTGTTTCTTGTCGGTGCAATCCTGATCCTTGCTGGCTCTCTTACGGCGCACTTCATCCAAACGAGCGGTGGAGTTCGTATTCAGGACGTGCGTTTTACCGGAACCAACGGCACGCAAATGAGCGCGCTCTTGTACGTTCCAGCAAATGCGACGGCCAAAACGCCGGCGCCCGGCATCCTGGCGGTGCATGGGTATATCAATTCGCGCGAGACCCAGGATGGCTTTGCCATCGAGTTTGCCCGGCGCGGTTACGTGGTGCTGGCGCTTGATCAGACCGGCCACGGCTACAGCGCCCCTCCAGCGTTTGCCAACGGATTTGGCGGGCCTGACGGCCTTAAATATCTGCGCAGTCTCGACGTTGTGGACAAAGACAACGTCGGACTCGAAGGACACAGCATGGGCGGCTGGACCGTGCTGGCCGCTGCTGCATTGTTCCCGAACGACTACAAGGCCATGGTTCTCGAAGGCTCAAGCACCGGCGCGCCCTTTGCCGCCGAAGGCACTCCCCAATATCCGCGCAATCTGGCGTTGGTCTTCAGCAAGTATGACGAATTCTCGCAGTTGATGTGGGGCGTTCCCAAGGCCCAGAATGTGACGGAGAGCAAGAAACTCTGGAAGGTCTTCGGCGTCGCGGAGTCGGTGCAGCCGGGCAAACTCTATGGCGCAACCGAAAACGGCACTGCGCGTGTTTTGTATGTACCGGCCGTTACCCATCCTATGGACCACATTTCTCCGCAAGCCATCGGGTACAGCCTCGATTGGTTTCAACGTAATCTGAAGGGCGGCACACCGCGTCCCGCTGACCAGCAGGTATGGTATTGGAAGGAAGTTGGCACGCTGGTGGCGCTGGTTGGATTCGTCGCGTTGCTTCTCGGTACTTTCGAAGTTCTGCTGACGCTGCCGTATTTTTCGCAGCTCATGCAAACGCCGGTCGCCGCGAACGACGCTCGGACATGGCGCTGGTGTCTCACCCTGGCCTTGACTGCGTTGATTCCCGCAGTGACCTTCTATCCGTTCTTTCGATGGGGCGGGCTTTGGCTCAAGCCGTCCACGGCCTTTCCGCAGAGCATTACTAACCAAATTGTGGTTTGGGCGTTGCTCAACGGCCTGATCACGCTGGCTTTGACTCTTGTATTGCGCCGCAAGGCCGCATTCACAACACACTGGCTGCCTTCTGTTTTGATCGCCCTGCTGACTGTGGGTATCGGATACGCAACGCTGGTGTTAGCTGACTTCCTCTTCAAGGTCGACTTTCGATTTTGGGTGGTTGCGCTGAAACTGATGGGACCTATGCACTTCAAGTACTTCTTCGTCTATCTCGTCCCATTCGCTGCGTTTTTCGTAATCGCATTGCGCGGACTGCACGCCGGCCTGCCCATAAAGGGCGATAGCGCAGCCAAACAATATCTCACCAACGTAGCCGCACTGGCATTGGGTTTCCTGGTCTTCCTGGCCCTCGAATATATTCCACTGTTCATCAACGGTCAATTACTCACCGCGTCCGAGCCGCTCAACACCATCGTGGCCATTCAGTTCCTCCCCTTGCTGGCCATAATCGCAGTCATCGCCACATTCACCTACCGGCGGACAAACAGCTACCTTCCGGGAGCGCTCATCTCAGCCCTGTTCGTTACTTGGTACATCGTGGCCGGTCAGGCGACCCAGGCAATGGTCTGATTGGGATTGGGTACTTATCTCTTTGTTGCCGCAAATATATATGTGAGTGGCAGAGACAGACCCGGAAAGAGCCGTTCATCCGTGAGCGAGTCCTGTTCACCTAGAATCAGAGGCCGGTCATCGGGGCGAAAGATTTCTATTTCACGCTTCTCGGGATAAACCACCCACACAGCCTGGCATCCAGCCGCCAGATATTGGCTTCGTTTTCGAACAATTTCGCTGGCCGTGTTGCTGGGTGAAATGATCTCGACCGCCAAGGCAGGTGCGCCCTGGAGAAGCGCATCTTTCGGGTGAATGTCTTGCAAATGTTTGGCAGTTATGAAAGAAACGTCCGGGGTTCGCACCACGCCTGAAGAGAGCCGGAAATCCATTTCCGCCACCACCTCGCCAAGGTTTTGGGCTTCGGGATACTCGCGCAGCCACTGTTCAATGCGTCCTCGGATGCGGTTGTGTTCGTAGCTGGCGGGGGTCATCTCAATGAGTTCCCCTTCATCCAGTTCATAACGGATTGCTTCTTGATCCTGCTGCAACTTTTGAAACTCTTCAAATGTCACCTTGTGCAGAGATTGTGCCATGACTACCGCCGTTTCTCCTGATTTCCAAGCATCTCTATTGCTCTCGGTGTTCTTCTAATATTATCTCTGAAATCTTTTTCTCCTGTGAAGATTTCTATGGTCTGGCTAATTGCCAA
>Ga0070730_10005803_pt1 | contig 10602 bp, 6 predicted proteins | sample Coa_R1_3_FD_66447 | JGI IMG/M metagenome (GOLD analysis project Ga0070730, IMG submission 66447) | Surface soil microbial communities from Centralia Pennsylvania, which are recovering from an underground coalmine fire - Coalmine... | ecosystem: Environmental > Terrestrial > Soil > Unclassified ... | reverse complement strand
TTCGTCCGCGCGCCTGGCCAGTTCCTGCTGCACGCGGCTGCGCTCCACCACCTGCCCGAGTTGCGCGCCAACGTTGGTCATGACCGCAAGCAGTTCGTTATCGGGTTCCTCGATCCTGCTGGAAAAAAACTCCAGCACGGCGACCACTTCACCCACCGTCACCACGGGAAAACCAAAAGCGCCTTTTACGCCCGGATCGGCGGCTTTCTTTTTAGAAAAATTTGTCTCCTGGGTTACGTCCAAGGTTATGTCCGATATCCATACGGCCTTCCCGCTCCTGGCCACGCGTCCCGCCAGCCCCAGTCCAATCTCCAGCGGAGTTGTCTCCGTAATCCGGCGAAAGGTGTCAAAGGTAGAATCATCTTCCACATGCCAAAGCTGGGTGGGAACCATTTCCCTGCTTGTCTTCGATGAACACAGGTACACATGGCCGACCTGCCAGCCCGTGTGCTTACAGATTCGATCGATCGTAAACTGCAGGGCCGTTTCAATGGACGTGGCTTCATTCGCGGCGACCGCGGCGACCTGCAGCAACTCCATGAATTTTGTCTTGCGCTGCAACGCCTGTTTCGCCTGCCTCAGCTGGCTGATGCCTTCCTGAATTCTTACCAGCGCCGGACGCAGCACCAGCAGGCCCTGCAGCAGCAACACGCCCAGAATAAACGCCAGTATTCCCAGATAGAGCCGGCTCTGTTGCTTATATCGGGCCGTGGCCTCGTCTTCATATTGAAAGACAATAGCGTCCATGGCCTTCAGGTACGGCCTGTCGTGCGTCAGAATCGTATTGACCTCGCCGGTTATGTCCGGCGGGACCATTTCACCTGTGTCGCCTGCAGGAGCCACCTTCGCCACGGTCTGTCGCGCGGCCCTTACGATTGCCTCGTAGTCGGGCTGCAGCGCGGCAAACATTCGTCGAATCTCGGGACTCTTCGTCGCCGGGATCTGGAACACGTAATCTCCCTCGTTCAGCGCATTATGCGAACGCTCCCACAGCTCTTCCATGTCGCGAAAGTCCCGGATAAGGCGCTGCCGTTCGGTGGCATCCTTGCTGTGGGCCAGCAGCAGAGCGTCTTTGGTGATGACCTGGCTCAGCATTCTCTGGCGTCCCGAGATGTTGATGACCCGCGCGTCGCTCTGCGATTGCCTGTCTTCATACTGGCCCAAAAGCGTGCCCATCATGGCGAAGAGGCTGATCGCGGCCAGAGACACGAAGTAACGCGCCGTCAATTGGCGAGTGTCCTCGGGTGAGTCGAAGGCAATGCTCGCCAGCGGAGCAATCACGAGAACAATAACCGTGACGATGATAATTCCGGCAATGCTCAGAGAAGAGACGCTGACCGCATGGGACAGGTTGTGATAAGCGGACGCTGAGGCCGTAAACCTGGCAGCGGCCATGGCGGTGTAGTGCATTCCGGGAATGGCCGCGCCCATCACAACGGCGGCGAGCAGCTTCTTCCAGCTCCAAACCCGCGCCTCGGCCCGTAAATGAAACGCTAAAAGTAACGCCGCCAGCGAAATCACAATCGCGAGGACGACCGAAAGAATCACCAGCCATGTGGAATAGCCGCAAGTCGCCGGCAGGCGCATCGCCGCCATGGCCGTGTAGTGCATGGCTGCAATTCCGCCGCCCATGACAATGCTGCCGAGCAATGCCCGGGTCACTCCCATTGTGGAACGGCTCACCACAAACAGTGCAATGGCGGAAGCCAGAATCGCGGCCAGTAATGACAACAACACGGTCGGCCAGTCGTACTGCACGGGCACAGGCAGGGTGTAGGCCAGCATGCCGATATAATGCATCGACCAGATGCCAAACCCCATTGCGCTGGCGCCGCCGGACAGCCACAAAAGGCGGGCCCTGCCCTGGGCGAAAGTTACATGCCGGGCCAGGTCGAGGGTGGCATAGGATGCAAGTATCGCAATAATGACGGATACAGCAACAAGAGCATAATCATACGAGCCGACAAGGAGCAAATCTGGAGACGTCATAAACCGGGCTTTTTCATTGCGTGAAGCATAATGCTTCGGCGGCAACCCGCCAGAACAGGTGACGATTCACTCTCATTGGTAACCAAAGCGTTCAAGACTGAGAACTCCGGAGTTTAAACATCCCCTGACGAACATCTCGCAGGTGAAGAGGGTGAATTTTCATCCTTCTAAAAGGGGATCAGGATGCGTCTTCCGGAGTGAAGACGAAAATCCAGACATCCGTAATTATACTTTAGGCAACTGGCATGGCTAAACGAATTGCCTGGATGCCGGAAACGCATGAGCAATGTGTCTCTTATGCCGGCTCTTATAAATACCGCCTCGGTCAGGCTGACGCCCGGGGCCGAATGCTGACTGTCTCTTTCCGGCAAGTCCATGCTTTCCGCCTCCAGCGGCACCATCTGCTGGGCGGTAAAAAACCTGGGTTTCTAACCGTTTGCTCGGACATCTGCGGCGCTCAGGCCCAGATTATGTCTTCGGCTTATGCCACGTTGTGGGCAAGAGTTCCAGGTCTCACGCGGACCGAGATCATCTCTGCCCTCAGCGAGAAGCGCACCCTCATCAGGACCTCGCTAATGCGGCAGACGCTCCACCTTGTCCCTGCCGGGGAATTTGAGATTTACATTGCCGCACTGCGCCCCAGCCGGGTGGCGGCGGTGCTGCGCATCATGTCCCGCTTCGACATTGACGAACAGGAAGCGGACAACCTCAGCGGCCTGATCCTGGATGCATTATCGTCCGGCCCCCTGTGCCGCACGGCTTTGGCCGGGGCCGTGCGTCCAAAGGTCAGCAAACGGGTGCGCGCGTGGATGGATAAAGTCTGGAGCATCCTTCGCATTCCCATTGCCGAAGGGCGCGTGTGCTACGGACCGGAGCACGGGCATGACGCCACCTTTGTTCGCACCGACCAGTGGCTTGCGGAACGCAGGCCTGTCCCCGAAGCTGAAGCCAAACAAATTCTTCTGCGCCGGTATCTGCACGCCTACGGCCCGGCAACGGTCCGCGATTTTGCCTTCTGGGCGGGAATGTCCATGCCGGAAGCTAAAAACGTGTTCTCTGTTCTGGCCGGCGAACTCACTGAAGTCGATCTGAATGGCGTGCTCTGCTATCTGCTCCACGAAGACCTTGCCCGGTTGAAGCGCGCAAAGCAGATCGACTGCGTGCGTCTGCTCCCCGCTTTTGACCCTTATCTGCTGGCCCATTCGGCCAAAGATCATTTGGTTGAACCACGCCATTACAAGCGCGTGTACCGCAATCAGGGGTGGATTTCTCCCGTGGTGCTGATCAACGGCGAGATCGCCGGAACCTGGTCGCACCGCCTGAACAAAGGACGGCTGGAAGTCGACCTTCAACCGTTCAGGAAATTTACTTCAGACGCCAGGCAGCAAATTGAAGAGGAAATCGCCCGTCTGGCAGAATTTATGGAAGTCGCGAAATAAACTTATTTCCCGCAGCCATTCACCACGCGGGGATAGACCGACCACACAGGCAGCCAGCGCTCCCTGGCTTTGCTCGATAATTCCACCGTCCAGCCGGCGGCCTTCCCGTCCGGCAGGTTCACGTTCATGTGATAAAACTCGGCCATGATCTGGTAGAACTGCATCCCGACTTTCTGCAACTGAGGCAGGCGCTGCGCCAGAACAAAAGCTCTGTGCTCGTCCATGGCATTGTCCGTGTGCAGTAATCCCCCGCTGTTTACGGTAAGCGGGTACACGTTCTGTTCGCCGTTGTCATACACAAGGGTACCTTCGTCTCGCGTAACAGTAGCCAAAGCCGAACTGGTGGTGGTTTGCGTACTCTTGACGTTATAGTTCAGGTTCACAAATCCAAAAGCAATGCTGAACAGACGCACCTGCTGCTTCTCCAGTTGCTGGGCAATCTTTGCCGCATTGGTTTTGTGGTTGCCCTCGGTGTCCATTGCCAGCAGGAAAATTGCGTCCCCAGGTTTGGGGCTTCCCAGCCATTCAAGTCCCTGCTCCACTGCGTCCAGCACGCCAAGATTGCTGTTCTTCTCGTGAACGTCGCCGCTCAGGTCCGCCAGTGCCTGTTTTACCGTATCGCGCCCCTGTTCAAATTTGATCTCGCGCGCCGTCCCTCGGGCAGTGATTAAAGCAAAGGAATCCATGGGGCGGGCACGGTCCAGAATATAAGCCGCCGTGAGCGCTTCCGCCTTGCGCGCGTCTTTAGGCAGCTGGTGCGTGGTATCGATAACAAAAATAATACGCCGGGGGGCGGCGTCATAAGTCAGCGATTCAATAGACAGAGGCGTGCTCTTGCCGATTGTAGCCGCCAGGTCTTCCACTTTGAGGCCACGAATAATTCCTCCGGTATTGCTGGCTTTCTCCACAGCAACAATATCCATTGGAACATCGCAGGCCTTTTGCGCTGATGCGGCCATTGCCGTCAGAACAATACACAGAATGAACAGCAAATGACGCAAACTCATAATGTTCACCTTGCCAGTAAAATTTTTTTGAAGGGAAGCCTGGTGGGATTATACCAACTTACATGAGGGGCGGTTCGAAAACTGGTCCGGCCTGAGAAATCATGCTTGTCCGCCTTGCCGCTCGGTATGACGCTATAGCTGCAAAAAGGCAAAGCCCCGGACGTCATGTTCCGGGGCACTTTTCTTAAACTGTTATCTATCGTCACGATCGCGGCGGTCATGGTCGCGATGGTCATGGTCGCGGCGGTCATGCCGGCCGTCTCTTCTGTCATCACGCGCATCCCGGCGGTCATGGTGAATGTCCCGCTGATCATGCCTCAGGTCCCGCTTGTCCCGATCAATGGCTCTGTGGTCTCTGCCTAATTGTCTGCAATCGCCTTTATCGCCCGCCTTGCAATCGGCCCGGTCGTTGCGCAGCTTGTTGCGGTCGCGGTTAAGATTGCGGTCATCCCGGTTGCGTTCGCCACGATCATGCCGAAGGTCCCTGCGGTCATTGTGCAGATCTTTTCTGTCGTGTTTAAAGTCTTTCTTGTCGTGCTTGTCGTCTTTGGGTGGCTGGGCGGAAGCGATGGCGGCAGTACCCGTGGCCAGCACGACCACTGCCAGAAAATGGGTGAGGTAGCGTTTCATGAGTGAACTTCTCCTTGTGGTTCTTCAGATTTCAAACTCACTGCACTGGTAAACACATAGTATGAAATTAGTTGCATTCCCGGGAACAGGGCCGGGAGATTACGTTGGTAGCTGTCCTTTATCAAAATGATTTCTTTATGTCTTTTCATGATTTGGACAGAAGACAGCTTCTTCTGCAACAATCTCGGCGCGGCTTAAGTTTGAATTTTTTCTTTCTTAAGGAGAAAAGCTCATGCGTGCAGTCCTGTGCCGGGAGTGGGGCGGTCCGGAAAAACTTGTGGTCGAGGATGTTCCTTCTCCTGCCCTGCGTCCAGGCGCGGTACGCATCGCGGTACATGCCGCCGGTTTGAATTTTGCCGATCTGTTGCTGGTCTCCGGCCAGTATCAGGAGAAGCCTGCCTTCCCTTTTTCGCCCGGCATGGAACTCTCGGGTGTTGTCACCGAAACGGGTGAAGGCGCTGGCGATCTGCGTCCCGGCGACCGCGTGATGGCGCTTCCCGGAACGGGCGCATACGCCGAAGAAGTTGTGGTCGGCGTCGAGCGTGTTTATCGCATTCCCGGCACAATGGATTTCCGCAGCGCGGCCGGCTTTCCCGTGGTCTATGGGACTTCCCATGGCGCACTGGACTGGCGCGCCCGTCTGCAGCCTGGTGAGTGGCTCCTGGTCTATGGCGCCGCCGGCGGCGTTGGACTTACCGCCGTGGAGATTGGCAAAGCCATGGGAGCCACGGTGATCGCGGCTGCTGGCAGCGCGGCAAAGCTGGAACTCGCACGCCAGCACGGCGCTGACTTTCTCATCGACTACTCGAGCGAGGATATTCGCGAACGAGTCAAAACCCTAACCGGGGGGCGGGGCGTGAATGTGATTTACGACCCCGTCGGCGGTGACGCCTTTGACGCTGGCCTGCGCAGCATCGCCTGGGAAGGGCGAATCGTAGTCATCGGCTTTGCCGGCGGACGCATTCCCCAGATTCCCGCCAATATTCTTCTGGTAAAAAATATCGACGCCATCGGCTTCTACTGGGGCTCGTATCAGGCGCGCAAACCCGATCTTTTGCGGCAATCATACAATCAGCTGTTCCGCTGGTTTGAAGAGGGCAAACTCCGGCCGCATGTTTCGCAGACCTTTGATCTGGCCCAGGCACCACAGGCTTTGGACGAACTGCGCCAGCGCCGGGCCACCGGCAAAGTCGTCCTTACCACCGGGCGTTGACGATTTCATCGGTTTCGGCCTTTGACACGGCTTTCCATGCTGGAGCATAATTGGCCTCCATCGGAATGACTCTGGAAAACTGCCATTTGTGTAAAGTACAGCCCGGCAGGCATCCAGAATGCCTGATTTGCTCTCCGATGTTCTTTGAGGCCGCAACTATGGCTCAATTTCGAGGACTTGTACCTTCGCGTCTCGCGAACTGCCTGCTGGCCCTGCACTCTTTTTCATGCCCCACAAACTGGGGCCGCGAAAAGTTCGCAGCGTTGCTCATGAATGACCACTCATTCATCTGCCTCGGCAAAAGCTGCGATCTGCCGCTCAAGCATAATGCCGGCTTTGGCCGGCTCTTACTTACAGGAGGAAATATCCGTGTACAGAACGATCAGGCATTGCGCCCCCCGTTTCATTCTGGCAGCCGCGATGCTGCTTCTGCTTTCACTCCCTCTAACCGCCTCTGCGCAAACCGGCATCACCACTCGTACCGGCAGCCTGCCGGATGGAGCCACCTTCCTTATTGAAGTTCCAGCCAGCTGGAACGGAACTCTGCTTTTATACAGCCACGGCTACGTTGTGCCGGGCGCTCCCAATCCCGCTAAGGATGTGGGCGATCCCGCCACGCGCCAGTTCCTCCTCGCAAACGGGTTTGCTCTTGCCGGCTCTTCTTATGCCACTACGGGATGGGCGATCCATGAAGCGTTGCCCGATCAGATCGAAGTGCTCGACACCTTCAACACGATGTTCCCCAAACCGCAGCGAACCATTGCCTGGGGACACTCACTGGGCGGCATTATCACCGCTGGCCTGATTCAGAGATTTCCCGAGCGCTTTGACGCGGCTCTCCCCATGTGCGGCGTGCTGGCCGGTGGCGTAGGCACCTGGAACCAGGCCCTCGACTCGGCCTTCGCCTTCCAGCAACTGCTTGGCTTCGGCAGCGGACTGCAGGTAGTAAACATTACCGCGCCCGGCGCCAATTTAACCATTTCCGAAGGCCTTCTGGCCGCTGCGCAGGCCACACCTCAGGGCCGGGCGCGCATCGCGCTTTCCGCCGCACTGGGTGACACGCCTGGCTGGTTTAGCCCCGTCGCGCCGGAGCCCGCGGCCGATGACTTCACGGCCCGCGAGCTGAACCAGTTTGAGTGGCTGCAGCAGGTTGATTTTCCCTTCGTCTTTGCCTTCCGCGCCGAACTTGAATTCCGCGCTCACGGCAATGGCTCGTGGAATACCGGAGTGGATTACGAAAAGCAGCTTGCACGTTCGGCAGACCTCGCCGAAGTGAAGGCCCTGTATGAACAGGCCGGGCTGAGCCTCGACGCCGACCTGGACACCCTGAACCGCGCCTCGCGCATTTCAGCCGACGCCGGCGCCACCGAGTATCTGGAACAGAACATCATCTTCAACGGTCAACTCCACTTTCCGGTTCTGTCGATCCATACCGAAGGAGATGGGCTGGTTTCCGTGCAGAACGAAAGCGCTTACAGGGACACCGTGGGCGATGCCCACAATAGCCGTTTACTGCGCCAGGCCTTCGTACACCGGGCAGGCCACTGCACCTTCACTCCGGCGGAAACGGTTTCGGCCCTCGGAAAGCTTCTGGACCGCCTGAACACCGGAGAATGGCCTAACGTGGACGACGAAGCCCTGAACAGCTCCGCCGCCGCGCTCGGCCCCGGACTGAATATATTCTTCGCTGGACAGACCATAGTGCCGACACCGCCAGCGTTCTCCGATTTCAAGCCGCAAACCTACCTGCGTCCTTTCGACGTTTTTGATGATCGTTGCCAGGAAAGCGAGCAGGGAGGAAACCACTGCCTCGTTGCGGACCGATAAGATATTTCTGAAGGTAATAAAAGACAAGGGCCGCGTAATCACGCGGCCCTTTTTAACAGATAAAAACTATGGACTATACCCGGTCCACCAGCGCGGTTTGGATTGATTTCACGTGGCCGTTGCTCTGCGCCACTCCAAGATGCTCAATCTGGTACCGGATGGTATCGAGCAGAATTTCATCCAGTCCCATGGTTGGCTCATAGCCAACCAGTTGTTTGATCTTGGTGAGGTCGGGCACGCGGCGCATCATGTCTTCAAATCCCTGCTCGTAGGCCTTTTCGTACGGCACAAAAACAATCGGAGATTCCGACGCCGTCATGCTCTTGATCTTGTGCGCAAGTTCCAGAATGGAAATCTCCTCGACCGAACCGATGTTGCACACCTCTCCATACGCATCCGGCTGCTCGGTCAGGGCAATCAGGGCGCCTACGGCATCGCTGATATGGGTGAAGCAGCGCGTCTGTGAGCCATCGCCATAAACCGTCATTTCCTTCCCGCGCAGCGCCTGACGAATCAGGCTGGGGATCACCATGCCGTAGCGGCTGGTCTGGCGCGGTCCCACCACGTTAAACAGGCGCGCAATGAGCGTGGGCAGTCCTTTTTCTTTCCAGTACGCCACCGCAAGGAATTCATCAATGGCTTTGGAGCAGGCATAGCTCCAGCGCCCTTTGTCCGGAGGCCCTAACACCAGATCGTCGCTCTCGCGGAAAGGTATGTCATTGCGCTTCCCGTAAACCTCCGACGTGGACGCCACCAGGACCCGCTTTTTCTTTCTCGCCGCCAGTTCCAGCACTACTTCGGTGCCGCGAATGTTCGTTTCCATGGTGTGGGTCGGGCTTTCCACGATCAGCCGGACACCCACTGCTGCCGCGAGGTGGTAGACCACGTCAGCGCCATCGATCAGCTCCGCCATAAGCTGCTGGTTCGTAACGGTATCAATGCAATAATGAAAATCTTTCTGCGTCTTGAGGTGCTGAATGTTCTGGATAGAGCCCGTGGACAGGTCATCAATAATAGAGACCCGGTCGCCTCGAGCAAGAAGCCTTTCAGCCAGATGGGAGCCAATAAAACCTGCGCCGCCTGTTATGAGTACGTCCATTCGGTCTCCATTCATAAATTCAGAAAAAACATTGTGTATAAAAGCATGACTAATTGACCCCAACCACGCCACCGGCGCATAAGGGAAAACTGACTTACCTAAAGATCGCAATGCTTTGCGGAATTATCTTTCAAATGCCAACCACTGATTATATTGGCAATGTCTGTTTCATGTAAGGGCAATGAAAATATATCGATGGGCGGGCATCCCGTTTCTCAGCCGAAATCATCCGTGAACTGGCAACGGCTCCGGAGAACTGGCACGCCTGCTGGAATGCATGGTCCGCCCATACCAGTCCTGAAAGACCAGAACAACCCACAACTGCTGCTGCCAGTTACGCGCGCCGGAAACATGCTCCTGCCACTTGCGCCCCACAGCGCCGGCATCAAACAAGCCATTTTCGCCAAGACGTTTGGGCGCCAGCAGCGATTCCGCCCAGTCACGCAGCGGGCCTCTCAGCCAGGCATCCACGGGAAGAGAAAATCCCATTTTGGGCCGTTCCAGAAGTTCCTGCGGCACATGCCGGTACAGCACCTGCCGGAGTATCCATTTGCTCACGCCATCGCGGATCTTCATATGCAATGGCAGACGCCAGGCAAACTCCACCACCCGATGGTCCAGAAGTGGCACGCGCCCCTCGAGGCTTACAGCCATGCTCGCCCGGTCGAGCTTGGTCAAAATATCATCAGGCAGATAGTTCACCAGATCGGTCAGCATCATGCTCTCTTCCACATTCGGCAGCCATGATGCAGCGGCAATCGAATCGCGGACTGTCCCCGGTTCGGGATCAGAAGCCTGAAAAACCAGCTCCGCTGGATGCCGCCATCGCGAAAGTGCCTGCAAATAAATTTCGCTCGGGCTGCCGGCTCCCAAAAATGAGGCGACTTTTTGCGCCTTGTCGCCGGGATGGGATACCCGCATCCCTCGCGGGAGCAGTCCGGCTGTGATCGCGAAAACATGATCGATATGGCGGGGAGCAATCGCCCCCAGGCAGCGGCCAGCCATCCCGCGGAAAAACCGTGGAGCCATCTTCATGGCATTCCAAAGCTGCCGCGTCAAAACATGCCGGTTATATCCGCCAAAAAGCTCGTCTCCGCCATCGCCGGAGAGGCTCACCGTAACGCTCCCGCGCGCTAGTTTCGAAACCAGATACGTGGGAATCTGCGATTCGTCCGCAAACGGCTCGTCATACATGGCGGGAAGCAGCGGCACTACATTCAAAGCGTCCTGCGGGGTCAGATAAAGCTCGGTGTGGTCCGTGCCAAGATGTTTCGCCACGTTTCGGGCGTGAGCGGCCTCATTGTAGGCCGCCTCGTGAAAGCCGATGGTAAACGTTTTTACCGGCCGTGTGCTCTGTGCCTGCATGAGAGCTACGACCGTACTGGAATCAATTCCACC
>Ga0070730_10005802_pt1 | contig 10602 bp, 5 predicted proteins | sample Coa_R1_3_FD_66447 | JGI IMG/M metagenome (GOLD analysis project Ga0070730, IMG submission 66447) | Surface soil microbial communities from Centralia Pennsylvania, which are recovering from an underground coalmine fire - Coalmine... | ecosystem: Environmental > Terrestrial > Soil > Unclassified ... | reverse complement strand
TGCTGCCGCGGTTTCCTATGCGCAACAAGCTGCTAAAGCCGCGCCCCAGGACGCCGAACTCTGGTTCCTGCTCGGTTACGCTGCCCGGCTCAATGAGAATTATTCGTTGTCTGTGGATTCCTATAATCGCGGACTGAAGTTGCAGCCGAACTCTGTCCGCGGACTCGCGGGCCTGGCTCAAACGGACGCAAGAATGGGGCGGACGCAAGAGGCAGAGGCACTCTTGAAGAAGGTTGTGGAGGCGAATCCGAAGGACGCGAGCAGCCTGCAACTTGCCGGCGAACTGATGCTCGCCACCGACCCCAATGCCGCACTGCCGCTCCTCGAGCGTGCCGATAACATTCAACCATCGGCGCACTCCGACATGTTAATGGCGCACGCGTATGACAGGTTGGGCAAGCCGGATGAGTCCACAAAATACCTGAATCGGGCGAAGAGCCGGGCCCCACATGATCCCGATGTGCTTCGTGCCGTCGCAGGGCAGTATCGCGATGAAGGCAAGTTCGATGAAGCGATTGCGACGCTTCAGGAAATTCCGCGAAAGACGACCGACGTCCAGTCTGAGCTGGCGTACACATATCAAGTTGCAGGAAAGCAGCAGGAAGCGGCGGACCTGTATTCAAAGTTGGCCAAAGCAGCAAAGGGCAACATCGGATTGGATCTGAGTGCCGCGCAGGCGTGGGCGAATCTCGGGCGCTCGGACGAGGCCCGCCAGTATTTGGATGCTGCTCGCCAGGTTGACGCTAACAGCTACCGTCTGCACGCCATCCTGGGGAGCGTTGCTGAATCCGAAGATCGCCTTCCAGACGCCGAGCAAGAATACACAACCGCCCTCAAGAACCTGCCTGCAGTTCCGCAGGAAGGGCCGCTCTATCCCATCGAGCTTCGTTTGAATTTGTATGAAATCTATGTCCGGCAGGACGACACCGCAAAAGGCAACCAGCAACTCCAGGCCGCAGCGGCGGCGATCCAACAAGCACGAGTTCCTGACTCTTCGCGTCCAGAATTGCTGCGACTCCGAGCTGCTGTGGAGTCATCGTCCGGAGACCTCGAAGCTGCCAACCGGGATCTCAAACAAGCGCTCGCGCTGGCCCCCACGAACGTAAATTCGCTGATGAATTTCGGCAATTTGCAGTGGAAGCTCGGCCAAAAGGATGCCGCGAAAGACACGTTCAACAAAGTCCTCCAAATCGATCGCAACAACCGGCAGGCGCTTGCGGGCCTCGGATACCTGGCACGGGATGCCGGAGATATAAAGACCGCGGAAAAGTATTTCCAGCGAGCCGTAACAGCACACCCCACAGATTTCGGCCCGTATCTAGCTCTCGGAGACCTCTACACAGCGGAAGGCAACTTCCGTGCTGCCCAGGCCAATTACGAGAATGCCTTCAAACGAATGCCCACGAACGGCCTGATCGTGGCAGGCGGGGCGAATGCAGCCATGGAATCCCACAACTTGGACTTGGCGCAGCGCTGGCTCGAGCGAGCTACTGCAGGAATGGATAACGTTCCGCAGTTGATGCGCGAACGCGAACGGTATCTCACTTTTCGGGGTCAGTACGAAGATGCTGCCAAGCTTGGCTACAAAGTCATCGCCAAGCTATCCAACGACCGGGAAGGTATCGATTACCTGGCATACGACCTCTATTACCTCGGTCGTTACGATGAGGCGCTGGCGCTGGTTACAAAATACGATCCTGTCCTGACGAAAGATAAGGATCTGCCCCTCATCGCAGGAAACGTACATGCGCACAAGGGGGACCCCGAATCTGCCGTTCAGGATTTCACCCGCGCGCTCGAGCGCGATCCGAAGATGGCGGCTGGGTATGTGAATCGTGGTTTCGTGAGAAACGATCTCCATGACGCAAAGGAATCGGTAAAAGATTTCCAGACTGCGTTGAAGCTGGATCCGAAATTTGGGGAAGCCCATCTGGGCCTGGCCATGGCCGACCTTCAGCTGCACCGCCCCAAACCCGCGCTCACGCAGCTCGAAGCCGCGCAAAAGATCATGGGCAAGTCACGGCAGTGGCATTTGGCCCGTGCTGAGGCGTTCCGGCAGGAGCAGGATTTTCCACATGCAGCGGATGAGTATCAGATCGCGCTGAAAGAAGACCCGAAAGACCTGACTACCGAACTGGCTTATGCGGACGTCGAATACCGCATGCGGCACTACGACGAGGCGATCTCTGCGCTTAATGCTGCGCTACAACTCTCATCCTCGGATCCGCATATCTATGCCCTGATGGCGCAGGTTCACGCCAAGCAGGGAAATCGCGATCAAACCCACCACGATATTCAATTGGCCGAACAATATGGCGGGGATCGCGTCGAGATTCTGATGGCTACGGGAGATGCGCTGCTCACGCTTGGAGAGCGCGATGGAGCCATGGATCGGTTTTCGCGCGCTCTCGACGTCCCCGGCGGCGACCGCATTGGCGTTCGGCTCGCGATCGCTCAGGTGTTCCTGCGCCAAGGCCATTTCGACGATGCCCGCCGTCAGATCGCTCTGGGATTCGCCGAAGCACGCATGTTCCCGGATTCAGAAGTTACGGGCGAAGATTTCGGTCAGGCCGCAAACATATTCCTCGCCATGCACGATTTCGATCTTGCCGAGAACTACTTCAGCAAGGCTCAACTAGCCGGAGCAAATAGCCGGACGGTAGGCATTGGCCTGACCAACACTTATCTGGCGGAAGGCAATACTCGGAAAGCGGAAACTTCCCTTGAGAGTCTGGGCCCTGCTACTGATTTCAGCGGGGACTATGACTATATGATGGCCCGGGCCAACCTATACCGTCAGCGGCAGGACCCCCTGCATTCTCTGGCGGCATTTGCCCAAGCCAGCACCGTAGCCGGCCAGGAAGATCACGGCGCGGCCGAACTCCTCCAATATCAGGAAGCGGATCAGGCAGGCCGCCAGATTGGCAGCAACTTCAGCATAGTTCCAGAAGCGCTTTTCACACCCGACCTCGAAGACATCAACGTGTACACCCTGGACGCAAAGCTTCTGCGGGTGACCAACCCCACCATGCTGCCGCCACCGCGCCACTCGTACCAGAGCATGGCGGAATCTCATTATCGAGTCCAGGTGGGGAACCTTCCTGTCATTACCGGGTTTGTCGGAGAAAGCATGACCGCCGGACGTTTTCTGTTTCCCAGTATCGGTGTGGTCCAAGATCGTCACACCTATGACACCATCGTCAATGGCGGGATTGTGCCGACTCTCCATTTTGGTTCGAACTCAATTACGTTCAATGCGGGCCTGCAGTTCACCATTCGCCGGGACACTATTTCGCCTGTGAACATGAGTCAGAACCTGTTCAGGCAATTTCTTTACGTTTACACAAGTCCGTTTTTCAATTGGCTGTCGATCACGGGAAGCGCACAACGCGAGGCAGGACCGTTCGTCGACCAGAATCTGAGTTCCCGCAATTTGTTTGCAAACATCGAATTCACAGTGGGACGACCTTGGGGCAATACATCGTTAATTGCGGGATATTCCGCTCGGGACCTGTTGTTTCACCCTCTTGTGCAGGAGTATTTCAACACCTCTTCGTACGTCGGTTTGCAACGGAAGTTCGGGGATCGGCTGACAGTCGCGGCTCTGGCTGAGGATCTACGGTCCTGGCGTGTGGAAAACGTTAATTACGCCATCGCCCAGGCGCTGGTGCCAGGCGGACGCTTCGATTTTCGCGCGACTACACACTGGACCGTCCAGGGCTCGTTCATTTTGTCCCGGGGCATGGGATACCACAATTATGACAATGCCCAGACTCAGTTCCTCGTGTCGTATGTAAGGTCGTTCCGTGGAAGCGTGCGGGACGGCTCTGGTGAGATCCCAGTCGCCTATCCGATGCGCTTTTCGGTTGGACTTCAGCAACAAACGTTCTATGACTTTCCGGGATCCACTCGAACTGCAGTGCTTCCCATTGTGCATTTCACTTTGTTCTAGGCTGTTCTTTCCATCGAATGAGCTTGATTGGGAAAATTCGTTTACAAAATTCTTCGACTGTCCTTCCTCTAACGGCCCGTGCAACAAAGGCGAAGGCTCTCCGCCAGAAACTGCTGGGGGGGAGCCTCACACTTCTGGCTGGATCAGGGTTGGTGGGCGTTACCAACCTGGTTTATAACGTCCTCACCGCCCGCCTGCTTGGACCTACCGGCTTCGCCCATGCCACCTCCGTATACACCCTGCTAATGCTGATCTCGGCGATCACGCTTTCATTTCAGGTCGTGTGCGCGAAGTACGTGGCCAGTCATGACAGCAGCAGTGAAAAAGCGGCGATCTTCGCGGGCTTGCACATGCGAGGCTGGGCGGCTGGCATCAGTATCGGTGTACTTCTATTTCTCTTCAACCACGTCCTTACGAGCTACCTGAACCTTCCCGACCCGCTATTGATCTCACTGCTTGCCCTGGGAACCGCTTTCTATATTCCGTTAGGTGTACGCCGCGGCTACGTGCAAGGCGTTCATGCCTTCAGAGCCCTCGCGATCAATTTCCTGCTCGAGGGCCTAGTACGCCTGGGAGGAGCGTACTTGCTCATCGAACTCGGGTTGGGAGTAAAGGGGGCGGTACTCGCCAGCGTAGCGGCTGTAATCGCGTCCTATTTTCTGGCATTTCCCAGTCCAGGGCTGGAGTCGCTTGGCGCGCGCCGCGTCCTGATTTCCTTCGGAGAGGGATTGCAGGCGATCGTATTTTTCTCGGGCCAGGTCATCATCAACAACTTCGATATTGTTCTGGTAAAGCACTTCTTTGCGTCGGATCAGGCCGGGATCTACGCGGCAGTCTCGCTGGTAGGACGCCTTATCAATATGTGTGCGTGGTCGGTCGTGAACACGATGTTTCCGGTGTCGGCAGCCGCACGTCAGAGCGACCGAGAAGCCCGTCCCGTGCTGTTTATGTCGTTGCTCATGGTGTTCTTTATTTTGTCCATACTGATCCTTGGATTATGGGCGATTCCAGATTTCCTGTGGCGAACCCTGTTCGGGACCCATTTTGAGCTCGGCAACTACGGCGGATTGGCTGCTCTGCTGATTCTGTACGCCATCACAACGGGGATCTATTCGCTGAGTTCGGTGATGATCACATACGAGATGTCTCGCAAGATCGCCAATACCAGTTGGGTTCAACTGGCGTTCAGCGGTGCATTCGTCCTGGGCATTTGCGCTTTTCATCAGAGCTTGCGGCAGGTCATCTTCGTGCAGCTTGTGCTCATGATCATCCTGCTCGCCACGGTTGCATTTCCTTTGCTACGCCGCGAAATCTCGAACACCGAAGAAGGCCGGACGTACACAAGCCTTTCACTGATGCGAAGTCTTAGCGAGCATGAGGTGATAGCGGAGTTTTTGCGCAGCGAGTTTCATCATCCCGAATTTGAAGACTACCGCTCGGAGTTCGAGCATCTCGTCAGCAAACCTGACCTCGCCAGTCACCGCGAGAATTCGTTGCGCAGGGCATTGCTATTCTTGCGCCGGGGCGCGATGTGGCGCGAACTACCGGAAAATACCGAATGGTACCAGGTGGAACTCTCCCGAAAGGATCTAGCCCGAATTCGATTTTTTCCACGGGCACAATGGCGCCGAGTGGCAGAAGGCAGTTTTTACCTGACCGACATGGTCGAATGCTTGCGCGTGAAAGGACAGGAATCGTCGGAAGACGAATTCTTCCGCAAATTGCGGCGCATGAGCACTCCAGTTCAGGAGGGCCTCGTAAGCCCCACCGTCTTGCTGATTGGAGTTGATGCTTCGGGACCATTAACAATACTGGATGGCAACCACCGCATGGCGGCGGCCATGCTCGCACAACCCCCAGCCGATCTGGAGAGCTTCACCTTTATCTGCGGATTGTCACCCGAAATGACGCATTGTTGTTGGTACCGCACCAATGTCAATACTCTGTCGCGGTATTTCACCAACCTGCTGCGCCATCTCTTCTATGACCCGGAATCCGACATCGGCCGGTTCATGGAAACCGGGTCTTAGAAACCTGCTACTGGGGCGGCTGGGTTCGATTCGGCTCGGTCTGCGGAGCAGATTCCTCGACGATGCTGTTGTCCCGCCGGCGCAATACGACTGGTTCGTTCTGCTGCCTCAGGGCGTTTCGATCCTCTGTAACCTTGCCAGCGACCTTCACATTATTGTCGTCAGCTACCGAGAACAGCTTCCGGCCCTCCGCTGTGCGGCTGGTGGCAACGCCGATAACTGCAGAAGCTCCCGCCGACTGGCGCGCGTGCTGGTAGAAGAACTCCGCAGTCTCGCGATCCCCTTCCAGTTCGGCCACATACCCAATATTGTTCAGCGTGAAGGCGTTGTTGGGATCGAGAGCATAAGCCTGCCGGAAATCCTGGTTGGCGGTGCGCAGGTCATTGCGATTGATCGCAGAAACACCTCGCAGGTTCAGTTCTGCAATCTGTTCTGACAATTCTCTCCGGTGGGCCAGATGCTCGCGCAAGTCTTTGGCGTTCTCTCGCGCCATGTCGCTGACCGGCCGCCCCCGCCAGCTTTTGCTGGTCGTAACCACCGCCGTCTGGCCGGTGCCGCCGGCTGAGGCCTCGTCGTAGTACTTCAGAGCTTCCTGCTCTTCACCTTCCATTTCCTTCGCAACACCCAAATTATTCAGCGTAAAAATATTGCGCGGATCGCTCTTGATGGCTTCCTGCAGCACGAGGTCCGCTTCGGGCGCACGCCCCTGAGAGAGGAGTCGCACTGCTTCCACATTCGCGTGATTAATCTGGAGTGGCTCATTGGTAACAGCCAAAACGTCTTTCATAGGCTGACCTTTCACTCGTTCCGAACTGGCAAGGTCGACAACTGCTTCGCTGGACTGTTCTGCGGCAAGGCTATAAAACTTCTGCGCACGGTCCACCTGTCCTTGCAGTTCTGAAATGTATCCGAGATTGTTCAGCGTAAAAGCGTCGTCGGGGTCAAACAGATAGGCTTTGTAAAACAGTTCTTCAGCCTTACCGTAATTGTGCTTGCGCAATGCCTCAACACCTTCCCGGTTCAGTTTTTGAACGGGGGTGGGCTTGCTTCGCCGCGGAATACTGATCTTCAGATCTCCAGCCTGAGCGCACTGGAAAGCGCACATGGTCGCTACGGCTACCAGGCAATTAAAAAACCATTTCTTGTAGAGCATGGGTGATCCGCCTCTCAATAAGCAGAATCTAGCCAACCAGGACTGTGCTTGGATGCGTGTTAAGCAGATTTGTTTGCCGTTAGATAGCCCAGGTGTGAGCGGGCACGACACTGAATACAGACCACCTTAGGGCGACGTTTTGGCATCAAAGTTGAGTCTCAAAGGAATCAGCATGTCTCTCCGCTTAGCCAAATTTGCCGTGGGCGCGGCCCTTCTTAGCAGTCTTGCTTACGCTCAAGGGTCCTCAGAACCACCAGCGTCGTCGGCGATTGTGTCCGATCCAACAGCCCCCGCCGAAGCCGCCGCACGGCCCGGCAGTATCCAGCCCGACCCCGCAAACGCAAGCACGAACGCGTCACCATTGTCGATCGAGGTGATCCCTTCGGATACGCCGGAAAATACGTCGACAGAGATAATCAAACCGAACAAATCCACCGCCCCTGAGGAGGCAGCCATCGTCGCTGATCCAGCGAGTCTCCTGCCAGATCTGCCGCCATTGCCAAAGGCCAAGGCAACGCTGGTTGGGGGAACCCTGGAACATCTCGATCGTGTACGGGATCAAGTGACGGTGCGCGTGTTCGGAGGCGGAACGGTAAAAGCCCTGTTCGATCCTCGCACGCATGTGTACCGCGGGTCCAAGGAAGTTACCGTGGCCGACCTGCGCCAGGGAGAACGCATTTATCTCGATACAGTACTGGACGGCAGCACGGTGTTCGCGCGCTCGATCCGCCTGAATGCCAATACCGCCGTAGGAGAAAGCCAAGGGGTGGTTACGCGCTACCGGCCGGATCGTGGCGAATTGACGATTCGAGACGGAATCTCGCCCAATCCCGTGGACGTGCGTTTGAGCCCGTCAACGAAGTTCCTGCAGGGAAATCGCGAGGTGGCTGCCAGCATCCTCGTTCCCGGAACGCTCGTAACGGTGAATTTCGCTTCTCAGGGTGATAGTCGTGGCGTGGCGCGAGAGGTCTCCATTCTTGCGCTGCCGGGAACTCAATATACATTTTCCGGCCAGGTCGTTCACATTGATCTGCGCAACGGGTTGCTCGTCCTGAACTCATCGACGGACCGAAAAACTTACGAACTCTATCTGGATCCCTCTTCCAGCCCAAACGACGACCTGCACTCCGGCACGCTTGTCACAGTTCTGGCGAAGTACGAGAATTCCCGCTACATTGTGCGTAACCTGACAGTGAACTCCCAGGGGAAATAGAGCAGTTTCTTGCGGCGCTTATGGCCAAGCGCCTCTTACCAGTTTTTCAGCCCATTCCGCGTTCAATTACTGCAGAACCGTTGCGTTGCAAACACCACTCGTGTTCTGAGTAGGAGTTTTCGGTGGATTAGACCAGGGCACGTTCTGGAGATCGAAGAACTCCGTCATATCCATTTGTGCTGCATCTCGCTTGGTCAGGGCGGGAATGCTGAAGCGCGTCTCGATGAACTTCAGGATCGCGGTGTAGTCTGCGACGGTATGAGAAACGTAATTTTTCTTAGTAAATGGAGATATCACGATCAGCGGTACTCGGAATCCGGAGCTGTTGAAATTACAATTTTCCCCGTCAGGAGTTCCGTAGCATTGATCATTCGGCTGAAGATCCACCGGGGCTATTCCGTCCGGATTGGGTTCAGGTTGCGCCGGAACATGATCGTACAGACCCCCGGGTTCGTCGTAAGTGAGTACGAAAACGGAGTCCTTCCAAGAAACGCTATTCATCAAAGGGTCGATCAGACTCTGAACGTAGGCCGCACCGGTTTGTACGTTCGTTCCCGGGCTCGGATGTTCATCCCGATTGGAAAGAAAACCAGCTTCAATGAATGCGACCGACGGCAACGTACCCGCCTTTACGTCGCTCAGGTATTGCGAGATGGGGACAACATTGCTGGGCAGCGGCTTGGGCGGAGCCCATTCCGCGAACTGGGTGAGGTATGTGCAAGCGCCTGCATTCGACGAAGTCTGAGCTCTCACCGGGTCTTCGCTGGCGCCCGGGGTGGCGCTGCAAGTGTCGTCAGAGTAATAAACCTTCCAACTCACGTTCGCATTGTCCAATGCGTCGAAAATTGTTGGAGCGCTGAGGGGCGCATTGTCTGTGGAAAATGTTCCCGGCGGATATACATAGCCCTGCGAGGTCGCCGCATAGAGATAAAGGCGGTTGACTTGAGTACGATCCATGGCCGGAGCGAACCAGCGGTCCGAAGTGGCGAAATTCGACGCCATGAAATAGTAATAATTCAAATCGCTGCCATCGTAGTAACCCATCGCGCGAACTCCGGCCGTATCTGTGAATTGCGGGCTGGCACCCGAGGCATTCTCGTTGGTTGCAAAATTTGCGGCATTCCAAACGAAACCATTCATCTTCGCAGTGGAAGATCCTGGATCGTTGAGGTTCCAATCCAAATGGCTCTCGTTCCAAAACGGACTGAGGTTCTCAATGCAGACCGTCGCGACGTGATATGCAGATACCTCTGGAGCGCCATTGAACCCGGAGTTCGAGGCGTTCGTCGGCATCCCGTCAAATTTCTGCGGGGGGTAACCGTTTGCCGACCAATATTCGGACAAATGGCCAAGGTACGTATCAAACGAGCGATTTTCTTGCACCATTACGACAATGTGTTTGATGGACGTCAGATCAGATGGGGGTGGGGGCGGCGGAGATGAGGACGTCGGGCTCTGCAGCAATCCCTGGCAGCCGCACAGCGTGAACAATATTATTGCTGTTCCCAACACCAAACTGCAGCGCAGTTTCGCTCCAACCACCATCACAATCCCCCCTTTTTTCTGGCTGGCTTAGCTGTGAGATACGCGGGATATTTGATGTAATTTCTGTACGAAAATGTTGGTTTGTTTGGACCCCGACGGAGTACACGAATTCACGTATTTGGCCCACGAGGCGCTGGGCTTGAAAGGACGGGGCAACAGATCGTTCCTTCATTCCACCGGCATCGCCCATTCGGCCAGTGACAATTTCGTAACCGCACAGTAGGCCAATCACAACAGTTCCTGACCAATGGTGACCTTCTCAACATAGCCCCGCTCGAACTAAGCTCACAGCGATCCCAGAAAGTCATAGCCAGTTCAGAGGAATCTACAGGCTTGCTGCCTCCCTCCCGAACCGGCTGTATGCAACAAGCAAGCCCTCGGTACTCCGCTCCTGAGGACAAATGCGTCTCCAAAATTTGGGCGCAGTGTTCATACTCGCGTTCGCATCGAGTGTGTGCGTTGCAGGCAATCCAATCGTACCCACGACAACGCTGACCGCTCTGAGGTCCAACAACACGAGCGCTGCCAACAGCTTTGCGATTCAGGGTAACGGCAACGCGGGCGCAGGGAACGTCAGCAAAGTAGACGTGCATTCACTGCTGTACACCGGCGCGAACACGAAAATTTACGCCCATCTCGTGCTGTGGTTTGGGGGCTCGAACCACATGAATGTGGGATATAGCTCAACCGATCCTGCACAGATCCACAG